>Ga0315294_10009291_pt1 | contig 10797 bp, 6 predicted proteins | sample YL17G13_40_MG_FD_203626 | JGI IMG/M metagenome (GOLD analysis project Ga0315294, IMG submission 203626) | Sediment microbial communities from Yellowstone Lake, YNP, Wyoming, USA - YL17G13_40 | ecosystem: Environmental > Aquatic > Freshwater > Lake > Sediment | place: USA: Wyoming | collected... | reverse complement strand
GCCTGCCTCTAGCGCCCTCTCAAGCTGGGTCGTTTTGGCCATGATGCACCATCTGTCCTGACCTAATGCTGGCGTTTTATATGGAGCCCCGCTCAATTTCGCCCAGATCTAGGGATCTCTTGGTCCCCGCCGCGGGTATTTATTGGCGGTGCCTACAGCAATGTCCCGCCATCGGCGTACTTCGCCTGAGGCCGTATCATTACTAATGATAGTCGGGCGTGACCTGAACCTCGTCTTGCGGATATGGGCTCTCGTCAAAGCTTAGTCCGAGCTCTCGGTGTTCATACCGAGCCGGCGCAATGGGCGGGGGGTGTTCAGGAAGTCCGACGTGGCGCAGGTAGCGTTTTATTTCTGCTGGGTCGTGGATGGCGGCGCGGATCTCTAGGTCGCAGCCACATTTGGGGCAGGTGCCAACGTCAATTTTAAAAATACGCTTTAGGAGTTTGGCTCGGCGGTGATTCTTCACTTTGCCTTTTTCTACTGTGATCGGATTAAAGCCTTTTCGCGCCGCGGGACTCAGCACTACCAAATTGCGCCACTTGCTGTGGGACGAAAAGACACCCGTATAAAGTTGCTGATGGGCGCGCGGAGGAGGCACCATGGCACAAAGTTTTTCAAGCAGCTCCGAAGGTGACAGCAAGATCGCTTGGGTACCGTCCGCAAACCGGCGTTTCATGCGGTATATTAGCTCGCCATTTTTATCAACACTGAGCCGGTCATTGGCGAGCGGTGGTCTCGTCATATAGGCGACAAGCTCTTCGAGATGGCGCCTATCGTGATGGGCAACATAGGTTGCGGCTTGGAGGTTAAAGCCATTCACCTGGGCGCATTTTAGCCCCTTTACCAGTGGCGTCTCGCCCTCTACTCCAAAGCCTTTGCCGATCTTGCGCACATACTCGCCGGCTCGGGGGCCGAAGGCGATTTTGCTTTGCACGGAAGCGCCGAGTGCCGCGGCGATCGCTGCGTTATCCTGGAACATATCGTCGACGTCCGGCCTCATCACGAACTCGGCTTCGCTATCAAGATAACCCTTGCGGCGCAGGAGTTTGACGGTGCGCCTAGCTATCTTTTCTACGACCATGCCGACATCCTCGTCGCTTGGCCCGCTCAATGCGTGGAGGCGCGGCTGGGCTCCTGCTGCGGCCGGCTTCGCGTAAGCACCGTCTATGGTCAAAATATGCAGATGTAATGCGGCATTGAGCGCTGACCCGCTGCGCTGGATGAACGTGATTGCGCCGGGAAGGGGTGCAGCGACGCCCTCGGCCTTGGCCTTGCTGGTATAGAACTTGCCGATTTCACTGGTTGCAATTTTATTGATCTTGCTAAGTAGGCGGTTATTTGCGGCCAGCCAAAACCTGAGGGCAAAGGGAAACGTCAACACCCACTGCCGATATGGAGCATGTGGCAGTACGTGGTCGATAAGGTGTTCTACAGCCTCGGCGCCGCGTTTGCCAAAGCAACTTGGACAAAAGCCGCGGCCCTTACAGCTATATGGAACAACCGTTTCATAGTCACCGCTCGGGCAGACAACCCGCAGAAAGCCATATTGAACAATCCCGCAAGTCAAATACCCCCGCAGCTCTTTAATCACCCGACCGGGGACGGGGCGGCCTTCAGCTTCGCGGTCAGCAATAAAAGTCTCAACGTGCGCCGCGACCGTTTGATAGAGGACCGTCTCTTCAGGACAGCGTCGCCTATACGTGTATTGTGTTGCTGTCGCAGTTTCGCCCATGCCGCAAATGTCGCAGAGATGCTGTCCACGCCGCGAGCGACATGGGAGATGTCCGTGGCTTCTTAGGCGCCTCGCCTATACAAACTGGGCTGGAGGTGTGCGAGATTGGGACTGCACGGTGCCAGCACGCCATCGGCCGCAGACGATGGGCCTGCCGACGATGCCTGTCATGCTGGCTCGGATGTGCGCGTTTTTCAATGCGCCACTATCTTGTTTATTCTGGTGATTTGTCTGAGCCGCTGGTTGACTCAGACTTTTTTGATAAAAAAATCTCTTTTGAGGATTTTTTTTAGGCATTAACATTACTTCATGGCGCATAGTTGTCCACATGGATTGCATTCCACGGGGTAGAAAAGGGGCCTCATTTCCCGACACACAACCTACAAACCATCGGCTACCCACAGCGCGACGAGTAACGCAATGCGGGCTGCCCGATCCATACTGGGCGTTTTACGACGGGGCGCCCTACAGACGGCGCTCACTTTTGACCCCCGCCGCCCCAGATCAGGTCGACTTTTTTTTGGAGGATAAGCAAGGCTGCGGCTTCGGCAAGCGCCTTGTCTTTACGAAGTATTTCTCGCTCGAGATCCTTGATTTGCGCATCGCGCCCATCTTTAGTGTCGATCGTCTTTGGGGATACCTCTAGCGACATCAAGACCTGGCTACGCCAGTCGTTTAGCTGCTGGCTGTGCAGACCCTCCCTGCGAAGATAGATTCCTATCTCGCCCTCGCTAATAGATTGGGTCTCGGTCACTGCCTTAAGCTTTTCCTTCGGGGACCACTTTTTCGCACTAGTTTTATTTTTCATGGATGGGAGAGTATCACGACTTAGCCAACCATAGGCGGTAGAAAGACTTATCCCTTCCTCCGCGCACACTTGCACCACTGACTTGCTGCCGCGATTCACTATTTTAGTGATGATGGCGTCTTTGAATTCCTGCGAGAAAATCCTGCGAGCTGTCATTCTTCTTCACCTTATGCCCCCCTTGTGGTCTTAAATGACCTGACATCTTTCCTGAACGTCTCGGTGGCAAGCTGCCTCAAGAAGACTACGATGCTATGGCAAATTATTTAAACGTGGGAATTGCCAATGCGTCGGCCGACGGCACGCTCATCTCGTTTTATGATAAAATCAAGTTTTTACTTCCCAACCAATCTGGCCTGACAACTCTGCTAGATCCACTACGGACCGGCATGATCCGCGGCCGCGTACAAAATTTTGACGGCACTCCGGTCATTGGTGCCGTCGTGTCCCTCCCTGACTATCCTGGCTTTGGCTCAACGACCACCTCTGCGTGTGGCGACTATTACTTGGCGGCCAATGGCGGCATGGGCTACGCAGTCGTCGTGCGCAAACCGGGTCTAATCGAAGGCCAACGCATGGTGGATGTCCCCATGGGTGATTTCGTCTGGATGGATGATCTCATCATGAGGCCGCTTGATACCAAGAAGACGGTCCTCGCCATCGGAGGCAGCGACAGCGGCTTTTCAGTGGCACAAAGCAGCGTGATGACCGACGCCGATGGCCCGCGCCGGGTGAGTCTGCTGGTACCTAACAGCACTTTTGTTACCATCAAGAATGCCGATGGCAGCATCGCTAAAAGTGGCCTGTCGACGATCACCATGAGTGCTAGCGAATTTACCGTGGGTCCAAATGGCTCCCTGGCGATGCCTGCCCGCCTGCCACCGACATCCAAGTATACTTACGCTACCTCCTTCAAAATTGACGAGGCAGACGACAATCAGACCGTCGAGTTTTCTCGCACACTGTATGCCTATGTCGATAATTTTCTTAAATTCCCGGTCGGCACCGCTGTGCCGTCTGGTTACTTCGACCAGCACGATCATTTGTGGAAAGGCAGTACCGATGGAATGGTCGTCCAAATCGTTGACATCAGCGCGGGTAAGGCGGTCATTGGCATCACCCCGAGTAACCAGCCTGCTTCGGCTGGCCAGTTGGATATCCTCGAGTTTACGCCAGCGGAACTCACGGCGTTAGCCAGTACTTTTAGTGTTGGCCAGCAGTTTTGGCGCGTACCGATCCCACACTTTTCGACGTGGGATTTTAACTGGCCAGGAACCGCCCCGGTCAGCCTGCCCTTCCTGCCCGACTCGCGCAATCGGGGCGAGCCACGCTCCGGCGCCACCACCAGTCCGTTTTGCGACCAATGCTCCCATTCAACGATCAATGTGCCAACGCGTACATTAAACGAAGTCCTGGCCGTTGCTGGAACCCCATTCAAACTCAGCTACCAGAGCGATCGGATGCCTGGATATCGTAAAGCCAACGAACTAAGCATTCCAATTGGATCGCTGCATTCCACGGCTCAAGACGGTACCGATCCAAATGTCTTGAGTGTCGATGTGCAGGTTGACGTCGACGGGAGCCGTTTCAAGACCACGATCGACCATTCGCCGCGTGAGCAAGAGACCTTTCAGTTTATCTGGAACGGTCTTGACCAATTTGGCCGTAAAGTCGTCGGCGGCAGTAAGGCTGAGGTGACGATCACCCAACACCTCATCAGCCCGGCCTATCTGAGTTCCATCCCAGATAGTATCGTCAACTGGACAGCTGGCAATCCCGTACCGTCTGCAGAGTCGAGCTGGGCTGAAGTGACCGGATCTGACTCCACGATTAGCCGCCAGGCTGCCTCGACCACCAACCTGCTCCGCTGGAACGGACTGGTCGGCGCCAACACCTTGCTCGATCCAAGCCGCTTCAAAATGGGGGGCTGGTGGTTTAGCCCGCAGCATGTCAAAGATATCGAACACAACATCATATATTTTGGCGACGGCTCGTTTCGTCGCGGCTATGCCAGCAATCTGGTGATGACTAAACTCCTGGGCGACGAGGCTCACTATTCGAGTTTTCAAATCCCGGTCGACTACAAATATCCGCTCACAGTGGGCGGCTTAACGGGTAGTCGAATAGCCATCGGCCCTGACGATTCGATGTATGTTTTTTTAAAATCAAACTCGTCTGGGTGGGTGTTGGCAAAGATTGCACCCACCGGCCAACAGACCATCATCGCTGGCAATGGCAGCGCAGGCTTTGGCAGCGAGAATGTTGATCCGAACACCATCTCGATCGGCCAGTGTGCAGTCGAGCAATTCATTCATGTGACGTCAGACGGTGCCATTTACTTTACCGAATGCGTATTTGCGGGCAGTTCAACAGCTGAATGGACCTTCCTGGCCCCGACCGGTTCGCCGGCCGCGAAAAACGGGACCACGACAATCGTTTTCGGTCGCGCCTCGCCAAGCGAAGACGAAACCTTGATGTAGGACTCCGGCACGTCCGTAATTTCGACGACGCGACCGAGTCTAATCGCCTCGCCAACTAGACTCTCGGAAGCGGCCAGGCGCCGTGAAATCCGCTCGGTTTCGCCCGGACGAGCGAACACCGCGGCTAAGTCCAGACTGCCGTGGCGCAGTACATAGAGCGTGCCAAGCTGGGCGCCGACGTAGCGGGCAAAGAAATCGAGTGCGCCTTGTCCAACAGCTTCGACTGTCCCGATACCCAGCATGGCTTCGGCAAGTTCGGAAACCCCGTTTCTTAGCCACGCATCGTCAGCAAGTCGCTTGGCATCCGACACCTGCTGAATAGTGGAGCGGCGGATATAGTAATAGGCCAGGAGGACTAAGAAGATGCTAATGCCCGCGGCCGCAAGGATCGACCGGTCAAGTTGGCGCTCGCTCGTCTGGGCTGTGCCGGCACGTTCGCTAATCAGCCTGTGCTCGGTATCCTTAAGATCCTCAATGAGGACACCAACTTTATCCATTAACTCCTTGCCGCGTCCGGAAGCTAGGGTGCCTTGAACGCTCTCAAGGCTGCCGCTCTGGCCACTGCGGTGTAATCTATCGGCCACTTCCGCGTACCAGGCAAGAAGCTCCATGGCAGTTGCGCGGAGCTCTTCGAGCTTCGGTTGCAGCGCGAGGTTGCTCACAGTAAGTGCTTTGACTTGGCGAAGATGCTCGACGGCCGCTAGTCGACCCGTCTGGTAGGGCTCAAGAAAGGATTCCTTCATCGTCAAAACAAAACCACGAAACCCTGCCTGAGCATCCATCAGGGCCGATTCAGCGCGCTCCAATTCAGCGAGTACGTCATGCGTATGGCTGAGGAGCAACTCGTGCTCTCTAACTGAGCCAAGGCTTGAGTAGAGAACTGCGATGTCTCCAAGCAAGAGGGCCAGGATGATTGCTGTTGAGACCCCTAGGACTTTTTGAGTAATAATCCGGCTGCGCGACGCGACCGGCTCTTGAGAGGATTCTCGCAGTGGCATGGTTTGGTCCCCGGCCTTTATTCCAAGGAATAAGACTCATACCATAATTGACCAATAGTGCTGTCTTTTAATTAATAAAAATTTTAAGGCCCCGAGACCATTCAAAAACGCAGCTTTGGCGTTCTTGCCGATGATGACGCTGCCGCAGTGTGAGTCGTTGTGATCGCGACCATCCTTGCTGGTCAGGGCTCTATGTTTCGGACCCTCAATGATTGGACTGCACGATGCCGCGCTCAGGCGGTGACCCAAAACTAATTTATAATATTTTTGAATTGCCTGTTTTTATTGGATTAATAACCATAAAATTTTATTTACTTAAGTTGTGTCCCCTTCCATCCGATAAGGAAGTAACATTCTGTGTTCAGGCCATCTTTTTTTAGGGGATTTATATGGTGATCAACCGTGCAGGTGGCATATTGCTTGGTGTCCTAGTGACTGCTTGTAGCGGTACTCCGATGAACCAATCTGGAAATTATGGGACCAAAAAGACCCCTGCACCGGCGGTAGATCAGTCTGCTAATTCCGTGGCAAGCCAGCAGGACGGTGTGCCTGCCGACGCGACTACTGACAGTAAAGTTCAAGCTGCTAATAAATTTACCACGGCTGAATTGCAAGCTGTTGATGCCAATTTAGAGCAAGCTATTCCATTGATGGTCGTGGCGATAGTGCAAAATATCGTTGCTAAAATGCCGTCCCCCTTTGCTCGGCCACCGCAGCCGAGCACCGCGCCATACGCAGCGGTCGCACCGACCTCTCTGACCATTACTGGCGACAAGACCCGTCACCTCGCAATCAATGCAACGGTGAAGAAAGGTGCACAACAGCCATCAACTTTGACGATGGCCATGCACCTAGATCTGGAGCTGGTGCATGGATGCCTTGATCAAGATTCAATGTTTGCTAAAGCCAGCTGCCTAATGGCGGCAACGAAGACCCAGTCGGCTACCGATGTCGGTCACACCGATCTGCCCGGCATTGCGTTTAAGTGGGACGGCAACATCATGAAAGTTGACCTAGAAAACCCCCTGTCTGGTACGGGCACTATCGACAGCCTGGTCTACGAAGCGGATCTACCAGACACGGCCGCACGAAAAATCAAAGGTCAGATTAGTGGCGATGCAGCGAGTTCATTCAGTTTCAAGGTGACGCGTATTTTAGTCAGTGTCAATTTCGGCAACATTCTATCGTTTTTAAATCCGGGCAGTGCGGTCGGCGATAGCGCTGTCACCTTTGATGTGGCAGTTGTCGCTGATAGGGCACAAATCGGCGCCAACATCTCAATCAATGACAAAGCGGACGTACTCAGCATGGAACTAAAGCAGCCGCTCAACATCGCAGTGCACGGCCAGCCCGGGCGCCGAGTGACGGCCACCCTAACCGGCGGCATTGTGGCCGCATCCTTAGCCCGTCACATGAGCACGCTGGTTAATTTGAATCCAGATAAGGCCAACCCATTGACGATGGATATTGCACTCAAAGCCGGTACCGGATTTGATCCAAATCAAATTGGCTCGATGGTATCAGCTTATGGCAAGGTCTCGGCTCAGCTGATGCTGCCAGACTCTTCTAGTCCTTATAAAACATTGACTTGCATGGTGCCGCAGCAACCGGCGCTGAGTTATCAAATACTGATCGGCGAGGTTGTTGCCCAGTTAGGGCGCACATTAGAAACCTCCTACGGCTGGAGCGAGGCTAAGTTCACCGGCGCTGCGCCAGGAGCAAAGGCCAACATTTGTAGCGCTTTGTAACCTGGTGGGAGGGCCCATAGGGCCCCTCAAATCACCGGCCTCGCCTCATGCCACCTACCAGTATAAGGTCCCAGTGAGGTCGCCACGTACCAATCGGTGAAGCCCGGATGTGTGCATGCTCTTAGAAAAATCACTAGCTCCCATTGAAGCACCCTGAATTGGTTTCATCCACGGTGGCTGTGCTTCTGTAATTGTATGATATTAAAGCCAGAAACCCCATAAGCCAGGGAGGCGTGCCCAGTTAGTGAGCGCGGGCTCGGGTGAGGGGGGCTTGTCCAAAATGTTTAATAGAATTACAATTATAGGAGTATTCATTTACATCAGCGGCTTGTAGTAATTTCGATGGGCTCAACTTGAGCGGCCTGCCTCTAGCGCCCTCTCAAGCTGGGTCGTTTTGGCCATGATGCACCATCTGTCCTGACCTAATGCTGGCGTTTTATATGGAGCCCCGCTCAATTTCGCCCAGATCTAGGGATCTCTTGGTCCCCGCCGCGGGTATTTATTGGCGGTGCCTACAGCAATGTCCCGCCATCGGCGTACTTCGCCTGAGGCCGTATCATTACTAATGATAGTCGGGCGTGACCTGAACCTCGTCTTGCGGATATGGGCTCTCGTCAAAGCTTAGTCCGAGCTCTCGGTGTTCATACCGAGCCGGCGCAATGGGCGGGGGGTGTTCAGGAAGTCCGACGTGGCGCAGGTAGCGTTTTATTTCTGCTGGGTCGTGGATGGCGGCGCGGATCTCTAGGTCGCAGCCACATTTGGGGCAGGTGCCAACGTCAATTTTAAAAATACGCTTTAGGAGTTTGGCTCGGCGGTGATTCTTCACTTTGCCTTTTTCTACTGTGATCGGATTAAAGCCTTTTCGCGCCGCGGGACTCAGCACTACCAAATTGCGCCACTTGCTGTGGGACGAAAAGACACCCGTATAAAGTTGCTGATGGGCGCGCGGAGGAGGCACCATGGCACAAAGTTTTTCAAGCAGCTCCGAAGGTGACAGCAAGATCGCTTGGGTACCGTCCGCAAACCGGCGTTTCATGCGGTATATTAGCTCGCCATTTTTATCAACACTGAGCCGGTCATTGGCGAGCGGTGGTCTCGTCATATAGGCGACAAGCTCTTCGAGATGGCGCCTATCGTGATGGGCAACATAGGTTGCGGCTTGGAGGTTAAAGCCATTCACCTGGGCGCATTTTAGCCCCTTTACCAGTGGCGTCTCGCCCTCTACTCCAAAGCCTTTGCCGATCTTGCGCACATACTCGCCGGCTCGGGGGCCGAAGGCGATTTTGCTTTGCACGGAAGCGCCGAGTGCCGCGGCGATCGCTGCGTTATCCTGGAACATATCGTCGACGTCCGGCCTCATCACGAACTCGGCTTCGCTATCAAGATAACCCTTGCGGCGCAGGAGTTTGACGGTGCGCCTAGCTATCTTTTCTACGACCATGCCGACATCCTCGTCGCTTGGCCCGCTCAATGCGTGGAGGCGCGGCTGGGCTCCTGCTGCGGCCGGCTTCGCGTAAGCACCGTCTATGGTCAAAATATGCAGATGTAATGCGGCATTGAGCGCTGACCCGCTGCGCTGGATGAACGTGATTGCGCCGGGAAGGGGTGCAGCGACGCCCTCGGCCTTGGCCTTGCTGGTATAGAACTTGCCGATTTCACTGGTTGCAATTTTATTGATCTTGCTAAGTAGGCGGTTATTTGCGGCCAGCCAAAACCTGAGGGCAAAGGGAAACGTCAACACCCACTGCCGATATGGAGCATGTGGCAGTACGTGGTCGATAAGGTGTTCTACAGCCTCGGCGCCGCGTTTGCCAAAGCAACTTGGACAAAAGCCGCGGCCCTTACAGCTATATGGAACAACCGTTTCATAGTCACCGCTCGGGCAGACAACCCGCAGAAAGCCATATTGAACAATCCCGCAAGTCAAATACCCCCGCAGCTCTTTAATCACCCGACCGGGGACGGGGCGGCCTTCAGCTTCGCGGTCAGCAATAAAAGTCTCAACGTGCGCCGCGACCGTTTGATAGAGGACCGTCTCTTCAGGACAGCGTCGCCTATACGTGTATTGTGTTGCTGTCGCAGTTTCGCCCATGCCGCAAATGTCGCAGAGATGCTGTCCACGCCGCGAGCGACATGGGAGATGTCCGTGGCTTCTTAGGCGCCTCGCCTATACAAACTGGGCTGGAGGTGTGCGAGATTGGGACTGCACGGTGCCAGCACGCCATCGGCCGCAGACGATGGGCCTGCCGACGATGCCTGTCATGCTGGCTCGGATGTGCGCGTTTTTCAATGCGCCACTATCTTGTTTATTCTGGTGATTTGTCTGAGCCGCTGGTTGACTCAGACTTTTTTGATAAAAAAATCTCTTTTGAGGATTTTTTTTAGGCATTAACATTACTTCATGGCGCATAGTTGTCCACATGGATTGCATTCCACGGGGTAGAAAAGGGGCCTCATTTCCCGACACACAACCTACAAACCATCGGCTACCCACAGCGCGACGAGTAACGCAATGCGGGCTGCCCGATCCATACTGGGCGTTTTACGACGGGGCGCCCTACAGACGGCGCTCACTTTTGACCCCCGCCGCCCCAGATCAGGTCGACTTTTTTTTGGAGGATAAGCAAGGCTGCGGCTTCGGCAAGCGCCTTGTCTTTACGAAGTATTTCTCGCTCGAGATCCTTGATTTGCGCATCGCGCCCATCTTTAGTGTCGATCGTCTTTGGGGATACCTCTAGCGACATCAAGACCTGGCTACGCCAGTCGTTTAGCTGCTGGCTGTGCAGACCCTCCCTGCGAAGATAGATTCCTATCTCGCCCTCGCTAATAGATTGGGTCTCGGTCACTGCCTTAAGCTTTTCCTTCGGGGACCACTTTTTCGCACTAGTTTTATTTTTCATGGATGGGAGAGTATCACGACTTAGCCAACCATAGGCGGTAGAAAGACTTATCCCTTCCTCCGCGCACACTTGCACCACTGACTTGCTGCCGCGATTCACTATTTTAGTGATGATGGCGTCTTTGAATTCCTGCG
>Ga0315294_10009288_pt1 | contig 10799 bp, 8 predicted proteins | sample YL17G13_40_MG_FD_203626 | JGI IMG/M metagenome (GOLD analysis project Ga0315294, IMG submission 203626) | Sediment microbial communities from Yellowstone Lake, YNP, Wyoming, USA - YL17G13_40 | ecosystem: Environmental > Aquatic > Freshwater > Lake > Sediment | place: USA: Wyoming | collected... | reverse complement strand
CACCATGCTGGCGGCCACCGTGGTTATCCCCGCCAGGGTCATCAGCCCGTTCCGTCTTAAACTGACCCACGCCTCGGTGATGCAGTTGTGCAGCAATCGCAGGTTCATCTTTCTCTGCTACGCCCCCTCCGTATACAAAGCTTCCCTTTGATCCCGCACGATCATCCCAGCCGCCATCCCAACGACGCGCTTCTTCATCCGATCCACGATCTCCCGGTCGTGGGTAGCCACGAGCACGGTCGTCCCTCTCAGGTTGATCTTCTCCAGCAATTTGATGATTTCCCAGGAGGTATCGGGATCGAGGTTGCCCGTTGGCTCGTCCGCCAGCAGTATGGGCGGGTCGTTCACCAATGCCCTCGCCATGGCCACTCGCTGGCATTCGCCGGCGCTCAACTCCCCAGGGAAGGCCTCGCCCTTCTCGCTCAAACCCACCAGGCCAAGAACCCTCGGCACGCGCCGGTATTTCTCCTTGCCTCCCACCCCGATCACGTCCAGGGCAAACCCCACGTTCTCCCAAACCGTCTTCTTGGGCAAGAGTTTGAAGTCCTGGAATATCACCCCGACCCTCCGCCTCAGATAGGGCACCTCGCGGCGCTTCAGTTTCGTAACGTCCCGCCCCGCCACGATCACCAGGCCCGTGCCGGCGACGTTATCTCGGTATATCAATCTCAGCAGGGTAGACTTCCCGGTGCCCGTCGGCCCCACCAGAAATACGAACTCCCCCTTCTCTATCTTGAGATTGATGTTCGTTAATGCCCTGGCCCGCCCGTCGTAGACGAACGTGACGTCCTGCAGTTCGATCATTGCCCTGGTATCCCCCTCGCTCCATACGGGTTGACTTCAGACGCAAGCCATCGAACTAGGGTCTTCGACATCAATCTCTGCCCGACGCGGCAGGGGCGGACAGGTCATCTTCGGCTCCGAAACCATCAAAGCGATTATAGTTTCTGCCTCCCTCTGGGTCAAACGGCACCATGCTTGAAAAACCCTTTTCAGCTCTGAAAACGTTCGAATTGCCCGGTAAATCCGCTGCCAGGCCACCTGAGCCTGTCTATTGCTGTTATTGTTCGGAGGGAACCAATTCCCACCGCCCTCCGGGCAGCCCGGGCTCAAGATACGGACGAGAATCAGCCGTAACCCTCACCAAAGCCCAGATTGCCACCTCTTGTCCCTGCTTCATGGCCGCGCTCAGATCGCTCGCCGGGTCGTAAGCCACGTATATCGCCCCAGTTCCGTCGTCCAGGATCCAGTCCTCAGGGGAGGTCGGCGGCCCACCGGCGACGGCCGGGCCCCCGTCCGCAGGGGTCTTGCCGGCAAACTTTCCAACCACAAACACCAGTTGGCCGCCGGAGCCGGCTGGGTCTGCGAGGATGCCCGCCACCTTGGTGGCAGCCTGCGGGGCCGCGGGGAACCTTATCTGCACCGTCTTGTTTGCCTTGTCCCAGCGCCAACTTGCCCCGACGATCTCGGCGAAGTCTGCTACCGGCACGTAAACCATGCCCAGCAAGAACCGCACCGGCACGGAAATTGCCCTCGGCTGTCCATCCGTCACGACGTTGGAGCCGATGGTGAAATCGAACGGACTTTCTCCTGACTTCTTCCTCACCTGCACGGTGCCCAGAGGCGCCGCCGCGGCACTTCGCCAACCCCATTCCCATCCCATCGCACCCGCCAGCAGGTGGAGGGGGGCCAGCAACTTGCCATTCTCCATTGCCAGGACGGCCCGCAACTGGTTACCCTCTATTGCGACCTTCGGTGGCTTCTCCACCTTGATCTCAGAGACCAATTTGGCCGCTGTGATGAGTTTCGGCAGCCCTACCCCCTGCGGAGGCGCAACTCCGGGGGTGAAGACCTGTGCGATCTTCCTCTCGTTGTCCCAGCCGCGGGTCGCGCCCATCGCCTCCACCACCCCTGCCACCGGAATGTAGATGACGCCGGCTCCGAGGAGACGCGGCGGGCCCGCCAGTTCCAAATCCTGGACGTTCCCATCGGGATGGGTAGCCTCGCCCTTCGCAGAGGCAACCACCAGCCGCAACTCGGTCCCGTCGGCTCGTGTCAGGGTTACCTGCATTCCAACCGTTTGAAGCGTCCAGCCCAGAGCCTGAGCCAATTGAGCGCTGGGTGCCAGGAGCCTTCCCTCCTCCAGGGCGAGTTCGCCTTCCACGTCGTTGCCATCCACGGTCAGTCGCAGCGGCTTCTGGGCGGGGTGCTCAGCCATTATCTCGGTCATCAGCCGCGCCGTTCCTGCATAATTCGGCGGCGGGGCGGGCGCTGCGATGGTCGTTATCTCTACCTGTTTCTCCTCGGCCTTCCAGAGCGTTTTTGCCCCTGCCAGTTCCGCGATTCCGACCACGGGCACGTATATCTGGCCTCCCAGCGCTCGGCAGGAGGACGGCAGTTTCGACTGTTTCGGCTCCGAAATGCCGCCGGCCGCGCCAGCGGGGCCGTGGAGCACGGCCAAGTCCGAATCCACCCCCAGGTCAACGAGGGTGCCGTCCGGCGTCTTAATGGAAAAGGTCTTGCCTCCCTCTCCTTCCCCGGGGATGAAGGTGCAGCCCAGGGCCGGGGCCAGCAACAGAACCGGCGCTAACAATTTGTCGCCCTCCATCGCCAGGTCACCCGCCAATTGCTTGCCGTCCACAACCAGCCTGATCGGCTTTTGGGCTGGGTTTTCGGCCATTATCTGGCTCAACAGCCGAGGGCCGGGTGGCGGAGAAGGGGGCTGAAGGCCTATCTCCAGGACTTTCTCCTTCTCTTTCCAATTGAGTTTCAGGCCGAAAGCCTTCTCCAGCAGGCTCGCCTGGATGTAGGCAACGCCACCCCGAAGGAGCGGCGGCTCCTGGGTGGCAACCGGCTCGCGGTTGAGGAGCGCCTCCTTCTTCCCGACAGGGGCATAGAGGTTGTTATCGCCTTGCGAGGCAAAGACCGCATTGCCCAGCGTGTTGAACGAGCATTGAATGCCGAGGGGAGCGCAGACGGCCTCCGCCGGAACCATTGGCAAGCCCGCGACAGGGCCAAGGATGGCTTTCACCTCCATTTCCTGGCCGTTTAGCAGGATTTTGAACTCGTTTTTCTGCGCGAGGGCCATCACCGCCGAGATAAGCGTGAGGCCGAGGATGGCCACAAAGACCAGAACGTGTCTTTTCATTGCTAATCCTCCTTCCGGGAGAACTCAGTTACGGTCTTCCTGACGATTTCCAACTTCTCCGGTTCATTGAGCAAAGCGTCCAGGGTGAATATGATGAGGCCGTCGGTGGAGGGAGCCAGAGCCTGTTGCAAGATCTGGGCGAACTCCTCAGGGGAAACGGTTCGGGTGTCGTTGGTGGCTTGAACGATGGGCCGGATGGGCTTTCCGGTGCGTTCGGCGAGCCAGGCGGAATAATCGCCGACCCAACCCACCTCCCTGCCACACATGGCGTGATAAACCATGGGCGAGAAGACGTCCACGTATTGGGCCAGGGCGGGAAAATCCTGGCCGATAATTCGCGCAATGGCATCATCATATTCGTCGGGCTTCCAGGGAACGGCGAAAAGGCCGATGGAGGTTCCCGGGCGCGCCTCCTCAACTACGCGCCTGACATCCCGGACAAAAGAGGTGATCTGCTCGGCCTTCCAGTTTGTCCAAGCGTCGAGGTGGTGCCGGAGGATTTGGCTGGCCTTCTGCCGGGTTGTGTGGCCGTGAATCTCGATCCCTGTGGCCGCGGAGAAAAGAGAGAGGGCATTGTCGCAGAAGCAGGATTGTTCGATCTTAGGCTGGAGCACCTCCCAGTGGCAGGGCCAGCGGATAAAGTCCAGGTAGATGCCGTCCACCGGCGTGAGTTTGAGAAAGTCGCTAATCTCCTGAAGTTTCTCCTGCCGGTACCACTCATAGGTGGGGCAAAGTCCGAGGTACCACTCTACTGGCTCGAGCCTCTTCCCATCCTCGCCGATGGGCCACAGTTCGGGATGCTTTTCGGCCGTATCGGCGCCAACAAAGAAGGAGAAATCGCCGTAAACCTTGGCGCCCTCGGCATGGCAGCGATCCACCATCTCCTGATTGACGGCATCCTTGCCCGCCACGACCGTATTAATCCCCAACTCCCGCAGGGACAACCCCTTCTCCCACAGGCCCACCGGTGAGCCGTAGAATCCCACCGTCTTCGGCACAGGCTTCTCCCCATCTCCTTGAGAAGGCCCAGATATGACACAACTCAGCATGAAGCAAGCCCCCCAAAACAGCGTTCTGGCATTCATCGTCTCGGCCAAAGAGTTCACGTTCGAGTTTACCCCCAGCGAGGGAGAGCGTCAAGGCGGTGAATGCCACCTGGGCGGGCAACCGATGGAATGCCGCCGCAAACTTTTCTGGAAGTTTCTTTCCATTTCCGCTTGACTTCCGGTCCGTCATCTCCTATACTAGCATCGCTTCGCCAGGGAATGCTACGCTGGGTGGAATCATGCCCGAAAAGGGAGCATGGTTCGGAGGGCCGTGGGGTTGAGAACAGGGGTTCGTTAGCGCGACTGTTCGAGGAGGGAGCTATGAAGCACAAATGTTTGTTCACGGCGCGGAGGGGTAAGCCCTTCCTGATCCTCGCGGCAATAGCCGCATTCGCCTCGGTCTTTCTGCTCGCTGTTTCATCCCCGGTTCTTGCGGCCCTCAGAGGCCCGGATTACCAGGCGGCACGCGCCATGATGCAGCAGGCCAAGGATGAGGTCTCGGACCTCGTCGCGGCCGCGAAGTTCGAAGAGGGGGCGGCCAAGTTCCAGCAAGTGCGCGCCGCCTATCCGAACGAGACGGAAGTGTGCGCTGCGTCGCTCCACTATGAAGGCATGATGTGGAGCCGGCAGGCTCACGATCCCCGGCGGGCGCTCGAGCCATTCTGGAAGTTGCTGAGCGACTATCCAGAGATCCTCTCCGCCGAGACAAGAGAAGAGATGGCCAACAATTGTTACTTCCCCCTTGGGGAATACGACAAGGGCCTCTCGGTGCTCGTTGAGATGGTGATCCACGCGCCAGCCTACGAAGGCTGCGGGGTGAATCGCGGCGGGTCTTTCCAGCAGTGGGCGGACCAAGAAGTGCTCGGGTACCTCATCACCACTGCTCGCAATCTGGCGCCCCGAGGACGCGCCGACCAGCTCGCCCACGTCGCCCGCAGCGCCTTCGCGGAGACCGGCTCCGCCTATGTCCTCCGTCTGGTCATCCGGCACATGGCGGAGACCGCCCAGGGGCTGGGGGCGACGCGTACCCCAGAAGAGGGGGAGTCCTATGACTATTTCAGCCCTCGATACGAAAAATGGCTGAATTGGGCGCCCGGGGAGGGAGCGGGCAAGCGTCAAACAGAGCAACTCGCCTGGGACCTCGGAGATCTCAACCTCCTCTACGGCAACAGCAAGCGCGCCGCCGAGGTGTATCAGAACCTCTACGTCCAAGTCCAGAGCGACCCGGACTACCCAAGGTTCTCTGACCTGATTCTCCGGATCGCTCGTGCCTCCTATTATGGGTTTGGCCTTGAAGATGCCGTCAGTCGCCTCCGGTCCATAGCCGAAGCCCACCCTGACACTGAGGCCGCGAAATGGGCCACTGTCTATCTTTGCGAGACGATGGCCCGCGGCGGGGATTATGCCAGGGCGCAACAGTTGTTCGAGACCGAGCCATTCTCCCACTACGCGGGGAGCGAGGTGGCCATCCAAACCTACCAACTCCTCCGGCAGTTGGGCGAGAGCCTCAACAACGGGCGGGATCCTTCCCACGCAAGGCGGGTCTTTCAGATTGCGCTCCACATGGGCCTTCCACCCGCCGAGACAGCGCAGGCAGAAGGATGGATCGCGGACACCTATGTCAGGGAACACAACTACGATAGAGCGGCGGAAATCTTGGAAGGCATGGTAGTGAAGTATGCCGGCATGGAAGCGGCCGCCCCCGCATGGTACTACCTTGGCCGGTGCCGGCAATTCCAGGGCAGGTACGCCGAGGCACGCGAAGCCTACGAAAAGGTGATCGAACTGTCTCCCGGCACACCCCATGCCGTGCTTGCGCAGCAGCTAATCGCTGAGTTGTCCTCTCAGGCTCCGGGGTCTGCAGGCGGAGGTGAGTAGCGTGCGACTGACTCCTCCAAGCGTTAAGTATCTGCTAGCAGCCGCATTCCTCGTTGCCATCCTTCTGACCGCCACATCAACGGCGTCTGCGTGCGCCTATGCAGATGCCTATTGTTGGGACCCCTCATCCGAGACCTGGGAGAAATCAGTCGTGCAGCCGGTCAGCGTCACGGTCTATTTCTACGCCTGGGAATACGGCTTCCCACCACAGGCCATGAGAGAGTGGAACTACGGAGACGGCACCGGCTGGCATACCGGAGGCCAGAGTGGCAGTTGCACGTATACCACCGCCGGCCAGAAAACCGCTACCTACCGGGTCAACGGGCAGACTTCGGCCACATCCACTTGTGCGGTCACGGCGTTCATGATCCGCTGCGTGCAAATCACGGCCACCTACGATGTGGACATCTACTGGCCAGAGCTGCAAGGCACCTCAGACGTGATATGGAGCGCCAAGCTGGATAAATTCCACCAAGACGGTACCATAGAAGACGATGTCACCCGCATGGCCATCGCCGATGTCTTTCGCCCCACCACTCAGACCTACACCCTGACCTTTACGCTCGACCGATATCCGGACTGCACCACTAGCATCACACCCAATACGGACATATCGTTAGGAGGCAACTCGGTCAACGTCTCGGGATGGACGCCCTCTCGTTCGTTCGATGACGCAACCACCATTCTCCACCGCGCCTACTATTGTACCCTCACTTTCAAATCCGGGAACACACAGGTGGGAGACACCCAGACATTCCCCATGTTGGAGGATTTCGCCATCTACGACACCTATAAGTGCGCCCAGATCGACTTCACGTATGACCATCTATCCCAATCCTGCAACTCCGGCTCTGGGAAGTCCGACCTCACCGCTGATTCGGCGGCAAGCATCCCGCGAGGCGTCCAGCTCGACATGTTCTCTCACGGATTCGCGTGGGTGCACCTGCCGAGTCCTTGGGACCTGTTGACTCAGAACGGGGACTGCATGACCCACGCTGACTTGATGCAGGCAGAACTCCAGGTGCTGGGGGTCTCGGCCGGGACAACCCAGGTCTATCCACCCTCGCCCGTGACCCGCACCAACTGTGGCATCTCAGAGCACTACGCTGACCGGTCAGACGAGGTCAAGTTCTTTAAGTATGACGGCTGGACCGGTGGGACTAGCCTCGAGGGTGTCTGTTCGGTCACCACCTCTGACCTTGGCCTCCAGTATTACGACCTCCTCGGCACCAAGGCGTATGGGACGATGGCCCAGATGGGGGACCCCGACGCCGACTCAACTGAGGAAGACTTTGCCCACGACATCGTCAACGATGAGATTAACTGGAGATACTGGGTGGCAGGTGAACCGGGCCAGTGGTCAAGTTGCAGCGTCCCGTAGTCGGGATTCCCAGTAAAGGAGGAAAACCATAATGAGAACCAAGAAAGTGAGTTGCGTGATACTAGTCACCGGCTTGGCGGTGTGCATCGCGACGTGGCCAGCAAAGGTCTGGGCCGACGGGCCCACCCCTGAAATCATTGTGATCCGGGAGAAGACACCCCGAGTGAGCCCATCTGAGGCGCCGATCCAGGTGAATGTCCCTGCCGTCGCTCAGGCGATCAATGGCTTACCCCCGATTCTCGGCCGCGACGTGTTGGCCCAACCCGGCGTGCTCCCTCGGTTGAACGCGGACGCGCCCGCCTACCCTCTCCTCCTCTCTGCCCGTAACGACATGCCTCGCAGCATGCCCAAGGGGCTCGCTGCCGACGCCCGCGACGTTCTACAATCCACCTGGGTGCCCTCGCCGGATTCGATGCCGAACTCGATGCTCTACCTCTACAATTGGCCGGCGCCCCCCATGGTCACGGCCCTTGCCAAGTACCAGGTGGGTGGGGTCGTGGTCTTCATAGCAGCGAGCAACTGGGGGACCGGTGCTTCGGTCGCCACTTCCCCCGGAGCCCGGACCCATTCCCTGGCGACCCACCAGGCGCTTGCGGAGCAGACCCTCGAACTCTGTAGGCGTTTCCTCGCCCCGGCCCACGTCCCCCCTGCCGCCAACGCGATAGTGGAGCACACCAAGTTTTCCCTTCTTCCCGATGGCCGAACGGGGGTTCTCCGGGGGCATTTCGGGAACCTGACGATCTGGAGTGACGGAGACACGCTGGCAACGTACCTTGTTCGCACCGACAGGGCCATCACCACCCTTTCGCCGGGAGACGCGCAGGCACCCACGCCGACGGTCACTGTGAACGGTCGCGGGCTAATACCCGGCGGTGGCCAGACCGCAACGGAGCATGGCATCACGTCCGTCGCCCTGAGACCTTTCTGCGAAGGCGTGGGAGCCAGCGTGTACTGGATCCCTGCGAGCAGAGCAGCCATCGTTGCCCGCCAGGGCAAGGCTGCCTGGTTCCAGGAGGGCAACCAGACCGCGGTGCTGGACGGCGTGGAGACTCCCCTCCCAGTTGCGCCGTACATCCACGAGGGCAAGATGATGGTACCGCTCGACCCGCTGGTCGCGTGGCTGGGCGGCACCTTAGCGAGGGACGAACAGGCACAGACCATCCAGGTCAGCATCCCGGCGCTACTGGGAGCCACGGAGGCTCCTAAAGCGAACCCAGGCTAAGCATCCCGTCTCCAGCCCCTTTACCCCTCGGCGGCCCTGGGGTTCTCCCAGGGCCGCTGCCGCCCCCATATTCACCATGCTTCTCCGGGGAAGCCCAGCGGCTGGCTACACCACGTTCTGGGGCTGGCCGGCGAGGAAGGCGCGGATGTTCGACAGGGTGACCTCCATGATGCGGGAGAGGGCCTCGCGGCTGTAGAAGGCAATGTGGGGAGTCACGATGACCCGGGGGTGGTGCATGAGTTGATATGCCTCAACGGCGAGGCGAAGGTCGTCGAGGGATGTGCTCTCGTCATGGAGAAGCACTTTGTCTTCGCTGATTACCTCCTCGCCCTCCAGCACGTCCAATGCGGCTCCTGCCAACTTGCCCTCGTTCAGGGCTGCGAGGAGCGCCTTGCTGTCCACGATTGCCCCGCGGGAGGTATTCACCAGTATTGCCGAGGGCTTCATGAGCCCCAGTTTCTGGGCGTCGAGGAGGTGGTGGGTGGCGGGCATGAGAGGCGCGTGAACGGTGACGACGTCCGATTCCCGCAGCAGTTTCTCGAGTTCGACGTATTCGAAACCTAGCACCTCGGCCAGGAGCGGCTGCGGCCGCACGTCGTAGGCGAGAACCCGCATGTTCATGGCTCGGCCGATGCGGATTACGTGTAACCCTATGCGGCCAGCGCCGACCACGCCCAGGGTCTTGCCGTAAAGGTCAAAGCCGAGCAGCCCCTCGAGGGAAAGCCCGCCGCGCTTGACCCGGTCCACTGCCTCATGGATGTTGCGGGCAAGCGCCAGGATGAGGGCGAAAGTGTGTTCCGCGACCGTGTTCTCCCCGTATTGCGGGACGTTGCAGACGACTATCCCGCGAGACTTGCACTCTGCCACGTCCAGATGATCAACGCCGGTGGAACGGGTGGCTATCAGTCTGAGGTTGGGACATTCATCGAGAAACGCCGCGGTCACCCTGGAGCGAATGAAGCAGGAGAGCACTTCCAGGGATGATTTCTCGGAGGCGGGCAGTTCTTCCGCGGTGGTCTCGTAGAAGCGCGCATCCCAGGCGTCATGCTGGTGCCTCGATTCGAGGGAATCCCGCTCCCATAGTTTGGTCTCGACGCAAACAACGCGGGGTTTTCTGTCCTCATTCATCTCCGTTGCCTCCTTCGAGGTCAACCTCCTCGATCGGGGGAGAATTGTAGCATTTGCGGCTGGTTTTGTATCGGGGTGGGTGGGGGTGGGGCGGGTTCAAGAAGAAGAGGGCGGGCACAAGTCCCGCCCCTACAGGAAACCCCTGTGGGCGAGCCTTCGGTGGCAGTGTATTCATGTAGGGGAGCAATTCATTGCTCCCGAAGAGAAGAGGGCGGACACGGGGGTCCGCCCCTATAAGAACCCCTGTGGAATGTAGGGGAGTCCGTCCAGGCCTGGACGGACTCCCGAAGGCGGGCGGGTTTGTATGGGGGAGGGGGAATCTGCAAGAATGGAGGCTGAAGCGAGGTGAAGGAAATGTTCAGAGCAGGGATCATCGGTTGCGGGAGGATCGCCGGATTCATTGACGAGGAGCACAAGTGCCTGGCGGGGTATGCCATAAGGCCGCAAAACCACGCTGCCGGCTACCAGGCGCTGCCGAACGTGGAGTTGGTGGCAGCTTGCGACACTGACGAGGAGCAGTTGAAAAGATTTGGGGAGAGATGGGGGGTGAAGTCGCTCTACACCGACCACCGCGGGATGCTGGAGAGGGAGAGGTTGGACGTGGTGAGCGTCACGACGCGGACGGTGAGCAAGTGCGAGATAACGGTGGACGCGGCCGACTCGGGGGTGAAGGGGATAATAGTGGAGAAGGCGATGGCGACGAGTCTGGAGGAGGCGGATAGGATGATCGAGGCCTGCGAGAAGAACGGGGTCAAGTTGGTGGTGCATCATCCTCGCCGGATGCACCCCAGTTATCGGGAGGCAAAGCGACTGGTCGGGGAGGGGGCGATAGGCAAGTTAAGTAGCATCGTTGGAATTTGCCAGACGGCTCTGATCCACAATGGAACGCACCTTTTTGATGCGATGCTGCTGTTTGGAGAGAAGGCGGAGTGGGTTTGGGCCTACATCCCTGAATACACGGGCGGGGATGACGCCGGCGTAGGATATGTTCAGTTC
>Ga0315294_10009284_pt1 | contig 10801 bp, 10 predicted proteins | sample YL17G13_40_MG_FD_203626 | JGI IMG/M metagenome (GOLD analysis project Ga0315294, IMG submission 203626) | Sediment microbial communities from Yellowstone Lake, YNP, Wyoming, USA - YL17G13_40 | ecosystem: Environmental > Aquatic > Freshwater > Lake > Sediment | place: USA: Wyoming | collected... | reverse complement strand
GCGAAACTCTCAAACAACAAAGTTGTCATCAAAATGAACTCCATGAACCCTTAACTTGAACATGGCGCTAAGAAAAAATAGCTACTCAGAGATCGTGGGTTCAAATCCCAGCGACCCTCGACATGATGTACGCGAACTGATGAGTACAAGGTAGTCAATTGCCCGAATGACTTGACAGTTTTAAACGACGGTATAACCTAATCCCCGGCACTTTGTCTCAATTGACGATTTAAAACTGTCGAGCTTGGAAAAGTCGTTGAAAAGGGACGGTCAAGCATTGACATCAGAGTCCATCTTTCGAAAATATCCTGAACAACTTCTCTGACTATTTCTTCAATAGGGATTGTAGCCTCCCATCCCAGAAGCCTCTTTGCCTTGTCTGAATCTGTGTATTGGTCAAAAACTTGACTAGTGGATGCGCGGTGCTCAACATGTCCTTTTCCAACTATTTTAATCACAAGTTGAGCCAACTCGCTCATACTGACTGGCTTGCTTCCTAGAATGAAAACTTCACAGGGATTAACCATTTGATCGAAATAGCTGAGTGCCTTAACGAATGCATCCGCGACATCAAAAGGATGCACCCACTCTCTGACATGTTTTCCTTCTCCAAAGACAGTTATAGGCTTTCCTTCTTTAACAGATAAGACGAACTCTCTCAAGGCATTCAGCTCTTGCTGTCCTCCTCCACATATCAATGGGGCTCTGAAAATTATTATCTTGAGACCATAGTTCATTGCATAACATGTGGCCACCAATTCCCCGCATGCCTTGCTGAAGCCATATGGATTGTTTGGATTGAATTGAGTCTTTTCCGTTATGGCTTCTCTAGTCGCACCATACAAGCTGAAGCTACTCATCTGAATTATCTTTCGAACACTGTTTGTTCTGCAAGCTTCCAAAACAGCCAGTGTTCCAACTATATTTGTTCTGAAGTAATTAAAGGGGTCTTTTGTACTCTCAAAGCCACCACCTCTGCCTTTTGCTCCAGCTAAGGCCGCTAGATGTATAACAACATCAGGTTTAGTCTCGGCGATGAGGGCAATCCTTCAAATTCATTTCAGCCCCTTTCCCAGGCGAACCTCTTGGTTTCCTCTGAGGCGCAAGCTCGGGAACTGCTTTAAAGCTCGTTAATTCTTCTTTTATTTCAGGGTCGCGATAGGGAGCGATTATTCTGATGAGCGTGGGGTGCCTAACAAAAAGAGCCTCAAGTGCGTTCCATTCACGTGGAGTTAAAGTGTCTTCGAGACTGTCACTCCCGTCAGTATCCCAGTCTATCCCTGTCGCATCGGTTTCAATCGTTATGTACGGTTTCTTCTCAACCTTTTTGTTATTTGGCATTTTCAACCCCTCTACCAAGTAAATAGGCGGGTTACCTTTTTGCTTTATCGGTAAAATCGATTGGGGAAAAAAAACGAGCTATTCCAGATGGAAAGGATTAGAAAAGCAAATGGAATCCAACTATTTGTCTGGCTGTTTATTGAGGTATGGTTTTAGGAACCTTTCGGTCGTTTCAGGATGACTTAGACGTCTGAATTCAACCAACACGTTAGCGATTATCTTGGCTTTGTCTTCTGGTAAATCACCCAACCATTCTTGTGCGTCATGACGAATGTAAGTTCCAGCGCGTTTGAATAGAAAATAGTCAGAAATTTCGTCAATATTGTCGTATCCTTTGTTCAAGAAGTCCTTTAGTTTATCCAAGAAAATCTTCTTAACTTCCTGGGAGGTTAAGGTTTTTCTTCTGATGGCTTCACTGAAGAAATCGCAAAAACTAATATTTTTTTTGTTGGCTTTTAGAATATCCTCTACCTTATCATCATACTTGACGAACAAAAGGAAGACTAAAAAGCCTTTAAGAGTCAACCCATACCATTTTGTCACTTGACCTGATTTTGGAGAGGGTCTTTCGTCGACAACCGACACATACTCGCTTTTCGCCAGTGCTTTGATCCGCCTACCTATTACAGAGTGGTATTCTTTGGGTAATTTTTTCGTGATGTTCCAAGTATTTAGGGGACCATTAATTGCCAAGACTTCAAGAATCTGCATATTCCTTTCTGCAGCCTTGGTTGCAAAAACTCGGGAGATTTTTTTCCATTCTTTTTTTTTCTCTATGTGCAATACTTTCTTTCCTAACACATAGTATGTGTTCTGTAACGAAACTATGTACGTCTTTGGATATAAAACAAGACGTCAATTGTCTTACAGAAGGAAAGTGTTGAAAGCGCAAAAAGTCAATATCCAAAAATTGAAAAGTTTTGCGTTGGAAGAACTCCCAGAATGCCCGTTGCGTGAAATCTTATTAGCAGAAAGTTCAGATGAAATTGATATTCCAACTTTTCTTGCTAGGCTACCTATCTGGTTGCGACTTGCCAAGCTCCAAAGGAGACATTGTGAATGACCACGGTTTTAACGATTCAGAAGGGTCTTTTCCCGATTCCCCTTTTTGAAACAGTCCATTATGGGTCCAGAATTGAAACAGTAGAAGTTGATTCAATAAAAGGTGGCGCCTTGCAACAGAACCGAACGGGGTTTTGTTTCAGGCGATGCATCCTGACTTTTTTTGGGAGGACTGTTTCACAGATTGGACCCAATAGTTTTGAGCTCATGCAGACTGTTTCAAGTATTAGCCCCAAAGAAAAGGACGGAGGATTGTAAATGGGTTATAAGCTGACTCTGGAGCAATCTGCTTTCATCCTCGACGTTTTCTATGCTGGGTTGAGTTTAAGGAAAATTTCCCAGATTTTTAGAACTGTATATGGACTGCCGCTTTCACCGGCTACGATTCTTCGGCGTATACTCTGGTGGGTAACGGACGTGGATATAGCGACCACCTATTTCTTGGAAAAAGGGGAACCCGACTTCAAGCTTGATGTGGGTAATATTTGGGAAATAGATGAAATGTATTTCCCATACAAAAAAGGAAAGCTCCTCTTGATTATTGTGAGAGACTTAAAGACCGCTTTTGTTCTTGGCGCAATTTTAGCGCATACTGTTACGAGGGAAGCCATAAAGAGCGCGTTGATTGCGGCCAAAGCTATTGCTCACAAGTGTCCTTTGGAGTTGCGATGTGACGGTTTGCCAGTTTATGAAGGTGCCGTCAAAGATGTCTTTGGGAGTAGCACAAAGTTGTCTGTCCACAAGAGGGTGGGGAAGATGGGACAGAACCAGTCGATAGAAGGGAGCAACGGGGTATTCAAGAGTAGATTCAAAACGATGAGAAGTCTGCATAGTGAGGAGAAATCGCCAATCATAATGAAGGGACTAGTTATTGACAACAATTGGGTAAGGTACAGCACCGTGCTGTTTGGAAGGACACCTGTTGAACTTGCTTTGAATAAACAGCCCATCGATGGGAAACATAGTTGGCTTATGTTGCTAGAACTCGCAGAGTATTACAGGAGAAACATTGCGAACTCGCGAAAACGAAATGGGAAGTCCAAGGGTGGGAACTCGACGTTAGACTCGTTTCTGTGCTGATTCCGAACTGGCGCCAACGGGGGTTTTGCCTCCGAGTGCAGAGTGAGGTCTTTTATGGTTGTAGTATAGTCTTAGTCCGTCGAAAAGCTGGGCAGAAGAAGATAAATTATCGAGTCTTCTGAAACCTTTAATGCGCGTTTTCATCGTCCCGTTAACCCGTTCCACCAAGTTGTTGTTCGTGGGATCTGTGAATTTTGGTTTGGATATGTGGTTTATTCGACAGCCGTAGTCCTTACTCAAGGCGGCATTGTAACTTTTCAATCCATCCGTCACAATTTCATCAGGTGTAGTTTCGGCCTTTCTTAGCGCTTCTCGTATTACCATTTCGGCGTCCTCGCTGCTTCTACCATAAGTAACTTCGCTTGCCAATAGTATCTTGGTTTCTGCGTCCAGCGCGTTCCATAGATAATGGAGTTTGCCAGCTATTTTTACTTCGGTTTCGTCTATGTGCCACCTTTTTCCAACACGCAGGCTGTGTTCTTTCTCTAATGCTTTCATGTTTTTTATGGCGCGCCGTATCCATCTGTGTATTGTTGGATAGGAAACGTGTAATGAGTAAATCTTGTTCATGTGGTCTTCTATAACTCGTAAGCTTAGTCCTTTGAAATAGAGGTCTGCCACTGCAATAACCGCCAGAGGGTTTCCTTTCAGCCCCTTGCTTTCGCCTTTGTCGGTGAACTTGTGTTTTCCTTCTTTGCACTGATACCGTTGGCTTGCGAATTCTTTGCTGTGAGTTAATCCTTTCCGTATTATGTGGGCTGAGTTGCATTTTGGGCATTTGATTTCTCCGGACTGAAAATTAGCCATTAGAATGTATGGTAGCCTGCTGAGAAAAAGCACAGCATAAACATGCTTGCACGACTGTAGTCTCTTTTCATGGTCTTTGCACTGGCAGATCCATCGTTTTCCGTTCCACGATACCTTATACCATCTTTCCATGTCTGACGATCTAACTACGTACGTGTTATCATCGGTTCTCTTTATCATGTTGCCTTTCGCCACAAGCGAGAGCCCTCGCATTTCTCGTTGGCTAAACTCTTTTTTGCGCCAGTTTTGTAAACCAACTTCGTTCTTGCTGGGATTACTTTCAGCTGTTCTAAAACTTCCGTCTTGATTTTCGGCAAGGTTATTGCCAGTAGCTTTGAGGGCTTTTCTTCTCATAGGAAATGTCTCCAAAAGATTTTCGAAAAAAATGAGTTGCAGAGAAACTGGCATAATCAATCTTTGATGGCCGCTGCTAATACGGTCTGAATTGGCTTCTCCGATTGCCAGACCCGAGGAGGATTTTTGGCGGACAAGAGTTCCTTTAACTTTTGCTGATAATTTGAGATTAACTCTTCAAATTTGTTAATAGTCTCTCTGACTTTTTCACAGTTGCTGATTGCAGAATTGTTGTTTTTCCTTAGAAGTTCAATTTGACTGTTGATGCCATGCATCTCTTCAACTGTTCTTTGCAGTTTGGCAATGTCTAACATACCCCCACCATTAGTCTCGCTATTTGGCATGACGGCTTGGATAACTTCGAAAACCTGTCTAGCTACTTTCCAACCACCTGTCTCGACGTCCGTTATTCCTATTGTTATTCCATCCGCCATTGTCAAGTAGATTGGTTTTTGCAGTTCTAGCAAGTTTGCGGGGGAATCATAGACCAAAACGCAAAACCCTGAACCCTCAGCTTTTGTGTGTTGGATTGCTTCCTGTAGATGGTTTCCGCTGTATTTTTGCTTTCCAGATTTCCTCTCAACAACTATTTTCTGTCCAAATCGAGCTCCATTGAATTCAAAGTACGGGACAACTACAAGATCGGGCTGCCCCGCTCCACCCTTTTTGAACGTCTTGTCCTTAACAAAGACTTCTTGCCAACTTAGTTTGAGAGTTTCTTCGTTTACAGTTCCTTTGATTAACGGTTTGTTAATTAATAGATTTATGGCGTCAGAGAGTTCTTTCACATCTCTTTGAACGGGTTGGGTTGAATTCTTTGCTGCTTCAAGTATAGATTTTAGTTTATCAGTCAATTGAATGTTTATCTCGCCGAACTCTTTCTTGACGTCTTCGGGTAGCTTACCTATCAATTCCTCCAGCCTTTTGTTAAGCGGGTAAATGATCTTGATAATCGCATCTAAGGGCTTTAGAGCACCGTTTACTTGGTCCTGAATACCCGTTAGTAACCCGTTGATTACTGCCTTGCTGTCCGCAGTAAGCCGCAACCCAGGAAAGTTGTTCCAAGCAATGTTGGATAGAGTTATAGCTTCGTCAAGAGTCTTCTCATGAAAACGTTGCTCGAGGAATCTTACTCCATTGTCGCTAATGTTAAAGTTTGGGGTTCGATTTCCGCAAACTGGACACATCTTTGGGTCGTTGTTTTTGTATTCGTACACCCTATCATACCTCACCATACCCTAATGCGGTAATTAAATATATATGTATTGCGGTAATATTAGGTACTTGGGGGTACTGTGGGGAAGAAGGTCAAAACAAGCATAGCACTAGACGAAGAGCTCCTGAAGTGGATCGACTCTCAAATTGAGACGAAACGATTCGCTAACAGGACACACGCAATCGAGTACGCTTTAGAACAATTGCGCACCACAAAAAAACCTAACCAGTAACAAATTCGCTTTAAGGATAAAAGGCGACAACCCCCTTTGATTGGACTAAATTTTAATCCAACCAACCACTGCTCCATCACTGCTACATTGCTCTGTTACTCAATCACTCTGTCACTTAACTCCCACTCCATCACCTATACTTACCTATACACCTCTACACATGTGCTGCACGCGAACGCGCACGCACGCGCGCACGGTAAAAATAATATACCCTGACCAAAAGATATGCGGAATTTGAGACTGCGTGGGAACTTTTAGACCCGGTGAGTAATAGCATCAAACATGGTGACTTTGCTCAGCTTTGGAGCCGCTGGCTTGCTGGTAAATCGCGTTCAGTCTCTTCTCAAGTTCGACCATCCTTTTTTGCTGGAACAGCAGAATGGACATTATCATCGGTTCAAAAATCACAGGGTTTGTCGCGTTGCTGCTTTCCGAAGCAAAGCTCCTGCACATATCCATCAACTCATCGAAAGCTTCTCGGTCATCTTTGCGCAAGGCTCTTGCGAAGCCATTCCACCTACTAATTTCCTCTTCTAGAGCAATCCGATATGACTCAACAGTCTTACCCGTAGGCTAAGTCTCCACGCAGTTTCGGATGTGTGTTATGTGAGAGAGGACAAACTCTTGTTCTGTGAGAGCTTTTTGGATTAGGTCTTGAATGGCAGCGTTCATGTTACCTCCAAAGTACGGTCTTGCAATTTTCTCGGCAAACTCGGCGAGCAAAGAGGCAGGAACCCTATGAAACGTCAAGTCCACGAGGAGGTCGTTTTCTATTACTAAGACAATTGCTTTCTTTTTCATGTGTAATCACTCGGGGCTCACGCCTATGGAGCAGAATAGCGCGCGCATGGCTGTTCCGAAATTGGTTAAAAATGGTTTTTATTCCCTTTATGGGATTTAAAGGCAGCTTTTGGCTTAGCTTCTGTTCTTGATTTCTTTGGGGATTTTGTCTTTCCCGAAAACAGGAGAAATGGGTAAAACGGAATTAAAACCATTTTTAACCATTTATTTAATTCCCCCGCGCACATAAAAAATGAATTCACCATTTGCTACTTCTTCAGAAAGCAAGTTACTTGAACAAGGTTTTGAGCCTTATGCACTCTTACAAAAGTCTTTAAAGTGTCCCAATCCTCACTTATTCTGCGGGAAACATGAGGAGGTGTACTAATGACGTCAGATAAGATCCCCACAGATTTTGCTGCAAAAGCATTGCAGTTCAAGAAATTTGGCGATTCTCTGGCAAAATTGGTGAGACTATATCAAAACTTATCACACGACCGAACGACAAATTACTTCAAGATGTTGAGCATTCTTGGAAAAATTGAAGCAGCATACGCACAGGCCGAAAACAATCTTGTCTCCTCGAAGTTTGCTCAATGGTTGAGCGAGGAGAAGTCTCGTCTAGACGAGGTGAAAGGCGCTCTTGTCTATGATTTTGGCAGGTTGCTCGCAGAGCATCTTTCGAAAACTGGCGTCCGACTCGAAGGCAATTTTCCGGAATTTAGAGTGAAAATGTTTCTGTTGGACGCAAATGTCCAGAATGCAAAATGCCAATTGTGGTATGGCTACAAGGAAGAATTCTTGAATTCAACTCCATTTGATCCAGTGTCTGCCCAGAAAACCATAGCCTATGCTTACAATAGAGTCGCCAAACACGACTTTGACAGCTCGAGATTTATTGAAAGACTGTACAAGGCTTATGAGGCAGTTGCTAGAAAACAGCAGAAACAGATAGGCGACGATGTTGGGATCATCGCTACTCTTGTGGAATTGAACTTTCAGAGACAAGACCAGAAATTCCTGGCTAACCCAAGAAAAAGCACATTTCAGGAATATCCGCGCGAATTCTTTAGTTACGATCTTTTTAGACTTAAACAAAGAGAGATCAACGATCTCACTTTGAGCCTGGGAATTGCGTCAAGAGAGCAGAATCGAAGCAGAGAATCCTACTTGTGGATCCCTTCCGATGAGTCGCTTCAGGGAAATGTCTACTCTCAGCTATCGTTCAGGAGGATTAAGTAGTGTCAGAGATTCCGAAAGATGTTGCCATGATGATCATAGACAGTGTCGGTTCAAACGGTATAGCCCCCGAGTGCGGTATAGAGTATTTCACAGTCGGGCTTGATGAATACCTCAATTCCCTCAAAGACGAATATTTTGATCGCATCTTGAAAATCTCGTCCACGGTTAAGCTAATTGTTGGAACATATGGCGGAGGCAAATCACATTTTCTGTACTCAGTAAGAAATCTAGCATGGAAAGAGAATTTTGCCGTTAGCTATGTTTCGTTGCACGAAAACGAATCTCCATTTCATCAGATCGACAGCGTATACAAGGCCATCGCTAAAAGCCTGAGCCGCCCGATGAGACTGGAAGAACTTCTAAAAGGAAAAGAAGCTGGAATAGAGAGTTTCCTCAAGTATTGGTATGACGCAAAGCGACAAGAATTCGAATCCAAAGGATTTTCAGGCAATGAATTGGATAATACGCTCATGGATTATTCCAGACAAATACAGGGTTTTGATAGCACCAGTTTTACCAATGCAATAAGAAACGCTTTCGTAACGCTTCAGGAGAAAAGGGACGACGATTTCACTGAACTCGTACTATGGCTAAAAGGTGAAGGTTATGACGCGCAATTCAAGAGTAAATACAATATATTCCAGAAAGTCGAAAAGCAGACTGCTTTCTCGCTAATTCGTTCCTTGGTGGAATTTATCACAGCCATAGGCTTCAACGGCCTAGTCCTCCTTTTTGATGAAGCAGAGAAAATTCCAAGTCTGAACTCTAAACAGGCAGACTTGTTGGCTAGCAACCTTCGCGAATTCATTGATGAAACCAAGCAGGCTAGATTGGCGCATTTATTCATGCTATACGCAGTCCCTGACGAAGGATTCCTCCAAAGAAGAGGGCAAACATATGAGGCGCTCAAGCAAAGATTCGCAAAGTACTTTGACAAGGATACTCCAACAGGAACGAAGATTGATCTCAGAAGACTAAACCCTACTGAGGAGGACGCCAAGACATTTCTTAAAAACATTGGTCTGAAACTTTCAAAGGTCTACGAAGCTGCGAGAGAAATCAAGTTTGATCCGAGTATGTTGTCAGTTTCCTTGCAGAATCTTGTGGAAGCTGTTTGGCGGAAAAGATACGGCGACATCTCTTACGTCCGAATCTTCGTTCAGTCTTCGGTGAGTGGATTTGACAGATTAAGGAAAGATCAGACAACTTCAATAAACCCCGACGAAGCCGACCAAATAGTCGGAAACGTGCTTAAGGTGAGCACTTGAGCCTAGAAGGCCGGAGAATTAGGCATCCAAAGTATGGCGAAGGGAAGGTTGTCAGCAAGATCGGTGGAGCTTTCTTACTTCTTGTGAAATTCGACAATGGAATAACATTCTATGTCCGGCGAGACGAATGCCGATTCCTTGAGCCTAAACCACGCGTCGAAACCCCTCCCACCATTACCACGGAATCGTTAAAGATTTCGTTAAGTGGTTCGCCTAACATTTCAGCCGCCTCCTTCTTGGAGACTCTGAGGCTTGGTATAGTCCCAAACAATGTTAGTGAATTCACCTTTGGTCGGGAATCAGAACTGGATCGCGTAGAAAGCTGGACGAGGCAAGACGACTCTCCTCCTCTTCTAATTGTCGGAGACTATGGCTCCGGCAAGAGTCATCTTCTTGAATGCGTGAAAGATAGATACCTGAAACGAGGATGGGTGATCTCAAGCTTTCAACTTGATCCAAATGAATGCCCGTTGCATAGGCCAAAACGAGTCTACAGCAAAATAATCAGGACGATGAAAATCCTAAAGGACGGGGAAGAACTGGGCTTCAGAGATTTGATGAAAGGGTATGCGGACCTCAAATCTGACGCAATAGGGCAAGATTATCTTGATCTTGTTTTGGGAGTGTGCCGTCATAGACATACTTCAACTGATTACGTGTGGGATTGGATAGAAGGAACTGGTCCAATCAGCTGTTATGCTGGTCTCCCCCTTTATGATGATGCTCCATCAGCGAACATCTACTGCTCGATTTTAAGCGGAATCGCTACCTTAGCTAGGAAGTCAGGGTTTCAGGGGTTCTTGATAATGTTAGATGAAGCTGAGCAGATAAGCGGTTCTTGGTATGCACCATACCAGTTTCTTAAAGGACTCGACTTTTTTGCTGGTCTGGCAATTACTTCGTCAGCGTCTGATTTGCTGATAGAAGAGCCTCAGATTAATGACGATCCACCGCCGACGCTGATCGGCCCCAAAAGCAGACTCCCATATTCTGCAAGAAAACCAATTCATTATTGCCGCTCAGGGTCGTCGCCCTTCAAGGTTATTTTCGCTTTCTCTGACATCCAATCCCTGCAAGGGCTTGTGTACCAAAGACTCGGGAATCCATTGGTAGTTCATCTGAGACCACTGGGAGACAAAGCCAAAAAAGAAATCCTCAAATCACTCTATGAAACATACACCCACGCATATCCAAACTTCAACTACGACTGTATTGACGAATTAGTAGTAGATATAATGAGTCTTAGGAAATATATGGAAAATGTCAGAATGCTAATCAAGGCATTCATAGAGGCCCTAGATATTGTAAGATACTATTCGATGAAATCACATCGGAGTTTCCTATTTTGAGTGATTTTGAGAAGCTTGTAGAAATAAGGAACAAACTCCGTAGAACTTGGCAACCTTTCTTTTCGAGATT
>Ga0315294_10009283_pt1 | contig 10801 bp, 5 predicted proteins | sample YL17G13_40_MG_FD_203626 | JGI IMG/M metagenome (GOLD analysis project Ga0315294, IMG submission 203626) | Sediment microbial communities from Yellowstone Lake, YNP, Wyoming, USA - YL17G13_40 | ecosystem: Environmental > Aquatic > Freshwater > Lake > Sediment | place: USA: Wyoming | collected... | reverse complement strand
TGATCGAAGCCGTCCATTCCTCGGGATGCAGCACCGCCTCGCTGGAGGACTCCTGCCTCTTGACCTGCGCGTCATAATCCCGGTAGAAATCCTCGTACGTGATCTTGTGGTCCTCGATGGACGCGATGGCATCGCCGGGACCGGACGATTGCGATCGGGGACCCTCCTTCTGGCTTGCGCATCGCGAGCCCCCAAAACTCAGGCTCCCGCCGAACACGAGCGCCAGGCCTGCGATTATGTACGCTACCCGGATCTTGTCGGGGTCTCTGAGGGTCGCAACGAGACCCTGTCCTCTGACTTTTCGACGACGTTTTTTACTGGCCATGTCTGCTCCTCAGGCAAAGTAACGCGAGAGCATTTCTCTCGCGGCACAATCTTTTATCGTATGCCAAACGGGCTTCTTTGTCAATTTTCCGTTGACACAGGTTATGGTTGCCCCGCACATTCTCTCGTTCTCAGAGCCGCGAGCGTCAGCGAGCGGTCCTTCCCTGTAACCGACTGAAGTCACCAGTTCCCGTCAGGGGGGAACTTGCTGAGGAAAGCGTCCCAAAACCCATTCGATGTGTGGTTATCCACGCCGCTCCCGGGATCAAAGTCAGCTGCGTAATCGAAGTGGCCTGTCACATACACATTATCTGATCCGTCAACTCCAACACTGCAGCCCCAGTCAATGTAACTCCCGCCCCATGTGCGCGCCCATTTGAAGGTCCCCGAGGAATCGACCTTGCTGAGGAAAATGTCGTCGTACCCATTTGATGTATGGTTGTCCACGCCGCTACCGGGATCGAAGTCAACGGTGCCCTGGAAGTAGCCTGTCACATACACATTGCCCGATCCGTCAACTGCAACACCCCAGCCTGAATGATGCCCGCTTCCGCCCCATGTGCGCGCCCATTGGAAGTCCCCTGAGGGATCGAACCTGCTAAGGAGAACGTCATCGTACCCATTCGATATATGGCTATCCACCCCGCTCCCGGGGTCAAAGTCAACTGTGCCATGAAAATGGCCGGTCACATATACGCTACCCGAGCCGTCAACGGCAACACCGCGGCCTATGTCATGGCCGCTACCGCCCCACGTGCGCGCCCAGTTGAAGGCCCCAAAGGAATCGAACTTGCTTAGGAAGATGTCCCGGGAGCCATTCGATGTATGGTCATCCACTCCGCTCCCGGGATCGAAATCAACTGTGCCCCGGAACCAGCCTGTCACATACACGTTGCCTGATCCGTCAACTGCAGCACCTAAGCCTTCGTCTGCGTAGCTTCCGCCCCATGTGCGCGCCCATTTGAAGGCCCCCGAGGGATCGAACACGCTGAGGAAAACGTCGGCCTCCCCATTCGATGTATGGTTATCAACGCCGCTCCCGGGGTCAAAGTCAACTGTGCCGCGGAAGTAGCCTGTCACATAGATGCAGCCTGATCCGTCAACTGCAACACCGTACCCTTCGTCATCGCCGCTTCCGCCCCATGTTCGCGCCCAAATGAAATCCCCCGAGGAATCGAACTTGCTGAGGAAAACGTCGCCAATCCCCTCCGATGTGTGGTCATCCACGCCGCTCCCGGGGTCGAAATCAACTGTGCCGCGGAAGTAGCCTGTCACATACACGTTGCCTGATCCGTCAATGGCAACACTGTACCCTTCGCCCCAGGCGTCGCTTCCGCCCCATGTGCGTGCCCATTTGAAGGCCCCCGATGAATCGAACTTGCTGAGGAACACATCGGTGGCCCCATTGGATGTATGGTTATCCACACCGCTCCCTGGGTCAAAGTCACCTGTGCCCTGGAACCGGCCTGTCACATACACGTTTCCTGATCCGTCAGCGGCAACACCGTAGCCCTGGTCACTGCCGCTTGTGCCCCATGTTCGCGGCCAGCCCTTGGGCGGACCCACCGTTACCCGTGACACCTGCCATGCTGCGTTTTTGCCGAGATTCGGATCGGCTTCGGTGTCGGTCGCTGTGACAAGCAGAGCATACTCTCCTTCAGCCGCTCCGAGAGTATTCGGCAGAGTTCCGTCGAACAAAAATGCGTCATTGGGGCTGACACCGGTGAAGACGAGTTCCAGTTCGCCTGCGAAAAGGTCCGGCGCCTCGATGGCAGCCGTTGAGATCGTCTCCAGCCCTTGATGGTCGTATACCTCAACCTGGATTGGAACGCTGCTTCCGGGTTCGTGCGAAAGACCTGCGCCGATCGTGACGTCCAATCTGTAAGGCTCGAGGCAATTCGCCTCCGGCGGGAAGTCAGTCAGTGGGTCAATTACATTCTCGACAGGCTCCCAGCATGCGTCGACTGCGTAGCCGAAATGGACCTGGCCGGGAGGAGCGTACAGAAGGACGGTTCTCGTCTCTGTGCCACCGGCCTCGAACATGCGGCGGGGCGCATCGCGACGGTAAGCCACGAACGGATTCAGGGTGGCGGAGAGATCGCCGCCGGTCGCAAATTTGCCGGGGATGTACCCGAGCGCGGCGGGAAATGTCGGCGGATATTCGGTGGGATTGAAAAGAGAAGTGTAGCCGTCGGGATCGAGCATCCGGGGGACATCACCGCCCCACGCGATCTTTCTGCCGCTGACTGGAAAGGTGAAGTCGGTCTGCGCGATGAAAATGCCCCTGACGTCGAAGCCGGTGAATTTCAGCAGGCCCGGAAAGGGATGCTGCAGTCTCACATCGGCCTGAAGCTCGTTCGGACCCGTTGAGTGAATGTTCTCGATTGTCAGGCACGTATGGCATGCGGTGACTTCGAGCAGTCGCACGACGTTGAGGTGCATGTCCGCGCTTCGCCAGGGGACGACTTCAACGCTCTGATGGTCTGCGGAAATTCGCACATCCCACAGCCCCCAGACATGGCGGTTACTCGCGACGGCAACCGCATTCGCGACAGGTGGGGACGGGGTGATCGGCTCCTGCACGCCTGAACCCGCGCAGCCTGTAAGGATCGCCACCGCGAGAAGAATGAAAAAGTGGATCCGCACAGCCAACCTCCTCAAGGACAAGCGGATGGTAAAAGTATTATAATTATATCACATCAGAATTGAGAGAGAGCACCATCTGCGCCGGCTTCCTTGATCACAGAATAACCACCAAGGCACCAAGGACACCAAGAAGAATAAAGAAAGAAGACCCGGCTATGCAGGCGCTTTCCGGATTGGCGTCTTGAGCTCGCTCACAGCGGGGATTGTGAGGATAAACTCGGCGCCTCCGTCCGGATGGTTCCGTGCGATCAGCTCGCCCCCATGATGTTTCGCAATTGAGTAGCTCACCGAGAGCCCGAGACCCGTGCCTTCCCCCGGAGGTTTCGTCGTGAAGAACGGATCGAAAATGCGCTTGAGAGACTCCTCAGGAACTCCCGGTCCCGTGTCCCTGATCCTGATCTCTATCAGGTCCTCTTTGCCCGACGACTTCACGAGCCTCGATGCGATCCGAAGAGAGCCGCCGTTTTCCTTCATCGCCTGCGCCGCGTTTATGGCGAGGTTATGGATGATCTGTTGTATCTGCTTCGGATCTACCACGACCTGTGGAAGCTCATCGTCAAGGTTCCATTCCACCGTCACCCGTCGAAAGATCGGGTGGAACTTGAAAAAATCCAGGACCTGAATCACCAGCGCATTCAGGTCCGCTTTCTGAGGCTGGATCATCGCAGGGTTCGCGAAGTCCAGAAGCCTTCGAATTATGTCCTTGATCCTGTCGATGTTCGCGAGCACTCTCTGGTACGGCTCCTCGTTGCCGCCCTCGCGCCTGACCCTTTTTGCGAGCATGTCGATGACCGTGTAGATTCCGGCGAGGGGATTGTTGATCTCGTGGGCTATTCCCGCAGCCAGGAAGCCGGTGCTCGCGAGCTTGTCGGCCTGAAGAAGCTGCTCCTCGACCCTCACCATCTCGGTCCTGTTCTCCACGATGACAAGCACGCCTTCGACGCGCTTCTCGGGGCCCATAAGCGGCACGGCGGTGAGGCTCACCGTGAGGTCCTCCGGACCGCCTCCTCTGAGCGGCTGATTCGCAAGCGAGACCTCCTTCCCGCCAAGCCCGGCTTCGATCGCATCCACGAGATCAGGGTTCATCGATTTCGATATCCTGTCGAACGGCTGATCCACGAGCGTCGCCCGCTTGCCAAGCTGCATCATGTCGGTGAACGCCTTGTTCACGGCAAGGAACCGACGATTCATGTCCAGCGAGAAAATGCCGATCGGAGCGGCCCGGATTATCGAGCTGGCCAGCTCCGCCCGCTTGCGTATCTCCTCCTCCAGTTTCTTGCGCTGCGTGATATCGTGCGCAATTACCAGCACCCTCTCGATATCCCCGGATTCTCCCGGGATCGGGCTCGCCGACACGTACGCCGGGAACACGTCGCCGCCCGCGCGCATAAGCAGAAGCTCGCCGTGCCAGTCCATTTGTTTGAGGGTCTGGTCGAAAAGATCCTCCGCCAGGGAGCGCGAATGCTCCTCGACCCCGCGGAGCAGGTCCTTTCCGATGATCCGCCTGGGCGGAATCCCCAGGGCCTTGCTTGCCGCAGCGTTGATGTACGTGACACGCCTCTCGGGATCGCACACCATCACCATGTTGTGCGTCTGCTCGAGATAGCGCGACAGCATTTCGGGGTTGTCGATCATTCTGAAACCCTTCGATCCCGACCGGCCCGGCCAAATTAGTATCTGATTAAACGGGGGAGCTTATCGCGACGCGCGAAATGCGCACGGAAAAAACGGCAGGCTGGAAAGCCTGCCCCACAAGGTTGCCCGATGAAGAGTCTCAACAAGGGATGAATTCACCCGGACCGGCTGCTACCGTCGTTTTTTCTTCTTCGGTTGCTTCCGCAGTGAGAATGGGCGTCTTATCCCGTGCACCACCTTGCTGGCCGATTCGGCAACCGCGCCGCCGATGCTCGTGGCCCGGGACTTCGCCATCTCGAAATTCGCTTTGGCCTGGGCGTTGTGCGGGTCACAATCCAGCGCTTTCGCGAATTCGCGCGTCGCCTGAGTGTACAGGGCCTCCCGGAAGTAGTAGCTGCCGATCGCGACATGGGCTTCCGCGGAGTTCGGGGCTGTCGCCACGGCAAGCTCGTATTCCTCCCTGGCTTTGTCCCTGTTGCCGCGCTCGTAAAGGATATCGGCCATGCGAATGTGACCCTCGGCGAAGCCCGGAAACAGGTCGAGCGATTTCTGGCAGTGCCGCAGCGCGAGCTCGAGCTGGCCCTTGTCCTTGTATGCCTGCGCAAGCTGGAAGTTCAGCGAGAAATTGTCCGGCTTGATCTCGAGGCCCTTCTGGAACTCGGCGATCGCCTTGTCGTACATCCCCGCTTCCATGTAGGACGTGCCCTTCGTGACATAGTGGTGTATCACCGGCGCGGCGGGGAATCTGCCGGGGGAGATCCGCTGCGTCTCCCCCACATCTCCGAACTGGATCACCACGCACGCCATGCCCTCCTTGATCGACGATCCTGCTCCCTTGTACCTGGAGCCCGCGAGCGAGATGATCCGTTCGCACGCCTCCTGCGTGTCTATCGTGCTCGTGACGCAGTTGCGGATTTCCACGTCCGACAACACGCGCCCCAGGTCCGATGTCCCCATGATGAGGACATCTCCCGCCCTCAAATGTCTTTCGGCGGTGTCGACCTGCACCGTCAGCTCCTTTCCCAGCATGCGCTTCTCGTCGCCGCGTTTCATGAACGTGCGTATCGTGGCGCTGCGAAGCAGGTAGGCGAAGCAGGCTCCGACCCTGGCGAGGTAGAGGCGGTTCTGGCTGATGGACGCGATAAGGAGCTCCGCTCCCATTGAGCCTATCTTGTTGAGCCTGAAGGCCTCCTGGTTGACGATCCCGTTTGCCCTCTGCATCGCCGAAATCGCGAGCTGGTTCGGGTCCTCAAGGATATCGAGCCGGCTCAGAGCCGAGTAGGAGTAGACCTGCTCGGCCTCCCTGAGCGCGAGGTCGGCGCACCTGAGGGCCTCATCGATCTGCGGGCTTATCCCCGATGCGACTCCGAATGCGCCTCGTATACCGATGCCGGACGGGGGATAGCGCAGCGCAAACGTCATCCTCGATTCTTCCTCGGGTGGAGCCTCCTCCTCGGTCGATACCATCGCGAGGTAGTTCGAATTCCCCGGGATAAACGACAGGATCGATTCCTCGATCTCCGCCGCCGCGGCGCTTGCCTGGTAATCGTCCAGATCCTCGATCAATTCCCCCCAGCTCGAATAGCGGGCCGTGTAGTCCTTTCTGAGCGCCCGCTCCAGAATCCGTCTCAGATCGATCGATATCCCCGTGGCTTCGAGCCTTTCTCGCGGGTCCTCGTACACGTGCATCGCGGATATCTCGTGCGGCTCGCCGTGGAAGAGGTCGTGACCGGTGATCAGGTAGTACACGACAAGCGCCCATGCATACACGTCCGACGCCCCGGTCTGCTCCCCCAGCCCCGTTACCTGTTCCGGGCTGAGATACTCCGCCCGGTTGAGTTTCAAGGGCGTGTCGTAGAAAACGTCTCTCTCGAATCCCGACAGCTTCACTCTGAGCTGGGGTTTGGACACGACAAACGCGCTCTCCGGCGACAGACGCCCGTACACCTCGAACCCTTCCGCCCTCAAATAGATCAGGGCCTCCGCGATGAGTCTTCCGACTTCGACCGCATAACCCTCGTTCATCGGACCGTACTCGGCGACATAGTCGGCCAGAGTATGCGTCCTCAGCTCGCTAACGAAGAAATACGCGCCCTTGTCGCGGCCGTGGTCGAGGACGCGGATAAGTCCCGGATGTTCGTATTCCGCCGCCAGCTTCATCCGCCCGTTCCAGGCCTCGTCCAGCTCATGGGTCTTGGGCACCCTGTAGAACCAGAGCATTACCGGGGTGTCGGTGCCAAGGTGAGTTCCCGCATACAGGACCAGGTCCTTCTCCGGTGACAGCCCGTATGCCCCCCCGATGTTCGTGAGCCGCTCTTCGAGGCGGTATTTCCCCTTGATCGTCGTTCCCTGGTCTATCAGATGAATGTTGATCCCGCTGTCGGCGCTGCCGATGAGATGATCGATATCGTCGGACAGATCGTCGTAACTCTGGTACCGCTGGAGCGGATCCTTCTCCAGCATCTTGATCATGATGTCGTGGAAGACGAGAGGAATCTCGTATCTTTCCTGGATCTTCCCCAGCGCCTCCGTCTTCATATGGGCATCGAAGATGTCCTGGGGAAGGCCGTCGAAGAGGAAGTCCCCGGTCACGAGCCGGAACAGTATTCCTCCGAGAGCGTATATGTCGGAGCGCTGGTCCACGGGGACACCGTCCTCGTCCAGCCACACTTCCGGCGACGCGTACTGGTAACCCGTCGGCGGAACCCCGTATGTCTTGCGTATGAACCTCTCGGTCTCGTGCAGACGAAAGTCCCTGAGGAGCACCTCATCGCCGCGCGGGTTGATCAGGATATGCTCCGGCCTGAGGGCGCCGTGGGCCTCCAGAGCGCCCTTGGTCTTGAGATAGGAGAGAGTCGCCAGCACCTTCCTGATTATCCTGAGAGCCTGTTCCGGCGCCAGCTTCTTTCGATCTTCGAGAACCGCCGCAAGAGAGGAGGTAACGTGCGTCTCCACCACGTAGTACTGGTTCTTGTGCCATCCCTGGGCGATAAGATCGACCACGTGAGGGTGCTTCAACTGCGCCCGACCGTAGAGGTCCTTGTTGATCGCCCTGATGAAATCCTCTTCCCGCGACAGCTTATCGTCGTAGAATTTGATCGCGACGAACTTGTCGCGGCCGCGCTCGAGGGCCTTGTAGAGGCCGGAAAACTGGCCGCTGCCGAGCTCCTCCAGGATCTCGTAGCGGTTGTCCACGACCTCTCCCGCGAGGCTCCCCTCGGGTCGGGCCTTCTTGAAGCTGACCGCCGCCAGGGCGTACGCGACCGCCTCCTTGAACTCCGTCAGCGATGCGTAGCGCTTGGTCGGATTCTTCTGCAGCGCCGCGATGAGAATCTCCTTCACCGCCATAGGAATCTGCTTGTAGTACTCAATATGCGGCGTGGCGTCGACATACACCTGCTGGTACCGGACCTTGCCGACATCGCTGTCATGGAAAAGCGGAAAGCCCGTCAGCATGTGGTAAAGAACCATCCCGATCGAGTAGATGTCGGCCGCCTGCGTGATCTCTCCAATCCTGTGGATTTGCTCGGGGGAAACGTACTTCGGGTCCTCCCATCTCTTCCGCGGCTCCTCGTCCATCATCTCCATCGCTCGACCGACATACCAGTCGGCAAGCTTCACGTCGGTCAGCTCATCATTGACAAGTATGTTGTTCGGTTTGATCGCCAGGTGCGGGGGAAGTCCGATGTTGTAGCCCGTTTCCAGGGCTTCGATCACCTTCAGAGTTATCGACAAGGCGCTGGTGAGGTCCACGGTCTCGTTCTCGATCAAATATTCCTTCAGGCTCATCGGCAGGAATTCGGTGACCACTTTCATGCGGTCCGAATGCCTTCCGACCTCCCATACCGGCACCAGGTTGGGATGCTTGATCGTGCGAAGATTGTTCGCGACATTCTCGCATTCGTCGATGAACCCCTCGTGCACTCCGTAGGGTTCCTTGAAGATCTTTACGCATGCCACGCGCGGGTCTTTGGGGTCTTTCCCTTTGTATACAAGGGCCGCTTCACTGCCACGTATGCGGTCTACGGGTTCAAAAGGCATCAAACACTCCTGCGGAATAGTGTACCCACATCCGTCCGAATGATTATACCATTCAGACGCTTTTGAGGGCGCAAGTGTTCCCGACATACGGCTGGTGCGTAACATGCGCGTCCCGCGCATGATTCTTCAGGATTACAGTCAGGCAAGAACCATGTAACATGCGCGTCCCGCGCATGGTTCTTCAGGATTACAGTCAGGCAAGAACCATGTAACATGCGCGACCCGCGCATGGTTCTTCGGGATCCCAGTCAGACAAGAACCATGCGCGGGACGCGCATGTTACTCATTTCCCGAATTATGTGATATACTCTGGTGGCTGTAAAAAACTTTTCAGGAGAGGAAAGAAAGTGACGGGGAATCCTTCGATCCTCTTTGTCGCGTTAGTACATCGCGACTACTCACCGTTACGGTCTGCCTATTCCGGCATGGGGAATACCTATGAGCTTCTCCCGCACAAGTACGCGGTTCTTTCGCTTGTGGCGTGGCTGAGGGAGAACGGCTGCGACGGTCGCTATGTCTGGATTGAGAGCAATGATCGCGAGGCAATAGCCCAGGTCGAAAAGGCGATCGACAGGTACAAGCCGGACGCGATCGGGATGAGCCTCACCACGGAAGAAGTGATCCCGCACTGCAAGATCGCCGGGGTTCTCAAGGAGAAATATCCTAATCTTCCGATCATTGTCGGAGGGCCGCATCCGAGCGCGCTTCCGGAGCATACGCTCGAGAACTTCCCTGCCGTCGACTACGTGGCGATAGGGGAGGGGGAGCGGACGCTCACCGAGTGGCTGTTCGCGATCTCTCTGGGGGGCAGAAAATCCAGGATGCGGGACATTCCCGGCCTGGCTTTTCGCGATGACGACGGCGGCATTGTCGTCACCCCTCCGAGAGAGAAATTCGAGAACATCAATGTCCTCCCGAATCCCGCCTACGATCTGATCCTCGATCCGTCCGAGCCTTCCGTATCCAGACCCTGCGTGCCCATCGTCTTCTCGTACGGATGCCCGTTCTTTTGCACCTTCTGCTCCGCGGATCACGGCAACTATCGCTTCGTCAAGCCCGTGAATGCGGTGAACCGGATCGAATGGGCGCAGAAGAAGTTCGGCGTGACCGATTTCGCCTTCTGCGACAGCTTCTGGCCGCCCTCGGGGAAGTGGCTCGACGAGTTCTGCAAAGAAATCGAGAAACGCCGGATCAGCATCAGGTTCCACTTCGAAACCCGTACCGGCGTTCTGAGTCACAAGCAGTTCGAGAGGCTGAGGGATATCGGGGCGCAGGCGATAGCCGTAGGCGTCGAGTCCGGCGACCCTTTCGTCCTGAGGAGAATCAGGAAAGGGATCACCGTCGATCAGGCCAGGAAGACATTCGATGCTCTCAACAGCGTCGGGATTTTCGCGCGCGCGCTTTTCATGTTCGGGAACCAGGGAGAGACGGTCGAGAGCATCCAGGCTTCGATCGACCTCATGCACAGGCTCAATGCTCCGGTTGTCACTCTCAGCGTTTTCCGTCCGCTGCCCGGCTCGGACGATTTCGGGCTGATCACGGACCGCGAGAAGGACTGGTGGATGCATGGCGACGAATCCGGGCGATGGTGGGCGGGCGGAACTTATCCCTCCATCTGCGAGTTCTCCGTGGAAGACCTTCTGCTCCTCGCAAGGGAAGTGGGCCTGCGTTATCCGCTACGGGCGTCGTATGTCCTCCAGCACATCATCGGCGGCAGTCTTTCTTTGAAATACCGCATGGTTGCCGCGCGGATTTTCCTTACGCATCTCAGACGCTATCTTCTCGGGATCTCGGAGAGGTACGAGTTTTTCCGCACCCTCATTCGGGGCGCAAAGACGTTACTGAGAAGCTGACCGTCCCCGATTTCCTCCGGGCATTCACAGGAACCCTTTTCCTCAGCGCTGCTGAGATAGTGCGTCTCTCCTTTTTTTTGCCCCCCCTCCACAGTCCCCATCGCTTAACAGGGGACATGGTTCCCTTTAGATCCGGTAGCAATGTGTATTTATGGCTGACCATCCCCCCCGGTCTTCCGGGGGGGATTATTGGGGGGGCATGCAACAAGCAGAGAGATTTACTTTTTCAACAGCCCCGTCGGGGAGGGCGTCCGGAACAAGGCTGCCACAGCCTTGAAGCTGTTGCTGCGTTTGTGCCATTT
>Ga0315294_10009282_pt1 | contig 10802 bp, 26 predicted proteins | sample YL17G13_40_MG_FD_203626 | JGI IMG/M metagenome (GOLD analysis project Ga0315294, IMG submission 203626) | Sediment microbial communities from Yellowstone Lake, YNP, Wyoming, USA - YL17G13_40 | ecosystem: Environmental > Aquatic > Freshwater > Lake > Sediment | place: USA: Wyoming | collected... | reverse complement strand
AAACTTCTTTATTTACATGTTGAATAATCTATTCTTACAATGAAAGATGCAGATGAACTATTGGTGATAAAGTCACTTTTAATCTTCAAAATATTCCTTCTCCTTCTTATTACAAAGATTAATCTCTGGAACTAAGCAACACCCTCCACGACAATCATTTTGGAACGCACAATCTGGACAACTATTACAATGATAGTTTCTGAAAGTTTCAAATGTTTCACTTTCCCAACCCTCTTTAATTGTATGTTCAGTCAAATCAAAAGCATAATTACGGGTTACGTTATCAAAACTACATGGTAACATAACATTATCAGAAGTAATATAGGCAGAAAAACTACCACCATCACAAGGACTGGTAGATACTGGATTAATCTTTTTTGAGAAATTGATTACACCCGGCATATTGCAAGCATCCAACCCAACTTTAAAACTTAAATGATTATTCTCAATTGCAGAGTAAAATCTTTCTACTCTCGGGTCGCTATAATGTAATACATCACTATTTTTTCCACATCCCACATTTTTGAATAAGAGGAAAATAACCGCATTAATCCCTTCTGGAAAATCATTATTACCCAAGCGCCATATAGCTTCATCAATAGACCTATCACTAAGTACATAATGAATGTTCGTTTTGCAGCCCGCATTAATAAATCTGCTAATAGATGAAAAGGTATAAGTCATTCTGTACCAACTTACAGCAACAGCACCACAATATTTTTTTGTAGCTTCGATTTGTTTATCTGTCAATTCAATACCAGAAGTGGTATAATTAGGAATAACTTCATTATCGTGAGCATATTTAACAATCTCTAAGAAATCCTCGTGTTCATTAGGGGAACCAAAACCACCTAAAGCAACTTCAAAGGTCTTACCTTTGCATTGGTCAATAATGTTCTTGAAAATAGCTAGAGACATATTGGGTTTGGATATTTTACCTTGGTAGCACCCTATGACACAGTACTTAGAGTTCTTACAATGCCCCATAATTCCAATGTCCAAAAGTGATGGGTAATTTCTTTGGAAAACATCCACCCCACTATCCTTGCCATTTTCATCCAACACTCCTGTTCTTAGATAAAAACCATTCTGCGGGTTAAAGATTTCTACAAATTTATTTTCTGTATCAGTATAAGTTTTTAGTTTGTTCATAATATGTATTATACCACACTTTTATAAAGTTGTCAAGGGATTTATTATATTATTAAAATTATACTATTGCAATCAATTTTAATAATATATCGATATATCCTATTTCATCACACGGAATATATTCACATAAATACCAACTGTCTTTTACTTTTCGTTTCCACTTTTTGCCGACTGTTGTACCTGTTGGATTGCTACGAGAGTATTCCGGTAATGCATCAAATTCTTTTTGCGTTAAAAGCGTAATATCCATTTTATCCCTTTATAAAAGAGTTATTTTATTGTCTTGATTTCGGCAATAGTTTGTTTTACCAAAGAATGCCAATTAAGCATATCGTGATATGTGACAGTAGTTTTTCCAAACATTACAATATCCAAATCGTCTAATGCTCTTAAGGCAATTTCCAATTTTTTCTGCAAAATATCATACTTTTCCTGTATGATTTGATGCTGTTCAACCCAAAAAGAATATGAAAATTCGTTATCGTCAAATTCTTCGTTCATTTTATATGATGTTCTCCTGTGCATAAAAATGTAAACTTTTCATTTTTTTGTGTGTATAAATATCCACAACAATGAAGCCAACTCATATCAAAACCTTCGGGAATTAAATCGACAACAATAGGTACTCTTCTTACAACAAATTCAGTAACTAATTTACTTCTTTCCTCATTGCTTAGGGTTGATATCTTATTTACATCAAAAAGATTTTTTGTGGTCAATCTTTTTAATAAAGCATTTCTTTCTCTTTTTTTCATTTTTTCTCTCCTTTATTGTATTATACTTTTCTAAAGCTGTTTTAAAGAAATTTTCTATTTTCTGCTGGAAGCCATCGTTCTTCCTCTTTTTTCTCTTTGTATATTCTAGTATAATTCTCAGAAATCATTTCCATTTTTTCAAGGGCGGTTTTGGCAACGTCTGATGGGGTTTTTCTACCACAACCATCGCCAATTTGAGTTAATGCTTTTTCTGCAAGTGATAATTGTTTTTCTGTCATTTCTGAAAAATGTTGGTACATAGCGAGCGCTCTTTGATTAAAACTGGCAGCACTTTCGATGGATTTTATTTCTTCGTCCTTCTTATTTACCAACTCTATCCAATTTTCTAATGACAATTTATCGTATGACATATTATTCTCTCCTTTTGTATATCTTATTATATCATACTTCTCTTGGTTTGTCAAGGGCAATCTGAAAATCATTTCTTATCCCAAATCCATCTTTCTTCTTTTTTATCCCAAATTCGAAATCCTAATTTTTTGAACACATTCCATTCCAAGTCATATCTTCCGTTTGAAAAATAGGCAAAAGAAAAAGGAAACATCAATAGCAACATCTGTTTCCCTTCATATGAATTAATTTGTATTGTGTCTTTATGGACAAAAATTCCAATTTTTAAAAACGGGATTGGTATCTTCATTTTTCACCTTTTAAAAAATTATTTTTATGCTGTTTGTTGTATATATATCATCATTTTTTATAATAGCTACATCAGCATCTTCCCAAGTATAATTGATAATTTTATATTGACTATTATCATATATTACAGTTGGATTTATATAAGTATAAGGTACATCTATTTTATATATGTTTTCATTTGTTTTCATATAGATATACACCCGCTACAATCGGAAACAATAATATTGCTACCACTGAGTAAAAATGATTGGGGGCTTTATTCCAAATCCAATCCTCCAATCTACCATCTTTATCAATAGCAATTAGCACACCACATCCCAAGGCGTACCATAAAAAATATCCAATTATAAGATATAATACAAGCATTTTTTATTATCCTTTTATCCTATTAAAAATCGTATTTTATACTATTATACTTATATGACTAATATTATAAGGTTCGTGGTCATCTGTTGTTGCACAAAAATTTCGTCTGTCAATTTCCATCTCATACTCAAATTCATGCACAATAAGATAATTAGCTTTGATTTCTAGGTCTCCGTATTTATATTGAAATTCTTTTAATACTTGTTGCATTTCAGATAGTTTCATTTTTTTCCTATTAAAAATTATATTTTATTCTTCTTGACCTTTTATAAAGTTTTCTCTATCGCCTGTCTCTGGCATTTTATTCCTTTAATGTGGCATTGTCTACTAGTTTATTAAATACTTCTTTTATAAACTCTTTTCCCATGTGCTCACTATCTATTCGAAGTTCTTCACCAACAGAAGAATGCAAATAAATATGTCCAAATTCTCCCCCTTCGTCTTCCCAATATATATCGATGAAACCGCTCTCTATAGATGTTTCTTTTATACCATTGATAGTTGCATAAATTATCATAATTTTTTTATCCTTTTACAAATTCTATAGCCAATAATGCAGCACGACAAATTGCAAGTGGAACAGTATCTGCACGAGCATGATATTCCTTATCAAAATTCGTGACATCCCAAATGTTGGCAACACAATCACTTTGATAATACGAAACAGCTCTTACACTCCATTTTTCGTTCATTTTTTCTACCACTTCCCATGCGGCTGATATGTCAGTTGAATAACTACCATAGTGAACACCATACAAAGGAGGACGCAACCCCCAAAATTCTAAATGGCATTTTTTGCATACTCTATGTACCCCATCGTCGTCACTAGGAATAAGTTGCCAATCGTGAGCGCATAGTCCCATTACTTTTTCAGCAATAAGGATATCTAAATCTTTTCCTGCTAACATATTACAAATATAATCTGTTTTCATTTATAATCCTATCTTAAATAGCATACATTTTTAATGTTGCTTTGCATAATTTAAGAACAGCATTATCAAACTCAGCGTCTTTTTCAAATGAATTTTCCCAAGTCGATATTACTGTTTCTATGAAATCTAAATATCGTTTTTCTTTTGTTTTTAGCAATGGTTCAGAAGTTCCACATTTTGACATTTTTAATGCAAGGCACACGCTAAAAATTTTACCATGAATATCTTCCTCCAATACAACGGTTCTTTCTTCAAGTCTGTTCATATTAAAAGTCCTGTTTTAAATTCCCATCATTATCAATAATGCAACTTTACAAATAGCGAGAGGGGCAGTAGGGGCATATATTTCATGGTCAATAAATGCGGGGTTGTCTTTGGGGTAAAATTCGCAATACCATTTGTGTTCATCGTCGGTTGGAGGGTCATTACTAGAAAGAACAAAACTGAATTCATTTTGCATTTTTTCCACCACTTCCCATGCCCACATAATACTTTCAGATGGATGCCAATGTAAAAGATGAAAATCTTCTTCATCTTCATATCCATCGTCTACTCCAACTCCATGCATATAATGTCCATCTGCATCAAGCCAATCCTTATTATCTTTACCAATAGTTTTTCCAGTAAAGAAAACAAAGTTGCCTTTATGCCACCCCATGACTTTTTCAGCTACCATTTCATCCATTTCTTTACCTGCTGGCATATCATAAATATAATCTGTTTTCATTTTTTACTCCAATATTCTTCTGGTACACAGAAAGATTGAATTATAAATTCAAGACATTTTATCCACATCACTTCATCTAGCTTAAATTCTATATTATATTCTATATATTTTGGAATAATTATATCTTTTTCTTCTTCTTTTTCCATATAAAAACCCTATTTTATTTTCTTTTTAAAGGATGTTTCTTTCGCCATGCTTGATATATTTCTAATTGTTTTGGGGTTGGACTTTGATTACAATTAGAACAAAAAGGACGCTCTAGATTCTTATCTGCAAGACCATTGAACGCCCAACCAGTATCATAATAAAACTCTTTTTTGCGAGGGTCTACCAAAATACCACAGTGCTGACAATATCCATCGGGATATAGTTTTCTGCCTAATCTTGAAAAAAATAAACCTATTTGATGAGGTGGAAAATCGTGACTATCAAACCATTGGGTTAAAATCCAAAATCGTGTGGCAAACCAATATAAAAAAATGCTTATTGTTTTCATTTAAAAACTCCATTTATTCTTTGTTGATAACTTCATACCAAATATGTTCATATCTGCTATTAGGAACAACCCCATTCATAAATAAAACAACATCAGAAAGTGCTTGCATGTAACCTCCAGCATAACCTTCTGATGATAGACCGTGTTGATATAAGTTATCCAGACTAGTGCTTTTATAATGTTCTTTACTTATACTTCTATTAACTTGACTGATTATGTCTTTTTTATTTTTCATATTAAAATTGTTCTTTTAACAACCGATTTCTATGCCCGATATATCATCGGTTATAGGTTCACATCTTTTACTATAGGAACAACCACAATTAGAACATATATCAAATCTATACCCACAATTTGAGCAAACTTGTTTTAAATAAAACAACGTTATATTACAAGCAGGGCATTTTTGCCCCACCAGTCTATAACGTTGTTTTCTCAATCTCCAATTTATAGGTATATTTCCCATTAAATATCAGCTACAAATTTCTTAAATTCTTCCATGCGCTCTTTTGGAATAAGTATACTATATAAATAAAAACGCTTACCAATTATAATTGACCAAATCAGCTTTAAATTTGTTTTCAAATTAAACCAAAATGGTCGTTGGTAAGTGCTAAAAGACATTTCATAGAGAGTCCAATAACCCTCTTCTTCAATTTTATCTACTACTAATTGTAGAATAGCATGACCACAATCACATTCTAAATCAAAATAAGTATAATCTTCGTCATAAATAAGTGACATTTTATATTCTCCTAGGTGCTACCGAAAGGATTCGAACCTTCAAGCCCGATGTTCTTAGCATCGGAGGTAAACCATTTCCCATCACAGTAGCGTTTGGGGTGGTTAACCCCTTGAAAGTTTCATTACCAGCTTTCAAACTAACCGTAGTATCGCAACGGTGCGTGAGAGAACCACTCTCAATTTTTTATTTGGTAGGAGGACGCTCATGTAACGTCTCAGACGGGAACCTTAAAGCACAAGTTAATTAGACCTGATTGTAGTGGTTCTGAGTGCATCACTTAATACTTTGCACAACCATCTTTATCTTCATGCCCTCTCTCTACCAAATAGAGGCTCCTGTGGGAATCGAACTCACTATCAATTACTTTGCAAGTAACACCCTAGCCACTCGGGATAGGAGCCATATTTATTTATTATACCACATTATTTCAATTTTGTCAAGTTATGGGATAGGAACTATCTCTTCGGGATAAGTTTCTGCTTCCCATTGCTCGTATACTGTACGAGCCAAGGTTATCCAAGTTTCTTCCTCTGGTGCTTCTTTATTCCTTCGCCTATTAAAATGTTCCAAACGTTGAAGAATCATACTTGGAGGCATACCCCGACCACCACCACGAATCTTTTGTTTTTCTAATATGCGCTCAATACGAGGGTCTTGCGGGGCTTTATCTTTTTTGAGTTCTTGCTTTAAAACCTTTAAAAACTCTTGGACATGTTCATCTTTAACTTCTTTAGGCATATAATTCTCCTCAAATCAAAATATGTTACTAGGCTGCCAAGGCTGGATTTGCACCAACACGGTAAGCTCCAAAGGCTTATGTCCTGCTATTAAACGACTCGGCAATAGTTATTATTTTTTATATCTTTTTTCTTTGTTTTTTCCGACATTTTTTCCAGCAAAAGTATCCGTTTGAGAATTGCAATTAGGGCATATTGCTCTAATATTATCGGGGTTATTATTGGTAAAAATCCCGTCAATATGGTCTACTACAAACACTAAAGGTTTTCCATTATGAAAAGGTTTCCCTTTGCAAATAGCGCAAGTCCCGTTCTGCCTTTTAATAATGTAATTTCTAATATACCTCCGTCTAACTCGTTTATCTGTCAATGTCCCTTTTAAAAACTCATCTATTCCTTTTTCTGTGCGATGCTTAGAAGAACATTTCTTAGAACAATATTTTGTTTCATGACTTGTTGGCTTAAAATATTTTTTGCAATATAAACAATAAATTTTGTCTAAAGGCTTTCCGTTCTTTACTATTCCTTTGTTGTTATAAATTGCGGCACAAGAATGCGAACAAAATTTTTGTTTTTTAGTGACCGGGTGTATTTCGCAACCGCATTGTAAACAATTTGTTTGTTTTTTAGTTATTGATTTATTTCTAAAACATTTTTGCGAGCAAAAACAATTTTCAGAATTTCTTATCCAGTAATCATTTCTATAAAATTCTATTCCACATTCTTTACAAATTAATTTTATTAACATTTTTAGCTCTCTTCTCTATAATTTTAGAAAGGGAAGTGTAGAGCCACTTGTCAGACAGGTAATTAGGCTGTCCTATCCCTTTCTATTAGGCTGGAAATTCTGGATTTGCACCAAAATCGGGATATTCAGAGTATCCAATGCTTCTTTTGCACCAATTTCCAATATTTATTTTTTACTATCCTTATTTGAATTACTAATAACGTTTTACCAATTAGACTACCCGCCAATATTTTCTTCTTTCTTTACTTCAATCATAGTTTCATTCATTACTCTTAAAAAATAGTTTAGCATATTTCGTCTATTTTCATCAGTAAAATTGAAATTTCTTCCATAACCATTCTTTATTTCTAAAGAACCTTTCAATGTATCAATAAGTAACATTATTTCCATAGCGCTTAGTATCATATTTTCTCTCCTAGGGTATCCTATCAGATTCGAACTGACAGTAACTTGATTCACAGTCAAGCGTGTTATCCATTTTCACCAAGGACACCATATTATACTTACATTATATCATAAAATCGTTATTCTATTCTTTTTCTTCTTCACTCAGATTCATTCGAAGTGATTGCCCATTCGGGCATATGCAATAATTCTCACGTCCTACTTTTATCCCTGCGGGAGACCGAATGCCTTCTGTATGAATAATACCAGATTGCCCACATAAACTACAAAAACCAGTCTCTTTGTCTAAATAATATTTTAACCAATAATCTGTAATAGAATTATCCCAATTATTCATTTTTTCTCTCCATTATTATCATTATACCACATAATTATAAATTTGTCAAGGTCTAAGATGGAGGATTTGAACCTCCGACTCTTCCGTCCAAGGGAAGTATGTTACCGGACTACAACAATCCTAGATTATAAACTTACTTTACTGTCTTTCCTATATTATTGCGAACCCAAAGATTAATTCTCATAATTATATATCCTACCGAAAAACAAACTACTGAAAAAATTAGAACTATTAAAAAGAAATTAATGTGTCCGAAAAGATATTTCAAACAAACCCACCACCAGATAATTATCCAAGACCAGATAGAGATATGCCACGCTATATCAACAATTTTTTCTCTTTTCTCTATCCTTTTAACTAATTCACGACGTTCTTCTGCCCTTTTAGCTGATTCAAGTTTCAATTCTTCATATTTGTCCATATAAAATTACCTTTTTATTTCAAATCAATAATATGCCAATTCTCTTGCGGATTCTGCTATATTTTTACTTACATCAGTACTTAGTTCATTTCTTATGCTTAACAATAATAAATCAACCAAGACCCCTTTGGTAAAATTATAACTTAAATACTCCGGAATACTACGATTGATATAATCTGTTTCGTTTCCGTCTTCATCGACCAATGAAAGCTTAATTTTTTTATTCATTTTATTCTCTCCTCTTTTAGTATAATATAATTATATCACATAATTATAGTTTTGTCAAGAGGGAAATTAGAGCTTCTTGGTGGTTATGCTCCACCGCCTCGATTTTACAAAAATCGCATTCTTCTAATTAAAATAAAGAAGCATAGAGCTTCTGCCTGAGTATGATTCAGGATTAATAATTTACGAAATTATCGTATTTTCCATTTATACGACAGAAGCAAGAATGTGTGTCCTTCCTGTAGTTTACATTAGCTAGAGTTTCTAAAACACTGACACACAAGACCATCCACAGAGATTTGAACTCTGAAAAGGCGATTAGAAGTCGCCCAGTTTATCCTTTAGCTTATGGATGGGTAGAGATTGCGAGAGGAATCGAACCTCCCTCATTAGTTTGGAAAACTAAGGCACAGCCAATATACCACGCAATCGTTTTAAACTTCTTCTTTAATTTGCCATATATCTATTGCTCGTTCTACTATTAATATACCGTTAATATGGTCTACTTCGTGTTGGAAAATTCTTGCCAAGCGACCCTTAACTTTAATTTTAATAGGTTTTCCATTCCTATCTTGTCCTTTTACTGTAACGGCAATTGAACGTTCTACGTTTGCACCAATATTGGGTATTGAGAGGCAACCTTCTACATTTACTTCTGTTTCTATAGACGATTGCATAATCTCCGGATTACCCATTACATATAATTTATCTTCATGTTCTACCACAATTAAACGTAGTGATTCTCCTACCTGTGGGGCGGCTATTCCAGTACCTTGACTATATCTCATTACGCCAATCATTTCATCGATTAGAAATTGTAAATCTTTTCCAAAATTAGTAACTTTTCTAGCCTTCTTTTTTAATATAGGTTCGGGTATTGTAGTTAACATTGTTCCAGTATTCTTTTTTATTATAATTTGACGCGTTTTTAATTAACAAGACTCGGAATATTTCGCTTGCTCATCCGATAGTTATTAGGCAAGACACCTTGTATTTTTTATTTCCGAGGATATAGGGACACCAAAATGTCCACACGGATGATAGCCGAATTTCGTCCTCGGGGGCTTTATTAAAAATCACTTTTGTTTTTTATTCCAACATTCTTCTTTTACAAATTTTTCTTCCCCTGATGGGGTAATAAATATCTTCGGCTGTTTCATCAGCTACAATCATTCTAACTAAATTAGTATGAATTCTGTTATTTAAACAGTAAGGACATCTTCCGTGTGGTCTACATGACATATCAAAACGCCCACTTTTATAATAAGGTTCACGATACTCTTTTCCGTAGTAGATAGCTTTGTCAAGACTCATAAATGCCTCCTATTATAATTTATGGAAAGTGTCTTACCAGTTAAACGACCACTAGAACTTTGTCTTGGATAGTAGGATTCGAACCTACATCTCTATTCCTGAGCATCTAGTCGGATTTGAACCGACACGTACTGTGTGGCACACAGCCATTCTACCATTGAAATTATAGATGCATGTTGGTGTGCAACTTAGCCTTCGCTCCTAGGGCGTGTCCCTTCCGGGGTTACTTATTTCAGGTACTAGTCACCTTTCTGCTGGTCGCATTCCGAATTCAACGGAATCGTTTGCACACCATTACTTGTCCACAGCATCCTATAAGAGTTGCCCAAGGGGGTATTTCTACTTTCGGGGGATACATCGGATATACTCCACCCACTTAATGCATGACAAGCTCGCCTCTCTCTTTAATTATGGAAAATATACAACAGCAAAATTATTTTGTACTAACAAATCGTTTAATGTTGGCGCTATAAAATCAGAAGTTGAGTAAATCTTGACAAGATAACGCCCATATTTGTCTTGTAATGGTTTTTCTGATTGTATGTATGCACTATTAGGAATTGTTTGACCAGAAAACCAATTAGTTACAAAACTGGTGGCTTCTTTATATCCCGGTTTTCCTCTTTCCGGAGTATTTATTCCGTAAAGGCGAAATCTATCACGCACAATTATGTGAAAGCCTAAATCTACATCTAAATCAACTGTATCTCCATCAACCGCACGTACAAATTTAACTGAATAATGATACATATTTAAATTCTCCTTTATATCTTTTGATTCAT
>Ga0315294_10009280_pt1 | contig 10803 bp, 13 predicted proteins | sample YL17G13_40_MG_FD_203626 | JGI IMG/M metagenome (GOLD analysis project Ga0315294, IMG submission 203626) | Sediment microbial communities from Yellowstone Lake, YNP, Wyoming, USA - YL17G13_40 | ecosystem: Environmental > Aquatic > Freshwater > Lake > Sediment | place: USA: Wyoming | collected... | reverse complement strand
CCTGAGGGTGTAGACCCCCGGCTTTAGTCGAAGTTGGTTGGTGACCTGATACTCGTTGCCTTTGACGATATAGCTAAATCTGTCAGTGATCTTGGGTAGATTGAACACCTTTACTCTTGGGGCCTTGTCGATGGTCTTACCTGTTTCCTTGTCTATAAGTACCATACTGGCGTAGACGGGGACCCCCCAGGTACCCTCCTTGTTCTTCATAGCCGCCTGTGAGGCGAAGTCCGTGGGGCTAATATCGTCTTCAACCCAAATATTCTCAACCCTTAAGGAGCGCTTCTTACCCTCTACCGGAAAGATTTCCTTGAGGGCATCAATAGAAGACTTCTTAACTGCTTCAAACTGGCTGTGTAAATCAAAATTTCTCATAACAACCTTGGTATAAGAGCATTGGGTAAAATGTAAGTTCTAACAGCACAAAGGAGTACGAATGCTAGAACTAATGAGTCTCTTTCTCGCCATCATAATAGCGGCCTAATTCATTGTAACACAAGTAAGAAGGGAGTCTAAGGGTATGTCAGAAGAAGCTTTGGTAGAAGTCAAGCCCATGTGGCCAGTAAGGGTCATGCGGAGCGTATCGAGTGGGATTCGTAGCGCCATGGGGCAGCTAGCTACGCAATTATTTTGGACTAAGTTGGGCAAGCTTATCGTCACGGAGATGATAAACGCATTTATGAAGACGTTAGGGGCCAAGTTCATGACGTTAGGGGCGAGCAGAGAGGATCCAGATGTAAAGAAGATGGTAAACACGGTATCTCAGAGTGGGGGGTCTAATGCCTTCAGCTCTCAGAGCTATACGCCAGCTCGTTCTGAGCCTGCGTATCAAAGGCCAGCATATGAGCAGCCTGCCTATCAGAGACCGGATTTTCGTAGCTACCCGGTACCAGTAACACCTCCGCCAGTAGCGGCGGATTTTCCAGGATTCATCAGATGATAGACGAGGAAGGCAAAGCCGAGGACTTAGGCAGGGTTATGGTGCCCTGCGACAAGTTTGGGGGATCAAGACCAGCAGCCTGTTGTGTGAGGTTTGACAAGTATAAATCTTGCCGCAGGCGCTGTTTTGAACTTAAAAAAGTTTTGATTCAAAACCCTGATTTCGCGAAGAAGGTGGAGGAACACTTCGCCAGTAGGGTTAAGAGGAGCGATGTTGTAGGAGCGAGCTTGTTTGAGCCCAAGAGCAGCCAGGCTGGCAAAAACCTTCCTGATCCGGTGCTAGGGTGTAAGTATTGTAACTTCATTGGCAAGAGCGTCAGGGGGTTGAAGGTACACATGCGTAGGACGCATAACAAGTAGTTTAACTTGGCGTTGCACAGTGCAGCGCCTTTTCTTTAGGAGATGAGATTATGAAGTTGGTTAAGTACACATTGTGCGACATTGAGTTGGTTATGGTTGACATTGCGGGGATTCTGTATTGTTCTACCCCACAGCTTGAGAACGTTTTTAGGTGCCACAGTAATAATCTTAACAATGTGGCTAGATTATGGAGAGCACATGAATTCAACGACATCAGGTTTAAGGATCTTACATCTATGATTCCTGGACCTAAGGAGCTTACTACAATGAATCATTGTCGTAAGGAATTAGCCGACTCTCTTCAGTTAAAGAGAGCTCGCTCTAATACTAGGCTTTGGTCAGAGGATGATGTGCTGGGCTTTTGTTTCCACCTCAGAAGCGACATTGCCCGCCAGTGCCGTGCACAGTTCAAGGAAATTTTGAAACAACACGCTCGAAGGGACTGTATGCCGATGAATCAGGTAGAGGCTATGGTAGCTGATTTTAAAGCCCAGATCGCACCTCTTCAAGAAGCCGTGGAAGAGCTTATGTCTGAAAGGAAACAGATGGCCTCTTATGCAGGGAAATCGTTGAGACTTGTTAGGGACAAAACATGAGCGAGGAAGCATGGGTGGTGGGAGACGCCAGGACTGAGCTGTCCGATAGAATAGATATGCTAACCTGCTTGGTAGAGTCCCTTGTGGAATGCGTGCCAGAGCTGGACAGGGCAGCGCTGCTTAACAGGTCGATGCAGCTATACAAGGAGCTTAGAGAGTCCAAAAAACCCAAGAAGAGTGATCCCCCAGATAGGGATTGTGATAACAATTTTAGAGAGCGTCTGGCCCGCGAAAGGGCCTCTGGAAAGCTAACTAGTCTGAGCGTGGAAGTTGACTAGCCCTGCGCCGTCTGGGCTTCCTGAAACTTCTGCTCCTCAGACTGCGGGGGCTGCGTAACCTTGTGCAAGCCGTAGGTAACGCCAGCTCCACCAAGCAGAGTCCTGCCCACATATTTTTTAGCTATGAACCCCGTGCTTTCGTTCATCGCCTTATAGTTCTGAAACGGCTTGAACTTGCCGAGTGTTCTGCCTATGAAGCCTGCTTGCTTCTCAAAGCCTTGCCAGAAGTTTTCCACGGTTGTCTCCTAATCCAATACCAGACGCTTCTCTTGCCATGTTACCACGAGCACAATCTTCTCATTTATATACGAGGGCTCACCTTCTTCATTCATCGCCTTCTCTGTGAGCTTCTCCTTGATAACACTTATGATAGTGCTGAGAGGGTCATCAATGATCTCGCTATACGCCTCACGGTCCCTCTTGATACTCAGGTCAAACTGCTCTGTTTTTGTGTGTGTGCTATACATCAAACAGACCCCGGATTAGCCTGACCTTGGAACTTCTGCTTGTTCATGTCGAACTGTTTAGTGTGGGTCCTCGTTTCGTACATTATGTCGATCCTTATTTGCGGCCATAGCGTCTTTCATCTACCTGCTTTTGGGTAATATATTTTTTATCTTTATCCACTACCCCGCCGATGCTTTTCCAATAGCTGTTTTTATAGTTCGGATCATAAGGGCCTGACCTGTAACCTCCTCCAGAATTAGAATCAATAATCCCGTGAGGATCGCCGTGGCGCCTTAGTATCTCAACAATATGTTCCAGCCTGTCTTCCTGCTTAACCTTGGGATGATCGAGAACCTTAAGGTGCTCCTCTAGCTTTTGGGTTTTTATGTGGCCCAATAGCCGTGTTTCAGCGTCCTGTCGGCGTTTATTCGCCTCACCCTCTAGGTCGCGGTTTTTATCCCTTTGTTTTCCAAATCCCGCCCAAAATCCACTCATACTGACCTCGGATTAGCCTGACCCTGGAACTTCTGCTTGTTCGTAGTCACGGCGCTTGTTTGCATGCCAGGAGCCTGGAGGGGATCTCCCACCCCAGCACGCATCATGTTCATCTGCTGCTCGACCTGCATGCCGATCTCCGGCATTTGGGTTTTCAAGGTATTGAGCACATCGTTGGCCGTCGCCGGATCCACAGTCGTGAGCTTGTGCGCCCATCCCTGGATCTTCGACTGCAGAAGGTCGTTCCCGTCTTGCGGGGTTCCCTGCATACCTTCCTGCTCCTGCTGCGCCGGATCGCCACCTGCCATCGCCTGGCCGTTAGGATCCATAGGCATCGGCTGGCCGTTCTGGTCTACCTGCGGCGGCAGAGGTTGCCCGTCAGGGCCGACAGGACCCATAATCTCCTGCATCTTCTTCTGATAGTTGGCCTGAATCATCTGAGCCTCGCCCTGACTCTTGGCGCTGCCCTTCGTCTGGACATCCATCAGGTAGTTTCTGAACTGAGCTTCCTGAAGCATCTTCTGAGCTTCCTGCTCCCAGTCGTAGCCAAGCTCCGTGAGCATCGTATCGTCAGACACCTTGCCCTGAGCGTTAAGCCCTATGAGCTGCTGCGTCCTTTGCACGTCGTCAGCCATCCTGAAGTCCGAGAACCTTACGTTCTTGATATCGGGGTAGCCAAGCCAGATGCGTATCTTGTTCTTCAGCCACATGGTGAAGTCAATCAGGTCGCTACGGTTCTGGATGAAGTCGTTCTCCAACATCCGTAAGGTAATAGAACTACCAGTATAACTGGTCCCTTGACCAAACAACATCTCGGCGCTCATCCCAAGTCCGCCGACAATCGTCTGGTTCAGATAGTTGAGCTCAGGAGACAGAAGCAGCATCTTGCCGTCGCCGCCGATACGTACCGTACCCACCGGCACAGGCACCACACCCTTGAAGTTGGGATCCCGGCGATGCTTGCGGATGATCGTCTCAATCTGGATTCTCCAGTTGGATAGGTCCGTATGCAGGTACGGATCCTGTTGAGCGTTGGGGAGAGGATAGATGATATCGCATGGAATGATGTGCTCCATGGCGATAGCTTCCTGCGAGCGTCGCAGGGTGTAGAGATAGTACATGTCTTTGAGGACATGGATGATAGCTGGCTTGCCCCAACCTTGGTCCTGCTCAGCCAGGGTAGGCGCCTTGATATGAAAGATGCTGTCCGGGTTAAGGCGTATCATGCGGCGCTTCTTCAGGGCCTCAAGGACGATCAGAGGGGTATCCTCGAGGATGTCTTTGTCGCCTCGCAGTATCATGTTCCTGAGCTTGGGGGGAACCGTGTACATGTAGATGTAGCGGCCCGTATACTCGTTGAACTTGATGTGCATGTTCTCAGGATTCCACCGGATGATCCTGATGCCCTTGCGGTCCTTGTACGGCACGTCGCGAACGTCCACAGGGCCATGGGTGTTGCACTTGCTGCACTTTCCTGTGAAGTGGTAGTCTGAGCCGTTAAACGACCAGTCCCACTGAGAGATGGGCTGCCTGTCACTGCATTGCTTGCAGGTGAGGAACCTCGTGAAGGGTAGATGCACAGACACGAAAGCGTTCCCGTAGACATGCCTATCCAAGTTGATCTCAGCCAGCCGAGACTTGATCTTAAGCTCTCCCGTGAGTACCGTCTCCCATAGCGTACGGGTGCTCTCCTTGTCGTCCTCATAGATGAGGTCGGTTATCGGATACAGGCTGATCTTCTTCATCGTCGCGCCGATCAGCGGCGAGTTGTAGAAGTAGAACGTACACCACCGGAACAGCTCCTTGATGGTGGGTGGCATGTACTGCTGAGCAAGGTCGAAGAACGCGTTTGGATATCTCGTACCCCTGGAGTCACTAAGCTGCAGGGATGGAGATACGCTCTCGTTCGTCGGCGATGTCATCTCATTGGTTCCGAAACTCATCTTAACTCCTAGCGGCGTTTACTTACCCTGGATACTCCAAGGGGTAGCGGTAGTCTAGATCCACCCGTATGTCTGTTATGAACTCATAGGCCTTGTCGGGGACAGTAATGTTTCTGCTGAACCCTACGGCTGGGATCTCCAGCTGCACGAGTGTGCCTTGAAGTATGGCAAGGCTGAACCTGCCGTCGCTGCCTGTCTGTGTAACTATGGGATCGAGAGTTACCTGTGAGGCTTTCTCGGTTTCCTGTGGGAACTTGACGAGTTGTGCGGTGACCTCGGCATCAGCAACGCGCTTGCCCTGAAGGTCTGTGACGATTCCCTCAAGTACGCATATCTGGCCTGTGTGGGTCACCGGCTGCTTGTAGGGGGCCTTGGCGCTCTCCTGCGCGGTCGAGCTTATGGTTGATACCGTATACCAGTCCTGGCATACGCCATCCGGATCCTCGAAATCAACGAGCGCCTCTGGGTCTGCAAGAGCAGGTACGCTAGCTACCAGCACGTCCTCGGACTTCTCGGTGATGAGTCTCGCCGTAAGGCCTAGTGCTGTCAGTGCCGTGCCACCGACGATCTGTATCCTGGCGTTGGGCCCCGATCTCACATCAGATCGCACAATGGTATACACGCTATCCATAATAGAAGGATAGGCCATCCCCCCAGTAAGGCTAGCATTAATCTTCTCGTGTGCCGGTGTCGTGCCATCAAACGTTATCGTCTGCAGCGGGCCGCCGTTCATGCGAAGCTGCAGCGCCATGCCTGCTATGGCACCAAGCGATACGACAGGAAAGCTGAACCCTATCATGCTCCTATAAACACGATAGCTTACAACATCCGCTCCAGGAAATGGCGCCCATCTAAGAGTTATCACTCGTCGTCCTCCTTCGCGGTAAATCCTACCACACCACATTTAGGTTCGTCTTCGTTTACTTCGAAGCCCGCTATCCCCTCGTAGGGCTCGTCTTCAAAGACCTCGAATCCGGCTATGCCCTCATCTTGCGCAGTAGCCTCTACCTCAAACCCCATGATACCAGTTTCCTGCACCTCTTCGCTATCGACATAAAAGCCCTGCACTGCTGGCAGCGGGTCTCTACCCATGACCACGAACCCCGTGACAGGGCTACTTGGCGGCTCACAGCCTATAACATCGAATCCCACAACCGGAGGCAGGCGATAGAACGCATCGAAGAAGCGTACCTGTGCTCCGATAGGTCTGCCTGCGGTTTGCCCCAGGAAGATTGGGATAACGTGTATTGGCAGTATCCTCATCCAAACAGTACCCTCGCCGAGTTCTCGGTTACGTTATATGTCGTCCTGGTCTTCAGCTCTTCTGCATCTGAGTATGATCTCAGCCACTTGACGCCGTTGAACATGACCCAGTTGCCTGCGAAGAACGACAGCACTCCAGAGCCTAGGTCCTGATCCCCGGAGGCACTTACGAAGTAGACGTCCCCAGATATGGGGGTGGGGAACATCCCAGAGTCCGACAACACGGGGAAGTTGGCGAGGGCGTCCCACCGTCCTTGGAACTGTGGGTTGGTCGTCCTGGCCTCTACCAAGAATGTTAAAGCTTTCATTAGAGGTTTAAGCTTGCTGTTTTCTATTACTATGGTTCCTAATGTGGAGTATGAGTCGTTGTTAACAGTCATAGTAACTATGTTGGTATCTTTATCTACCTCAAACGATAGCCTTAATTCTGGTTGTGATGTTAAGTCAATTTTATCATCCTATCGTTATGAAAGCTTGTTGTGTTATTTTAGTCACGCCAGATACCCGCACTGTCATTACTATATAATAGTTTGAATCCGAGCTTACCACAATCGGGTTGATGAACCTGAACATGCCATCTGGGTTAGCCGTGCTGGAGCTTTGAGACCATTTGGTTACTCCAAGAGAATCCTTGATGGTTATGGTGCAATCCGTTACGTCAAGCGCCCTCTCACCGTCCCTCTCCGTCCATACAAGGACCTCTTGAATCCCTGCTGCTGGGTTGAAGGTCGTCGTCATCCTGTTGACGACATTGTGTGAGCTGGAGATGGCGGCGACGTCTGATTTCGTCGCCAGGTTCGATATGTCTGGGCCGAACTCTGAGGGATCTGTGGTGAGCGTCCTGGTGTGGAACGCCCAGATCTCCGCAGGATCCAGATCGGCATCTACCGATATGTGGCCTATGGCATCGAGGATGGCGGCTTCCGCTGAGAGCAGGGCTGACATCGTCGCGTAGCTGAGCTTGATGGAGTCGACATCGTTCTTGGTATGGTTAGCAATGCCCGTCAGAGCATTGATGAGCGCCTGGTTCTGGTTCACCTCGCTTATGATATTGTTCTTGGCGGAGGTGACATCCGTCTTGTGCGCAAGGTCCACCAGGTCTGCTGTCGATAGGGTGCTTCTGGTGCTTATACGAGCATCGAGGTTGGTCAACCTTGGGTCGGTAGTCAGCACAGGATTGGTGGGTATGGCATGTACGGCCGTCTGCGTAGCCGGATCTGAGGGGATCCTGTCCGTGTTGGCCTTGATCTGGATGACACGGTTGTCCATCTCTGTAATGTCGCCCCTGATAAGGGATACGCCAGAGGTGAGCGTGGTTTCAGACGCCGGGCTGGTGGGCAGGTTGTCCGTCTTGGCCTTGATCTGAAGCACCTTGACTGTAATGTTGTTGATCTTGTTCTTGGCATCGTTGAGGCTGTTGACGAGCTCTGTCCTGACGCCCGATAGGCTGGCTTCCTGAGCTACGCCGTCCAGAGCCGTCATGACCTCGGTAGCCGTTACCCGCGTTGATACGGAGGCATCCAGATACTCCGAGATCCTCTGACCTATGCTGCCTGGCACGTTGGCCGCTGTGCAGAGATAGTCCCATATGGCCTTGACCGAGTCGTAGCTTATCTCAGGATACTCGGTGAGCGTCCTCGCCCCGAAGTGCCACACGTCGTGCGCCGTCAGTGTGCTGCGAGACGATATGGTAGCATCCAGGAAGTTCAGCCGAGGGTCGTTGGACTTCATGACGTCTGAGAGGTCCCACAGGTTGTAGATGTCTGTGAGGTCCTTGCTCTCGCTACCCATGATGGTGTTGCGGGCAGCGTTCACAACCGTCGTAATCTCGGTGAGATCCGGCTTGGCGCCTATGAGAATCATCATGTCGTTGATGTCGGTTGTAGTAGCTATGTTGGACGGCAGGATATCTGTCTTGGCCTTGATCTGGCCTAGAGTAATGGACTCAGAGGATATGGCCGACAGGATGTCGTTCTCGCCCGTCTTTAGAGCTGCCAGGCCATAGACAGGGCTCGTCAGCTGCGTCTGCGTGGTAGAGACCTTCGTGTCTACAGCCGACAGCTGGGCCTGTATAGCATTGAGGTCGGACTCGAACTCTGTTACCTCTGTGACCGATGGGATGTATCTGGCGACGCCGTCCTCGACGATAGTCACCTCAACCAGAGCAGGATACTCAGGGGTGCTGTTGGCTATCGTGTAGGTGTAGAAGTACGAGCCGACCTTCACGCCATCAGGCGTCATCAAGGCGTCCAGTACGATATCGCTCCCCGTATCAAGTCGCCTAACCCGGATGGTGGGTATGGAGTCCGGAGCCTTCGGAGCTCCCGCGGTATCATAGATGCGAAGATGGAACTGATAGGCCTTGGTGCCAGATGTTGGCTTAACCAACCTCTCAGGGACTACGAACCTCGCCGTGGTGTTGTTCTGAAGCGTCCCTACCAGAGCCGCTACGGCGTCCACCTTGCTGTTGGTGATATGGATCTCGTCGATGATCTGAAGGTTGTCAAACTCGTTCTGTATGGCCATGCTTGTAAGCAGGATTCTGTTGCCGTCGATATCAGAGGCTAGGGACGTCTCAACGCCTAAGATCAGCGGCGTGAGGGCATCTACCTTGGTGTCTACCTGGTGCACATCAGAGATGATGGTGTTCGTCTGGTTCTGGATGAGAGAATAGATCATATCCAGACCCCAGATGGGGTTCTGCAGCTCCGCAACGTGAACCCGGCAGTACTCCCAGATAGCTTGAACCATATCGCCAAACGTGTTGGGTATGCGATGATCTGCAAAGAACTCGTCCCAGACAGATGAGGATATGGACACCGGGTTGGTGTGCTCCAGGATGATGCCGATCGCCTCTCCGAAAGACCCCGGCACCGTGAAGTTGCCTAGCAGCACATCCCACACCGCATGGGCATAGATATCAGGGTCGATACCTCCCGGGTCTACGACCTTGTACAGCCCTGTGGTTCTGGTATAGAGCAGGTCCTCTACCGTGCAGGCGCCGGTAGTGTAGGCTGTGTAGTTGGCATGAAAATACCCGGTTGCGACCGGAAGCCAAGTCCCTGTGTAGAGGCCCTCACCCACATGAGTCAGTATGACTGAGGTAACAAGAACTCCTGCAGTCGTACGAATGCGCACACGGACACCCTTGGTGGTAGCTCCGTCGAAAAGCATAAGTTCAAGGGGTGTTGAGACCCCAACGTCCGCAGATATCATCTAAAATACCTTGCATTATACTTAGTTGAGGTCAGACAGATACTTCCGAAGGACCCCCTTGTGGTTCGAGTACACCACCTTGCCAATATCTAGTATATTATCAGGTGCGAAGACTTCTCTCCCCAAAATAGTTTGTGTTCTTGGCTTGATCGCGCAAATATCGCCACAGATATTCAAAACATACTCTGAGCAATATACCTTGTTGGGGTCGTTCCCAAGACGCTCCTCGAAATCATAGTTGAGCTTGGTCCTGTTAGCCCAGCTACTGGCGATCCGTGCCTGCGCCTTATCATAGTCAACCCCATCGATCAATGGGATCTCTATCACTGCGAAGTAGTCTACCTCTCTTAGAAGCGTAAGAATATGGTCTAGTTGCAGTCCTATGCTGCGCATGTGGACGACTCTCGCTGACATATAAGAGCCCCTCTGAATCATGCCGCCGTGGGTGAACTTGAAGTTGGTATTTGCTAGGACGCGCATGGCTATGCTACCCACGGAGCTGTAATCCGAGCATACGAAGGCGTAGAGTTTGTTTGGCTTGAGGAGGTCGACGATCTTGAAGAAATCTTCCATAGGGAACTGAGGGTATCCAAATACCCTGGTCGTGGCACTAGAGAGGAACTTCTTGGTGAACCATTCCCAGAAGGCTGTCTTAGATAACTTATCCAGAATGGCGTATCCGATGTTGTCAAACACAATCTACCTCGACATGCGCATTCTGAATTTCATCATTTTTTCCATCCGAAGAAGCTGCCGTTCAAAGGATCTCTTGTCCTTAACAACTCGCATAAGCTGTTTTATCTTGAGGATATGCCTGGTACGGTTCATCTCGTTTTGCATTTCAAAGTCCATGTGTTCCCCCTTAACTGTCCGTAGCAGATCATACCACCAAATCACTACAGATTGACACTGATTACGTTCGCTACCACGCATGACCACGTACCATTGAACGGTACGTTGCCGCCAGTTATCTTTATCTCGATAGACGCCCCCTGGTTGTATTTCAGGTCCTTGCTGGTGATATAGTCGAAATCAAGTTGGATAACATCATGCTCCATGGAGCCGAACTTCTCTATCCGCTTGATGTCGCTGCAGCACTTAAGGAAGTCGTCAAAGCTCTTGTAGGTGGTGGGATACCCGTAGGGGTTGCCACCTATCAGTAGCTGGAAGTCGATCACCTCTCCTTCAACCATAGATACGTCATCCGTGCATTTGATGAAGGTGCCGATCATCTTCAGAATCTTGCCAGCTGACGGGTATATGGAC
>Ga0315294_10009278_pt1 | contig 10805 bp, 9 predicted proteins | sample YL17G13_40_MG_FD_203626 | JGI IMG/M metagenome (GOLD analysis project Ga0315294, IMG submission 203626) | Sediment microbial communities from Yellowstone Lake, YNP, Wyoming, USA - YL17G13_40 | ecosystem: Environmental > Aquatic > Freshwater > Lake > Sediment | place: USA: Wyoming | collected... | reverse complement strand
TTCTTCCCTGTGACGAGACTCTCCTCATACTCGACTTTCTCTTTTCTGCGCCACACAGCAGGCCTCCTTTCCTTTTGTGATAAGTGTCAAAAATCAGACCATCAAAACAGTGTCTTTCGTTGCGTGGTTATTGTACATTATATTCTAAGTCAAGAATCCAAATCTGCCAAAGGCACGTCACGGGCGTTGTGACGGGGAGCAATTAAACATCTGTTAAGTCGGCCTTTTTTCTTGACGCCACGAGGTTTTCTCGTTATAATATATCCTGATTTACAAGGGTGCACTATATTGAAAAGGTGCCTGAAGTATCAATTTTTCCAGCAGTTAAGGATGAGGGTATTATGAAAAAGACAATCATATTCAAATCTCTGCAGACATCACTCCTTTTGGCCATTTTTTGCTCCTGCATTTGTTATGCCGTAGAAATCAAGGGTGTAAGCTACACGGCGTGGGAACCGAACGCGTTGCTTACCCCGGAATCCGACGCATCACTTGCAAAAGCATATAACGACGGCTGCAACTGGATTGCCATTTGCATCTGGTGGTTCCAGGACAATATCAACTCCACTGCCATTGGACCTGATTATAGTCTCTACTCGGCGACACCCGGGTCGGTGGTCCATGCCATTCAGCGCTGTCACGAACTGGGTATGAAGGTAATGCTTAAGCCGATGGTTGACTGTAGAGACGGGACTTGGCGCGGACAAATTAACCCTTCAACAGGATGGTTTACTGCCTATCAAAATTTTATCAATTTCTGGGCAGATATAGCCCAGAACAACAATGTAGAGCTGTTTTGTGTGGGCTGTGAACTGGAGAATACAGTTTCGTGGAGTTCTTCGTGGAGAGTAGTAATTCAGAATGTCCGCACACATTATTCCGGCCCGCTCACATACGCGGCCAACCACGGTAGCGAGCAAAACGTCAGTTGGTGGGACGTACTCAATTACATAGGAATAGATGCCTATTATCCACTTACCACCAGTAATGACCCCAACCTGGATGAGCTGAAAGCGGCTTGGAGCAGTCGGGCTGACGCGATTGAATCCTGGCGCAATACCAACTGGCCCGGCATGGACATCATTTTCACCGAAGTCGGCTACCAAAGCCTTGACGGCACGAACCAAACCCCATGGTGGACCGACCCCGCAGGCAGCACAATCGATCTGCAGGAACAGGCCGATTGCTATGAAGCCTTGTTGAGCCAGTGCCGCCTGCGAAGTTGGTGGCGCGGCGCATTTTGGTGGAATTGGGAAACTAAACCCGGTGCGGGGACTCCCGCTGACCCTTACTGGACACCTCAGAACAAACCTGCCGAATTAATATTGCGCAATCACTACATAACAGACCATACGTTTCTCACCGTCCAGTTGGGTGACATAGACTCCGGCGTAACCAGTCCTCAAGGGGATTATCGCTGGCTCGATGTGAACGACCAGGTGTACGGCGAACACTATCGAAACGACTATAACTATACCCAGGCAACTGTTTGGATACAGCACACTACCGACTCCCCTACTCTCCACGGGATGCTTATTGGCAGCAATCTTAAGCCAAACTTTGCCTATCAACTTAAGTTGATTGGTACTCCAGAAACGCCTTCTAACGAACCAATCGGTTTTACAGGGCGCTGGTGGCAGGAAGAATGGAACGGACTGCCGATAGGAAGCGGAGGAGCATGGATTAACGGTTGGAACCTCAACAATAAAGGAGATGGCTCTTCGCCCAACCCCAATGATGAGGTCTATTTGGCGAGAAAAGACATCGCTGACCCGACCAGCCCAACGAGTAAAAAGTATCGATATACTGCTTATCTGGTCTTCGATTACTTTATTACAGATGAAAACGGCAGCGCAGCGTTTGACTTCGAAGCCAATAGTTGTTATCACGTCTTATGGAAAACCACACAAGCAAGCCGGTCGTCTTCAGATGGCCCCCTCAAGACGACAACGTTTGACCCTGACCCATCCTCGCCGGCCTACGAAACTGACTACCATGAGTCTACGGTCTCTATTTTTGGTGAATGGGAACGCCTCCCTGTAGGCGGTCTGTTCCTGCCGGTAGCCAGCTACGATGCAACTTTCCTGCTGACGGAGGAATCTTTCCACGGAAGTGGGGACGACCGCTACGACGGCGGCTGGGCAGCCGCAATGGGTGGACCCGCCAATTTCAGTATCGGCTCTGACTTATTACTTTTCGATGACTTCAATGATGGTGATTATTCCGGCTGGAGCATTGTGGATGAGGGCACCAGCTACAAACCTTCGAACTGGTCGGCTGCTACCGGAATAATGGTTCAGGCCTCGAATATCTATCTGTCCCCAACCACCGCCAGTGATATCAAGAAACTGGGTACGTACGCATATTATACCGCCGGGACAAGCTGGACGGACTACCAGCTCAGTATGACAATCCGTTCGACGGATGACGATGACATCGGCGCTATGTTCCGTTACAAGGACAACAATAATTACTACCGCTTCTCCTGGGATAAGCAGAATGGCTACCGCCGGCTTGTCAAAAAACAAAATGGCGTATTTACCTTGCTCGCTGTAGATGCAGTTCCATATATTGTTGGGCAGACCTACCAACTCAAAATCATCGCTCAAGGTTCCCTGCTGCAGGTATCTATCAACGGCACACCCATATTCTCTGTTACAGATACCAGCCTCAGTTCAGGGACTATAGCATTATACACCTGGGCCAATGCAGGCAGCTACTTCGACAACATCGTGGTCGAACGCCCTTAGCGGAACAAGGAAACAAGTGAGATGGCTTTAGATGTTACTATTCGAAAGACTGAAGTTGCAAGAAGTTGCGGCTTTGCGACAAGCGATAAGTCTTTGTTAGACGAATAGTTATGCAGCGAAAGTCTCTCGTTGGCAACAGAAAAGCGGAGAGGCCGGGATTCGAACCCGGGGTACGGGTTTACCCCGTACGACGGTTTAGCAAACCGTTGCCTAAATCAAGATAAGACCTTGCAAACTCAACACTTACAGGAAAAGCAAAAGACGACTTTGGCCACTGGTTTGCCCACTTGCTGCACCGTAGAGGCAAAAGATGACCCCGACTTGGCACAACTTATCGAGGCCTGGCCGAAGCTAACAAGAAGAGTCAGGGCGGAGATTACAGAGATGGTGAGAAGCATTGTTGGGAATCCTACCGAAAAGCCAATCGGGGATTGCTGCTGAAAAATAATTTGCTTTATTGGTAATTTTATTCTTGACGAAAAGGATAATTGTATCTAATTTTATGAAATACAGTTGGGAACAAGAGGCAATATACGGAGCCTTTGCTGACCGCCCTCTTCAAGAAGACAACATACGGAGCTTTAGCTGACCGTCCTCTTCGGTTGTCCACAGACAACCAAATCTCGTTTGACTAAAAATAACTTTTTCAGGGGATACTCTATTTGTAATTCAGTCGGGTTTTTTTGGGAGAAATTATATGGCTAAATCGGAACTTATCGAGAATGGGGCGCTGCGCCGAATTTTCAGGAAGGCACCAAAATCCGAGTTTATTGCTTTTCGCTTATCGAAGGCGGATAAGACTTCAATCCGCTCGGCTGCAAAATCGGTCAATGTTTCGATTACGGGTTACTTATTGAACCTTCATCGATTTGCAGTTTCGCCGGCGATTAAAACGCGACCGACCGTTGTGGGTGAAGGAACGGGCTAATGAGCCCTGATGAAAGTATCGGCTAAATAGTTGCGGCTTATAATTACAAGGAGTAAAAAATAATGGGTCTAATATCTTCATTGTTGGTCAGACTTGGACTCGACAGTGCCCAATTTGAAACCGGAATCAAGCGAAGCAGAAGTTCCCTGTATTCGCTCTCGCAAAGCGTGGAATCAAGCAGGCGATTTATGGTGGGACTTGCCAAAGCCGCCGTTGTCGCGGGAGGCGCATATGGCATAACGCGATTGGTCAAATCGAGCATCGATGGAGTGGCCCAAATAGGCCACCTGTCAACACGGCTCGGCATTGCAACCGATGACTTGATGGCTTTGGAATACGCCGCCGCAAGAAGCGATGTTGAATTTGGGACACTTACTGCCTCCATTGGCAGGTTGATGAAAAACTTACAGGAATTGCGAAAAACAAAAGCGGGAATCGAGATGGGCAAATTGCTTGGCCTGGACATTTCCAAATTGGCATATCAGAATCCCGCAAGGATGTTCGAGGATGTGGTGACTGCCATAAACAAACTACCATCTGCATCACAGCGGGCGTATGCTGCATTCAAACTTTTCGGGCGGGGCGGAGTGACTTTGCTGCAACTGCGGGATATGAAGGAACTGACAAAAGAGGCCAAGGGATTCGGATATGCCCTGTCCGCAATGGACGTCTCAAAGTTGACGGTTGTCCACGAGCAAATAATAAAGCTCAAGTTTCTTTTCAAGACGCTTGCCAATGCGGTGACGGTACAACTTGCTCCTGCCATGTTCGGATTTGTGGATGTCTTAATTGCACGTCTGCCGAAACTAATAAAACTCATAACTGATGAGTTGGGGAAATCTCTGGATAAGATTTACGATATGAATATGAAAGGGGAAAAGGCCCTGGCATATCGCAAATATACCTATTATACACCGCGCCCTTATGCCCCAAAGTGGATTGGGCGGCAAATGCGAATGTATGAGCCGGAGGAATTGGCCGCCAACATTGCAAAATACGAGGCGAGTAAGCCATCGGCGGAAATATCCAAATTCATGCAGGAGGTCAAAAAAAATATCAAAAATTTGCAATCTGCCTTGCAGTCTGCGAATCCAGAATTGGCTGAGCAGGCCGAGAACTGGGCCGACATCGATGAGGCACTTACAAAAGTCGCGACCGACCTTGAAAAGGTGGGGCAAACCGACATAGAGAAAACACTTCAGCCCTTGTTGGACATGCAAAAGAATGTGCCGGTAGAATTCCTTTCAGAATTCAATGAGCGGCTTAAAGATATTAAATGGGTATTAGAAGATATAGAAAAGGTAAAAGCATTCAGGAAAATAGGAGAGGACATTCAGGAATTGATGGAGAGTTTCCAGGAACAGATTGCCACTTTCGGGATGGAGGACAGGTGGGCAAAAATATACAAACTGGGGATGCAGGATGTCACGACCAATATAGACAATCTTATAAGAGCGGCCAAACAACTTGATGAACTTGACTTTATGAAAAAGATGGGTGAGGATGTGGCACAATGGAGGGAATCCCACAAAACGGCATTTCAGAAAGCGCTCGAGGATATTAAAAAATATCAACTCTGGATTGAAAAAGCCGGAATGACACAGGAAGAATATAATACGGCAATGGCGGAGACCAGAAAGGGACTTGTCGAACCTGCGCAAAAAATCAGGGAAGCTATGCAAATCGAGCCGGCTTATGTGAACATTCCGGCCATGAGCATGGGCGCAACACAACATCCGGAGCTGCAAAGGTTCGACAGGATGCTGGAACAAGGTGAGGAAGGCAACAAAATTCTGAAAGATATAAGACAAAAACTCACAGGACTTAATTAGACGGGTGGCTTTCAAACAGACGGTCACTTTATAGGAGTTTTAACATGCTTGACATAAGAAATTTTGAAAAAGGCGCTACTTCTGATGCCATAATGCGCCTGAACAAAATGGCCGATGTTGCAAGACATACCAAACAGATGACCTCCGATGATTATATCTCCGTGCGCCAATCGCCAGGTCAGGCGACCTCTCACGGCCTGAATATAAATATGCTCCGACAGCGGCTGGGTAGAGGCAAAGGAACTAAAACTATTTATGCTGTTATTACGCAGACACTTCAGCGAGAAGATCCTGTTGCCGAACCTCCCGAAGAGGAAATAAACCACTATCACATTGAATTGGTTAGTAGCATCGGCGCGACACTTGCGGGCGCCTGGATATGGACTAACGCCAGTGCTTCCGTAACTACGGTCGGCGGGACGGGTGGGGATGCCACCAAACTTGCAATAGGCGATTATGTCCGGCTTTCCGATGGTTCGCAATGGTATAAAGTCGCTTCCGTGGTGAGCGATAATTCATTTACGATAACCCCCGTATTCCAGCAGGCGACACATACTGACGATAATGGGATGTCGTTGTGGAGAAATATTTTAGATGCTTATGTTGCGGGTTATCCTATATCAAAAAGTTTATTACAGACAGTCCCCTGGTTTCAAGTTAATTGGGTCGTGGAAGTCATTGAGCAAAACGACTACGATGCGGAAGGCCAGGAAATTCCCGACACAAAAAAATGGCGGATAGTCCAAACGGTCATTAAAACCGAGGAGATAATAGCCGAGATACCTTGTTATTCCCTTTACTGGAATCAGGACGAGACCCGTCTGATGGCGGTGTTCAAATGACGGATACCTGCACATGGGAAAAGGGCAAGTGGCCAGTCGAAAAGGGGGACGAGATTGACTCCGCTCTTTTTGAGGACATACGCAAACGATTGTGGCTTTTAACTCACCAGAACGCCGGCCATATAGACCTTGTGCGAAAGTATGGCAAATACATAGATGACCCTCCAGGCGCTGGCTACTCTACCGAATGGACATACGACAACTGGGTTGGCTCCTGGGAAGGCTTTACGCCTGAAAGTCCCGCCGACCCAGGGCAAATTATGGTTCTCTTCAAGGATGGTGACATTGAGGACCTGTTCATCAATTACAGTGAAATGGATTGTGACGAGCTTGACGACCACCCGCCTCTGAATGAGACTACGGGCATGCTTGATTCCAATTGGCGTCTCTACCCAAACCCGAATCTTTATTGCCATTATAATCGTAATGCAGGCCGCGCAGAAATAGGAGCTGCGGGACGATGGGATATTAGACATCACAGCCGAACGGAGCCGGAATGCGAACCGCCATTGCTACCATATAATTGCAAGGCGGAAGCATACAAATTTTTACCTCAACATACACCGCCGAATTTGCAAATTCCACCCGTGAAAATTGAGGAGACACTTGAAGACCGACGGTCCCCGGTAGAGGTCGCTGCCGAATTTATAACAAAAGATTTAACGACCCAATATGAGCGTTCATTTGGCGATGATGAATGTATTTATCCGGAGCGTTTGACTGAATATATCAAGGAGGGAGGCGAGCCAGAGAATACCAGCGACCAGGAATGGCAATATGCCGCCGAGGCAAAGATGTGCAAGGCATACCAGGACCGTGTCCTTGCGGCGATTGAATATGCAACGGAATTTCTGAAACAAGTTAATGAGGATTGGATTGCCGTTTGGTCTTGGAATATGTCAAAAAACGCTCCTAATTGGGACAATGTAACTACTTGGTATGAGGAACAGATAGTGAAGCACGAGGGTATTTATTATATTGCCATTGTAACTAACACAGGACACGAACCCCCAAATATTGATTATTGGCTGACGCCTGTTTACCAGCCGGGATGCTTTAGAAACCAGCCGGTTTATTATCCACCCTATGATAATACGATGGATGGGTTAGCAGATGGTGCGACTCCTTACTGGGTCTGTAACGGAAGCAGTTATGAACTTGCACTTAAAAACATCATCCCCGGCGATGAAAGTATTCCTTATGATTGGTATTGGGATAGTGACTATCCTTTTATTCCGCCGTGGCTACATTTTGATAATCAGGCCGACCCTGACAATAATCCACTACCTCGTGGTTGTTGGCGAAGAACGTGGCGGCATTCGATGGGCAGGGTCAGCACTATGATGTGGCCGGGCGATGCAGGATTGCCGCCGGGATATGGGAGCGACCTCATCGAAGCCAGCAAATTTATAATCACCCAAACAGAATATGATGCGATAACAGACGAGGACAAGAAGAAAAATTATCGGGTTGTAGATGTAGAGGGACTATATGATGCAGCTTACGGAGAGGAAGAGGAGGCATTGATTGCAGAACGGCACGACTCGATTGCAATTCATAAATATAAAACCTGGCAGGCAGAACCCCCGGAATGGGTATGGCACGAGCAGCCGCTTTACGAAATATATCACGACCTTGTAAATGACTTGCGAAACGCACTGATACAATTATATATCATAGACCAGGCGGGGATTGTTATTGATACATATACTCGTGATAAGCAAGCATATAGGGAACCAGGGGCCACTCCGCAATATGATACCGAAGCCGAAGCTTATACTGCCGGCAAATCTGCCTGTGACAGTTCCGATGACGAAGATACTCTGATTATTCGTATAGGGGAAGCTACCGGTAAAATGTGGATGGATATTGGATACATTGGCAAATGTAAAAATCCGTGCGAAGTTACACCATTCAAAGCATCAGGATGTACAGCGTATTGTCAGGGAGCGTCAGGTTATGGTACTGAACGTGAGACTTTTCTTCTACGGATTATGAAAGCAAACGAACTTGATTTGAATCTTGCAGAAGCAATTGTAAAAATTGGATATAAAGGCCAGGATACACCTTGCACGCCATGCGATGGTTGCGAGGTAGGTTTTGATGATTTGACCGTAACAGCCGCTCCAGGCGACAGTGAAAAATGTGCCTACGTTAGACTGATATTGAACAGCGGCTCTGGATATTGGCAGTATTATGCAGGTTATGGATGGTATTACATTTGTGATTATGTTGCTTCTCTTATTTCTGATTGGCCTTCCAATCCTAAACCAGCCAGCGAATTCCACAGACGCTTAACAAGGATAGATGCCAGCGGCTGGGATATGGATAAGTTCTGCGTGTTTGAAATTGCTTGGTGTGATGTGCCAGCGAGTATCTTTGAGGAAGACCCTACAAACTACATTGTGCCTGCATAAATACTAATTATGGCTAACTTAAATGCAACAAGTCAAAAGAGATGACTGAAACGATAGAACGAAAAGATGACGCCGATTTGCGGCTGCTTGTCGAGGTCTGGCTGAGGTTGCCAGAATGTATCCGGGAAAAGATTTTGCTATTAGCGAAAGGACAACAAGAGATTGTGAAGTTAGTCTGGACGCCGAAAGGTTATGAAAAAACTGTGGTGGACGGCAAAGGCGGCGGAATAGAATATGTTGTGGACGACCAATATGAAAAAAGATAGGACACAAGGCCAGCCAAAGCCCCAGCAGGCCGCCCAACATAGCACCAGGTGGCTGAACGCACAGCAAAGGCCCGGTAAGGGGGGTCAAAAAGCTACAACTTTTGATGCTTTTAGACGGGGCCGCCTAACGCACGTTTATTCCCGACTTTCGGAGAAAAGATAACTATAGGCAAACGAGGATTCAAACCGACACCATTGGCAATTAAGAGGCTGCACGGCTCTTGGCGTGCTAATGTCAAGCAGGCAGAGCCGATAGGGGACGAAACTACACCGACTTGTCCCGGCTGGCTCTGCGATCCGGCCAAAAAGAAATGGTTTGAGGTTGTTCAGCAGCTTCGGCGGATAAGCGAGAGCCTGCTTTCGTCCGTGGATGTTCAGGCGCTTGCCCGCTATTGCACAATATGGGTTCTGTGGAACAAATGCAGGGACTATATCGAACGGAATGGCGAAGTGTTGGTCGTCAGAGACAAAAAGGGCAGGGCGAAAAGCATCAAAACTTTGCCGCAGGCAAGGTTGTTTTTACGGTACGGAGAGGAGTTGCGGCGGATAGAATCGGAGTTCGGAATGACACCATCCGCACGGACAAAGGTCGGGGGAGAATCCAAATACATAGAAAATAAAAAAGGTGGGGGCAAATCAAGATTTTTTAATTTTAGGGAGTAAAGATTATGGCAGTGAACAAAACAGAAAAAATACCAGTTATATCCGATGATGCAGCAGTCAAGGTTGCACAGAAACTTCTGGCAGAAATTCAGGCGAAATTCGAACGGGCAACAAATTATCCCGTAGTGGACGACACCACTGAACGAGCAAGGTCGATTCTGGACAATAAGCCGCCTAAACCTAAAAGAGAAGTTGACGAGATAAACGTTTTACGAGAGGCCGTGACGCTGGCAGCCAGCCGTTTGCAAAAGGCACAACAAATTTCAGCTGAAAAGATTATCAAGGGCATCGAGCCGGACTATAAAAAGGTGCGTGAGTCGCTTCTGGAGCAGGCGATACTTTTCAAAATATCACTGGAGACACACGACACCTATGTTCAATCGCTCTGGACTGCCGGACTCTCCACTTTTCTGCCGGCGTCCTGGAGTTTGAAGACGCCGATTGTCGGCGCTTTTCCGGGCGGCAGGCTCGATGAGTTAATCAGCAACTTGAAAATTGAGGAGAAATAGATTACACTGTTAAGAGTATTTTTTGGTGGGTAAAAATGTTATGGTGGTCACCGAGAAAAAAGGCGCCAAAGATTCGGGAATTGAATACCGCTATTTGCCGAAGGCGGAATTGCGGATATCAAGTATAGATGGAAAACATAAAATTATTGGTTATCCCGCAGTTTTCAATTCGCTGAGTCTGGATATATTCGGTTTTAAGGAGCGGGTTAAGCCCGGCGCATTCAGGAGGACGCTTTCCGAAAGAGCGGATGTCCGGGCGCTGATAAATCACAATCCGTCAATGATTCTCGGTCGCAGTAAGGCCGGGACGCTTGCCCTCAGGGAGGACGGGCAAGGATTGCTTGCCATCATTGACCCCCCTGACACTTCGATAGCGAAGGACATAATCGAAAGCATAAGCAGGGGGGATATTGACGGCATGTCAATCGGTTTTCTCCCGGTTGATGAGAGGTGGATTAAGGAAGGCGGGATGAATGTCAGGGAACTTGTGGAGTAACGGGTCAGTTACAGGTGGATTAAGGGGGCATCCAAGCAATTCTTCGTTTGGGCCTATCTAAATTCAGAATGTCGTTTCAACCCCTATTGTTTGTAGGACTCA
>Ga0315294_10009277_pt1 | contig 10805 bp, 4 predicted proteins | sample YL17G13_40_MG_FD_203626 | JGI IMG/M metagenome (GOLD analysis project Ga0315294, IMG submission 203626) | Sediment microbial communities from Yellowstone Lake, YNP, Wyoming, USA - YL17G13_40 | ecosystem: Environmental > Aquatic > Freshwater > Lake > Sediment | place: USA: Wyoming | collected... | reverse complement strand
AGCCAAGCTGAAGATCCTGACCCGTGGTACTGGAAACCTGAGCAACGAGACTATGCTCCGAGCGGCGTTCCAGACTTCGACCAGAGGCAATGGGGAACATACATATGGCAAGACATGTGGGGGCAATGGAGTCATTGTGGTCCCGTAGCTGTTGCGAATTCGCTTTGGTGGCTTGACTCGGAATTCGAGCCGAACCCAATACCGCAACCGACGATTAATGACGGATTCCCGCTGGTTCAGGCATATGGCCCGTGGGATGACCACGACCCGCAAAACGTGGCTCCATTGGTTGAGCACTTAGCCTACCTGATGGACACGGACGGACGAAGAACAGGAATAGCACACTCTGGTACAGACGTACATGACATGGAAGCTGGGCTTGCTCAATACCTGTCTTGGACTGGTGTAAACCCGCGGGGCGACGTCAACGGAGATGGCGTGGTCGATGACACAGATGGAGACATAATCACAGCCGCTTACGGAAGCGTACCCGGGAGCCCAAACTGGAACCTTGCAGCTGACATCTCACCGGCTTCAACAAGCTATCCGCCAGTCGCCGACAATACGATAGACGTCAATGACGTGATCTTGTGGTCGAACAATTATGGCAAGACAGGGCTATTCTATGAACACACTGTTATGCAGCCTGACTTCTACTTCATAGAAGAGGAAGTCAAGAAATGCCAGGATGTTGTGCTGCTTGTCGGCTACTGGGTGTTCGACACGGTACATGGAACATGGTACAGAGAGCCTGGAGGCCACTACGTGACAGTGGCGGGAGTTGACTCAACCAACATCAAACTTGCGTTGAGCGACCCTGTCCAAGACGCCTTCGAGTCAGGGCTCATAGCAGAAGGCCGAATCCCGGTTCCACACGTGCATCCTCCAGGAGAGCCACCGTACATAACACACAACGACGCGCAATACGTCTCACAGGACATCTACAGCGTAGCGCAGATAAGCCCGTCGTGGCTTCAGCCATGTCCAGGCGGGAACTGGATGCTCGTGAACTTTGCAAGCTGGAGACCTGCACCACCATATTTCGCAGTGATAGAATCCGCCGTAGTGACCTCGCCGTCAGAAGTGCATGACCTCGCGGTGATTAATGTCACAACCTCGAAGCAGGGCTGTGTGCCTGAGCCGACTATAGGCCGAAACTACACGCTGCAGATTAACGTCACCGTGGAGAACCAAGGCGGATACGTGGAGAGCTTCTTCGACGTGTGGACTGAGCTCAGCCTCGGCATGCCACCGCCAATCACGGTGGGACCTATAACAGTAGCAAGCCTTGCACCAGGTGAGACAGCTACGTTGACTTTCAACTGGAACACTATAGGAGTGGCCTATGGCAACTACACGGTGACGGGCGTGGTGGAGACTGTTTCAGGCGAGACAGACACGGGTGACAACCGTCTCAATGACATTTACATATTCGTGACTTTGCCAGGTGACATAAATGGAGACAAAAAGGTCAACATTCTAGATGCAATATTATTGGCTAACGCCTTCGACTCTAGATCTGGAGGTCCAAGATGGAGCCCCAACGCCGACATAAACGGAGACGACTGGATCAACATCCTCGACGCGATTGTGCTGGGCAACTACTTCGGCCAACAGTGGACTTAAGCCCTCACCTTCCTATTTTTTCCTCTTAACGACAACAGTGGACAACCTTCAAGTCCGCGGCTTGTTTTCGATAATCTCTTGGTAATGGCCTAGATTGAATATTAAACTGGAGAAAGAGTGTGAGAAAAGAAAAACGAGGGACTCACGACCCTCTCGGAGAAAGGGAGAAGGGAGAGCATAGGAATAATCTGAAAACATTCTCCTAGTCAGATTAATGCTATTTCTCCCACTAGATAGGAGTATATTATTGTGAATTTAAGCTTTGCCATCACGGTTTTTTCACGCTTACGATATGAACCTCAATTTGATTGCATCATTTGCAAACAAAATGCGCTTTTTTCAAACTGGACATGGCCGTGCAACGGTAGAATCCATGTTTTTCTATTTATTCTCTTTTGCTGAGGAACGTTACGGTTAGTTAGAAAGGATTGGAAAAGGAAAAAATGAGGGATTTATGGCCATTTTTGGCCAAAGCTTCTTGCTATGAGGATTAAGTCGTTCACTGTTATTCTTCCGTTGCCATCGAGGTCTCCAAGGATGCTCCATCGTGGACTTTCTGGTGTTGAGCTGAATGCGTTTGAAATAGCTATAATGTCAAGGATGTTTACCGCTTGATCGCCGTTGCTGTCACCGCGGATGACAACTGTAACCGGGCCGTCGACTAACAGGTTGTTAGCTGTCTCGGTTTCGCCTGCAACTGTTGACGCTTCTGCTCTTATGTTGTAGGGGATGTACAGATCTTGCGTGGTTTCCGACGTGTTCCACGTGAAAACGAGGGTCGTGTTTTCGCCTGGTAATAAGTTTGTCACATTCTTAGCTCCTATAGTGTTGCTGTCGTAGTATGCTGTGACTGTGAAGCTTTCGGTGAAGCTTCCATTATTCATGGCCATCACTGATATGTTAACTGCCCAGTCATCGTATATGATCGGCGACGCTGGCTCAACATTTACAACAGCGACATCGTGGCCTTCGGCGGGTGGTGGCGGAGGTGGCGGAGGCGCGGCGGGTCTATTATCAAAGAAACCATTCTGCAACGTGCGATCAAGAGGAGTTGCGGTTTCATCTGCAATTATCGTGTCGCCTTCACTGAGACTCAGCCCAGTGCTACCGACGGACGTGATGTTCAGGGTTATCTTTGCCAGTGTACCGTTTCCCGATCTCGGAACTGTTCCTCGACCTTTCGCGGCCGGTACATCATAGTAAGTCACTGCGTACTCGGCGTACCCGGGCTGTATTTTCTTCGTTATAGTCCACAGGTTGCCTTCGGCTGTTTCGACTCCGGCTGGATCCATGAAGTGGGCCGTCGGAATCTCAATTTTGCTGCCAATCAGAACTGTACTGTTCCACGCAAGCCTGAATTGAACACCGGCTACGCCTGGTGAAGCTGGCACGTCAGCGATCTTCACGTACACTATTGTGTTTCCTCCGGGCGTCTTTGTCTCGTCCACTACACTCGCTGGGTCAACGAATACTACTGGGATTGTCGCCGAATAGGCGGGCATGATAGCTAATGGCGTCGTCATAGACAATAGCAGAAGGACCACTAATAGCATAGTCTTGTTCATTCTTCATCTCCCTTCTGTGTTCCTATCATGCGGTGGGAGTAATATTGTTTATGGAATATTCTTCTACTAATCTGAAGAATCAGATTAGCAGTTTTTCTGCCCTTGCGGGTAGATCCTCTTCTCGTTGGCCGGGCCGTGAGTTTCTGAAGTGCTTGCCCACCCCTAACAGCCTCTTTGTTTTGGACGTTGATTTGCGGGATGGGGAATCACCGCCTTCACTCCGCGAGTTCAAAGCGTTTACAAAACATATAAGAACGCGTGCGAAGTGACTGATTGTCATGTCCACAAAGAGGCTTGTCTTGGCTTTTCTGCTGCTACCCATGCTGGCGGCCTGTTTTGTTAATGCGGGTGGAAGTCTTTTTGCAGCAGAAGCTAATCGGGTACATAATGTTGATCTTGGAACAAACTACGCGAGTATTCAGGCTGCCATAGATGACCCGAAAACGATGGATGGGCATACGATACTTGTGGATGAAGGAATCTACGGTGAGAGTGTTGTTGTTCACAAGTCAATTTCTTTAGTAGGCAGAGACAGGGAGAAAACGCAGATCTACGGAGGAATTGGCGGCGCCATCCCAGTGCAGTTGACAGCTAATGGATCCAGTCTAGTTAACTTCACAGTCACGGGCGGTCGTCCAATAGGCATATTCGTAGATCGAACAAACGACAGTGTGATCGCAAACAACACTGTGACAGGCGCAGAAGATTACGCCATATACGCCAGTTACACTGGAAACTGCAGAATCGACGGCAATACAGCAGCACTAAACGGTAAAGGCGGGATACTAGTCACAAATTCACATGATTTTGTCGCCATCAACAACAGAGTCTTTGACAATTCTCCAGGTTATGGCCTTAACGCAAATGACTCGTCAAACGGGCTGATCTCTCAGAACTTGGCGTTCAACAATACTTACGATGGTATAGGTCTCGGAATGGGCACAACCAACTGCACTGTATGCAAGAATACTGTTGAGAACAACACCTCAATGGGCATATGGGTCGCATACGAGTCCACAGCGAACACGATTTTCCAGAACAACATAGTTGGCAACAGAATACAAGCCATTGCAGCCTACACAAACTCTTGGGACAACGGTCTTGAGGGCAACTTTTGGGGAGATTACTTGGGTTTAGACGCCAATTTTGACGGAATAGACGATGTAGCACGTGTGATAGATGTGAACAACACAGACCGCTACCCTCTAATGGGCAGATTCTACAGCTATGAGCCCTTCAAAGGACGCCCTGTAGAGATTGTTTCCAACTCGTCAATAAGTGATTTCACATTTTTCATGCATAATCTAACCATGAAGATTGAAATAGACCCCGTCGAGGATCAAGGATATGGCTTCTGCAGAATAAACATCCCGCACAAGTTGATGATGGAGCCGTACAATGTTGCAGTCACAAATTCCCAGTCAGTCTCCATCAACGATACACTCTATGATGATGGTTATTCTAGGCGGATGTACCTTTCATACGACCATTCAGCAGACGAAATTGTAATCCAAGGTCACGTTCCGCCTGATACCGATCCCCCAGTGATTTCGATTCTTTCCCCTCAGAACGCAACGTACCACACGAGCTCCGTGCCGCTGGAATTTGTTGCTGATGAAGAACTTTCTTGGGCTGGCTACAGCCTTGACACGCAACAGAACGTGACTGTGTCCGGAAACACCACTCTGATGACGTTGTCCAACGGGGCTCACGTACTGGTGCTTTATGCTAAGGATGTCGCTGTCGCTGGGAACACTGGAAGATCCGAGGTTGCCTTCTTCATAGAAGTGCCTGAAGAACGGTCTGTGACTTGGATCATCGCTGTAGCTGTTGGCGTTGCAGTCGCCTGCGTGGTTTTACTTTTGTATATTCGTAAAGGTGGAAAGTTAAGGAAAAGATTAGCAAGTTCTTCATGAGCTTTCTCGCGACGCGCGCGACGAGAAATTCGTGTTGCTTTGCTTAACAATGGTAACATTGGGTATTCCTGTATGCATGAAACGGGGATGGCAGGGTCAACACCCCAGACTCGATAGTGCTAGCCTCACACTCAAACCAAGAGTGGGTTTAGACCCATTCTTCTATTCCTTCTGTCGACAACAACTTGTCAGCTCAAAGCCTGCAGTGGCGATGCTTAGTAACAACTTAAATAAGACAAAAATCAGTACCTTAATGGAGGAAGCCTGTGAGGGGTCTTTTTTCATTTCTTCTTTCTGTTGTGCTTTTGAGCAGTCTTCTATTCTGTGAGATCGAGCCATGTCAAGTTCAGGCTCAAGGAACAGTTTACATAAGGTCAGACGGCACTATAGACCCGCCGTCTACGCCGATTGTCACGGTTGACAACGTCACGTATACGCTCATAGCTAATGTTTTTAGCCAAATAGTCGTAGAGAGGAGCCACATAACTCTTGATGGCGTGGGGTACGCTGTTCAAGGCGACGGTAGCGTTGGCAGTGTAGGGGTTCGCTTGGATAATCGATGGAATGTTACGGTGAAGAACATGACGATAACCGGCTGGTGGTATGGAATAGATGCGGCTATGGCTTATAGTTGTGTCATAACCCAAAACCTCCTGACAAGCAATATGCTGGGCATCCAGATGTACTATTTCTCGTCCAACAACACCTTCGCTGAAAACCGGATAGTAAGCAACAACAACACCGGAATCAAATTGTCAATGGACGCGAAGCAGAACGTCATAGCGCGAAATCGAATCTCAGAAAACCCCTTCGGAATTGCCATGAACAAAGCCACGCAAAACACGGTGATACAAAACCTTGTGGCTCGCAACGATTATGGCATCTGGCTTCAAGATTCCAACTTGAATACGATTTGCCACAACGACTTTGTTCGTAACTCTTTTCAGACGTACTGCATCAACTCAAACAACACCTGGGACGAAGACTACCCGTCTGGCGGTAACTACTGGAGCAACTACGCAGGCGTAGACCTGCAATCAGGTCCACAACAAAACAGCACAGGCAGCGACGGCATAGGAGACACGCCTCATATAATCGACGCAAACAACCAGGACCGTTACCCGCTGATGCCAGCATGGAAAGACTGGACGCACTACCACAACTACACGGAGATAACAGATACTCTGGTTTTCTTGGATTATGCGTACGAGGGTTTGGTCGACGTATTCTCCATCGGGAAAAGCTGGGAAAATCGAGACATTTACTGCATAAGACTGACGAACAAGAGCCTAACCTATCCAAAACCCAAGGTTTTCTTCATAGGCTACCACCATGCTCGCGAACCCATAACCGCTGAACTCCCGCTGTACTTCGCAGTCAAGGCCTTGTCCGAGTACGGAGAAAACGCAACAATCACTCAACTACTTGACGAAGCCGAGATCTTCATAGTTCCAGCGTTGAACGTTGACGGTTTCAGCGCTGTGCAGAGGAACAACTATCAACGGAAGAACTCGCATCCCTTCGACGAGGACGGAGACGGTCTTCTAGACGAGGATCCGCCTGATGATGAGACAGGTGATGGCTACGTTGGAGACCTGTACTACAGCGATGGCGTCAACTCCTACTTCATCAGGTACGAGGGCGTTGACGACGATGGAGACGGAGTGCACAATGAGGATTGGGTGGGCGGCGTTGACCTTAACCGCAACTACGGATACCAGTGGAACGCCAGTGTAAGTAGCGGAAGCGACGATCCTCAAGATGAATGCTTTAGAGGTGAGGCTCCGTTCTCGGAACCTGAGACACAAGCAGTGAGGGACTTGGCCTTGCAGCATGATTTCAAGTACGCGATAAGCTTTCACTCAGGCGCAGAGCGGATAGTGTATCCTTGGGGCTATAAGCGAACTCCAACGCCTGACGACTACAAGTTCCGAGAAGTGGCGGCAAACCTGTCAGCGCTCGTTGGCTTTCCATATGAACAGGCTGGAGAGTGGTACACAACATCAGGCGTTTGGGACGACTGGATGTATGGAAACAGGAGCACTTTTGCACTCACGTGCGAGATCTACGAAAACTACAGCGCGTGGCAAACCGAACCAGGGCCTGAGCCGAACACTTGGTGGTCAAAAGGCATATTGCAGTACTTTAACCCTGACTCGGACCAAATTGAACAGGTGATCATCAGGTGGCTGCCCACAATATTCTACACTGCAGAAAGAGCAATCGGCGAAGCGCACAGCGTAGCAGTCTCAGACTTGATTCTTCAAAAGATGATCATTGGCAAAGGCTCGTTAGTTTGGGTCAATGCAACGATAGCCAATAATGGCTCGTACGTCGAGACCTTCAACGTGACACTAAACGTGAACTCGACTACAATCGAAACAAAGGAGAACGTGACCCTTTTGGCAGGAGAAACGAGGATACTGAGATTCTACTGGAACACAACGGCTTTCGACTATGGAGTCTGCTCCCTAGCGGTTGCTGCCACGCCGCCACAAGGAGAAACACACACGAGTGACAACGTTCAGGCGACAAGCGTAACCGTGACCGTGAGGGGCGACGTGAATGGAGACATGCGCGTTAACATTACAGACGCTATAGCGATGTCTACGGTCTTTGGGCTGAAAGAAGGCCAATCAGGTTGGAGAGGGGAGTGCGACCTCAACGGCGACGCCAGCGTCAACATACTTGACGCGATAGCGCTAGCAACGAGCTTCGGCACGCAAACACCGCGAACTTTTTTGATAAGCTAGCCGAGATCTGGCAGTGTAACGGGTCTCAGAGGTCAGCTCAACATTCCCGTTGGTTTTTTCATTTCGAACTGGAATCAGACTCTCTAGATGGTTTGGCACATGTCTGCGCGAACTGTGAACATGAAGCCACGAGGATTGTTTATCATTTGATACTATTTCAGACTGTGTTGAGTCTCCAAACAAATGGATAGAACTCTGTTTCAAAAGATTTATATGCATTTCTCACGGATTGTTTGCATACTCCGAAAGGAGAAATAGAAGGAGAAAGGACAAAAAATGAAGAAGCAACTATCTTTGATAATTCTAGGACTATTACTAGTGAGCATGATCGCTTTCCTACCTAATATCGCACACGCATACACACCTGCAGACTACAAAACTTCAATCATCGCTGCAGCCGACAGGCTTGTTGCCCTCCAATCCCCAACAGACGGCGGATGGGATTGGTACGTTAATGGATTGACTTCGCACACGGCTAACCCCAGCGCATATAACCTTTACGGCGTCACCGCTCTCGGTCTAATCGATGCTTACGAGCTAACTGGGAACATGGCATATCTGACGGCAGCAAAGAACACAGCGGACTTCATGAAGTACGGCAATTCCTCGAACGGAGACTTCTACCACGGCCACGACGCTTACCACTGGGGGTACTCTTACGACTACAGATTCCTAATGAGCTACTCTGCAGTGTCTGGAGATCCGAGCTACAAGAATTATGCTTTGGATGCCTGGGCATGGCAGAAGGCAAACATCCCCGCTTTTACAGATGGAAACCAGGAAACCCTATGGGCAATCTACCCAGATCCTGGATACGCTGCTTGGGGTACCTCTGACTGGGGTCTAGCAACCTTAAAAATAGGTGATACTCTCTGGGCAACAAACATGACTACAGTCATGCACAGCCACATGGCAGAAATCATCTTGTCGGACCCCATGGCTATGGGCTCGACCTTGAGGTTTCTAGCGACTATCGGTGGTTATGCAGGCGACGTGATCCTTCTTAAGGACACGCTGGTGACCCTTCAAAAATTGGATGGATCTTGGGAGTTTCCAGGGTATCCGTATCCGTGCACTCAATCCACGGCTTACGCGGTTATGGGGCTTTGGACAGCAGGCGAGTACACGGCAGCTCAGAAAGGTGCAGATTGGCTTGTGTCCACCCAAGGAACGCTAGGTGCGTTGCCCGGTGGATGGCCACAAACTGACTATGTAGGAGGATACGACGAAACCTCTGAAACAGATTCAGAACCGCTGCAAGCAACGTTCACTGTAACCTCTCTGCTCCATGACGTTGCCGTAATCGACGTGACAGCCTCTCCAAACCAAGTTTATCAGGGATGGCTCGTGGGAATAGATGTCACAGTCGCCAATCTCGGAGAAGCCGCAGAAAACTTCACTGTAACCGTGTACTACGATGGAAACGTCATAGCGTCGCAGAGTGTCTATCTTGAGCCCAACGCTACCTCGGTGCTGAGCTTCGTTTGGAACACGACAGGCGTCCCATACTGTCACAACTACACGATTAGTGCCTATGCAACTCCAGTTCCATATGAGACGGAATTGACAAACAACACGTACATCGACGGTGGCGTGAAGATCCGCATTACAGGCGACATCAACGGCGACGGCGCCGTTAACGTTCTAGACTGCATAGCAGCCTCAGCAGCTTTCGGCTCTACACCCTCAGACCCAGAATGGAACAGCTTATGCGCCCTCAACAACGACGGACGAATAAACATACTCGACCTGATAATCATATCCAACAACTTCGGGAAGCACTGCTAAATACCCCTCTTTTCTTTTTGTCTGCTTGAATTAGCTAGTCTCGACATTTCTTGTTTCTAGAGCCTAAATTCCAGTGTGAGTCTCAATGTAAGAGGATTCTGGTTGTCCAGAATGTGGCATTCGCCTTGGCAGTGAAGTTCACCAAAAGCTATTTTGGGTTCGTTTGTTAGAATTAGCTGTGAGAGACATTGACCATGTATTATGGAAAGGCTTTGCCATCGGTGCTTCAAATGCTTTTGATGACCTGCATCGTCACTGTCGTCATTGTGGGACAAATGCCGATCGGTGTTAACGCCTGTGCTTCGCGACGATCTGCAGGCAGCGTGGGGTTGTGGTTCGAGTCAATTCAGGCAGCAATAAACGCCGCGGAAGAGGGCGACAATATACAGGTTCCCAGCGGCGTGTACAATGAGCAATTGGTCATTAACAAGTCAGTCTCGCTTGTTGGGCTGTATCAAGAGAGCACGATAATCAGTAGTAGTGGTATGGGAACCCTCGTTCAGATTGAAGCAGATGGCGTCCAGCTTAGCAACTTCACAATCAGGAGCAGTGGACAAGGTTCTATTGGCATAGCTCTATCAAACCATCATGATGCTAGCATCTTTTCAAACATGATAATAGGACATGCCCAAGGATTAAGCGTTGAGAACTCCAACAACAACACTCTGAAGGCGAATGTGTTCACGAGCAACAGCTTATCCATAGTCATTTCTCAATCGAACAACAACTCGCTCTCTGAAAATCTGTTCTTCGAGAACTTCAGCCCAAGCATCAGTATGTATGGATGCCGAAGCAACATGCTTGACGGCAATGTTGTCCGTAACAATCCTGCGTATGGAGTCTACCTTGAATCTTGCGTAGACTGCATTCTGCACTGCAACAACGTAAGCTACGTCTGCGAGGGCATATACCTGCAGGCCTGCAGGAACGTTCGGTTGACGGGCAATATCGTGATGGAGACAGGGCCAAACGCCATTCATCTGCAAGACTCGAGCAATAACATCGTAGAAGATAACATGCTGAGCCTAAATGAGTTCTCGCTTCAGCTCTGGGGTTCCACGGAGAACCTCCTGCGAAACAACAGTATTTTCGACAACAAGCATGGCTTGCGGTTATGGTTCTCGGGCAACAACACTCTGGAAGAGAACAATATGACT
>Ga0315294_10009276_pt1 | contig 10805 bp, 6 predicted proteins | sample YL17G13_40_MG_FD_203626 | JGI IMG/M metagenome (GOLD analysis project Ga0315294, IMG submission 203626) | Sediment microbial communities from Yellowstone Lake, YNP, Wyoming, USA - YL17G13_40 | ecosystem: Environmental > Aquatic > Freshwater > Lake > Sediment | place: USA: Wyoming | collected... | reverse complement strand
AAGAGTCAGCACAACCAGGTCAGAACCGATCAGGGGTGTAAGCACTGGTCCAAGGAGCCTGGAAAAGAAAAGACCATAAATGACAAGAGCAACATTATTGCCAATAAGCATAGTCGCAATGTACTGTCCCGGATTATTTGTGAATATCTGAATTAATTGAGAGCCGAATGCACCCTGTTTTTTGTCAAGTTCGATCCTGAGTTTATTCGAAGTAACAAAGGCAATCTCCATCCCTGAAAAAAAGGCAGAGAAGATCATTGTTAAGATTATGACCAGGATCGGATTCATGTTTCAAAAATAATACTTTTTTCGCCCCTAAATCCCCTGAAGGGGACTTATTAATACGCAGGATTCTCTAAAAACCCCCTTTAGGGGGAAGGGGGCAGGGAAGGGGGTCACTGCTCCTCATTTATATAAATTGTAGCACTTAGATTTTTGATCCGGCGCCTTGAGAGCCTGGGATCTGATTCAAGGCCGTATCCCTGGACTATCTGGTCCTCGGTAGTTATTTTTACGAATCTGTCAGTATAAATAAGTTCTTTTTTCTGATCCCAGAACAACAACTCGGTTTCAAGCTTTTCCCCGACTTCGTTAACAGCCACTACACTGTCCTGAAGTTCCCAGAGGTTTTTATTATCAGTGTATTTTGCATATTTTGCCGTAACAGAAGCAACGGGTTCCAGGTATCCGTCATGAAATAAGACTGTTATGCCGGATTTGAATTCTGAATAAGGAATTTCTGCTCTTTCATATCTCTCCATTAACGGAGCAGAAAATACAATCTGAATTTTGCCCGAATCAGTATAAGTGGTTGTAAAATCCTTTGCTGTCTGAGAGGGAAGGGTCAGGATATCAATCTTTTCGTATCTGACATTTTTCTTCTCGCACGAAATAACACTTAAGGCTATAACAATGAGAGTTGTAATGGCTTTAAGTCTGTTTCGCATTATATTCGAGAATATGATTAAGACCATCAAGAACCAGGTCCGGCTGATAATTGACCTTATAGCCTAACCTGTCCTTAAGATACCCGCTGTCACCTCCTGTAAGGACAACCATAAAATCAATATTCTTTTCCTGGAATGAACGGATATATTCATTTATTTCATAAATCAGTCCGTTGGTTACTCCCGCAGTTATGGCACCAAGCGTATTCCTGCCCGGCGAATCATATTTTTCAAGAGTTGAGCCAAGCGGAAGCTTGCCGGTAAATCTGTGCAGCGCCCTGAACCTCATGCTTAATCCGGGTGAAATATTCCCTCCTTTGTAAGCTTTTCCAGCCAGATAATCATAAGTTACGGCGCTTCCGGCATCTATAATAAGAACATTTCTGCCAGGGTACAAAAAATATGCACCTGCTACTGCAGCTATCCTGTCAGGGCCAAGTGTCTCAGGAGTTTCATATTCATTTTTGAACGGAAGGTTTGTTTTATACGACATTATCTGAACGAAAGGTATGCCATGTGTCGCCAGATCAATTATAAATTCAGGAATATCTCTTACCGTGGAAACTATGGCCCTGTCAATCTTTTCCATATAAGGAGAGAATATTTCATTTAACCTTTCACAACTGAACTGTTTGGTCCGGAGAGAGGTCTTTCTTTCATCTCCATCATAGACAGCCATTTTTGTGGATGTGTTCCCAACGTCAAATATCAGGTTCATTTCCTTTAATTCATATACAAAGGTAAGAAAGGAGATTCAAGAATAAAAAATTAAATTTCCTGAGGTTGAAAAAATCTGACACTCTAGGCACTTTGAACTTACATCTCCTTTAAAATACTATGAAGGATTTCGATTGCTGATTTAACAGATTTAATTTCGGTTATTGTCAGACTAAGCTTTGATGCTTTTTGTTTAACAGACATCCGTTTCTGATTGCGGTTAACATAATTCATTACAGAGACAAACAACGAGCTTCGATAATACTCCGATCCCGGATCGGAAATAAAATTCGCAATTAAAAGATTATTTTTCAGAAGTATTTTTTCGATGCCAAGCTTAACTGCGATCCATTTTATCCTGACGATATCCAGCAGGGCTGAAGCTGGCGGAGGGACGGCTCCGAACCTGTCGGTAAGCTTTTTTTCAAATTCCAGGAGAGACTCTTGGGTTGTGATCTCGTTTAGCTCTTTATACAATCTTATCCTTTCAGAAATATTTGAGATATATTCATCGGGGAACATTATCTCAAGGTCAGTGTCAATTTGAAAATCTGATACATAAACCTTTGTTTTTTCTTCTTTGACAGGCTGGTCCGGATTTTTCTGTTCCACTGACTGCTCGGTATATTCCGATTCTCTCAGTTCAGCCAGTGCTTCATTAAGTATCCTCTGATATGTTTCAAATCCAACATCCGCAATAAACCCGCTCTGTTCGCTTCCCAGAAGGTTTCCCGATCCGCGGATGTCAAGGTCCTGCATGGCAATGTTAAAGCCACTGCCCAGCTCCGAGAATTCCTCAATTGCTTTAATCCGTCGTCTTGCTTCATGCGTAAGGTTGTCCAGCGGAGGTGCAAGCAGGTAACAGAATGCCTTCCTGTTCGATCTTCCCACCCGTCCCCTTAGCTGATGAAGTTCTGAAAGACCAAAATGGTGGGCATCATTTATAAAGATTGTATTTGCATTGGGAATATCGAGTCCCGATTCAATTATTGTAGTTGCAATTAGGACATCATAATCGCCCTGGATAAAATCAAACATCACATTTTCAATATCCCTGCCATCCATTTTTCCGTGAACAACCGCAGTTTTAACATTGGGACAGATACGGCTGATCTTTGTCTGCAACTCCTTTATATTTTCAACCCTGTTGTGAATAAAAAATACCTGCCCGTTACGGGATACCTCATATTCAATTCCTTCCCTGATTATCTCCTCATTGAAGCCGTGTAATTCAGTAACAATTGGCATCCTGTTCGGAGGCGGAGTATTTATGATTGAGAGATCGCGTGCTCCCATCAGGGAAAACTGCAATGTGCGCGGTATAGGTGTGGCTGTAAGTGTCAGCGTGTCTACATTTGCCTTCATCTTCTTGATCTTCTCCTTTACCGAAACACCGAATCGCTGTTCCTCATCGATGATAAGCAGTCCGAGATCTTTGAACTTAACATCCTGACCCACAAGCTTGTGAGTGCCGATGATTACATCAATTTTTCCATTGGCAAGCTGGCTGAATATCTTCTTCTGATCGGCCGGTTGTCTGTGACGGCTAATGTAATCAACATTGCAGGGGAATCCTTTAAGCCTCGAAGAAAATGTTTTGTAATGCTGAAGTGCTAGAATTGTTGTCGGGACAAGAATGGCAGTCTGCTTGCTGTCGGCAGCCGACTTAAAAGCGGCTCTTACTGCCACTTCGGTCTTGCCGAAACCGACGTCTCCGCACACGAGCCTGTCCATCGGATGATCAGCTTCCATATCTTCCTTAACGGCAAGAGCGGCGCTTAGCTGATCAGGAGTGTCCTCATAGATAAATGATGCTTCAAGCTCGCGCTGAAGGTATGAATCGGGTGAAAATGAATAGCCGGGCACTGACATCCTTTCGGCGTAAAGACGGATAAGATCTTTTGCAATATCCTTGACTCTTTTTTTTGTGTTTTGCTTAAGCTTCTGCCATGCTCCGGAACCAAGCTTGTAGATCCTGGGCTCTGAGTCATCCTTCCCTTTGTACTTCGATATCCTGTGCAGTGAGTGGATGCCTACATAGAGGATGTCATTGTCTCTGTAAACCAGCTTTATGGCTTCCTGGATCTTCCCGTTGACTTCGATTTTCTCAAGCCCTCCGAATTTCCCTATCCCATGATCTATATGAACCACATAATCACCCGGATTGAGTCCGGTAAGCTCTTTTACGGAAATGCTTTCCTTTCTTGAAAAATAGCCTCTTATCCTGAATTTGTGATACCTGTCAAATATCTGATGGTCAGTGAACACCGAAATCCTAAGATCATTATCAGTAAAACCATTGTGAAGATTCAATAATAAAGGATCAAAATGAACCTCCGGACTAATTTCTGAGAAGATATCCCTGAGCCTGTCTATTTGTGACTGGCTCTCTGAAACGATAAAAGTCTGATAGCCGTAAACCTTATTGGACCTGAGTTTTTCGGAAAGGAGTTCAAAATTCTTATTGAAAACCGGCTGAGGTTCGGTACGGAATTCAAATTTTATATCAGCTCCAAAGATGCTCTGTTTCCCAAACTCAATGGTCCTGAATTTCCCGCACTCTTCCATGAATCTGCTGCCTGTCATTACAAGCTCCATTTTTCGCGAAATCTGCCCCGATTCTTCTCTCTGGGCAGTCTGGGACCAGATGTTATTGATACGTTCCCTTATCAATGAACCATCTTCTGTCCAGATTACAGATGATGGGGGCAGGAAGTCAGTAAAAGAATCATTGATCTCTTCAATTGAGATGTCCTGTATATTGGGAATTATTGAAACCTGTTTTTGTATGGTTACCGAAAGCTGGTCATCGGGATTGAATGTTCTGATTGTATCAACTTCATCCCCGTAGAAATCGATACGGTAAGGATAATCGGCAGCGTATGAAAATACATCAGCTATGCTTCCCCTGATGGAATACTGACCCGGTTCATAGACAAAATCAACACGTTCAAAATTGTACTCGCGGAGCATCTCCTCCAGAAAATCCAGCGATAATTTGTCCCCCTTGTTCACCTGGAACGTATTCTTCTTCAGGTTCCTTTTGCTGATGACTTTCTCCATTACAGACTCAGGGTAGGTGACAATTACCCCTTTTCTTTTACCTGATGCAAGATGGTTCAGCACTTCAGTGCGAAGGACTATATTGGCAGGTTCGGTCTGTTCATACTGGACCGACCTTTTATAAGTGGATGGAAAGAAGAAAATTGTTTCATCACCTGAAAGAGAGACAAGATCATTATAAAAGTATGCTGCTTCTTCCTTCTCTGGAATTATTACTACATGGATAAGCTGGGTGTTTTGAAATAGATGGGAGAGGATAATGGATTTTGCCGAGCCTGTTAAACCCTCAATACTGCATCGTGTCACGGGTAAATCGGAATCAATTACAGCGAGAAGATCGTTCAGGGCGGGGTGACCGGAATAGAGTTTTGTTATACCATTCTCCTTCATCAGCGCAAATAAAGCGTCAAATTTACTAAAATGAATCCTATAAATGGATATAAGGCTAAAAACACCATGAGGATATATTATTACGCCCCTACGGGGCTGGGAGATTGTAAGGTACTGCTTATACGAAGCGATGCTCCGCTATATATTATGATGTCCCTACGGGACGGTGGAACATATCGCAAATATGTTGTGATATTCCTGCGGGACGGTGGAACTTATCGCGAATATGTTGTGATATTCCTACGAAACTGTAGAATATTATATAGTATTTTATCAGGCCGTAGGCCCAAAATATTTTTAGGGATGGGCAAAGCCCGTCCCTAATGAAGCACTACCTCTCAACGAGCCCCGTATGGGGCGGAATAAAGCAGGACTAATTGATGATTATCAGGAGGGTAGCGGGTTTGAATAATTATTAATGTCTGCATTTGAGTTAATATTTAAACAGGAAATAATAATTTTGGGCCAAAATAAGGCTAATGATAGTATATAAATTCGGAGGGGCATCAATAAAAGATGCCGGTGGGATAAGAAATCTTAAAGAAATAGTCACGACAGTAAAAGATAATCTGGTAATAGTTGTTTCCGCTTTTGGGAAAACAACAAATGCCCTTGAAAAGGTGCTCAAAACCTGGATCGCGGGTGATGAGAGTTACAAAGAATTGCTGGATGAAATTTACAACTATCATTTGTCTGTAGCTGAGGAGCTTTCCCCGGCAGCGGATTCAGCAAAAAGTAAAATTGACAATTCATTTGCAAAACTGGAAGAGTATCTTAGATCAACAAAAAAGTCTGAATATGATTATGAATATGATCAAGTTGTATCTTATGGTGAGATCTGGTCAACAATTATAGTTGCGGCATTTCTTAAGAACAGCGGTCTGAAAGCAGAATGGATTGATATAAGGGGGAACCTGATAACCGACGACAGATTTCGTGACGCCGACATCCTGTGGAACGAAAGTACTGCCAGGGTTAAAAACGTGTTCAGTTTTAAGGGGACGAATATATATGTGACACAGGGATTTATCGGAAGCACAATTTCAGGCCAGACAACCACTCTGGGAAGGGAAGGATCCGATTACACGGCTGCCCTGCTGGCAAATATGCTTGATGCTGAAAGAGTTGTAGTGTGGAAGGATGTACCCGGCCTTTTGAATGCTGATCCTAAATGGCTATCAGATGCCACCAGACTTGAAGAAGTTTCATACCGGGAAGCAGTTGAAATGACTTTCTCGGGTGCAAAAGTGATCCATCCCAAGACAATTAAGCCACTTCATAATAAAAGCATCCCTCTTCATGTAAAATCTTTTCTTGTGCCTGAAGAGGCCGGGACAATTATTAAGTCTGATACAGCACTGAAACATGGTCTTCCTGTTTTTGTAAAAAAGGAAAATCAGATGATGATCTCAATACTGCCGAAAGATTTTTCATTTGCGATGGGAGAAAACCTGAGCAGGATCTTTTATCTCTTTATCCGGCATGGAATTAAGGTGAACATGGTAGAAGCGAGCGCCATAAGCATTGATGTCTGCGTTGACGATGACCGGACCAGGATTGGATCTCTTATAAATGATCTTAAAACAGAGTTTACAGCGGCTTACAATGATAATGTCGAGATGCTTTCAATACGCCATTATACACCGGAAGCCATTGAAAGGATGACCATCGGAAGGGAGATATTGCTTGAGCAAAGAACACGAAATTCGGTGCGGTTTGTTGTGCGAAAGGTTACTACCGACTGAAAGTCAGTTTCTGGCCCCGGTAATTATCATTGATCACCCCGTTGTCATAAACTATAGTCCCGTTCACAATCGTCTTAACAACCCTTGATCTGAAAGTTGTATCTTCGAATGGGGACCACCCGCACTTGTAAAGAATGTTCTCCTTTGTTACAGTCCAGGGATCATCAGGGTCAACCAGGCAGAGATCGGCTTTATATCCCTCCCTTATGAATCCCCGCTCCCTTATATTAAATAGTATGGCAGGATTATGGCACATTTTTTCCACTATTTTTTCAATTGAGATCAATTTTCTGTGCCATAGCTCCAGCATCGCTACAAGCGAATGCTGAACAAGAGGTCCTCCCGATGGAGCTTTGAAATAGCTGTTGTTTTTTTCTTCGGTTGTGTGGGGACTATGATCAGTTGCCACAACATCTATGATATCATTAAAAGTGCTTTTCAGCAAAGCTTCCCTGTCAAATCTTGTCTTAATGGCAGGATTCCATTTAACCAGTGTTCCTTTTTCGTCATATGCCGTTTCATCAAACCACAGATGGTGGACACATACTTCCCCTGTTATCCTTTTTTGAGCAAGTGGCAGTTCATTGCTGAAGAGCTTCATTTCATCAGCCGTTGAAAGATGAAGGATATGAATGCGGGTATTATATTCCTTTGCAAGCTTAACTGCATATGATGAAGATAAGAAACAAGCCTCGCGACTGCGGATCAGCGGATGCATTTTAACAGGCACATCTTCCCCGAATTTTTCCCTGTAAATTTCACTGTTTATTCTAATGACGGGTTCTGATTCGCAGTGGCAGGCAACAGGTATTTCAGCTTTTGAGAACAGGTTCCTTAATGCCGTTTCATTGTCAACAAGCATGTTGCCGGTGGATGATCCCATAAAAAGTTTTATTCCGCAAACTCCTGAAGGGTCGGCATCCAGCACTTCATCGAGGTTTGTATTGGTTGCCCCGATATAGAAGGAATAATTTGCAAGTGAGCTCTCAGATCCAAGTCGGAACTTCTCATTCAGAAGTGCATTTGTAACTGTCTGTGGATTGGTGTTTGGCATGTCCATAAAGGAGGTGATGCCTCCTGCAACAGCAGCACGCGATTCGGTGAAGATATTTCCCTTGTGAGTAAGGCCTGGTTCCCTGAAATGAACCTGGTCGTCAATTACTCCCGGGATCAGTAGCAGTCCTGATGAATCGATAGTAAGTGCTTTTTCCGGAATTCTTATCTGTCCGGGAGGAGCAACCGAAGAAATATACTCACCCCTGATCAGCACTTCTCCCCTGAAGCTACTGCCTTCATTTATTATAGTGGCATTCTTAATAAAGATATTATTCATTGTCAGTGAATCTCAAACACTTAATCGACGTCCCCCTTTTAATTCCCCCACTAGGGGGGAAAAACTCCCAACTTTCAACATTAATTTTGTTTTAACAACAGAATTCTCTCCCCCTTGGGGGAGATCCCGCGTAGCGGGAGAGGGGTTTAATTCTTCTTATTATACTTGATAAACCAACTTCTCAGCTTCATTCTCAGCACTCCCCACAGAGCCTCGTTGAATATACCTCCCGACATCTTGGAGGTTCCAAGTTTCCTGTCGGTGAATATTATAGGGATCTCTACTATTTTATAGCCGAGTTTCCAGGCAATAAATTTCATTTCTATCTGGAAGCAATATCCCCTTGATTTTATCTGGGCAGGTTTAATATTCTCCAGGACCTCTTTTTTATAGCAGAGAAATCCTGCTGTGGCGTCCATAATTTTCATGCCAGTTACCAGTCTGACATATATGGAAGCAAAGTAAGACATAAGCACACGGCTCAGGGGCCAGTTCACAACATTTACTCCGCTGATATATCTTGACCCGATTGCAACGTCGGCTCCCTTATCGTTGCACGCATTGAAAAGTTTTACCAGATCATCGGGGTCATGCGAAAAGTCAGCATCCATTTCATATATAAAGGTATATCCTTTTTCAAGGGCCCACCTGAAACCGGTAATATAGGCTGTTCCGAGACCAAGTTTGCCGGACCGTTCTATAAGATGGACATTAGGATATAGAGGTAAAAGATTTTTAACGATGGTTCCGGTTCCGTCAGGAGAGTTATCGTCGATGACAAGTATGTCGAATGAAACAGATAGAGAAGAAATGGCCTTGATCAGTGATTCTATGTTTTCTTTCTCCTTATAGGTTGGTATGATAACTACATTCGACATAGAAAAAAAATATTCACGAAAATACATTTTTCATTTGAGAGCATGGGCATCCGGTGATTTATTTCTTGATGTCGGGAAAAATTTTATTTTTTTCTTTGCAGGGAATTTTTGAAGCGTTATCTTTGACGTCCCAAAAGTTTGATGGCTGTTCTTTGAATTTATTTAAGTGCAAATTACCGATAAAGATACAATAAATAGTCCCATAGCTCAGTTGGTTAGAGCGCTACACTGATAATGTAGAGGTCCTCAGTTCAACTCTGAGTGGGACTACTTGGGGAATTAGCTCAGTTGGCCAGAGCACCTGCCTTGCACGCAGGGGGTCAAGGGTTCGACTCCCTTATTCTCCACCTTCGCCCTACGAATCCGCCATCCGGCGGAGAAGTAGGGCTTCGCCCTTTCGCAGGCTTCTCCGGGCTTCGGTGGACACAGTCCACCTAAACTCGCGAAAGCGAAAAAATAGTTCTTTTTATTACTGAATGTATTTGGCTCATATTCAGAGCATAATGCAGGATTTTTTCAAACAGAAATATTCTTTTGAAAATAATCGCGATAATATTTGGGATTTAAAGTAATGATTAATACATTTGCACCCGCTTTTGTAGCGAAGAGTTAATTGAAGGGGTAAAAGAGATACGATTTCGGCTTCGGGAAGAAGAGGAAAGATTAAGGAGAGCAAGCCGGAAAAAATATCTCCTTTTTTTTGGACAAGTGATTAAGAATGATTAACTTTATCGCCCCAAAAGTAAAAAGGGAAAATGTCTGCCTTCATGCAGGGTTAAACCGAACCTGAAGCGGACGAAAAAAGTTCTTTGAATTAATGAAGTAGCAACCAGGCGAGATATGACTATCTCGCTAAAAACTTGTTAGTATTTAGAATTGAGCGTAGTAGGATTGATCTTTGAAAAAGACAAAACGAACAAATTTTTACAATGAAGAGTTTGATCCTGGCTCAGGATGAACGCTAGCGGGAGGCTTAACACATGCAAGTCGAGGGGCAGCACGAGGTAGCAATACTTTGGTGGCGACCGGCGCACGGGTGAGTAACACGTATGCAACCTACCCTGTACAGGGGGATAACCCGGAGAAATTCGGACTAATATCCCATAAAGATAATGATGGGCATCCATTATTATTTAAAGCTCAGGCGGTACGGGATGGGCATGCGGAACATTAGCTAGTTGGCAGGGTAACGGCCTACCAAGGCTACGATGTTTAGGGGACCTGAGAGGGTGATCCCCCACACTGGTACTGAGACACGGACCAGACTCCTACGGGAGGCAGCAGTGAGGAATATTGGTCAATGGGCGCAAGCCTGAACCAGCCATCCCGCGTGAAGGAAGAAGGCGCTATGCGTTGTAAACTTCTTTTCCAGGGGGTGAATTTTCCGGTCGTGACCGGAATTGACGGTACCCTGGGAATAAGCATCGGCTAACTCCGTGCCAGCAGCCGCGGTAATACGGAGGATGCGAGCGTTATCCGGATTTATTGGGTTTAAAGGGTGCGTAGGCGGACGAATAAGTCAGTGGTGAAAACCTGCAGCTTAACTGTAGACTTGCCATTGATACTGTTTGTCTTGAGTATGGTCAAGGTAGGCGGAATGTGTAATGTAGCGGTGAAATGCTTAGATATTACACAGAACACCGATTGCGAAGGCAGCTTGCTGGGCCATTACTGACGCTGATGCACGAAAGCGTGGGGATCGAACAGGATTAGATACCCTGGTAGTCCACGC
>Ga0315294_10009275_pt1 | contig 10805 bp, 10 predicted proteins | sample YL17G13_40_MG_FD_203626 | JGI IMG/M metagenome (GOLD analysis project Ga0315294, IMG submission 203626) | Sediment microbial communities from Yellowstone Lake, YNP, Wyoming, USA - YL17G13_40 | ecosystem: Environmental > Aquatic > Freshwater > Lake > Sediment | place: USA: Wyoming | collected... | reverse complement strand
TCCAACGCCTTCCGGATCTCCTGAATGAAGTGCATCGCCTCATCGAGACGCGCGGCATCCGATTCCTGCTCACTGGGTCCAGTGCACGAAAGCTCCGCCGGGGGGGTGTTAATCTTTTGGGAGGACGGGCACGGACAAAATATCTGCACCCCCTCACATGCAAAGAACTGGGCGACAAGTTTGACTTGGCCCGTGCCATGGAACGAGGATTGCTCCCATCGATCTATTTTTCAGATGATCCTCGGGCTGATCTACAGGCCTATGCCGGATCGTATCTTCAGGAAGAGATTGTGGCTGAAGGGGCGACTCGCAACCTACCGGCCTTTAGCCGTTTTCTCAAAGTAGCCGCGTTGTGTAACAGCCAAATCGTGAACTTTACCAATATTTCCAATGATGCCCAGGTAGCACGGACAACTGTGTATGAGTATTTTGAAATTCTTAAAGACACGCTGATTCTTTATGAGCTTCCTGCGTGGAGGAAGTCGAAGAAGAGAAAACCTTTGGCCTCTTCTAAATACTACTTTTTCGATGTTGGAGTTGTTTCTGTGCTTCAGGGCCGGAAGTTTCGTCCTGGCACGCCTGAATTCGGCGAGGCTTTCGAGACGTATCTCGTGCATGAGCTTATCAATTACAGCGACTATGTGTCTGGAGAGAACTTAAGCTATTGGCGGTCAACCTCTGGGTTTGAGGTTGATTTTATTATCGGGGATCATACAGCAGTGGAGGTGAAAGCGAAAGAGAACTTGTCGGTCTCTGATTTGAAACCACTTCGCGCGCTCTCCGAGGAGAAAAAACTGAAGCGTTATCTATGCGTCAGTCTTGAGCCACGGAGAAGAAGATTCGAAGATGTGATGGTGCTTCCGTATAAAGATTTCTTAGAAGCCCTTTGGAACGGAGAGTATTCATAAATTAGCTAAACATCTCCAAGCCATTTAATGAGATTAGGGATGGTTCCCAAATTTTATTAGTTTTTCTCTTTTCTTGTCTTCGCTCACTCCTTCTAAGTCTTTTTCCAAAACCTCTCCGCTTCAATGATTCCTCAGTTCAGGAAGCTAAGTTTTTAAATTGGATTTCAGCCAATATTATACTAATCTGTATAATGCATTTGTGTATAATGAACAATAGCAAAATATTAGAAAAGGGCAATTTGGCTGCTGTCCTTGACATTGGATATATTGCAGAAATATGATGGTACAATATTAAGAAAGCAAAGGACTCTATGAAGATTTTGGTGGACGGAGATGCCTGTCCTAAATCCGTTTTTCGTATCTGACGGTTTTAATATAGATTGGAGGCATTGACATAGGGTTTCAATCATTTCATGATATTTAAAAATGCATAAAACACCGAGATTGAACCAATGAAGATTCATCGAAGAGATTTTTTGAAGTATTCTGGAGTGGCTGGTGGTGCATTCCTTATGGGAATGGATGGAGGATTAGCTATGTCGAGCACGATGAGCCATGTGGCTTTGGTAAAAACAGATAATCGAAAGCATGGGGTAAGAGCATCCTTGAAGACTCTGAAAATCAATCCCGTAAAAGGGAAAAATGTCCTTATCAAACCCAATTTCAACACCGCTGACATCACTCCGGGCTCCACACACAACGACACATTAGTCGCCTTGGTGGGAGCGATTTGGGAGATGGGTGCGAAATCGATCAGCCTTGGAGAGAGAAGCTATCCGCTTACACGCGAGGTTATGGAGGAAAAGGGCCTTCTGCCCCTCATGGATAAATTGAATGTAAAGATTATCGACTTCGATGATCTGAACGAGAAAGATTGGGTGTTATTCAAACCTAAGAAGAGCCATTGGAGAAATGGTTTTCGGATCGCACGACCCATCCTCGATGCAGAGTGCCTCATCTCCACATGCTGTCTGAAAACCCATCAGTTTGGAGGAATCTTCACCATGTCGCTGAAGCTACATGTCGGCGTGGTTCCCACATCTCGACATGGATATGATTATATGCGGGAGCTTCACAGTTCTCCCCATCAAAGGAAGATGATCGCAGAGATTAATGAACCTTTTAAACCCGCTCTCATCATCCTTGACGGAATCGATGCTTTTGTGGATGGCGGTCCTATGACTGGAAACCATGCCAAAGGAGAAGTCTTCCTCGCCTCTACCGATCGAGTAGCCATCGACGCTACCGGAGTGGCCATCTTAAAGTCCCTCGGGAGCAATGAAAGCATCATGAAACCCAAGATATTTGAACAGGAGCAGATCGCAAGGGCCGTGGAACTTGGTCTGGGGGCGTCTTCTCCTTCTGAGATCGAGGTGTTACCTGCCGATGAAAAGAGCCAGGGGTATCGGGACCGTGTGGTGGAGATATTAAGAAGGGGCTAACCATAAGGGAAGGGATTCAATCATTGAAGGTAATTCAATGACCTATGATAAAGAATTCCTGATCGGGCTGATCTGTAAACACTGCGAATTTTATAAAGAGTCCGAAAAAGAGTTGGAATGCGGTGCTTTCAAAATCCTCAAAGGACTCCTTGAAAAGGGAGTGATCACCCCCAAGGAGATCAATGATGTCCTCCGGTCATAAGTTCATTCACTTGGCCTCTCATTGTGTTCTGAAAAATCTTGAAGAACCCTACCTCTATGACATCGAAAACGATGACCTCTATGAACTGAGCTCCGATGCTTATCAGTTTCTCCTGAAATGCTCCCAGGGAGAAAGTCCTCCCATTCGAAAGGAGGATGAGGAGTTCATCCAATACTGTCTATCGCAACATTTGATCGCCTATTCCAAGATGCCCATGCAAAGAAAGACTTTTCCCAATCCATCGCCCAGCCCTTCTCTTCGATATCTTGAACTACAGATTACGGATAGATGCAATCTCCGATGCCGCCACTGCTATATTGGTGATGGTGTGCATCAAGATCTTTCCATCGAACAAATTCAAAAAATATTAAAAGAATTTGAAGAAATGCAGGGTCTTCGACTCCTTCTCTCAGGCGGGGAACCTCTGCTTCATCCCTATTTTTGGGAGATCAATGACATCCTGAGGGATCACTCATTTCGATCTGTCCTTCTTTCCAATGGTACACCGATTACCAGAGATGTTTCAAGAAGACTTCGTGTCCATGAAGTCCAGATTAGCCTCGATGGGATGAAAGAGGGCCATGAATCTCTTCGCGGCAAAGGAAATTTCGAAAAGACCCTTGCGGCAATCGACTCTCTCCAAGAGACTGGAATTACGGTCTCTATTGCGACGATGATTCATCGAAGAAATTTAGAGGAGTTTGACCAGATGGCCTCTCTCCTTGAATCAAAACATATCAGGGAATGGAATGTGGATGTCCCTTGTATCGAAGGGAGAATGAAGGAAAATAAAGAGTTATGGGTATCACCCTCCGTGGTAGGTCATTTTCTTAATTATGGTTACGGAGGAGGAGTGCATCATTCAAAAAATAATGCTACCTGTGGTGCCCATCTCTGTGCTATACTTCCCAATGAAAGGGTTGCAAAGTGCGGACTCTTCGGTCAGGAAACAGTGGGATCGATTGAGGAAGGCCTTCGGGTTTGTTGGCAGCGAATTCCTCGAATCCTATTGAAAGATTTAAGTTGTAACTGCATTGAGATAGAAGCGTGTAGAGGGGGTTGCCGTTATCGAGCAAAGATTCATGGGGACTTATTTCAACCCGACCCATTTCAATGCTATGCCCGGGGGGTGCTGAAAGGAGGTGAAGAACATGACGATCAAGAAGGTAGTTAAGAAGTTCTCTGGAATTTGCAAATGCAAAGCATCATGTTGAGGTCTTTATCAGGCTCCTTCCCAAGAAGGGAGAGAACCTCTATCCAACTGAAATAGAGATCACTTCGGAAAAAGTTAGGTTAGAAGACCTTTCATCGATGCCACCCCCCTCATTCCCCTTGCAAGGAGGATGAGGGGGTTTTTTCATTTTGTATAGTGATGTATCTCGGTATTGATTTCCTCATTACTTCTCAGCTTAAACTCTACGTCGTGGAAGTTAATGTAGGCCTTCCAGGGGGAGCACAGGAGTATCATCTCACCCATCTGGCCCATTTTGGAAAACCTTCAGATATCTTCAGACAGATTGAGGAAACGTCACAAAGAGTCTACGGAAAAACATTTAAGGATTATCTTCATTCCCTTCCTTTTATTGAAATTCTTAAGCCATTCAAAATATGGATGGATGGAAAAGGTTCCTTACCAAGTACCTTCCACCCCGGGTTGAGACTCGAAGATAAATGGAATCAATATCTCCTCGTCAACCCTGTTGCGCCGATGCCTGAGACGATGATCTTCGATCCTCTCAATTTAGATAAAGCTGAGCGATTCCTTGAGAGGAAAGGCAAGATAGTCTTGAAACGCCGGGTAGGAAGAGGCGGAAGAGGTTTACAAGTGATCATTGAACCGAAGACACTCTCAAAACTTGATCTTGGTTTAAACTCTTACCTTCTCCAAGAGTATATCGAGAGCAAGATCGATGGATATAACTTCTCTATTCGTTCTATTGCTTTTGGTGGAGAGTTCATGTGCATGTATGCAAATCTCTCCACCCGATCTTTTTCTAACCATGGAACCTTAGCCTTTATCTCACCAGATCACCCATTTGGACTAAGCGAAAAAAATTTTAAGACCGAATCTTTCGATCAGAGATCCTGGGAGGCAGAGATATGGTTTGGTGAGAATGAACCCCAATACCTGAGACATAATCTATATGAAGATGAGGTGGCCAAAACAGCTCTTAACCTACCTGAAGATCTTTTTGGTAAGATCAAGGAGCTTTCTGTAAAGATAGAGAGGTGTTATGAAGCTCTGGACCTCTCCAGCCTTCCAAAAGCCTGTTTTGAAAAATAAAGGAACCTATGCCTGATTATTCTTCCATCGATCAACCTTCCACATTAATGTATATTTTTTACCCTCGAAAGGATTCCACTTTATGTCCGGAGAATGCCTTCGATCTATTGGCACCAGTGGACGATCATGTTTCGATTCATTGTCGATTTTACATAGGAGACCAGAAATGGCCATGGATCTTATTTTTCCATGGTAACGGTGAGGTGGTAAGTGATTACGATGAAATCGCCCCACTTTATCATCAGAGAAGGCTTAATTTGATCGTTGCTGATTACAGGGGTTACGGAGAGAGTAATGGAGTCCCGACCTTAACAGACCTCGTTCAAGATGCTCATGCCATACTTAGAGAAATCATGAAGGAGTTATCTAAAAGAGAATTAAGAAGAGATTTGTGGATCATGGGGAGGTCTCTTGGAAGTATATCTGCTTTTGAATTGGCATACCGATATCAAGACGCCATCAGAGGCCTCATCATAGAAAGTGGTTTTCCCAGTGTCGTCAGAATCATGATGCATCTGGGGATACCGATTCGCGATATGAATTTAGAAAGAATCGACCAAGAGTGCCTGGAGATGATCCAAAAGATCTTCCTACCAACCCTCGTCATTCATGGTGAAATGGACAGCCTCGTTCCAGTTAAAGAGGCGAAAGATATCCTTAAACATCTTGGAACAGATAAAAAAGAACTGCTCATTATCCCCTCCGCTAACCATAATGACATCATGCTCGTCGGATTTCAGAAGTACTTCGATGTCCTTCAACGATTTATTGAGATAACGGAGGTAAGAGAATCAGGTTAGGTGAGATTGTGACAGGAGTTTGGCCAATGGACCTGCGGGGTAAATGTCAGTGATGTTTAGACACTTATAGGACATTTTTTATCGTATGAAAAATCTTCCGAATAATTGGTAGAATCATGATCTTCATCGCTCGTTTATTGATCAACATGATAGCCATCCTGATCATCTCTTATCTTTTTCCGAAGATGATCTGGGTTGATGGCTTTTGGGCGGCCTTGCTCACTGCCTTTCTCTTGGGGATCGTTAATGCCATCGTCCGCCCCATTCTAGTCTTTTTCACATTTCCTCTCACCTTATTGACCTTTGGACTCTTCCTGCTCGTCATCAATGGGTTAATGCTCTGGTTGGTGGCAGCCCTGGTGAGGGGGTTTCACGTGGATGGCTTTTGGGGAGCGGTATTTGGCTCGATTTTGATCAGCATTGTGAGTTGGATGTTGTCCAGATTTTTAACCCACTGAGCAAGGGGGGATTCATTCAGCCCCCCTTACCCATCTCAGTTCATTTCTTCTTCCAAAATAACAGGGATTCCGGTGGCTTTGGTTTGGGATACAGTTGAGGGGATGGCCCCTTAAAATCCGGCGGGTTCTTCTCCGGAATTGGTGGCCACAAATCTGCGGGTATTACCGGACGATATTCAGCGCCTTTAATCCTTTCCTTACACTCACTTATAACTTGGGCTAACTTTGCTTCGTCGGTCAGTAAGTCAAGCGCGGTAGAAGACACTACCTTAGTGGCATAGACTGTTCCCTTCCACCCGATTGACATGCCGTACTGCTCAGCATTTGCGGGATGGTGGCCTGGTGTACCAACAGCAGCACAGGCCGTCTTAAAGGTGATTAGTGGTGCTATATAACTCACATCCCCGGTATCAGCTGATCCCTTAGTGAGGTCGGATTCAGGCTCATATACCTTGCTATCTAACTTACCGAGAGGGATATTATATTTTTTAGCTATGGATTCGACGAATTTCTCTTCCTCAGCAGTAAATGTCGGTGCATTAATTGATTTCATGTTCTCATATACCAAATAGGCACCTGCTTTGTTTGGCAAACGATTGTAGAAAGCGCCAATCACCTGCATGGTCACATCTGTTCCAGTACCGAGCGCCCCGGCACGAGCACAATCATCAACTCCACCTTCGCGTGTGCGTAGATACGTTATATCCTTCATCATCGGGCCGCGAATAACAAGTTTCATCTGGGCGTAGTCAGGTACAATATTTGGTGCCTGCCCGCCATTGGTGATGATGTACTGTATTCTCATCGGCTCGATCATGTGTTCCCTTAAGAACTCCATCGACATGGCAGCAATCATAAGGCCGTCCAGGGCTGAGCGACCTTTTTCCGGGGCAATGCCTGCATGGGCACTTTTGCCGCTGTAGTTAACCTCTAATATCTGCACTGCCAGGTTTGAACCATAACTGGCTTCGTTTTTGTAGTGAGGGTGCCAATCTAATATTGCGTCACAGCCATTGAATACACCCTCACGGGCCATCCAGACCTTGCCACCATGTGTATCCTCACTTGGCGTGCCAAATAGCTTGATGGTGCCATTTATGTCGTGCTTCTCCATAGCTATCTTCGTAGCAATAGCGGCAGCCACACTCCCTGCGCCAAAGAGGTTATGACCACAAGAGTGACCATTGGGCAATGCATCAAACTCAGCGAGAATGCCGATTACCGGCTTACCCGTTCCACGCGTATAGGTGCCAAAGAAGCTTGTTGGCATTCCTGCTTGTCCTCGCTCGACTTTAAAACCGTTCGCCTCCAATTCACTTATGAGCAGATCAGAGGATTTGAATTCTTTCAGACCTATCTCGGCATACTCCCATATCTTGCGCGATACGTCAGTTATGCGCGCTGCATTTTCATCTATCCACTTGATGGCTGTTGGTTTTCCTTGCTCCACTCCAGGTCCAGCACAGGTAATATAGGGGATTGAAACTATAGCTATAATAAGTAAAAGGCACATCATCGTCAGAGCTATCTTTTTTTGAATATACATCTTTCTAACCTCCTTTGGTTATTTTTTAATGAGACGTTCGACATTCCTAATATTATGATTTACTTAAGATTTTTCAGGAGCGTTCCCATTCCCTTAACCTTCTTCTGTTTCCATCACCTCCTTTTCTCAATGGAGAATAATAGCACACCGTACTTGAAAACACATGCGATCGTCCAAGCCAATATTATTAGGCAAATTTTTCGCTATTATTAGACCATACTTGGCAAGGCCTTCCAGGAAGGATAGAATCATACAGTTTTGGTAACATCAAAACGAGCGGACATTTCCCCGAAACCCGGGGTGATTATCACTCAGAACTTTCTTTTGCTTGTCTACTATCAATTCTTCTTCACTTTGTCAATATAATACCTCTCCTCTTCCCTATCTTTTTCCCCCTTGCTTCATTTAAAAAAGAGATAGAGGGAAAGCGAGAAAGAGGGTTCCGATTATTTAGGGATGCAATCCTCAAAAAACAGGCAATCGGTCAATAAGAATCATTGGAGCATATCGAAAAGAAAGACCCAGAGATAGAAATTAGATTTATAATACCCAGATAAAACTCTGCCATTCTTTGTGAATGATTGAGGCACCTTCTTTGAAGAGGGTCTGTTCGGAGTTCATGTTGTAAGCGAGAAGGATTTTGTCCAGATATGATAAAAGATTTTTATACGCTACGCTCCGTCGAGGGTATGATGCTCAGCCTTTCGATACCAAGAGGCGGGATCGGTCAGATATTCTTCAGTATCTTTGAGAGATAGGTAATGCTCATTCTCAATCCTTGAGAGAAGATCAAAAAACTGCCTCTCTTTGGGATCAGAAATACTATCCCTTATTTCAGCATAATACTTTGCGCCTTTGGCTTCAAAATCGAGAGCGATTCGAACAGCCTCCAGGTCGTCAGATTCTCCTTTGGCTGATTTATCCACCTTCTTAACGAAGTCCAATAAGATGTCCTTCACGATCGTATCTTTCACTTTAAGGGGGACTGTTTCAGGCCATTTTTCCTGCTTTGACCACTTTTGATGTAATTGTTTCAGCCTTTCATAGTGTTCCAATTCCTCATCTCCGATCTGCTGGAACATTTTCTTCCCGAGGGGATTTTTCGTTCGATTTGCATTTTTAAGATAGAATTCCCGCTCTCTCATCTCATTATTGAGAGCCACCTCCAAAGCGTTTAGACGTTCTTTTTCTTTTATCATTGGTCCTCCCTTCTGGGTCATTCATCCTTTTTAATTTAAATAACTGAATGACAATGAATATGTCAATAATTGAACTCTATCTGATCATCTTTTTTCCATGCCTGCTTCCTTCAGATTGGCGACGACAACAAGGATATAGTTCTCGGGATGGAGATAGGCTCTTGCTACCCGGAGCACTTCTTCCCTGGTTACAGACCAAATGAAAGATGGATATTTCTCAGGATAGTCCAAGCCGAGACCAAAATATTCGATCTGTGTAAGAAAATTGGCCAGCTTTCCCTGGGTATCGAGCCGCAATGGGAAACTTCCAATGAGATATTTCTTCGCTCCCTCCAGTTCTTTCTCTGAAACAGGTTCTTTTCGAATACGCTCCATCTGTTGAAGGGCGAGAGAGATCGCCTCACGAGCAGATGCATTTTTCGTCTGGAGAACGATCTGGAAAGAACCGGGGTACTTGCCCGGATCGAAGAAGCTTGCTACAGAATAGGCAAGTCCTCTCTTGTTCCTAATCTCCTCCACCAATCTGGAGGCAAAGCCTCCCCCTCCCAGAATGTAGTTCATGACAGTGAGGGGATAAAAGTCCGGATTCCCCCTGTTTACCCCAGTGTGGCCAAGGATGATGTTGGCCTGGGTGATCGTCCGGTCGATCTTTACGGTCTTTTGCTCTTTTGAAAATGTGGTGAGGAAAGGTACTTTGGGGATTTCGCCCATCGGCCATTTTGCAAGGCGGGGGAGAAGTTTCCTCTCTACTTCATCAGTAGTGATATCCCCAACAAGCGTTAGGATGGCGTTATTGGGATGGTAATAAGTCCGGTAAAATCGAACGAGCGCCTCCCGTGTGAGCCGGGGAAGTGATTCTTTCGTCCCTTCAACCGGATAGCCATAAGGGCTTGTGGGGAAGAGGGTTTTCTGGAACTCTTTTTGAGCCACATCCCCTGGTTCATCTTCTGAGGATTGAATGGCAGCCAGTATCTTCTCCACCTCCCTCCGGATCTCTTCTCCAGGGAAGGCGGGTTGGGTGAGCACTTCCATGAAAAGGTCGAATCCTTTGTCCAGATCCTTCTTTAAAACACGGAGGTTAAGAGTAACGTAATCTCTGCTGGAATAAGAGTTGAGCGAGGCACCCATGAAATCAATCTCTTCATTTATTGCAGTGACAGTACGCTTGGAAGTCCCCAAAAGAAGCCCTCTGGCCGTCAGGTATGCCAATCCCTCTTCTCCAGGAGAATCTTTTCGAGACCCCGAATCAATGAGCAGTTGAAATGTGACAAAGGGGAGAGAAAGCTCCTTGCAGACGAGGAGAACAAGTCGATTGGGAAGGACCGTCCTCTGAACCGGAGGCATGGCATAGAGGAGGCTTTCAGAAAGAGCCAGCCAGATTAGGAAGAAGAAAATGTGAATGAAAGGTTTCTTTAGAATTCTTGGAATCATGAGGCCTCCTCAATTTCTTAAGCTCAATTAACCCTATTTGGGCGAGAAACTGAACATCGTCAAAAGTATTTTTGATATCTCTGTTGAGAAATTTTGCATGTTCGTAGATCGATTTTGGATGCTCCTTTTTGATCGTTTTTAATATTCTCAATCTTTCTTCCGAAAGGATCTTTCTCATTGCCTCAATGTTTTCGAAAGAAATTCCCTCGTGTTTCTTAACCTGCTCTCTCTTTTCAAGTCTTCCCCATACCTCTTTAACCTCATTAAAGAGATCCTCATTGGTCTTTATAGATATTCTTATATCTCTGACTCTCATAGGTTGCCCTCCCTGAACTGTTCTATATCGTTGATAACGTCTTGTTCTAATGGTAGATGAGATTCGCTCTCATATTGGTTTATTAATACCATATATTCACGAACAGATCAATTCAGTACTCGCCCCATTCCTAGGAGAAAATAGTAATCCCTTAAAAGCAAATTCATATTTGCTGTAATAAATTCAGTAACACTAAGTAACAACAAAGGAGCAGCATGG
>Ga0315294_10009274_pt1 | contig 10805 bp, 6 predicted proteins | sample YL17G13_40_MG_FD_203626 | JGI IMG/M metagenome (GOLD analysis project Ga0315294, IMG submission 203626) | Sediment microbial communities from Yellowstone Lake, YNP, Wyoming, USA - YL17G13_40 | ecosystem: Environmental > Aquatic > Freshwater > Lake > Sediment | place: USA: Wyoming | collected... | reverse complement strand
TGCCTACCACCAGGTCGAATCTCTGCAGGAACAGCGGCATGAAGGCATTCTTGAGCACGCGCGCCCAGATGCCGTCCAGGCCCTTGCCCTCCAGCTCGCACAGCTTCTCGAACAGCTCGCGCAGCACGCTCGCCTGGGCGCTGCCCTGCGCGATGCCCAGCTCGGCGCAGGCGCGCTCCACGAACACGTCCGCCCCAAAGCGGTTGTGCACGTACTCTTCGAGCAGATTGGTCAGGGTGTCCATCTTTTCGCGCGTGTCGATGCTCTGCGGCACGGGCAGCTCGCCCACGGCGGTCTTGAGCACGCGACGGTCCAGGGTCAGCAGGTCCTGGCCCCCTTGAGGAGGCAGAATCGAATCGGCCAGGTAGACCGGGATCTCCACCGGTCCGCGCGCCTCTGGCAGCAGGTCGGCAATCGCCAGCAGGTAGTTGACGCGCGCCGCGAGCACCGCCAGCGGGTTGAGGTCGATGCCCACCACGCTCTGCAGGATCAGCTCCAGCGTGTCGGCCTCGTTCAACTCCTGGCGACGGCAGTGTTCTTTGAGCGCCCGGATGGCCAGCACCAGGAAGGTGCCTGATCCACAGGCCGGGTCGAGCAGGCGCACAGGGCGCAGCAGGTTGGCGACGGGTTTACTCAGGGGGCCGGGCATGCTGTAGCGCGGCTCGTTGAGCTGCACCAGCACGCGCTCGGCCAGCCAGTCGGGGGTATAGTATTCGCCCAGGTCGTGGCGCAGCTCGCGCGGCAGCAAGTAGTGGTAGAGTTTCTTGAGCAGGTCGCGTGCGGCGTAGGGGTCGTCTTCCAGCGTGGACGGGTTGTACTCGCTCAGCTCCGCCAGCACGCGCCGCAGCGCGCTCTCCACCCCTTCGTTCCAGGCCGAGAGGTACCACGAGAAAAAGTCGCCCTCCAGCAGGTTCAGCAGTCCAAAGGCGCGAAAGACGTCGCCGCGCTCGACCTTTTCCAGCTCCAGACGCAGCGAGACGCCGGGCAGGTTGGCCAGTTGCGCCAGGCTCTGCACGGCCAGCTTGCCCGCCGCCTGGCGCTGCAAGACCAGCCGCGCGATGGCCTTGACCAGAAAGGAAAAGTAGGTGTGGATGGCAAAGAGCAGGCGCGGCGGGTCGACCTGGCCGGGCGTCAGGCCCATGCCCTCGGCAAAGGCGCGCAGTTCCTTCTTGTCACGCAGGCGCACGCTGGCCTCGTCGTAGCCGCTCACCTCGCCGAAAAAGATCTGCCACTGCTCGAACAGCTTGGCCGGCAGGCCCTCCGCGTGGCCCTCCAGCGCGTGGTAGAGTGCGCGCGTGGCCTCGCGCGCCTGCGCGCTCTTCGCCCCAAAATCCTCCACCAGGTTCTGCGGGATCAGCGCGCGTCCGGCGGACAGGGAGAACAGCGCGCGCAGCAGGCGCTCGCTCGACTGCGCCGTCACGGCCAGCGGCGCCTCCACGCTCCAGTGGCCCTGCACGTAGCGCGCAAAGACCAGGTAGTGACCGTCGATGGCCACGCCTAACATGCGCTCCGCGGCGTGGCGCTGCTCGCGCGCCAGGCCGTCCACGTAGCGCCGCATCTGCGCCACCGCCGCGGCCGTCTTCTCGTGGCTCAGGTCAGCGCGCAACACGCCAGGAGTCTTGTACTCGATCACCAGGCGGTTGTAGACCGCGTCGGCCTGGCCCTCAGCCAGGGTGTACTCTTCGCGCAGGTTGAGGCGCACGCCAAACTGGTCGGCCAGCTCCTGGATGTGGTGCGCCACCTGTGTGCGCAGCTCGGTCTCGTTGTGGCTCGCGGCAGCGGCCGACTGGAGCTTGGCCGCAAAGGAAGGGGCAACCTGGCGGATCAGACGGTAGACTTCTTCAGCACCCGGCATCTCGCGCCTCCGTATGTGGTGCGGACATTATAGCACGCGCCCGCGCCAGCAGCAATTAACGAGGGTGTTGAAAATGGTTGGTAGTGCACGCTTTAGCGTGGAAGACGCGCTAAAGCGCGGACTACGAACGCTGCATTTTCAAGACTCTCAATTAACGAGACTGAGGACGCAGATTGACTTCCCGCGAGTTGTGTGTACAATCGAGCCGCACGCACACGCCACTGACGGCTCTCAGGGCCACCTGGCCGCTAATAGAACACCGAGACACGGAGGCTCTCCCAGGTATCTCTCCGTAGCTCCGTGTTTGGTTCTGTCAGGCCCGTCCACCGTCCAGGTGCGATGGGCCTTGTGTTTTTCCAGACTGGAGTCAAGGAGGAATGCGATGAGTCTGAAGGACACTGGCATGGATGCCGTCATCGAGCTCAAGAACGAGTTTGCCCTGGACGTGTTCGAAACGCTCTTTCGCAAGGAGCGCATCTGCCCGCCGCTCACCCTCTCCAACATCACCAACCCCGCCAATTCGTCGCAGAAGCTCAGCATGACCAAGCTCATCCCAAGGTTAAAGTCCGCCAGCCTACGCCAGACCACCTCCGCAGGCGTCGCGCACGTGTTCGTGGACCTGGTGCTCGAGCCCAGCGTGGGCACGCTCTACATCAATGGCGCGCTGGCCAGCGACATCACGCTGCCGGTGGAGGTGACTGCCAAAATCAGCTCGGGCAAGCTCGCGGTCGGCCCCGACCTGACGGCCACGCCGGGCCTCGCATTGCTGGCCGCCTTCCTGCCCGTCAAGTCGGTGGAGCTGGCGCTGGACATGCTCAACGATAGCGTCTTTAGCGCCACGCCCACCGCCGTGGCCCTCAAGCTGGTCGGCACGCAAAAGAACCTGGCCGTGGGCCTCGACCTGGACCTAAGCGGGACGGTGCAGCAGTTCAACGGCGACTGCCCCAAGACCGCCACCACCGTGGCCAACAGCAACCTCAACGGCGCCGACTGCGACCTGTCCCAGTTCTACACCACCTACAACACCGCGCTGCTCTCCGCAGGAGACTATGCCGACGTCGCCATCATCCTCGATGAGCAGGTGCTGGGCGCCAAGATCAAGACCGTCAGCATCGACCAGTCGGGCGTGTTGGAAAACACGCGGCTGTGGCTCATCTCCGCCGGACCGACCAAGATGACGGTCGGTGGCCAGGGCTGCGCCTACCATTCGATCTCCTGCGTGGGCGACTGGTGGGACTCGGGCTGGCAGGCCTCGGCCAAGTTCGTGGTCAAGAGCGGCAAGATCGTGATCGACTATGTCGTCGATTCGGCCAATCTCACCGACACCGACTCGGGTTGGGACACGTGCGTCAACGCCATCTCCGAGCTGCAAAAGCTGGGCATGGACAAGGGCTCCAAGGACCTGGGCATCTCCGCCAGCATCGGCAAAGACAGCGACGCCTTGGGCAAACTGACCATCTACAGCATCGCCCACCGCCAGAACGATGCGGTGCTCTACGCCACCAGCAACCTCACGCCGCTGGAGAACCCGCTGGTGTGGGTGCCGTCGTCTTTGGTCATCGCGCCCCCCTGCGACAGCTCCCAGGCAGCCACGGGCGAGTTCAGCATCGAGCACGACTCGAGCAGCGGCGGCCCGCTGCACGTCTGCTCGCTGCCCATCGAGAACGCCAGCGCGGGCGCCTTCCAGGTGACCGCGCCGACCACGCCCCTGACGCTGGAACTGGGCAAGAGCGTCACGGTCAAGGTCAAGTTCACCGGGCAGACGGGCCAGAACTACTCGGGCGACCTGCGCGTGATGAGCAACGGCGGCGCGGCCACGGTCAAGCTACAGGCCTACATGGCCGGTGCGCAGGTCTCCATCCCGACGTCGCTCACGGTGCAAGGCCAGGGCTACGGCAACCTGTGCACGGGCGAGTGGAGCCTGACCGCCTACAGCGACCTGACTTTTGTCAACACCGGCCAGGGCGCGCTGCAGATCTGCAGCCTCAGCATCAGCAACGATGCCAACAAGGTCTTCTCGGCCTGGCTGGCCCCGGCCAAATCGTCCTTCCTGGTCTCGGACAGCCTGCCCCAGATCTACAAGGCGGGCGAGACGGCCAACGTGCGCGTCTCGCTCACCGTCCCCAGCACCCTGGTGGGCACGCAGGTCACGGCCACGCTCAAGATCACGACCTCGCTCGGGGTCTACTCGGTCAGCCTGGACGGCAAGATTACGCACAAGACCGACCTGTCGAGCACGGGTGCCAGCGGCAGCACGGCCAAGATGGTGCTCTGCGGCAAGTTGTTGTACGACCCTCCGCGCGTGCGGCGCATCGTGCCCGAGTGGTTCGAAAAGTACGCCCAGTGGGTGCACCTGCCGGAGGGCAAGTGGGAAGGAATGCTCTTCTTCGACGTGCTGCTGCACGAAGCGCCGCGTGACCTCAAGGTGGAGCTGTTCGGTCAGGACGAGCGCCTGCTGGCCCGCAGCCACACCCCCTACTCCAGCAAGTTCCTGGTCTTCCCCTACAGCGCAGACCAACAGTACACGCTGGCCCTGACCCCCGGCAGCGACGAAGCCGGGCGCAGCGGTCGCTTTGTGCTGGGCAACTGGCTCTACCAGGTGCAAGGCTCGCTGCAGGCCAAGGCGGTCATCGCAGACTACTGCCTGCAGCGGGGGCACATGTTCGTCTGCGCGCCGCGCGCCTTGCTGGTGGCGGCCATCGCCGACGACGGCCATGTCGACCTGGTGGCCGAGCTCCCCGAGTGGGGCCACGCGCGCGCGGCGACGACTGCCGGAGGCCGCCTGCTGCTGGCCCGCGACGGCCTGCAAGTGCTCGGCATCGGGCTGCCAGGCGAGCCGACCGTCCTCGGACGGGTGGACCTGCCGCGGGACGTGGCCGGGCTGTACAACCCCGATCCCCACGTGCACCACATCAGCCGTCGCCTGCTGCAGTCGGGCCTGCTCTCAGAGCTGGTCTACGCCTTTGGTGACGAGCTGTACACGCTGCGGATCGACTCACAGGGCCAGGGCCAGGTGTTGGCCAAGGATGACCTGGCCGGGCCGGCCTTCCGCGCACTGGCCTGGAATCACACGCTCTACCTGTTCGGGCCGCACACGCTGCAGTCCTTTGACATCGCCGAGCCGTTTGCCCCGCAGCGCATGGGCCTGCTGCGCCTCGAACGCGACGTGACCAACGCCTTTGTGTTGGGCTGCACCGCACTGTTGGTACACGAGGGGCCAGCCGTAACTATGGTAGACATCAGCCAACCCGCCAAGCCGCAGGTCATCGGCGAGTACGCCGCCCACCCGGAGCTGGCGCGGCTCTTCCCTAGCGCCGGGCCGATCTACATCGACCGCAAGTTCGTGCACAGTCTGGACGGCTCGCGCCGGCGCGTGCTGGTGGGCACGCTCAAGCGCCGGCCGCTCGACCAGGAGAAAATCGCCGCGCACCGCGCGGCGCAGGGGTAGGGTGCGGATCGAGGTGCTGCCAGGCACATGGCACCAACCATGTGTTCCGCCAGCTATGCGCCAGAGGCTTTGACCTGGCTGGTCGAATCGCGCGGACCCAACGCACGCAGGACCAGATCGCGCACTCGCTGCGCTTCGACCAGCGCATTCTTGGCGGTAGCGCGGTCGACTTCCTGGTACTCGCCAGGATAGCGAAACTCGATACCGAACGGGGTCAGCCAATCACACGGGGCCAGCTTCCCTTGCAGTTCTGGTGCGACCTGGCCCAGCAGGGCGACGAGGTGCTCCAGATCGTGCGTCTTGCGGAACTCGATCTGTCGCTCTACGAGTAAGGCTTTGATGAGTTTTTCTGCGGCCTGCTGGCAGTGAAAGGCGCACGGGAAATAGTCGGGTGCGTCGGCTCGCAATAGAATCTCTGCCGCGGCCAGATCGGCCTCGCCTTTGCGCAGCCACTGCCGCACGAATTCCTGGATCGTGTCTTCACGGGCGCTCATAGAGCACTCTTCCATACTTGGCCGCGGGGTATGCAACGCCGCCAATCACATCGTGCGTTCGCTCGAACTCGTCGCGCGAAATGGTGACGACCTGGATCGGCAGCGGCATGTCGCGGAACAGGCCTCGTGTGCGCGAGTGCCGTTCGCGCCAACCAAGCCGCTGGCGGGTTATCACCAGCAGGTCGAGGTCGCTGTCGGGAGTGGGCCGGCCTTCAGCGTAGGACCCAAACAGAATCACACGCTCTGGTGAGAAGGCGCGCTCAAGACGGCGCACGACCTCTGGCAGCAGCGCGTCCATGGTCGCGTCGGAAACGGGCGTAGCTGTCGTCATTGTCTACTCCTTCACCACTCCTGACTGACACCCCTCCATTATAGCACAAACCACGTATTCCGCGTACTCGGGTCCCACGCAAACACAAGCAGCACATCAACTCGTGCGGGTGTCGTACCCGCCTTGACCGCCCGCGCGAGCCGTGCTACAATCCTCGCCGTCGGCAGCAGCCGGGTCGACGCCGACCGGGCGTCTGCCGACGGGCGCGCGTGTCCTCCACCCGCCGATGTCCCGCGTATGCCTGGTCCCGCCCAACGACCGCGCCCCGACTCTGCCATGCCGCCAGCCCGCGAAACCCCGACCGTCTGGGTTTACTATATTTCAAAGGGAGGAAGTCACATGAAAACGCACGCGTTCCTGAGAGTGGCCCTGTGTCTGATCTGGTTGCTGCTGGCCTTGCCCGGCATCGTCCGGGCCCTACCGCCCGCCGAGTCGCCGGTCCTGGCGGGCGCCACCATCCCCTACCCTGGCCGTCTGTCGGGACCTGCCGGCGCCGCAGACGGGGCGTATGACTTTCGCTTCGCGCTGTACGCCAGCGCGACCGGCGGGGAGTCGCTCTGGTCGGAGGCCCAGCCGGGCCTGCCGGTCGCGCAGGGCGCCTTTGACGCCGTGCTCGGCAGCGTCAACCCCATCCCCACGGCGCTGCTCACGGGCGAGCGTTGGCTGGCCATCGCGCTGCGCGGTCCGGGCGAGTCGTCCTTCGTAGACCTCAGCCCGCGTCAGAAGCTGAGCGCCGCGGCCACCACGGAGCGCTCGGCCGGCGCCAGCCCCTGCGCGCACGATCACGTGGGCGAGACCTGGACCGGCAACGGCGGGCTCAGCGTGCGCAATACCGCCATCACCGGCGTAGGCGTGGTCGGCGTGCACGTGCCCACCGGCAACTATGCCGAGAGCGGCACCAACCTCTATGGCCTGCACGCCGTGGCGTTCAGCGGAATCGGCATCTACGGCCAGGCCCCCGCCAACGACGGCGTGCGCGGCGATAGCGACGCCGCCAACCGCAGCGGCGTCTACGGCTTCCACACCGCCACGGGCATGGGCGTCACCGGGCGCAGCGTGCATGGCACGGGCGTCTACGCCGAGAGCGGAGGGCAGTTCCACGAGAACGCCGCGCTGCGCGCGGTTAGCACCAACGTGGGTCAGGGCGTCGCCGGCTATTTCGTCAACAACGGCGCCTGGCCCACCATCGAGTGCGACCAAAACGGCAACGGCCGCGTGCTCGACCTGCAGAACCACGGTGACAACGACGGCAACGGCGGCGGCGACTTTCTCGCTTGCTTCAGCAAGGACGCCGAACTGCAGTTCCGCGTGGCCAGCAACGGCCAGGCGCGCTCGGACGTAGGCTTCGCCACGCCCGCCGAAGATTTCGCCGAGCTGTTGCCCGCCGTGAACGGCCTGGAGGCAGGTGACGTGCTGGCCATCGGCCTTGACGGCAAGCTGACCCGCTCCACTGCTCCCTACCAGACCAGCGTGGCGGGCGTCTACTCCACCCAGCCCGGCTTCCTGGGTGGCCAGCCGGTCGACGGCGCCCCGGCCGACACCATCCCGCTGGCCGTGGTGGGCGTCGTACCGGTCAAGGTCACAGCCGAGGGCGGCGCGATCGTGCCTGGCGACTTGCTGGTGGCCTCCTCCACGCCTGGCCGCGCCATGAAGGCCGGCCCCCATCCGCCACTGGGCAGCGTGCTGGGCAAGGCGCTGCAGTCTCTGGCGAGCGGCAGCGGCGTGATCAAAATGCTCGCCACGTTGCAGTAGGAGGCGCTGCCATGAAGACGAGAGTCATGCTCGCACTGGCCATCCTGGCCAGCCTGGCGCTGGCCGGCGTGGCAGCCGCGCAGGGCGCTCGCTCCGCTGCGCCCCCCGCGTTCGCCATCGAGCCGGGCGTCTCCGCCGGCGGTGGCTACGTCCTGACCGGCCTGGCCTGGGAATTCCAGGGCGCGGCCGAGGGCGGTGGCTACCTTTTGCAGCCCCGGGCGCAATCCGTGGACCCGCCCAGCGCCTGCTGCTGCCTGTTCCTGCCCATCATGCTGAAAACGTACTAGCAGCCGCCACAGACCCCAAAGGTGTGCTTTCAACCTTTGGGGTCTTTTCGCGCTTTCGGGTCTTTTGCGCTACAATCTGCTCGACGCAATGCGAGCCACTCCCTGACCCAAGGAGGTCGCCATGAGTCAAGACCCCACACCCACGCCGGAACCCGGCGGCGACAAAACGCCGCCGCACCGCCAGCATCAGATGCGCTTCGGCATGGCCTACTTGATCACCGCGCTGATCGTGCTGTGGGTCTTCCAGCAGTTCGTGCTGGACCGCATGAACACGCCCCCGACCCAGATCACCTACAGCGAGTTCAAGCAAAGGCTGGGCTCGGGCCAGGTCACGCAGGTGCTCATCCGCGAGAACGACATCACAGGCCGCATGAAGAACCCCGACTCGGGCTCCGCCACTCCCCCCGAGATAGAGTTCGACACGTCCTACGCCTCGGGCAGCGATCCCAAGTTGGTCGAGGACCTGCAAGCCGCCGGGGTCGATTTTGGCTTCCAGAAGCCGCCCAGCGCAATCGGCAGCCTCATCGTTTCTTACGTGCTGCCCCTGGGCCTGCTGGGCGTCGTCTACTACTTTTTCTACCGGCGCGTCGTCGGGCAAGGCGGCCTGGGGGGCGGCCTCAGCGTGGGCCGCAGCAAGGCCACCTCGGTCAAGGCCGAGGAGGTGAACGTCACCTTCAAGGACGTCGGAGGCGCCGACGAGGCCATCGCCGAGCTGCGGGAGATCATCCAGTTCCTCAAAGAGCCCGATCGCTTCACCCGCTTGGGCGGCCGCACCCCCAAGGGCGTGCTGCTGATCGGCCCTCCCGGCACGGGCAAGACCCTGCTGGCCAAGGCCACCGCAGGCGAGGCCCACGTCTCGTTCTTCGAGACCTCCGGCTCCGAGTTCGTGGAGATGTTCGTGGGCGTCGGCGCCGCGCGCGTGCGCGACCTCTTCGCCCAGGCGCGTAAAGCCGCCCCCGCCATCGTCTTCATCGACGAGCTCGACGCCATCGGCCAGAGCCGCACCTCCGGCCTCACGCTGGGCTCCAACGACGAACGCGAGCAGACCCTGGACCAGCTCCTGGCCGAGATCGACGGCTTCAAGACCGACGCCGGCAAGCCCGTGATCATCATGGCCGCCAGCAACCGCCCCGAGGTGCTCGACCCGGCCCTGCTGCGCGCCGGGCGCTTTGACCGCCAGATCGCCGTCAGCAACCCCGACCTGGTTGGCCGCGTGCAGATCCTCAAGATCCACAGCAAGGGCATCAAGCTGGGGCCCGATTTCGACCTGGAGCGCGCCGCGCGCATCACCTCCGGATTTTCCGGCGCCGACCTGGCCAACGCCATGAACGAGGCTGCCTTGCTGGCCGCGCGCCGCAACGCCGAGGCGGTCACCCTGGTCGACCTGGAGGCCGCCATCGAGCGCATCGTGGCCGGTCTGGAGACGCGCTCGCGCGTGATGAACGAAGCCGAGCGCAGGGCCGTCTCCATCCACGAGTCGGGCCACGCACTGGTGGCGGCCCTGCTGCCCAACGCCGACCCCGTGGCCAAGCTCAGCATCGTCCCGCGCGGACGCGGCGCGCTGGGCTACACCCTGCAGATGCCCACCGAGGACCGTTACCTGGCCACCCTGGAGGAGCTGCAGGACCGCATCGCCGTCATGCTGGCCGGGCGCGCGGCGGAGAAGACCGTGCTGGGCACCATCAGCACCGGCGCCAGCGACGACATCATGCGCGCCAGTGAACTGGCGCGGCGCATGGTGACCGAGTTTGGCATGAGCGACAAGCTGGGCTCGGTGCGCTACGCGGGCCAGCAGTTGCAGTATTTGAGCCGCGCTGTGCAGGAGGACAGTCAGCTCAGCCCGCACACGCGCGAGCTGATCGACGAGGAAGTGCAGCGCCTGGTGGAGGAGCAGCAGCAGCACGCGTCGACGCTGCTGGCCGAGCACCGCCCCGCGCTCGATGCCCTATCCGCCGCCCTGCTGCAGCACGAGACCCTCGACGGCAGCGCCGTCAAGCAGACCCTAGCCGGCCAGCTCTAGCAAAACACGTGCCCGTCACCTCGCAGGTGACGGGCACGTCGCATCTCACCCCGCTGGCACGCATGGAATGTACAGCCAGTGCCGCATGGGCGTCGGGGTCATAGTCGGCGTGGCAGTCACGGTCGCCGTCTCGGTTGCAGTCGGAGTGGGCGTCTCGAGCTCCAGGTTCACCACCGCGTCGTTCAGCGCGCCCAGCACGTTGTGCTGCGCCTCATCGCGCACCACGGTCTGGCGCACCCCGGCCAGTGAGAACGTGATGTGCGTGGCCTCGTTCGCGCTGCATGCGCGGGCACGCAGGTGCAACGTGGCCAGCACGAACGTGCCCTGCACAGGCGAACCCAGCGTGCCCGCGCCAATCGCCACCTGCCCCAGCGCATTGTCAAAAGTAGACGCCAGCAGGCTCAACCCGCTGCCCTCGGCGATGCTCTCCACCTGAACGCGCGTCGGGTCCAAGTCCAGGAACACGTCCGCTGCAGCCACCGGTTGCGTGGCCGCCTCACAGACCACCTGCACCTCAAAGAGTTGCCCGCAGCGCACTTCCTGGAACCAGGGTAGCAGGCGCAGCACTACGCCGCCCGCAGGCGTCGCCGACGTGGTCGGCGTTGGCGTCACCGTGCG
>Ga0315294_10009273_pt1 | contig 10806 bp, 11 predicted proteins | sample YL17G13_40_MG_FD_203626 | JGI IMG/M metagenome (GOLD analysis project Ga0315294, IMG submission 203626) | Sediment microbial communities from Yellowstone Lake, YNP, Wyoming, USA - YL17G13_40 | ecosystem: Environmental > Aquatic > Freshwater > Lake > Sediment | place: USA: Wyoming | collected... | reverse complement strand
GCCGACCACCGGCGCCGGACCGAATCCCGGCTCCGCTCCCAGGCCCGGGCCCTCGGGTTCCAGCTGGTGCCGGCACCTGTACAGTCAGTTTCTTAGGAGATATGGAAGAGACCGACACTTTCCCGCTTCTCCTCGCACGGCGGATGGGATAGAGTCTCCGTCATGAGGGTCCTGCCGGTCGGCGGGATCGGGGAACCAGGGTGGCAGCGGAGGAGGTTTGGGCGTGGGCAAGTCTCTGCTCAAGGTCTTCGACTGGCTGTGTGATATCTCATCCCTCGTCATCCTCTACGTCACCGTGGTGGTGATCTTCGTCCAGGTGATCGCCCGGTATATCCTGAAGGTGTCGCTCCCCTGGACGGAGGAGTTCGCGCGCTTCGCCTTCATCTGGCTGATCTTCCTGGCGAACGCCTTGGCGGAACGCCAGAAGGAGCACTTCCGGGTCAGCTATTTCGTCGAGCAGGCCCCCCGGAGGGTCCGGTACGCCTTCTGGTATTTCGGCGAAGCGCTGATCTTCGTCTTCTTCTGCTGGCTGCTCTACGACTGCATGACCTTCGTGAAGATGGGCGCCCGACAGATCGCCCCGGTCATGCAGCTCCACATGGACTACGTCTACTGGGGGTTGCCCGTGGCCGTGATCCTGACCCTGGTGAATCGCACCCGGAACTTCATCGTCACGGTTCGGGAGCGACCCGAGAACCCCTTCGTCTGAGGTCGCCGAGGAGTCGCCATGCTGAGCGGAACCGTCCTGGTGGTTCTCTTCCTGGTTCTGATGTTCGTGGGCATTCCCATCGCCCACGCCATGATCATCACCGCGTACATCACGATCAAGTTCGTCCATACCGAGATCCCGACCATCATCGTCGCCCAGCGCCTCTTCGGGGGCGTGGACAACTACATCCTGCTCTGCATCCCCTTCTTCATCTTGGCGGGCGACCTGATGAGCCTCACCACCCTCTTCGACCGTCTGATCCGGGTGGCGGATGCCATGGTCGGGCACATCCGCGGCTCCCTCTCGCATATCACCATTGTGGTGAGCATGTTCTTCGCCGGCATCACCGGGTCGGCGGTGGCGGACACCTCGGCGGTGGGCACGGTGCTCATCCCGGCCATGATCAAGCAGGGCTACACCCGCGCGTACGCCACGGCCCTGACGGTGGTGGCCTCGACGATCGGGGTCATCATCCCGCCGAGCAACCTCATGGTGGTGGCCGCGCTCGTCTCGTCCAGCTCGGTGGCGGCGCTCCTGCTGGGGGGGGTCATCCCCGGGGTCCTGGCGGCCATGGCCCTCCTGGTGGTCAGCGTGTATTACGGGTTCAGGCACGGCTTCCCGAAGTCCTCGAAGATCTCCTGGAAGGATCGGGGGATGGCCCTGTGGTACGGGATCCCGGCCCTGGGGATCCCGGTGGTCCTGATGGGCGGTATCCTTGCCGGCATCGTCACCCCGACGGAGGCGGCCAATATCTCCATCATCTATGCCTTGATCGTCGGCCCGATCATGATGCGAGGCTTCCCCCCGCTTCAGAAGATCTATGACAGCTCCGTCGGCGTCTGCACCCGCACGTCGGCGGTCATGATGTGCGTGGGCGCCTCGATCATCTTCGGCTGGATCCTCGCCATCGCCGAGGTTCCCGAGGCGATTGCCGCGTTCATCACCTCCATCACGACGAGCAAGATTCTGATCGTCGCGGGGATGCTGTTCACCTACCTCGCCATCGGGACCTTCCTGGATGCCATCCCCATCATCCTGATCTTCACGCCGATTTTCCTGCCGCTGGCGGAACAGCTCGGGATTCCCACCGTGGCCTTCATGGTGACGATGGTGTTCGCCGCCGCGATGGGCCTGGCCTCGCCCCCCTGCGGCTCGTGTCTCTGGGTGGGTGCGGCCATCGGGGATATCCAGGTGGAGCGGTTCACCTGGGAGTTGATGCCGTTCCTGGCGGCGATGACCGTGATCCTGGTCGCGATTGCCTACATTCCGGAGCTGGTAACGTGGCTCCCCGATCTCGTCTTGGGGGCAATCAAGTGAGCAGAGGGAGGTGTGGGAAGGGCGGGGCTAGGTGCGGCTTGAATAGATCAGGCAGACCGGGGTCCTCGGCGGGTAAGGATCCAAACGAGTAAGGAGGGAGAAACGATGAAATCAAAGGGAGTAGTCGGAATTGCCATCGGCGCGATCCTGACGCTGGCCTGGATGCTGGCGGTCGCGCCCGCCCAGGCGGGTGAAGTGACCCTGAAGCTGGCCCACAGCCAGCCGCCCAAGGGCGGATACATGGGGGAGGCCCCGCAGATCTTCGCCGATGCGCTGGAGCAGTCCACCAAAGGCCAGGTGAAGGTGAAGATCTTCCACTCCGGCTCGCTCAGCGCGAATGAGCGGGAGCTGGCCGAGATGGCCCAGAGCGGCGCGGTGGATCTCGCCATCCCGGCCACGACCTACGTTCTGGGTTGGGCCCCGTCGATGAAGGTGTTTGATCTGCCCTACCTCTTCGAAGGAGCGTCGCACTTCAAGAAGGTGGTGCAAGGGCCGGTGGGGGAAAAGCTGGCCAAGCAGGTCGAGGATGATGGTCTGGTCTTACTGGGCTACTTCCTCCCCGGCGTGCGGAGTATCTTCAACAACGTCCGACCCATCAACACGCTCGAGGACGCAAAGGGGATGAAGATCCGGAGCATGCAGAGCCCAGTCTACGTCGAGATGTTCAAGTCCATGGGCATGCTCCCCACCCCGCTGCCGTCCTCAGAGCTCTACACCTCGCTTCAGCTCGGTGTGGTGGACGCCGGCGAGAACGACCCGGCCAGCGTGGTGAGCTGGGGCTGGATCGACGTCATCAAGTATTACTCGCTCGACGAGCACTCCATCTCCGCGATGGCCGTTCTGATGAACAAGAAGCGATTCGATAGTTTCCCATCCGATGTCCAGGAGGCCATCCGCGATGCGGCGAGGAAGGCCGAGAACTATCAGCTCGACTACATCGAGAAGGCCGCGGCGGAGAACCTGAAGAAGATCGAGGCCAAGGGCGTGAAGGTGAACCGGATCCAGAACAAGAAGCCGTTCCAGGATGCGGTGAAGCACATCGTGGCCCAGTACGAGAAGGAGATCGGCCCGGACATCGTGCAGGCGGTCCGGGACGCGGCGAAGAAGTAGGGATCGGGGCGTGTCGGCCCGGAGGTTATGAGGCGCGCATTACCCAGTCGGCCCCGGCCTCCGGACCGTTCCTTCCGAGCAGGGTTTCCGCCTAGGGAAAGCGACGACCGTGAATCACGACGAGTTGCGGACGGCGCGGTTGCGGCAGTGGGTCATGGCCCACGAGCCGTCGGTGTGCCACGAGCGGGCGGCGATCGTGACCGAGTGCTACGAGAAATTCCGCGGCGAACTGCCCCCCGTGCTCCTCCGGGCGAAGTGCCTCGCCGCCGTCCTCGACGGCATGAGCGTCTTCATCGACCCCGACGAGCTCATCGTGGGCAACCAGGCCAGCCGCCCGCGGGCGGCGCCGGTCTTCCCCGAGTACTCGTGGGAGTGGGTCCTGCAGGAGCTGGATTCCCTTCCTCAGCGGACGGCCGACCGATTCGCCGTTCCGGCGGAGAGCGCCGAAGCCCTGCGGGCCATCCTGCCGCGGTGGCACGGGAAGTCCTTCCGCGACCGGGCCGTCCGGGCCCTGCCGGAAGAGGTGCTCCGGGCTCACGAGGCGCTTTTGTTCCTGCTCACCAGCCTGGGCTGCGGGGTGGGGCATCTGGCGCCCGACTATTCCCGGGTCCTCACCCAGGGCCTCGCGGCGATTCGCAACCAGGCCCGGGCGCGGCTGGGGACGCTGGACCTCAGCGATCCCGCCTCGCTCGGGAAGCGAGACTTCTACCAGGCCGCCGTCGAGGTCGGGCGGGCCGCCATCCGGTTCGCCCACCGCTACGCCGACCTGGCCTTGAGGCTGGCGACGGAAGAGACCAACCCGACCCGCCGCGAGGAGCTCCTGGAGATCGCCCGCATCTGCCGCAAGGTGCCGGCCCAACCCGCCGAGACGTTCCGCGAGGCCCTCCAGTCCTTCTGGTTCGTTCACCTGATCGTCCAGATTGAATCCAACGGCCACTCCATTTCTCCCGGCCGGTTCGACCAGTACATGGCCCCCTTCTGCGTGGCGGACCTCCGCACCGGGAGATTGGATCGCGACCGCGCCCTAGAGCTGCTCGACTGCCTCTGGGTCAAGTTCAACGAGGTCATGAAGCTCCGCGACCAGACGGCCTCGATCGGCTTCGGCGGGTATCCGCTGTTCCAGAATCTGATCGTCGGCGGCCAGACGCCGGAGGGCCGGGATGCGACCAACGAGCTGTCGTATCTGTGTCTGGAGGCCGCGCGCCGTACCCGACTGCCGCAGCCGTCCCTGTCGGTCCGCGTCCACGGCGGGACGCCGCCGGAGTTCCTGCTGGCGGCCGCCGATCTGGCCCGGGAGGGCCTGGGCCTGCCCGCCTTCTTCAACGACGAGGTCATCGTCCCCGTCCTCCTGAACATGGGCGTCCCCCTGGCCGAGGCCAGGAACTACGCCGAGGTCGGCTGCGTGGAGCCTCAGGTGCCGGGGCGCACCAACGGCTATTATCCGGCGGGCTTCCTGAACCTGGGGAAGGTGCTGAATCTGGCGCTCAACAACGGGACCGATCCGACGAGCGGGGCGCGGCTCGGGTATTGCGACCCAGACTTCCATGAGTTCCGCGGCTATGACGAGGTCGTGAGGGCGCTCGAGCAACAGCTCGATCAGGCCATCCGACTCATGGTCATCGGGATCAACATCCTGGACGACCTCCAGGGGAAAGTCGTGCCCAATCCGTTCGTGTCGCTCCTGGTGGACGACTGCCTGGCGCGGGGACTCACCTACGAGGAGGGCGGGGCCGTCTATAACTACACCGCGCCCAACAGCGTGGGCCTGGCCAACATCGCGGATGCCCTCATGGCCGTGAAACGGCTCGTCTTCGAGGAGCAGAAGGTCGGGATGGACGAGCTGCTGGCGGCCCTCTCGCGGGACTTTGCGGGTCAGGAGAACCTCCGCCTTCTCCTCCTGAATCGGGCGCCCAAGTACGGGAACGACGAGGAGGTGGTGGACGGGATCGCCCGGAGCCTGGCCAGCCGGATCCTGAAGGGTTTCAAGCAATACCGGAATCCGCGGGCGGGCCGATACGAGCCGGGGCTGCAGAGCATCTCGGCGCACGCCCTGTTCCGGGACGCCGTGGCGGCGACGCCGGACGGGCGGACGGCCAGGATGCTCCTGGCCGACGGCGGCATTTCGCCGGCGCAGGGGCGCGACCGCCATGGACCCACGGCGGTGCTCCGGTCCGCGGCGCGGCTCGACCATCTCGAGTCGTCGAACGGGACGCTGCTCAACCTCAAGCTGAGCCCGCTGTCCGTGGCCGGGGAGGGGGGCCTCGAGAACCTCGCGGCCCTCGTCCGGACCTACTTTACGCTCGGCGGCCAGCACGTCCAGTTCAACGTGGTCAGCTCCGCCGTCCTGCGCGCGGCCCAGAAGCACCCTGAGCAGTACCGGGACCTCGTCGTCCGCGTGGCCGGGTTCAGCGTGCTGTTCACCACGATCGACCGGGTCCTGCAGGAAGACATCATCGAGCGCACCGAGCACTGTGTCTGAGATCCCGCTCCGCGGCATCCTCTTCGATCTCCAGCGATTCTCGGTCCACGACGGGCCGGGCATCCGCACCCTGGTCTTCTTCAAGGGCTGCCCGCTCCACTGCCCCTGGTGCTCGAACCCGGAGTCCCAGCGGTTTGCGCCGGAGCTCCTCTTCGATCCCGCCAAGTGCGTCGCCTGCGGCGGCTGCGTGGAGGCCTGCCCCAACGGGGCCGTCTGGCTGGAGGCGGATCGCCGGCGGTACGAGCGGGAGCGATGCAGGGTATGCGGCCGGTGCGTGGAGATCTGTTACGCCGAGGCGCGAACCATCGCGGGCAGGCGGGTCACCGCGGACGAGGTCGTCGCCGAGGCGCTGAAGGACGCGCCGTTTTTCGCCAACTCCGGGGGCGGGGTGTCCCTGGGTGGCGGCGAGCCGTTGGCCCAGCCCGACTTCGCGCACGCGATCCTCACGCGCTGCCGCGCCCACGGGATTCACACCGCCGTGGAGACCTGCGGGCACGTCCCCTGGCCGGGCATCGAGATGGTCCTGCCGTGGACCGACCTCTTCCTGTACGACCTCAAGCACCTCGACCCGGTCAAGCACGGGAGAGAGACGGGCGGGGACGTGGGACTGATCCTGGCGAACCTGGAGCGACTCGCGGCCGCGGGGGCGCCGCTGATCGTGCGTGCCCCGGTCGTCCCGGGATTCAACGATGATCCGGAGGAGGTGCGGGCCATCGCCGAGCGGGTCGCCGGGCTGGGGATCGCGGAGCTCCACCTCCTGCCGTACCACCGCCTGGGCCAGGGCAAGTACCGTCTCCTCGGGCGAGACTATGCCTTCACGGGCGGGGACAAGGTCCCGGAGGAGACACTCGTGTCGCTTCGGAACGTCGCAGCCGCCACGGGGCTCACGATCCGCGTCGGCGGCTGAGCGAGCGCGGTTTGGCCTTGACGCCCCCGTCTCCCGTGTGGTCTGCTTCTCCGCGTCGATCGATCTCATCATCCTCGGCGGCTGGGCATTTTCGATATCGCGGAAGGATCGAGGGCTGTTGGCCCTGGGAAGTCTCCCTTCAAAGGAGCATGCCATGCCTGAGACACCAATTGGATTCCTCGGACTGGGCGTCATGGGCGGGCCGATGGCCCGGAACCTGGTGAAGGCCGGGTATCCGGTCATCGGCTTCGACACGGACGCCGGTCGGCTGCAGAAGTTCGTGGCGGCCGGGGGCCGGGCCGCCGCGTCGGTGGCCGAGGCCGGCCGGCAGGGCGAGGTGGTATTCCTCTCCCTCCCGACCGGGGACGTGGTGCGGGAGGTCGTCCTGGGGGCGGGCGGCCTCGCCTCGATCATGCAGGCCGGGACGCTCATCGCCGATCTCAGCACGACGGAGCCCAAGGTCGCGCAGGATGCGGCGGCGGCCTGTGCCGCCCAGGGCATCACGTTCCTGGATGCGCCCGTGAGCGGGGGCGAGCAGGGGGCCATCGACGCCGCCCTCTCCATCATGGTGGGCGGCGACGCCGCGGCCTTCGCCAAGTGCAAGCCGATCCTCACTTGTCTGGGGCGCTCCGTCGTCCACATGGGCGGCAGCGGGATGGGGCAGGCGACCAAGCTGATCAACAACATGATCGTGGCGGCAAACTTCTCCTCGGTGTGCGAGGCGTGGGCCCTGGCCGCGAAGGTGGGCCTGGATCCGGCAACCCTGCACGAGGCGATCAAGGGCGGCTGGGCCGGCTCGCGCGTGATGGAGGAGACAGTGCCGCGCCTCCTCACGCGGAACTTCGTTCCCGGCGGCAGCGTGGACATCATGACCAAGGACGTGGCCTACGCCCTGAACATGGCCCGGACGGCGAATGTCCCCGTGCCGGTGACGGCCCTGGCGCACGAGCTGTTCCGCATGGCCAAGGCGCAGGGCAAGGGCTCCCAGGCGCAGCCGGTGTTGATCCAGCTTTGGGAGCAGTGGATCGGGGTCACGGTCGGCGGCGAGAAGCGCTGACGAGGAACCGGCATCCACAGATTCTGCAGATTACACAGATTCCGCGAAGCGCCGCGGGCCTAGCGCGGAGAAGAAATCTGCGTGAATCTGCGTAATCTGCGGATCTCATACGGGGGTGGGAGTGGAGCAGACGCGGCGTCAGGAAATCCGGGTGCTCCTTCTGGAGCGGGAATGGACCCTGGACGAACTGGCGGCCCGGTACCTCCTCGCCAAGCGGATCATCGTGAACGACCTGGAACACATCGCCCGGTCCGTGGCGCCGCGTCAGCGAATCGAGATCCTGGCGCCCGTCTGTGGGGCCTGCGGATTCCGCTTCAAGGACCGGACGCGGTTTTCCGACCCGTCGCGCTGTCCGCGGTGCAAGAACGAGCACCTGCCGGCACAGCGCTTCCGAATCGTCTGAGCCCAAATACAATTGCCCATCCTGAAGCGCATGCTTTCTTCGCGGTCTTTGCCTGCCTGCCGCGACGCGTGCGGCGCAGGCAGGCGTGCTTTGCGGTGAGATATTTCGGGTGAGGAGTCGGCACGGGAGGGGCTGTTATGCGGGTGTGGTTGAGTCTGGCGTACCTCGCCTTGGGGACGTCACTGGTCTGCCTGGCGATCGCCAACGCCTCGTGGATGGTTGGGGTGCCCGCCGCCGGCCTGAGTCCGCGCGCCTACGCGGGCGGCGCAGTCATCGCCATCCTGTACGCCATCGCGTTCCTGCTCTTCGACCAGGCGCACCGACGCTGACGGACCCTGCGGGAACCACAGATTACACAGAGTTCGCAGATTCCTGTCTCGGCTCTCGACCCTTGATTCTCCGGGCAATCTGTGCAATCTGCGTAATCTGTGGTTTCTTGCCAGGTCGCCGTTCCGTCAGGCGGTCGGCGTCGCGGGCTGCGGGACGGGCTTCGGAGCCCGCGCCGGCTTCGGCCGGGGCTTCGGCTTCGCGGACTTGGCCGAGAGCTTCCGGTAGCCGCCAGCGGGATCCGGGACGAGCTTCTTCTCCTTCTTCCAGCGCGACACGATGGCGTAGAGGTGGGACTTGGGGCGCTTGCCCGCCTGCGGGTGGCCGGCCAGTGTCTTCAGCGTGAAGCGATCGGGGAGGAAGGACCACACCTTTTTCCAGTCGATCGGGCGCGCCCGCTTGGCCCGGCGTGGCACCGGGGCAGCGGCGACGGCGGCCTTCCCGGCTCCCTGTCCCTGGAGCAGGGCGGCCCCTCGACCGTATTCCGCCTTCAGGCCCGCGAGCTCGGCCTCACGCCTGACGATTTCCCGCTTGAGGCCCCGCAGCACCTGCTGCACTTCCTGCCGGATCGTTCCCAGCTTGCCTTCCAGGGATGCCAACGTCTTGGTCCTGCTTGGTCGCGCCATGGTTCCTCCTTGCGGTTGCGGCCCCGGCTGAACCGGGAGCCGGCAGGTTAGAGGACAGCAGCGTGACACGCGGGTCCGAGGTTCGACGCGGCCCGGGATGGGCAGGCCCGTCAGTTGCGCATCGCCCGAACCTGGGTTTCGAACTTCGGGTCCCGCTCCAATCGAAATTCCCCCCCGCACTTGCTACACCGCCCGAGCCAGGAGGCGTCCTCCTGCTGCTCGAGGATCACCACACCGCAGACCTCCTTGCGGGGGACGCGGTGCAACGTGATGGCGACCAGTTGGCTGTCCGTGGCCATGCGAATCCCTCGGTCCTTCCTCCATGAGCAGAATTCTAATAGCATGTCACCATTCCCATATCTTGGTCAAGTGCAACGGACAGATGGTGTGGAATCCCTGCCGGTCGTGCGGGGAGACCCGTCCCGGCGGCCCCGCGCCGGCCCGCGCGCGGCATTGACCCTTGCTTTTTGCAGGCGGTTGTAGTAGGCGTATCTGGTAGTCTGGGTCTCTCCCCAAACAGAGGAGGCGAGCCATGGGACGAGAACATTGCTGGCTGGTGACGGTTGGCGTCGTCGCGTGCGTCCTGGCGGCCATGGTCGCAGGCGCGGGCGCGCAGGGCAAGCTGGAAGACTCCGTGGTGGTGTACTCCGCAGCCGACGCCGACATGGTGAACGCGGTGGCGGCGGCCTTCGAGAAGAAGTACCCGAGTATCAAGGTCTCGACCGTGGTGGCCGGGACGGGCGAGATCATCAAGCGAATGGAGGCGGAGCGGGAGCGGCCGCTGGGAGACGTGGGCTGGAGCTTCGGCCCGGAGGCCATCGGCGACAAGAAGGGGCTGTTCGAGCCCTACCTGTCCGCAGAGGCTGGCAGTTTCTTCCCCGGCCAGGTCCCGGCGGACCGGGTCTGGTCGCCCTTCACCACCATGCCCTATAGCATCATGTACAACAAGAAGCTGGTGAGCGAGGCCGAGAAGCCGAAGGCCTGGAAGGACGTCCTGGATGCGAAGTGGAAGGGCAAGGTGGCCTACGCCGACGCCTCGAAGTCCGGCTCGTCCTACACCCTGCTCATCACCTGGCTCACCATCTACGGAAAGAACGAGACCGGCTGGAAGTTCGTCGAGGACCTCCTGCGCCAGTGCGTGGTCCTGCCCAAGTCCAGCATGACCTACCAGGGGGTGGCCAACGGGGAGTATCCCATCGGGCTCACGTTCGAGCAGGCGGCCTTCGACTACCTGAAGGGCGGGGCGCCCATCGGCCTGATCTACCCGTCGGAGGGGACGGCCATCACGCTGGACGGCAGCGCCGTGATCAAGAACGCCCCGCACCCGAACGCGGCCAAGCTGTTCCTCGATTGGACCGTGTCCAAGGAGATGCAGCAGCTCATGGTGGAGCGGTTCGGCCGACGGTCCGTCCGGAAAGACGTGAGCTCACCGGCTGGATTGCCTACACTGGATCAGATCAAGGCCATCACGTACGACCTGGACTACGCGGCCAACAACCGCAGCCAACTCCTGAAGCGGTTCCAGGACGCGCTGATCAAGACCCAGTGAGCGGGGCGGGTCCTTCCGTGGTGCGACCTTCCGGGAAGCGAGGCGCGTCGTGCGCCTCGCTTCCCTTTTTCCGCGGCCGGGGCGGAGGCCCATGACACGCGTCCAAGTGCAGGGCATCGTCAAGCGGTTCGGGGACACACGGGCGATCGACGGCATCAGCCTGGAGGTCCGGCCGGGTGAGCTGTTCACGCTGGTCGGTCCCAGCGGCTGCGGCAAGACCACCCTCCTGCGGATCATCGCCGGCCTCCTGGAGCAGGACGCAGGCAGCGTCCTCTTCAACGAGGACCGGATGGACGAGGTGCCCCCCTACCTCCGCAACATC
>Ga0315294_10009272_pt1 | contig 10806 bp, 14 predicted proteins | sample YL17G13_40_MG_FD_203626 | JGI IMG/M metagenome (GOLD analysis project Ga0315294, IMG submission 203626) | Sediment microbial communities from Yellowstone Lake, YNP, Wyoming, USA - YL17G13_40 | ecosystem: Environmental > Aquatic > Freshwater > Lake > Sediment | place: USA: Wyoming | collected... | reverse complement strand
GGGGCACCCAGCAAGAGAGGGATCTCAAGTGGCATGTGATCCGTCAGAAGTACTCAGTGCTCGATGCTGCCGCGACCGGTGCATTCGTGCTCGATCATGCCTACCTGTTGGACCTTCTCCTCGAAGCATATTTCCCTCTACAAGCCCTTTTCGATGAGCAGGCTCAGATCCAGGTGCGGTTGAAGGTGGACCCAGAGATTCCTGACCGGCGGTACCTCTCAGTCAGGGTGGTGACGCGGCTGTCTGCCCACGATGCGCTGCGACGAATGGACCGTTTCGATCAGGATTGGTGGCTCGATCGCATCGCTCACACGGACGATGACCTGGTGTTCAGCCTGGGGTTCGCCTGATGTTCGACTGGAAGGAGTACCTTGCGCTCGCAGAGGAAATGCTGGGTACCGGCCAACCGGCCGCTGCTACGTCGGAGGCCCGCCTTCGGTGCGCTGTCAGCAGGGCGTACTACGCGGCTTTCGGACGAGCGTCTGGCTACCTGCGCGAGCTTCACGGCCTTGACGATCTGCCAGAGAAGGCCGACATACACAAAGAGGTGGTTCGGAGGTTCAAGGGGGACAACGACAAGGGCTGGCGCGTGATCGGCAAGGATCTGGACGAGCTTCGGGAGTACCGCAACGACGCCGACTATCACGCCGACGTCGGAGGATGGGCCAGCACCGCTGACCTGTCTCTGAGGAAGGCGGCGCGATCTGTTGCTGCCCTGGCGAGACTCCCCGGCGCTCCGCCGAGCTGGTTCTGAGGGCCGAAGGTCGACGCGGCCGTCGCGTCACCGTGGTCCCGCCTTCGTGCCGCGGGGCTGGCAATGCGTTACCTCCCCGCCGCCCTCTTCACCCCCTCGATATACTCCTGCGTCACCTGCTTCTCGAAGCTCCTGAACCCCGCCAGCTTGAACCCGTGCTTCTCGGCCAGGGCGGCGATCTCTTTGACGCGCTCGATAGACAGATCGCGGCCAAGGCTATAGCTCTCGTAGCGCTCCTCCAGCGCGAGTATCATCGTCTCGGCCATGCACGCATAAGCCGTCCTCGCCGGGAAGCCGAAGTCGAGGTGGAAATCCACCTCGCCCGGCACCTCCACCGCGCCGCCCTCGATCACCAGCACGTCCGGCCGCTCCTTCGCCACTCTCCTCGATACATCGCGCGGCCGCGCCACATCGCATACCACCGCGCCCGGCTTCAGCGCATCCCCCGGCACTACCGTATCCACCGCGCTCGTCACCGTGATAACGATGTCCGCGTCCCGGAGGCCAATGATCGGGTCGGTCGTGTATCTGATGTCGGCCTTACCATCAACGTCCCTCGCCAGCTCCGCCAGCCGCGCCTCGTTCCGGCCGATAAGCATGACGGCAGACGCTTCCTCGGCCATCAGTCGAACGCACACTTGCCCGATGGATCCCGTCGCGCCCATCACCGCCACCCGCGCCTGCGACACATTGGTCCCCATCAGCAGCGCCGCCCGCTTCGCCCCCTCCACCGCCGTCCACACCGTGTAGCTGTTCCCCGTCGTCACCGCGATGTCAACGCTCTTGGCGATGGTGATACCCGCGTCCCCGACCACCGACGTCATCGCCCCCAGGCCCACCACTTTCGCGCCCAGCTCCTGCGCCACTCGCGCCGCCCGGATGATCTTGTTCAGCACGTACTCCGTCGGCAGCTCGAGAAACTGCTTCGGCGTGAGCGGGCACCCCACGAACCAGCCATGCGCCTCCGCGCCGGTGAGACTCCGCACTCCCGTGATCTCCGACACCAGCTTCGGAGACATGTGCTTCAGAAGCTGCTCGAGCACCGCCTCCGGCAGCCAGCCCAGCGCCGGATACTTCCGCGCCAGATCCTTTGCCCCGCTCACCGGATGGATTATGAACGCGAATTCGCCCAACCAGGTTCCCTCTTGCTAGCCGCAGATGAACGCGGAGGAACCGCTTCGATCCGCCTCTGGCGCATCGAGGAACGGCACCTCCTCCGAACAGCGGGGCGAGCTACCGACTTCCGGCTCCGGCCTTGGCGGTAACCACGTCCACAATAACGTGGCCCGGTGTTTCTCCCAGCACCTGGCTGGCGTCAAGGATCTCAATGCCCACGAGTTGGCCGTTCGGGCCGTAGTCGGCTATCACATCCTCGGAAAGCTCTCTGTTCTCCGCCATGCCAGGCGCAACGGACCGGAATCGGATGTAGAGCGCATCCACCTCCGGATCATACTCGATTCTCATGTTGCTCCTCCCGACCGGCATAGTAGACCTTCACGGTGACCACCACGATCTCGTCCGGTTCGTCTGCATACACGGCTTCGATCGTCTTCTCATTATACAGCATACCATCGAGAGGTGAGCGCCAGGTGCCCTCAAATCGCCATCGCGCCTTCCACTTGCCGCGCCTGGCCGGCGCGCGAGACGGCTTCCTTGACCTCCGCCTCGCTGCCGCCGCGTTCCATGCACCGCACCTGCGCGTGTTCAGAAAGCCGGATCGGCTTCATGCCTGTCCTCACTCCCGCCCTGCCGGCAGAGGTCAATGCGTGCAGCCTGAGCGTAGTCGAAGAGCCTCCTGCCGCCGCGGCCGGAATGCCTTCTCGTCATTGCCCATCCGCGTTCATCTGCGGCCAGCTACCTGATCTGCCTGTGATCCCCAAGCAGCCGAACCCGCCTCGGCGGCCAGAAGATCACCATCGCCTTCCCCCGCAGCCGCCGCGCCTCGAGCTGCGGCCGCGCCTGCCCGTTGGCGTCGCTCCACAGGTGACTGTCCCGGCTCCGATTGCGGTTGTCGCCCAGCACGAAGTAGCAGCCCGCCGGGACACTATAAGGGTCACCGGCAAACGCCGGCCAATCGTACTCCGGTATGGCGACGCCCTCAGGCTCGACCAGCTTGCGGCCGTTCATATACACGCCATCGCCGTGCCGGACTTCGATGCGGTCACCCGGCAGCCCGATGAGCCTCTTCACGAAGTCCTTGTGCTCCGGCCCGCCCACCGCCTCCGGTGGCGCGTCGAACACGACGATGTCACCCCGCTCCGGCTCATTCAGGCGATACACAAACCTGTTCACCAGGATGCGATCGCCCTTCAGCAGGGTCGGCACCATTGACTCCGATGGGATGAAAAACGCCTGCACCACGAACGGTCGGATGATGAGGAAGACCAGCACGAACGCGATAATGCCTGAGTCGAGCAGTTCGGTCGTGCCCTTGCGCGCCGGCGCCCCGCGCCACAACCCCCACACGATGCGTAGCCCAACGAGCGCCGCGATGATTGCCGCAATCTTCCACGGCTTGTCGAGGGTCATGGCTTCGCTATCTCGCCTGTCGGTTCGTAGGGCAGGCGTGTGCCCCTGCCCCCTGTGCCGAGGATGCCGTTCTATCAGTGTCCATCTGCGCTTGTCCTGAGCGAAGTCGAAGGGTTCGTCTGCGGACCATAGCCGTTCGGCCGTTCCTCTCCGCGTCTCCGCGGTTAATCCTACAACTCCGTCACCCCCGGCTTCCACCCCATCCGCTTCGAAGGGCACGACCTTCGCGTCCTGCCCTGTCCTACTGCCCGGCCCGGCCGCGTTATCAGTCCTGGAAGCTCGTCATCACTCCATCCTCGAAGTATAGGTACGTGCCGCCGATTTCCCCGTAGCACCACTGCTCACTCGCCCCGAACGGGGTCACGGTCCCGTTGATGTCTGCCGGTCTGCCCCACGCTGCCAGCACCTGATCCTTGGTCATGCCGATCTGGACCTTGCGCTGAGCTATGGTGTAGCACGTGCTGGCCGACCAGTCGGAATGCTTCGCCCTGAGCTTCCCCGCTCTTTGACACGCCTTACGGCTGCAGATCGCGTATTCGCGTCGGGGCTGCGGGCTGTCCGACTCCCGCACCTCGGCGGGTTCCGTCTCTGAGCGGATCTTATTCCCGCAGTACGCACACAGTACTATGACCTTCCTCTGCTTCGTGACAAGGGGCGCTTGGGCCGTGGCAGCAGTCGTGGAACTGCGCTCTGTGCCCTTCGCCGAGACGTTGTGCTCGCCGGCACGACCAGCCGCCCAAATCAACAGGCCGAGGATCGCAGCGAAAACGAGGCACCCGATCTGCTGTTTCTGTCCCTGCTTGTACTTGCTCTCGACAAGGCGTGCGAGCTCCTCATGGGCGAAGGGCCGACCGCAGTTGGGGCAACTGGTGGCGTCCTGCCTGATCTTGTGATTGCACTCCGGACACGGAACCAGCACTTTCCCTCCTCCGTCGGCGCTGCACCTTCTGCGCTGGCCCTGCAACTACCGTGCATCACCGCTTGAACCGACGGTTCAGCGCCAACACCGGCATGGCAATGAGCATTCGTAGGGGAGGAGTTCGCCTCCTGCCCATTACTGGTCGATGCAAGTGCGATCACTGCCCCTGGTCTTCGGGCACCAGTATGTAGATCGGTTTAAGAGGCAGTTCGGCCCTCAACTCCTCAGGCAGCTTCTCGTAGTGCTGTAGCAGTTCACTTACCAGATCGTCTGCGTTCCAGAGCCGGATCTCGAAGAACAACTGCCGCGCGGCCGTCTCGACGCTGGCCTTGAACCCGCCCCACGATACCAGCAGCCCCTGGTCTGCCCCAAAGTTCTTCATCACACCCTGGAGTTCCCTCAGAACACCGACGTCCACTGGCGACGTGCTGGACTTCACCTGCACGCACAGCCGGGGAGGGTCGAATCCCATGGGCCCTGCGCCGACCAGGATGTCCACGCCACCATCCGGCCCCGGCGGGGAAAGCTGAGTCTGGTACCCCTGCGCTTTCAGCAGCTCGTCCACCAATCGAGCCAGGTCGTGGTCCCGGTAGTTCCGGCCGATGTGCTGTGTGATCTGGTCACGGGCGAAGAGCTCCAGGTCCGGCGCCTCATAGCTGGCTGCAATGTCATCCTCGGCCGCACTAGGCGGCGGAACACGCGTCCCGGCGAGGATCAAATGGACCCGCTCTTCGGCCCCGTCTATCCTGATCTCGCCGAGGGTGCCGCGCCCACTCAGGGACTGCAGAAGGTCCGGATCCAATGCGGTCCGGGCCACGTCGGTGCGCAGCCATTTCACGCGTCGCACGTGCGTCGCCCGTCCGGGCAGGTCTTGGCGGTACTCATAAGGCCCGTCAATCTCCCCAACGGCGATGGCCGCACGGCCCTTAAGGGGCATCATCACCAGCTCGCGGGGCTTCATCCGTTCCCGGAACGCCCACAGCCTGCCAACATAGTACCGAATCCTGGCCTCCGGCGCATCGGGATAGGCGCGTTCGCACAGAGCCCTGATTTCCTGCTGAGTGGTGACCCGCGATAGGTCTGGCATCTCGGCCCAGCCTATGATTGCCAGCCCTTTCTCCAATGCAACCTGCTCAAAGACGCCATCCCTACCGCCTCGAACCATCCAGACGGCCATCCGTACCCTCCTCCGCATGGCAGGAGCAAGCTCCCGCCCAACAAGACGCTTCTGCACACGCGATAACTCGGCGGATACCCCACACCCACTCTCTTCTCTAGTACGGTATTATATACTTGATACAGGGTAGGTTTCGTGCTATCATCCCTCTAGAGGCTGAGAGACATGAACCTGCCCGAACTGATAGACAAGCTCCATAGCGACGCCTCATGCCGCAAGCACCTGGAACGGATTCGCTGGCCGCGCAGGGTGACGTGTCCTGCCTGTGGCGGCAAGAGCATATCCCGAATCGTGAAGCGCGCGGTCTTCGAGTGCAACAAGTGCCGCCGCCAGTTCAGCGTCACTAGCGGCACGATCTTCCACGACTCCCACCTGTCCCTGCGAACGTGGTTCCTGGCGATTCATCGCATCACCGAATCCAACAAGGGCGTCTCGGCAAGCCAACTCACGCGGGAACTCGGCATCACCTACAAGACCGCATGGTATCTCTGTCACCGCATCCGCGCGGCGATAAAGCAGCCTACTGGCCCTGGCCTGCGCGGGATAATCGAGGTAGACGAAACCTACGTCAGGGGCAAAGGCGTTCCCCGCGGAGAGAAGCTGAAGCGTGGCCCGGCCAGTCAGCGCACTACGCCGGTCATTGGAGCCAGAGACAGGAACAAGCGGGTTCGGGCGAAAGTGCTGAAGGCGGTATCGAAGGAAACGACTTGGCCCTCGATTCTCAGCCAGTTCAACCGACAGGAAGTCTCTGCCGTCTACACCGACGAACACGGTGCCTACCGGGGCCTCAACGCCTATGTGCCGCATGGGACCATTTGCCACGCGCTGTTCTACTCCATCGGCGACCTTCACACCAATGGAATCGAGAGCTTCTGGTCGCTCCTGAAGCGTGGGATTGTCGGCAGTTACCATCATGTCTCGCCCAAGCATCTGCAGCGGTACGTGGACGAATACTGCTGGAGGAACAACACGGAAGGAACAGACCTATTCACCGCATTGCTCTCGGCCCAGGCGTTGACAGAACCGCTGCAGTACCGCCGACTACTCAGCGGGGCATCGCCTCAGTCTTCTCGCTCTCTCGTTTAGCCCACAGCGATTTGAGCCAGGCATCCCTCGCGGGGTTCGCCCCAAGTGGCGAAGAGACAACTCCACGCATTGAGATTGACTGATACCTGCTGACCAATGGGCGAGGGAGTGTAGCCCCCGCCGACTGGTTGTCCCTCTTATCCTCCATTGCCCTTTTCCGTTTCTTGGACTTGGCTTGCGCTTTCATTCGGATTCTCCATCTTGTGTATATCTTCGGTTGTCAGCAAGTCCACAGCGACCCCTCGCTGTCTACGGATCTTCTTCGCCTCGCGGACCACCAGGCCTGCGTACTCGTACTCACTGATCGGCGATACATTCAGGCCGAACGCTTCCAGTTCGTCCAATGCTATGACGAACTCATGCGCTGGGTAGTCCTCTACAAAGCGCGCCGCCACCGACCTGACATCTTCCTGCTGGGCCCGATCCAACTGGACGAATGACTGACCGTGCAGCAAGTGCCATGCTAGCAGCCGACACGCGTAATCCCTGCCGGTATCGAGTTGCCGTGTTGCTCGGTGAATCAGCGATGGGTCCAACTTCGCGACAATCGGGGCCATGAAATCCGCCGCATATCGGAGCATCGCCTCGACCGACTCCGTCCGTTCGATCTCCGTTATGGCGAAAAGCTGGCCCCCTCCTGTAATGACGATATTGACCGCAGTGTCGCTGAGGGACTCTAGGCTGCGCGCAATATCAAGCGCCGACAGTCGTTCCCTCTCCTTCTCGGGGTGTTGTACCTGCGCATCTATCGGGCCGAGCTCCGCCGATGGTGCCAGGAATATGCGCTCCCCGCCCAACGCGAGAAGCGTCGCCGCGCTTTTCGCGCAGTAAGGCACAACAACGCGAATGGAAGAGAACCGTTCGCGGAGTACGAGAACTAGCTTGTACGCGGCATGCGCATCTCCCCCCAACGACTCCAGCCAAACGTCTACGGACTCTTTGCCGGAACGCGGACCAAGTTTCTCAATGCAGTCCTCGACGTGTTCCACCAGGCCATGATCTATGGTGGAGAGAACACCCCTGCCATACTGGAACAGACGAAGGTAGTACCGTGTCACGGCTTCTTGCTTGCCCTCGTCCGCTTCGCCGCCACAAACTCCGACTGCTCGCTCGCTAGCCAACTTACGTTCTCCCCTCGTTCTGTGAGATAGTCCTGGAGTTCTCCGGGCAACCCGTCGGAGCCTGCTTCGACCCTGGCCAACGCGTTGGCTGACAAGCCACATGCCCCTGCCAGCTCATTGACCGACATGCCGCGCTTCTCGCGCCATTCAGTTAGGGGGCTTCTGGTTCTCATGGCCTGACCCACCACTGTCAACGGGGGCCGATTCTATCCCATCTATGAGGACGTTCTCTGCCAGTATTGTCCCATGCTCCATCGCTTCCAACTTCGCTATGAAAGCGGATTCCGTGAGATCCAATGTGATAGGGAGGCGGTCTATCAAGCGGATCGTGGTCAGGGGCATCCCTATGCCAGACCATCCTACCCTTGCTCTACTCATCTCAGAACGAATCTGCCGTATCAGCCGCTTCTGCTTCTCCTCCGTCAGTTCGCCAAACGCCTTCTGATGGACTTCGTTCACACCCAGATTCACTTGAACCACAAGGTATCGCGGTCTCTCGGTTGGCCGTGCGACGATAACCCCCGCGCCACTGCTGAACGTGACAACCAATGCAAAGAATGCGTCAGGGGCATCCTTCTCAGGTAGTTTCCGCACAGTGAGTCCGAACGCGTCCAACCATTCGCGGACCTTACCCTCTATGTTCTCTGGTGTCACCCGTGCCTGTCGTGTGCGCAGATGGGTAGCGACTTCTCTCCGCACGATGAGTAGGGAGGCGAACGCGACCACTCCGTACAGAACAGGGCCAGCCAAGAATGACTGGTGGGCTCGCAGTATGCCTAGCACGGTGCCCACTCCGGCAAGGAGAACCCCGACCACAGCGGCGCGGATGTCTCCGCCGACGGCCACCAGGAGCTTTCGCATAGTGCGCGGATTATATCACACCCCCTCCCCGCCCGGAGGCGTGACCCCTCGCTTGACACCCCCCTGCGTGAAGTATACAATCCCGCTCTAGTATACCATGCTCTGTCAAGAGTAATGGGGAAAAGGCCAGCAAATCGCTGGCTTTTTATGGTGGCAGGAAACGGGCGAAAACGCGCTTCCAGGGCGACTCCCCGCAGGGCGGGCCCCGCTCACCCTGAGCGAAGCCGAAGCGCCTTCTGCCGATGCGGTGAGAACGCCGTCCTATCAGTGTCCATCTGCGCTTGTCCTGTTTACCCTGAGCGTAGCCGAAGGGAGCGAAGTCGAAGGGTTCATCTGCGGACTATGCCGTTCGGCCGGTCCTCTCCGCGTCTCCGCGGTTAACGCTACAACTCCGTCACCCCCGGCCGCCACCCCATCCGCTCGGACCACTCGATGTAGTCCGCGTCCGTCAGCTCCTCCGGCCGCTTCCCGGCAAGCGCCACCAGCACTCCCTCCATCACGTTCGCCCCGAAGCTCTCCCCGTTGATCGTCGGCGTCATGGTGATCAGCCGCTTCACCCCGCGCTTGCGCAGCTCCTCGACATCCCCCCTGCGCGTCGTGTTCGTCACCACCACCTTGCCTCTGAGATCATCGGGCATATACCGTCGCACGAACTGAAAGTCCCCCGCGATCACGTCGGCCCACTCGAAGTGCTTCGGATACTTCGGCTTCGTGCTCTCCTGGCTCTTTCCCGTAGGGTACAGCACCGACATCGGCAAGCGCCGCAGAATCGGCAGGAAGATCGCGGCAATCACCGCTATCTGCTTCAGGCTGGTCAGCGCGATCGGCACCCCAACCGCATACAGCAGATCGCCGTACACCATCTTTCCCCCCAGCGCCGGCAGCGCCTCCGCCATCCCCGGCCGGTCAACCGCCGACATCAGCAGCACCCGCTTGTCCGCCACCTCCAGCGCCCCCTCCTCCACCAGCCGCCGTAGCATGATCGGCTCGAGAATGCGCTTGATCCCTCCCCCATCAACCACCGGCGTGACCTTCGCCGCCCGCGCCATATTGGCCGCATCCTTGAGCTCATACCGGCGCGCGCCGGCGTACAGGTAGCGATCCACCCCGCCCAGCCCGATCGCATCCACCATCCCATCCCGCTCAGCGATCATTTCCTCGGCAAGGTGGCGGTTGCCATCTGTCCCGATGCGCTCGATCCGGAATGGCGCCCCCGCGAAGCTCATCTCCACCGTCCGGTTGCGCTGCGATGACCCCAGGCTGATGCTCACGACGTGCTTCATCACACCCCCTCCTTCACTCGGTGATAGGCACCGCGCTCGCCGCGTCTCTCGCTTCGCTTAGTAAGCTCAGCAGCTCGGTCTCGCTGGTGGCCCGGTTCGCCCTCTCCCTAAAAGCCCGCGCCATCGGCATCCCTCTCAGGTACCACGCGATATGCTTCCGCATCTCACGCACCCCGACCTTCTCCCCGCGGTCCGCGACGGCCAGCCTCACATGCCTCGCCGCCAGCGCGACCCGCTCGTCCACGCTTGGTGGGGCAGGACGCTCCTCCCCCCTGAGGGCAGCCCCGATCTCGCGGAAGATCCACGGGTATCCTAGCGCCGCCCTCCCCACCATCACCGCATCACATCCCGTCTCCTCGCGCATGCGCAACGCATCATCGGCCGACCGCACATCACCGTTCCCGATCACCGGAATGCCAACCGCTTGCTTGACTCCCGCGATCACCGACCAGTCCGCCCTCCCCCGGAACCCCTGCCTCGCCCCGCGCGGATGCACCGTCACCGCCGCCGCGCCCGCCCGCTCGCACCGCTGCGAGAGCGCTACCGCATCTTCGCCGCGGCTCGTCCACCCCGTCCGCATCTTCACCAGCACCGGCACCCGCACCGCCTCCACGCACGCGCGCACCATCGCCTCCGCCCGCTCCGGCTCCGCCATCAGCGCCACCCCCGCCCGCGCCTTCACCACCTTCGCCGCCGCACACCCCATATTGAGGTCGAGGAGGGGGGCGGGGGCGGCGCGGGCGGCGGCGGCGACCAGGTGGGGGTCGGAACCGAAGATCTGGGCGCAAACCGGAAGTTCGGACGGAAGGAAATGCAGCATGTCGAGCGTCTTTTGGCTGCCGAAATGGAGCGCATTCGCGCTGATAAGGCCGGTCCATACCACGCTCGCGCCGTGTTCCCGGCAGAGCAATCTGAAGGTCCGGTCGTTGATGCCGGACATGGGGGCGAGTACGACCGGCGGGTCTATGGTGAGATCACCGATTCGCATCGGTTCAGCCGCCGCGGCTGTGCTCCCAGATGAGAGCGGTCCCCTCGAGCGTCAGGTAGGGCGCGAGCTCGTATTTCGCCCGCAGGTA
>Ga0315294_10009270_pt1 | contig 10807 bp, 11 predicted proteins | sample YL17G13_40_MG_FD_203626 | JGI IMG/M metagenome (GOLD analysis project Ga0315294, IMG submission 203626) | Sediment microbial communities from Yellowstone Lake, YNP, Wyoming, USA - YL17G13_40 | ecosystem: Environmental > Aquatic > Freshwater > Lake > Sediment | place: USA: Wyoming | collected... | reverse complement strand
TTACTACTTAGCCCCACAGCTCCTTGAGTGATTTAACCTCGCTATAGCCTAGAAAGCCTATGATTGCTCCTGCTAGGCTCAGCAGCATAGCTCCAGCAAGCAGAATGTAGAACCATCTCTTGTTAATAGTGTTAGCCAGTGCATGAGCCAGAGCTTTCTCTAGCTCCTCGATTTCCTTAATTGCTGCCATAGCAAAAGCCATGAAGTCGTTGTCTCGTAGCGAGTCAATAAGGTCAGAGCTTACTACAGCCACCTCAGTGTAAGGGTGAATAGGCTCTGGATTGTTCTCCATCCACGAGACGATAGGTACTTGTACCTGTAAAATGGACTTGAATATTGGGATAGGCAAAGCGTCAGGGTAGTCTGACGTAAATGTAGAATCCTTGTCAAAGAAATATCTTGGACACTGATGTCCTCTTGGGGCTTTAACCTCTATGCCATTTACTTCTATAGGAAGTAGCTGCTTGTATCGCTTACCATGTTCAGGCCAGAACTCAGCAAGAATATGGTCTTTAGTGGCTTTGCTATACTTTGAACGCTGCCACCATGCCCAAATCATACTGATGAATATCAGGGCAAACACGAATATGATGTACCAAGCCCATTGTGGCATGACTTATCTTCTTTGCCTCACTTTCTTTGCTCGCTGAATGCGAGACTTATTATACCTACCCTAGCTAGTCTAAGTTCTTTTGGTAATTGCCTCTTCTGTCAAACAAGGGAACTTTCTTTTTAGTTGCTGTTGCTTTAGAACCTTTATATTTCAGCAGTAGTACGGCAGCTTCATAGGATTTATAATCATATTCTGATTTCTTAAACTTGCGAGCATCTCTTTTTCTAATATAATAAGCAACTCTTGACATACTATTCTCCTTTCTATTCCTGCTTAGGCTCATCGCCTATCTTATGCCCGTATTTCTCCAGCGCACTATCTATGTTACCTGTTTCATCTAATCGCCTCCCTTTCAGCAGCCTAGAGGCTCTGGATATGTCTCTAGTAGGCAGCCCGACTACCTCGAAGTTATGTGGCAGCTTCTGAAAGCCCCACTGGTAAGCCCCATCCTCTGTCGAGGCACTTTCACCTTTAGGCAGTATCAGTATAGTCTTGCCACCATGCTCAGCTTTAATCCAGTAGTAAGTTTGACTGGTCATACAGGTGGCCCTCCAGTTGGTGGTTGTGGCCTGAACAGCTTGTATATCGTGCCAAAGATTATCAGTCCCAGTAAGCCATAGGGCAATAGCTTGAAGAATGCTGTCACAAAGTCATTAGGCGATACGGCAGGCAGCATAGTGGTTACAAGCTCATCATATACTACTTTGATTGGAGGTAGTATGATAAGCGCCGCTAATGCTGTTACTATGATGATTAACTTTTGCATATTATCTCCTATGCCGAGCTTGTACCACGAGTTATTGATAGAATCAACGACACTATAATACCGATGCTGATTGTCCAGCAGAAGAATCTTATTATCTCCCATGAGCCGTACCAGAATGAGTAATCCCACCAAAACATCTTCCATACCAGCACGATGTAAGACCAGGCCACACTGATTATCGTGAGGAAGTTCCAGCTTAGCTCTTTATACTTACTCAGCAGGTCGTGGAACATACCAGCATCTGACGTGCCTAAGTACGACTGTTCCAGTATGCCTGATATTATCGTACCAGCTAGAAAGAGTGTTGCCAATGAAATTATCCACTTGGGTGCGATGGCAGGCCTCCCTCTTGAGCTTGCCTTACTTGCTCAATAAACAAGTTCCAATCCTTATTGTATAAATTAAAGAATAGTGTTCTGAATCCATATTGGGCAAAGTGTACTCCTCTTACCTTTATATAATTATCTATACTTCCATAGCACTTTTCCTTGTAATGTGGTGTATATACTTCAATGAGCAATTTTCTGCCATTAGTATTAAAAAAGTCAGGGTTTGCTCTATTTATCCAAACTTGTCCATCTCCAACAAACTTCCATTCGTTGGGGAAATTATTATTAAGCATCTCCATAAATTTAATTTCTAGCTTATTAGGTTTGCGACCTTGTGCCAAAGAGGTTTTTATGGCATGCTCAGGTGTATCCCATGCTTTTTGACTATTTATTTTACGCTGCTCATCAGTCACGTGTTCCCAATACCTAGACTCTTTTCTAAGTGCCTTTAATTCTTTTGCTCTTTTAACTCCATGAATTTCCTCATAGGTTTTACCTTTCTCGCTTTCTCTATTTCTGACACCAGAGTTATAGTCAGCCCAATATATTTTCATTCTCATGGAAGTCTTAACATATCTAGGAGCATTTTTATATTCTTCTGTCTGCCCATATTCAGATTGCGCAAAAGCTGATGGCTTTCTCATACGCTCCTTTATGTCCTTCCTGAAATGTATATTGATATTCCACCTAAGCATATAGCAATAACTATCATCCACAAGGGCAATAAGCCCATGATAGAGGTCAGGATGATGAGCACGGCTATTGTAATAATCATCATCATAGCACTGTGAATGAACAGGAATACAGCTAACCCCAGCACGATAATCCAGAGTAAGGTAAACATGACGCAGACAGTAGTTGCAGGAAAGCCATAAGCAGTAGTAACTGCAATTAAAGCGTCTGACAGCAGGGGTATCTTGCTATATGCTATACAGTTCGGGTCTTGAAACCAGCCTTCAGGCTGTTCAGGCGGAGATACTACTGGCGATGAGCCATATGTGGTAGCCCAATCCTGCACATAGTCAGCAGAGTAATTGCCACCACAAAGTAGCCAAGCTCGATAGTAGTATGTTGTGCCTGGACTTAGGTTAGTGTGTGTATAAGCATCTCCAGTGCCTTGGTATATCAGTGTGCCATCTGCCAGGTCAATAGGATAGTAGTATAGTCCATAGTAAATAGCTATTTGTACTGTGTTATTACCAGCAGGCCACCAATCCCAGGTGAGCTTAATATCGGTATTACTTACTGGCACAGCCAGAAAGTTCCATGCTGTAGTGCTGCAAATAGTGGCAGAGTCACCTGTTACGTTGCCTGCTGGCGGAGTAGGTGCAGGCGGGCTTGTAGTATAGAAGCTAGTCCAGTTGCCCCAGCTCGTGCCATAGTCTCCGCTCGCATAGGCAATATACCAGTAAGTGTGTGCTGCCAGCAACCCTGTTATTCCATGTGTGAAGACGCCTACATTAAATGTACCTGTTTCATTGCCTTCTAGGATAGCACCTATGTCAGTTGGGCTGGTATTAAATAGAAAGCCACGTTCTGTAGCACTACCAAACCCAAGAGACATTATCTCGCCTCTTAGAGTAGCGTAAGTATTACCAAGTGGATTAGGTGTAAGGGTGTCAACATGAAAGGCCTCATCGAGCAACTTGAATTTAAGTAAGCTGGAATTGTAAGATGTGGTGCCTGCAACATAGTATACGCCTACATTTGCTCTAGCTGGCAACGGATCAGAATTTATTTGGTAGCTAGTCGTAGGCAAAAGGCTACCAATGGATTCGTCTACTAAGTCATAAGTAGCCGACCAGTTGCCAATAAGATAATTATATGTCTTATAATACACATGATCGTCAGTAGGTTCATCTACCCAAAATACATGTAGGCTATTATCCGTAGTATCCCTGCTGATAGTCGGAGAAATATCAGTCTCGGCTCCATTCATTAGCAAAGTCTCTGGGCCATAGGTATTATAATTCCAATAAGTATAATACATATCATAAGTTGTTGCTTTCAAGAAAACTATATGCACAACATCATCTTGCACAGTAGCGGAATATTGACCACCGCCACCGATAGCCTGCATGTAGCTTGCGCTATTGATTGGAGTATCCCAGTTGGAGCCATTATATCTTCTTGTTGTTATATAACCATAATCACAAGATACTAATGCTAGTTTGCCTCCTGTTAATGGCAGCAATGTTGGGGTAAATGCCCCATGCCCATTTTTATCCAGTATTACTGTGGCCTTAGCAATATTCTCAGTCCAAGTACCATTGTTAGTGCTAGAAGTATGGACTGGGATATGGTACCATCCACTTTCGTAAGCCACCCAAGGTAGCCCATTGGAGTCCGTGCATATGGTCATACCCACATACCAGTGGTTCTCGGAATCTGGTAAAGATATTGTTTGCTCGGCTGCTAACCAATCAATAGCTCCGGTGCTAGGATTGGAATCACCCATTCTATATGCTAAGGCTGTACTAGATTTTGCTGCTGAGAAATGTATATATGAACCATCATACCATACCGCTAATGCATTGCCGTTATCTGCTGGTACTCCCGTAGTTATAGTTTGTGGTGCACCCCAGCTCCCTACCCCTCCCGTAACGGAGAAGGAGTAATAAGCCGTAGTCCCCTTTATCCAAGTTACCCAATATCCTCCATCGTACCAAGACTTTCTACCAGAAAAGGAATTCCCAAAATCACCAACTACATAAAGTGGGCTATACACAATCTCCTGAGCCAACGCCTCAAACGGTACAAGCATCAGAAGCATCAGCACGAGCATTAAAGCCAGAGCAAGTTTACGTTTCACTGTGCAAACCTCTGACCTAGTTGTGCAGTCATGCTCATTAGGTGGGCATCATTTATGGCTGACATTACTGATAAGGCAAATAAATTTAGCAATCCAAAGACGCAACCCAGTCCTATGCCCTTACGCAAGCACCATTTCCAGCGAATAGTCATTATTTGCTCTTTCTATATTTGACTACGATGTGAATCTTGGCATCTGGGTGTTCTGTCTTAAGCAATCTCTGTACTCTAGTCTTGGAGCCAGGAATCTCAAAGGAAATCTTGTGGCCTTTCTCCAGTATATAGCCTGAGCAAACTCTCATAGTACCTCCTTTATGTTCTTGAAAGCCAAATAACATATACAAATGCTATTACCATAATCAGTGATAGTATTGCGCCTACAGCTACAGGTACAATGCCTATCCATATCCCGCCTATCAGGAATGGCACTGCTGCACCAATAGCCACAGCAGGCGAGCCAAGTCTCCAGACTCCTATACCAGCAAGCACTAGATAGCCTGCAAACATCAGGCCTCCAGCCAAAGTCTTGCCACTGGGCATATTTATTACAGCAGCAGCATCATCCAAATCTGCTACTGCCTGAGCACCAAGTCTTGCCTGCCAGTCAAAGGTATTGCTGTAGGTGTGCGAGTAGGCTGTGTCAGGAAATTCAGGTGAGTGGGTTATCATGTAAAACAAATATGGACTTAGCTCATCAAGCCCTGGCATATTGTTGGAGAATACCTGGCTGCCTGCTATGGTTAGCACGCCCTCGCCAGCTTTTAAGGTCTTGTTGCCCAGGTCTACTGGAATTTCCTCGGTATACAGGTCTATACCATAGTAGACTTCCATCTGCTGTGCAGTATCACGTACCCACTTATCAAGGTCTGCGGAACCAACAGATTTATAGTCTCTTTTCCAGTCATTTGCTTGCAACATATAGCTGAATACTGCTGCGCCAGTAAGATTGTCTCTTAACTCTATGCCTATAGTGTTTGACTCCCAGGATAAGCTAGCTCCTATCTTATTCAGATTAGAGATGTAGATAAGCCCTGGCATATAGCCCCATGCAGGACAAGGAACCTTGGCAACATCCAGTGCCCCATCAAACAGTATCAGGGAATACAATGCAGCACAATCTCCGTCTGGATAGCCTGCCTCTACGTTATTATAGTGCAGCCCGATATACCAGTCTCCATTCTCATAGACATTGGGAATGACTATGGCATCTTCAATCTGTGCTGGACTGGGCATCCAGGCATCACCCCAGACTGCAAACATAAAGTCGTCTGTGGTGTCGTAGCTCCACGTCAGGCCAGAATTTACTGAGCTTACCCTTGAGCCTTTTGTATAGGAAGGCGAGCTGGTATCTGCCAGCCAGCCTGCATAGCTGGTAGCATTGCCATCTACGCTAATTATGATAGCGTACTGCGTATAGGCAGCCAGCACGATGCTTGGCGACATGGTTACCGAGATGTTGCCTGCTGTGTGATTGCCCAGTGTGGTCAGGTCGTAAGTTCCGATAGAGAGGTCGTAGCCTACAGGAAGGTTGCCTACGGTATACCTGAGTGAAACTGTGATATTGCCTGCTATGTCTACCTCAAACATATTGAGCACTATGCGGTCTACGTAGTAGGAGGTGGTCGTGGTGAATGTCTGGCCTTCCCAGTAGACTCCGTAGAAGGTGTTATTGCCATCATAGCCAGTGTTGTAGTAGTCCTTGATAGTGCTGGCTGAGGCAATGCCTGGTATCAGCCCTACAGTAAGCAAGGCCAACAATACCAAGACTGCCAGTAGATTTACTACTCTTTTCATATAAAAGGCCTCAGATTTTAATTCTAGGGCTTCATAGAATGTCTAGCTCTATAAGCCTCGTATGCTTTTATTCCTTTATAAGCTATACGTAACTTATAAGCCACTATAAACCCTATCACACACCCGCTCAGACCGAGCATGATGTAAAGTCCATGGCTTCAAAGCATTTAACCAGCTCCTAAAGCAAGCTATTCACTATAGCTATCAGCATTAAGCCCATTGCTATCATGACCAGTTTAGGCTGCCAAGCCATCTCAAACTTCAAAGTGCCTATTACTATGCCACACGCTATGGCTATAGACAGAAGCGTTTTGAATAGTACAGTTAGCCAGGTTGAAGTAATTACTCCGCTGGAATACCAGCCTAGCGGATTCTCTCCGCCAGCTACTCCGTCCTTGTCAATGAACCAGTAGCTTAGTGTACCAGACTGTGAGGTATTACCCCATTCCAAAGTTCCCCAGTCCCAGGCAAAGCCTACAGGGGAGCCAGCACCATAGCGATACTGCATGTTATGCAAGAATATATCATGTGCAGGAGAAACTGTGTGGTCGTCTATGTCCCAAATCAGAGTCCAAGTACCTGTAAATGCTCCACCAGAAGGCTTGGTATCATAGTACAGACTGTCCCTGTCATGGTAAACCACAATCAGGTCGTCACTGTCGCTATATCCTGCTATAGCTGGCATGTTGTATCCTGGGGAGTCAAGTATCCGAGTCCAGTTACCTATCCCGTTAATATCCTCCCAGTCTGTTGCTCCAGACTTGGCATTGTATAGCAGGTCTCCTATCCAGTCGCCATAGACGCAATATACTGTTGTATTCAGATTATAGAACGAGAAAGCAATCTCGCCCATAACGTCAGTAAACAGTCCATTTGTAGGGTCTGGAGGCACTACCCATGAGCAGTTGCCCCAACCTGCTATCTGGTCATATATTGTAGAATCTATGCCTACAGTATCAGTACCATTAGTTTCTACTATAGACCAGGCCAGGTGTATTCTTGCGCTACCTGCTCCCTCAATAGGCACAATACTTACTGCTACGGCAGTCCAGTTACCATCTCCATAAAGTGTGTCGTAATCATGCCCATACGATGCCATATCTGAGCCACCAAACTCTTGCCAGGCATCGTTATCAATCCATGTACCATCATTTTCTGTAGAGTCATTGACTTCTACCCAGTAATGACCTGTAAGATTTCCACCATCGTATTCATCCTCAGTCCAGGCTATATAAGGATAGCCGTCACGGTCGCAGGTTATGGCAACTGTCCCAATTAAAGCATCTGAGGAACCATATTCTGTTGCCACCTCAGCTTCTGCCCATGTAATCGTTCCGACAGCATTAGGTGTGCCAGCACGATGATAGACAATATCACCATCGGTAATATTCCCTGGCTGCTGCTGTATTCTGGCATAATGCACTAGGTTGGTGCCTTCATCATACCAGACAGCCAGTCCTCTGAATATAGTCTGTGCGCCTGAAGTAACCACTATGTAGTCCCATGCCGCGCCATAATCCGCTGAGCTTCCACAGATTACATCGTCACCATATACATACATAACCCAGTGTCTACCAGCGGAGTACCAGGAATTGTGGGCAAAGTTGCCGTTGATTCCTTCGCCCCAGACAAGCCCATCAGCTACAGTGGATTCTGTAGCATTGTCTGCCAGTGCTGCCATAGGCAGTAAGAGTAATATCAATATAGCTAATATTGCTAAAATGACCTTTAGCTGTTTCATCTTGCCCTCCTATTTTCTTCTCTGCTCCAGACATAATAGCCTAAAGGGGCTTTAGCCACACGTACAAGTAATCCAGCCATGCGAAGCTGGCTCACTACTGTATTAACAAAAGGCTTATGTGCCACCTCATCATATAGATAGTACTTCTTGCCACTGAACATTCTAAATTTAATTTTCATGCTAACTTCATATATTAAACCTTATTCAGTCTAGTTTAAGAAAAATCTCTTTAGCGCATCATAATAATCTTGGGCGTCATTATATTTGGCTGCTGCTATATGTGCTCTTTTTGCATCCTTGTCAGTTAGCCTAACAACACCGTAACTCTTTGCTACTGTTCTTATAAATTCCTTATTATATCTTTGTTTTTTAGGAATTGCCGACTTTCTACGCAACATATTATCTTTCCTCCTTCATGCGTTAATTGCCCTCATGTTTATCTGGAATATTATACCTCTAGCCTGTGCTTCTTACTATCAGCTCTGGCTCACCTTTAATATAGTTACCGTGTGTCTTGCGCTTAATATCACGTACAAAGCGAATCTGCTTGCCCTTCTTGGTTATCTTGACATCCATGATGCCCATGTCATATTTGGCCTCAGGAGGGAAGTAAGCACCTTTACGAGTCAGCGTCTTGAAGGCAGACTTAATGCCCTTGACTATGGGTACACCTTCGGGCTTTTGTTTAGTTGTAAGGACTATGAGCTTACGATTTTGTATGACTGCTACTTTATAGAATAGCCCCTGCTTCCAGGCTACTGTGCCTGATTGAATGAGCTTGCGCTTTTCATCTTTGTTCATGCTGCTTAGTATTGGAGGTATAGCAGGAGGCTTAGGTGTTCCTCTTTCTGGTATAGTTGGAGGCGGAGTACGCTCTGGCGCTATAGGCACAACTCTTTGAGGTGGCTTAGGAGGTACAGGTCGCTTTTCATACTCAGTAGGTGGTATACGTTCTGGAGATACAGGCGGAGGCGTTCTGCCTGGAATTACAGGTGGAGTCCTTTTACCTTGTGCAGGAGCAACACGACTCATTTCAGTATTCACTGCTCTTGTATCAACTGGCACCCTAGTCTTTCTTGTAGGCGGAGTAGCCCTAGATTCTAGCAGTACAGGTTCTTTACGAGTATTGATAGCAACATATTGTGCCCTGCCAGATACTGCTCTAGCCACATTTGCCCTGGCTCCGTCTATCCGCATATTTAGTCTAACAATCCTACTTCTAATAATGCCAACTTCTCTGGCATTGGAGGCAGCCCTTTCAGTACGTTGTAAGTCAGCCAATTCATCTTCTAATTTGCCTAGCTTTGCTATTTTGGCATTGGTAGTCCTTGAATACTGTATGCTGGGCTTGAATATAGTCCTCAGTGTATCAGCAGAGCCAACTATTTTGAATTGAGCTATTTCGGCCTTGCTGAACTTTTTGCCTATAACAAGTATTCTAAATGGATTGCCATCAAGGTCACGAGACATAAGAATTTGAGAAGGCTTGGGCAAATCTATGCTGCCAATCTTTAGCCTTGCCTCAAGTTCCGCCATATTAATATAGCTTTCTTGCCCTTCGGTAATCTTAGCAAGTATCTTCTCGTCCCTAATAAGCAAAGCACCCTGGTATGGATTCTTTGTAAGTGCTCCAATAACAGGTCTTTCTCCTTTAGATGTAGCCCAAACAAACCTGGTGGATAATGTTGGAGCTACATATAAATCTTTGTCAATAACTGCTCCATTAAGAAATGGCCTAACATCTGGCGTACCACTCATGGCTGCTGGCCCTATTCTCCGTAGGGCTTCTGGCATCTCAGCCGTAACTTTAATATATTTTCCTGTAGCTGTTTTACCAGTACGTGCAATCATGCTATTTACTATCTTGGTTCTTATAGCAGCGGTATCTGCAACAGCATCTGTGGCAGTACCTGTAATAGGTATACGCTGTGTATTGTAGCGCATCTCCATACCAGCTAATGGCAACTTACAAGGTCGCAGCATTGTTTCAATAGGCTCTAATGCAGCTTTGCCAGTACGAATAGGATGAAGTATTGCAGTAACAGGAGCTTTGACTTCAGCAATTATCATTTGCTTTGTAGCCTTGACAATAGCCCTAGCCTGAGCTGCTTTTCCTATGCTTCTGCCTGCTGTGGTAAGTCTAACTCCTGCTGATATACCACCAACAAAAGGAATTATCCATAAAACATCGGAAGCTACACCTAAAGCCTTGCCAGCAGTTCCTTGGCTACCCCAAGTACGCATTGTGCCATAGACAGGAACCATACTGAGAGCTATTGCGCTAGCTGTCTGTGCAGTAGTGAGTTTAGGTGTTGCATATCCCTTCGTTCCTGGCCCAAGTTGCTTATAAACTTCAGGTGATACTTCTTTTGCCACTATGCTCTTAACACTCAGCTTTTCCCTGTCAGTCATCCGAGCATACTGGTCTATTGTCACGTCCATGACTGGCCTGAATAGCTGCTGCTTCTCTTTGGACAGTTTATTATAGGCGGCAAAGCCTTCTTTAGTTGAAATATCCCATATCGGTCGTGCAGCATATTCCAGATAATTCCAGTCCTGGTCAGGCCATGTCTGCTTAGCCATAAGAATCTGCCCTGGTGTGCCTGTCTGCACTATGTCCAGCAGATTGTAGCTATCGCCAGACTTGAATGGACTAAGGATAGATGGAGTATTAGATACTGGCGGAGCTATTACCTGACCAGATGGAAGCACTATATTACCTTCAGGTGTTATACCCTCGATATTCGGTGGCA
>Ga0315294_10009268_pt1 | contig 10808 bp, 15 predicted proteins | sample YL17G13_40_MG_FD_203626 | JGI IMG/M metagenome (GOLD analysis project Ga0315294, IMG submission 203626) | Sediment microbial communities from Yellowstone Lake, YNP, Wyoming, USA - YL17G13_40 | ecosystem: Environmental > Aquatic > Freshwater > Lake > Sediment | place: USA: Wyoming | collected... | reverse complement strand
CCAAATACACATCGTCTAAATGTTCCACCAGCTTCGGCGATTACCATTTCACAACAAGTAGTAAGATCAAGATTATCTGCTACTTCAAACTGAAACATACAGTCCTGCCATAAAGTACTACTTCCGGCAGATACAACTACGTGTATAGCAGCAGCATCAGTATCATTCTGAATGAACTTTAGATTTCGGAAGGTATTGCGAGTACCGGTTACTTTTATCAAGGAATCAGATGCCGCACCAACAGTCCCCGTAATTCTTGTTCCTTGCTCTGTATATCTACCACCACTTTCCATACCAACTACGTGAATTCTACTTTTAGACCAAGCGATTTCAGAGGCAATAACGTGTGCAGAATGCGCATCCATCAAAATAACATCATTGTTATTTGTGGTTGCGGCAGTATAGGCAGCAGCCAAAGTAGTAAAAAACCTAACATTACCATCTGGGTCTACCCTGCAAACATCCTCAAGAATCTGATAATTTGGGTCAGCTGTATCACTTGGACTCATCACTACAAATATCCTGCCAAAAGTAGGACAAACACTTGCAGCAACAGCATTCAATCTGTTGAGCAATGCAGCGCCATATCCCGAATTTTGATTATACATATTTTTATTCGTTGTTTGAGATCCACCTCCTTCCTAAACTCATTAGAAAATAAGTTATAATCTCATAAACGATATTAATTTTTACTTTTCGACCTTTATACTGGTTCCTGTGAGCCATTCACGATGTACTCACAGGAGTTTCTACAAGGTTTTGTGTGATTTTATCACTCGACTAAGCAGCGCCGTCTCCGGAGCTGAACTTAATCCATTGACCGGTAACGATAGTGATGCCGTATCCTGCGCGGACACGATATTCCCAATCGTCTGTCTGGACGTCTTCTCCGTTGGAATTAGCCGTAGGAGCAATCATGTGAGGAGCTTCCCAAATTCCTAAATAGAAATTTGAAAGCTGGCTCGATGCGATTCCCCAATAATACCTTTTGTCGGTGTCTCTGACACCAGCAGCGGTATAGGATATTCTCGGAAGAATAACGTGCTTGTATGACCCGGAATAAGGATTAATGACTCCAGAGTGAGCAGCATCAGGATCTGAACTCGATTTTAACAATTGTTTAGCTGCGTTGACCGTATTAGGGTCTGCAGTTGTAAACAATATGTCAAAAGGAGCAACCATTTGTTCTCCCAGATGATTGTAGGTTTCTTCGGCTACCAATCGTTCCATTCCTTCTAATGCACCCTTGGATAACCTTGGGTTGTTAGCTAAACGGTTACGATAGGTTGTTGCGCCAGAAGCCAACGGATGATCTGTGTCAAACAACTGTTGAGATGTAGACGCTCCCGTGACCAAACTGATTGTTCGGCCATCCATGTCAGTATAAAAAGTAGCGGTACCGAATCCGATTCTATGTGAAAGATCAATGTCGATTCTATTCGGACCTTTGCGACCACCATTCAATAGTTTTGCAACTACCTCGGGATACTTATTCTGTGTCCTCATTTCGTATGTAATGCCGATATTCTCAGCAACACGATATGAAGTCATAGTATTGGTATATCCCTGTTGAATAGTTCCTCGCGAGGCCTGATCGCCTTCACTCTTGTATGCCAAGTACTCGTTGCTGTCGATTTCAGAGAATGCGCGGGTATTACCCGTGTGTTCGCTGATAGCAACTTCCTTTACCATACCAGAGTCTCTCATATAATTCGGAACGGAATTTGCACCCTTAAACCAAATGACGTCTGCGAGCTTGGTAAAATCAGATTGTGATATTGTATTTAGTTCCATGTTTAGAGTGAGCCAGCTACAGCACCAGTTCCGATATTAAGTTTACACCAACATTTTGTTGTTGATATGAACTTCGAAATCTGAACGATGTCAAGGGTTCCGGATGCTCTACTTATAGTTGACGCGTCTGTCAAATCACAGTGCAAACCAAGGTCTGCAACTACTAAGGTTGCGGTAACGGTTGCCGCCCACTCGACATTTTTGTCCACCGGGACTCTCACATGCAAGTTTCCTTGTGTGGTGTAAATGTCAGTAGCGGAAGTAACGGCTGTTACGGCAACGCCAATTGTTGCTCCGGATGTCGTTGATGATGTGCAAGGTATACCATACCCAACACTCCAGCAAACTAATGCATCCTTAGACGTTGTTTGTCCTGTTGTCCACGGGACTTCTATAATCTTAGTCTTTCCTTTTTTAACTATAAAACTCATTTTAGTATAGAGCTTACTTGATTAAGGCCGGTTACTCGAATCCCTCGACTACAGTTATCGAGCAACGTATGCCCTTCAACCCGTGATTACGCTTCTCTGCGATGGGCTGGTTTGCATTTTACGAATGCTAACGGATTGCGGGGGCTGGAGTTGAACCAGCTGCCTCAAGGTCATGAACCTCGCGAGATACCGATTCTCTACCCCGCGCTTATTTTTTCAATTAAATCAACAACATAACCGTCTTCCAGTGAGAACTCTTTTGATTCGGAAAATCCCTGAATAACTTCTTTTAGGAACTTAATCTGGTCTTCGCTGAACTCAACATCCTTCCCTTTGTCCTTACGTAAGTCCCAAGTCAATCTCCCGTTCTCGCTTTTAAGTTCCACGCCTTTTCTTTCCTTTTCATCCATTGTCAGTTTTTCTACAATCTTCTGGGCGTGATTTAATGTCTCAAGGCTCAGTCCTTTCTGTTGGTACTTCTTATTTAGAAGTCCCCCGATTCCGAGCCGTTCCCTTACACTCAATACCACAGTTTTCATATTTTTCAGGTAATAAAATCTTATCAACGTCAAGTAAAGTTTTTTCTCCTTTCTCCTTGCCCCATAAAATCTTATTCGCCTTATCAATGTTTATGTTTACCGACTCCGTAATGTCCGGCATAATATAATTTATCTCATCTATGCTCAACTCCGCTTCAGCTAAAATAGCCAACATCCTCGAAACAACGGGTTTTATGCGTAAATTAACCAATCCGGTAAGGTCTTTTGCTTCCTTAGACACAGCTACCTCGGCCATTGCCAACGGGAGTTCTATGTTTTTATCCTTAAACTCAAGCCTGATTCGTTCTTTGCCGAAATAAGTCTTGTCTTCAAGATTGACTACGTTATCTATTTTGTTCGGTCCGTAATACTGTCCTTTCATAATTTCTAACCAGCTGACATTGTTGGTTTTTGTTTAGTTTTTACTTCTCCCTGATGCCAACCCTTTTCGTCTTTACATAAATGAATATACTTACCATTAGGAAGAGTTTTTGTTATTTTTTTACTATTTTTTTTAGCGATACAAGTTGTGAAATCCTCAGGCATATTCTTGTGGTAGGGCGTGAGTACAAGCCCACGCCCATACCATTTAGTTAGTAGTAAATTTAGTCTTCCAATAGTCTCTATTAAAGTTAACCCTTGCATTACATCGATTACACAAAGTAATCAGATTCCCTGGACAACAATTCTTTTTGTCATAATCAACGTGATGAACCGGATAACCATCTTTTAAGCATAATTGGCAAATATAATGGTCTCGTTCACGAATAGATTTTTTAAGGGTATCTGTCCAATTAATAGAATAAGGTTCAAAAGAAATCCCGCCCCTCCAATTAGATGCTTTCGGCCCCCTGTATTCGCTTAATTTTCTTTTTGCCTCATCTGAGTGGTGTTTTCCCTTCATCCATGTAGTTTTTCCTTTATTTGCCATACTCAATTTTTTCTTTGTTTCTTCTGAATGATGTTTCCCTTTCATTCCATAATTCGGATTTATCTTTGCATTATCACTTCTTGCTTGTCTAAATAGGGGAGTTATCTTTCTGTTTGTTGCTCCTTTACTCATTTGTTTGCGATGATATTCGGTTCTTTTATAGAATCCTCTTGGCATATCTCAATTTACATATTGCACGCCCACTACGTACTCCTTTCCGTTATCTTTTCTGCGCAACTTCAGGGACAAGTGTCCCTTCTCGTCAGTTGTTGTTCCTATCTGCTCACACTGTACGTGTCCGTATCTGAGATTCCAGGCAGCCAAGGGCATTTCCAGTTTTTTTCCGTCTTCGAGAACTATCTCGATGTCCTGTTTTTCTATCAATCTGTTCGTAGCTGGATCTAAGTGCGCGCCTTCATCTCTTACTGTTCTCCATCCAAGAATCACCGAGGGTTCTTCTCCTTCCACTGTCCAGGTTCTTAACTTTACGTGAATCGGAAGTTCTTCTTTGTGTCTGGAATAGTACTGTCCACGCAACTTTCTGTCAGTCATTGACTCAAGGGCGTTACTTTTTGCCTCTTGTGCGGAAAGACGTTTTTCCAAATCATCGATAAAACTCTTCGGCACCTGTATCATTTCTTCGTTTTTTTCTGTCATAGGATTCCTTTAGCTTTTTTATGTTCCCTGAAATCTTTATCGCTTAACCCCATTTTCTGTAATCCCAATCCCTTCACTTCGCCTTCTGGCGTATCCTGAGTAGCTTCTCCGGGCAGAGATGGAACAAATCCACCAGATGTGCCGGCAACGTCTCCGATAATGTTTCTATTCCCGCCACCAGCGAGAATAAATGCGCTTTTGATTCTCTCTTCAACATTTTTCTCACGCTTTACCGGGTCGGTTTCCTCATCTGCCTTGAAATTGTTAAAGTGAAACTTAACCTTTTTAACCATTTCCGAATCGTTTCCGACAGTTTCCTTGATTTTATCCTCAAGGGCTCTTCCACTGATAGTTTGCTTGATGTTCTCGATTTCCTTTGTGGAATTATCCCTATAAGAAGAAAGTTCCTTTTTCGTAACTTCCAACTCTTCCTGAAGGTCGTTTCGTGATTTTCTAAGTTCCTTGAAGTTCTTGGACTTATCGTCTTCTTCGCCCATTTCCTTGGACTTATCGGCTATCTGAGATTTCAACTCTTCCATTTTGTCGGTCAAGTCAGCTGTTCTTTGCTCTGATTCCAGCTTAACCTCTTCGATTTTAGACTCTGCTTCACCTTTAGAAAGAACTTCTATAGGATTACCGTCTTCGTCAAACGTTTCAAGGGGGTCTCCTGCTTCGTTAAAGACTTCTGTCATAAAATTGTAAATTAATGTTTAGCCTAACAACCAATTTGTTAACTAGGGCTGGCGTACCCCGTGCGGCGACCTTTTTAAACCTCTCCCAAGCCCGACTCCTCTTCCGGTTTATCGAGTCTTGAGGTTGATTGCTGGGATTTATCTTTGAACCACTCCTGGATTATTTTAAATCCATTTATAGTCCCTCTCGCGAACCACAGGTCTTCTAAACTCTGCGATTGCGTTCCGATTAGCTGTAATTGTTTGAATATTAAAATCTTTAAAATCTTCTCTCCCCATTTTTTGTAGAAAAGCTCAACATCAGCGGCCCTGTCCGACAATTGTTCTTCTGTGTACTCTATGGCCTCTAATTTCTCTATTTCTTCACGATTTAAGTTGTCTATTAATTCTTTCATAAAACGCCCTTAGGAGACGCCGTCTCTGGTTTTGGCATAATCCCCTGTTTAACCCCTTTCTGAGCCTGCCCAGCCCCTTGCATGCCCTGTGACATCGTTCCTGAGGGCTCTACGCCTGGCTGAGGGACTGTTCCACGGTTAAACATCTTTCCAGGGTCTTCTTCCCAGATCTGAGCATAGCGTTCCATGCCCCAATCAGGATTAATCGGGAATCCGAGGTTAACCGCGCCCATAACCATCTCCTGAAACATAATCTTATTAAACTCTGAACTCTTTTTCTCTTTCGGATTGATATTAATAACCCACACCAGACGGGCTTTTTTAAGTTCCTTCGGGTTTAGCATAATCATCCTGATAGGAACGCCCATCCTTTTGGTTGCTTCTTCTTCAAGCATGCGAATTTCGCCCGGCTTAGGTATCTTTTCCGTAGGAATTACCATGCGCACCCCCTGGCCTTCGTTGGAAATAGTCCTTTCCGAGGCTACTGTCCTGTATCGGTTCTTCAGTTCACCCCTTGCCTCGTCAACCTTCTGATCTGTGGGTTCAAACCAGTACCTTAGAATCAATGCTAAGCGTTTATAAGCAAGTTTTTTCTCCAAAAGCGAGACAGACAGCGTCATCAAACCCATCATAACTTTTGCCTGACGTTGAAGTTGCATAATCTGCGTAGCAGTAACTCTTTCACCCTGCTCCCTGGATCCCGTAGTGGTCTGTGATACGGTATTTCTATCAATCAAGGAGGTCATTTCCTGAATCATATTAAATTCACCCTGAGTTACGCCCTTGGTTTCCTGTTCACTCACAGGTTGAAGTTGTCCGGGCTGTATTCCGCGGGTAATCTTGCCTGCGGAAAGCACATCTCTTGACAAAACTCTGTCAGAAGTATTTAAATATGGCGGCATATAGGATTTATAGGTCTTCAGGACTCCAAGTTGCATCATTTTATCCAAAACAGCCACCAGATTCTTGTTTTTAAATATAAACGACTTGCCGATTGCGAAAGTATCCCTTATGGGTTCAAGGTTCTGCTGGACTAAAGTGTACTCCCCGTCGGGACTTATCTCCGTCAGAGGATAACCCATCGGCAGCATCGGCACTCCGTTCAGAATAATTTGAAATTCGTTGTTGATTTTGTCCTGATACTTGATAACTTCAACTTTTTCGCTATCGCTATCAAGCAACCTCCAGCAATTGGCAACCATTTCGTTCCCAACGTTGCCGGAAAAAGCGTTCTTTGACTTGGAAACAAAATCCCACATTTCCCAGTTACCGTAAATCTGCTTGGCTTCGTCGTAGCGAATCACCTGAATAGTGTAAATAAACGGCTGGTCTTCAATCATGTACTTAGACATATCGCCTAAGTAAACTGCAGTGCCTGGAATTATCGTTCTAATAGGTCTAGAATCGCCTTTTACGCGCTTAGTGGACCATTTCACGTCTTTCTTGCCTTCAAAGCCCTTAGAGGCTGTTTTTTCCATAACGTACTTCTCGTTCCAGACGTCTTCCACATACACGGTTCCTTGTTTTAAAAGCTCATACCACCTTAACATCTTCTTCTCTTCGTCGTTTTCCATCTCTTCGCATTTATCCATCACGTCCTCTATCCCCTCCCCGAGTGCTCCCACAGGAAAGTTATTAGCATCAAAGGCAGTAATGTCAGGCGAAAGATTTAAACCTAAAAATGTAGACAAAAAAGCCAGCATCTTTGTACGCAAAGTGCCGGATTGAAACACGGTATCATCTTTATTTTTCTTATATTGAATTACAGTATTCGCTCCACGCTCGTTAGCCCACCAATAGTTCAGGTAATCAACGTTATCAAACTCTCCATGTACCTGATCTCTGCTGGTCTTAGCCAATTCAAGGCGTCGCTGAAGACCTCCAAGATAAGTCTGCTCATCCGCAGTATAATCAGGAGTATTAACTGTCTCAGCAGGTTTTTCCTCAGCCAAGACGCTTCCTTTTACGATTAAAGTTGCTTCTGCCATGTATAAAATTAATTCTTTAAAATCTGGAGTCAGGCCGATTAATTAGAACGTCACAATGTTAGAGAAGTTCCCAGTTGAGGTGGCCGTAAATGTGCCACCCGTGCCGGCTGTATCACACCATATAGTATACGGCTGCGACCAGGTATACGTACGATAAATGGGCTGAATTTCTCTTATTGTTTCTATTATTCGACTATTGTTTTTACCAGCGAGTTTTTCTACAAGTTCCCGCAAAAACTTGATTTCCGACTCAAGGGACTTTTTGTCCCTATCCTCAATGTCTTCGGAGCTAAACAAGATTTCTCTTGCTTCTTCGTTGGTTAGTATTTTGTCTTTTACCAACTCTCGGAGCGATTCTGTTGTTGGCTGCTCCTTCAAACGCCAAATAAGTTTCGTAATCTTCGTCATATTTGTTTAGACCCGACTCCAGGTTTTAAAGAACTATCAACCACTATTCAAAAACATCCAACACGTCCCCCTTCCCCTCCCCTTGCTTTCGCCTAATCTCTTCAAACTCTCTAATCTCAGGGTCTTCCACATAGGCGTTAACTTCACCTTCGCTTCGCCCCAAAGCCAAGTATCTAAAGGCATCAGCGCCATGCGAAGACCAGTCATGAAAAGGGTGTTCCTTAAACTGGCCCTGTTTGTCGTCCCATTCCTTATGATAGTGAATCAAAGCATCCATTCCTGCAGCGCATTTGTCGTCAAAGCGACATTTGTTAAACATCCTTCTGACGGCGTCGATTCCTTCCTCGATAGGAAGTTTGGGAACTATTTTAAAATTTATTCCTAATTTTTGGGCAACTTCAAGTCTGGTCTTTCCGGTTCCTACCTCGCGGTTCTTGAGGTCATGAGGTCCAAAGTGGTCGGAGTAGGTGAAGGCTTTATCATTAAGAATCTTAACAAAATACGGCAACCCCTCCCCCGTCGTCTCATAGTAATCGATTAACCTTATCTCTATGCCTACACGTTGAAAGAACCAGATAGCTGTAGCGTCGCCTATGCCTATGTCCCAAGCAGTAGACACTTTGAGGCCTGGCTCGTAGTATATGCCTCCTATTCTGCCTTCTGCTCTTGCGTCTCTGATTTGATTAGAGTAATAAGAGCCCTTAACTGCCGCCTCTGTAGATAAGTACCACTCTTGATCAAACTCTTCCTGAGACATCATGCCCTGCGCAACCAACTTCTTATCGTCTTCAAGGGCCTGTCTCAGCGTCTCAACTGTAATGCCTTGCTCGTGTGCAAGGGTATAATCAATATCTTGCCAAACATAATCCCACTCATTCGGGTTCTGCCTTGCTACTGTGTTTGTTCTATAAAGTTGATTCTTGCCCTTAATTGTTCCGGCGAATATAGCAAATCCCAAGTGATCCGCTAAGCCCTTAGACAAAACCTCTCCAAAGATATTAGGCGGTTGCTGGCTGTATTCATCAAATCCTAACCCCCAAAATGCCGGACCTCTTAATGCGTCGGGATTATCAGCGCCAAATAATCTGCACTTAGATCCATTCGGATAACGAACAGTTAGCTCGGCCTCATTAAACTTAACCCCCGGAATAGGCAAAGCGTAATACTTCATCATGTCCCACGCTGTTGTCTTGGCCTGTGAATAAAGAGGAAAAACGAGCCCATAAAATCTATTCCTTATCAATGTCTTCAAGTCTTCTTCTTTTATTCCGGGAACAAGCGCCCTCATTCTTTGCTCTTCCCAGTTGTCATCAGTAGCCGCTCTTTGTAAGTGATTTATAAGCGCGGTTGTTTTCCCTCCTCTTCTATGAATTATCAGAGAAAAATATCTCTTAAAAGAATTGTGAAGTTTCTCTGCCCATAGTCTTGGCGTATAAGGGATAACTACTTCTGCCATTTGATTTCTATTTTAGCGTCTACTTCTTTTCTCTCAATTATTCTTTGCTTTAAATTGTTATATTCTCTTATCGCTTGTACCTTTGCGGATAAGTTGTCTTTCTGCTTAATTATAAAAGCTAACTCCTTGTCTACTACTATATCATTCAGCGCAATATCCATTAATTCATTCACTCTGTCTAGTATGTTAATGTTTGTTAATAATCCGGATGCCAATACCTTTGCCGAGTTATATTGCTTTCTCTTTAATCCATATGCTTCTAAATAACTCTCTACTCCATTACCAAAAAACTCTCTATCTGTGGCGTATAGCTGACAAAATAGTTCTTGCTGTGGGTTTAGCTTCTTTTTCTTTTTTTGTTCTTTTTTAGGCATTTTGTTTATTACCTCTTAAATTGTTAGTCGTTATTTGCCTCTGTGGCGCAAGTTGTTTTGTTTTAGGTCTTATTGTATGGCTCTAAATGGCTCTATGTTTTATTTTCCGGTCCTGTGGATAAATGGCTTGTTGCCTATTGACAGGGTATTTATTTAAATGATAAGATTAAGATAGATTTAATTAAGGGTCTGATAGCTCTTTGAAAAAATATGACAATAACAGAATTTAATGTAAAAGTTAGGGACTTAATAAAAGAATTGGATGTTGACTTAATAAAAGATTGTGTAAAATTGGCAGAAAGCGGCGGAATAGATTTAGAAGGTTTTAGCGATAACTACGAAGCACCAAAAATAGTTTTGAAAGCCGCAATGCTAAATTATGCCAACTCAATCGGTCTACCCTACGCAGAAAGAAACAATAAAATTGTAAAGAATTTAGAAAGTTTTTAAACTTTTTATCTCTTGCCTTTAATTGTCTATCAGCAGTTAGAGGCAAGGATTAAGCAGTTTAATAATTAATTAAAAAATATGAGGCTATATTATCACGAAACAGACGGAGGGGCAGAATATCTTTTTGATACCTTTATCAAATGCGATGACGGACACAAAGAGGGGACAATTACAGACAAAACGAAATATGTTATCAGAATAGACGGGAACATTAGAGAAGACGCAGAAATGGATATAAGAGAAAATTTATGTCCTTCTTGTGGCTTTAATCTGTTGGGCTTGACGAAGAAAGAACTGAAAAGGGAGGAGGAAACAGCAAAGCGAATTGTAGCAGGAGAAATTGAGGATTAAATGTTTTTGCTTGCGCCTTACGGGGCGCAGGATAAAATAATTAACCCGTAGCACTTTAAAAATATGAACTTAATAGAATTATTAAAAGAAAATAAGACGATCCAAGACGGAAACATTAAAAACAAAGGGGGATTCGGAATGACTGAATTGCCTCACTTGTCCGAAGTATTGGCCTTGAATAAGCAATACCGGACACGATTCCCGAAGCTTTACGGATATAATGACGCAATAACAGACTGGATTATGAAAAAAGAAGGGATTCCGGAGGATTTAAAAGATATTTTAGACACGCAGGTTTACTTCTCTCAACGGGATTTAACGAAAGAGAAGGAACAGGAATAC
>Ga0315294_10009267_pt1 | contig 10808 bp, 6 predicted proteins | sample YL17G13_40_MG_FD_203626 | JGI IMG/M metagenome (GOLD analysis project Ga0315294, IMG submission 203626) | Sediment microbial communities from Yellowstone Lake, YNP, Wyoming, USA - YL17G13_40 | ecosystem: Environmental > Aquatic > Freshwater > Lake > Sediment | place: USA: Wyoming | collected... | reverse complement strand
ACTTCGATTACTCCGGCGCACTGATAGAGCACAACCTGCTGGCGCTGGTGGCCTACCGTGTGGGCAAGAAACTCGAATGGGACGCCAAAAATCTCAAGGCCGCTAACTGCCCGGAGGCCGACCAGTATATCCGCAAGACCTACCGCGATGGATGGGTCCTGAACGGCTAAACTGGATTTTTCAAAGCCACAGAGGACACAGAGAGTTAACTGTTTTTTATTAAAGGACTTACGACATTTAGTCGTATTTTCGCAAGACTTATGAAATATGCCGGCTAAACTATTTTTGACGAATATTGAAGAGCCAAAAGTTAATACGCCTTTGGCGTATTAAGATGGAGAACAAAAAACGGTGGCTGTGGGGCTGTCCCCGTTACTGCGCAATCGACTGTGAAAAATTATCATCTTTAGCCACAGAGGTCACAGAGTGGGCACAGAGAAAAACAACTGTGGCTACCAGTGTAAGAAATTTAGTTTTTGTGTCCATTCCTCAGTCAATCCTTTCGGAAATTTCAGATTAAATCTTGGATATTCCAAATAATCCTACATCCTCAAAGTGTATTCTAACAATTCTGCAACATTTTGCCACGCGACCGAATTCAAATCGTTTGCCATCGATTCATGTAATCCTAACACCCTTGCTCTTTTGTGAGGCCATCTGTTACCGTAACCATTCAGCCATGGTCTATTCCATCCAACGTAACCGCTAACTTCTGAAAATTCAGAGACCTGATAGATACTTGGTGGTTCTGCGCTTGGACATTTTTCGTCAGCATCTGGAATGGCCAGCAGAACGTGCTCATTCTCCTTATGCTGATGAATTTGAAATGCTACCGGCGAACTTCCCCCTGGGAACGGGAAATTGATATATTCCGCACGCGGATCTGGATAATATTTTCTCTCCGCAGCCAGTTCAACAACCCTATCGAACACAATTTTGTTCTTACCCAGAAAGCGATCCTTCAAATTTACACCATTCCGCCTTTTAATTGGTGTCTTAGGTATGTGCTGTCCACTCGTATTGGGTGGAACTGTATCCTCATTCTTAAGAATCAAATCCCTCCATTGATCCCAGCGTTTCAAGATAAAGTTATCATTTTTATCTGAAACCATTTTTACAAGGTTGCTTTTCCTTCCATCAGAAGAATTTGTCATATAATTCTTTTTTTGCTTAAAGAACGCCAATATTTTTTCTTTTTCCGGAATATCCTCGTTTTTCATTTTCTGAACTGTATGATATACGCAGTTCCAAGTATTAACGCGGAACTTATCACCACACGACTCAAGGTATTTTCTGAGTAATCTGAATCCTTCGTCCCTACTCTGTATATGAGAATCCAGCCTTTGGTGTGTCATTAGGAGAAAAAGATACCTATCTTTGACATCAAATCTTTTAAGCGTTTGTAAAGGTTCAAATTCCCTCTGGAACTGGTGAGTCAAGTGCCCAGGATTACTACGTTGTATTGGCAATGTATACTTTGCCTCAATTGCGATTAAAATGTCATCCGGAAATAATACTAACAAATCAGGAGCAGTTCTGTCCTCAGCTTCTTTTTTGTCTGTATTGAACCAGGAATAGCGTGGTTTGAACAATACTTCGGCCTTGGCAAAATTCAAATTCTTAGCCTTTTCATCAAGGTAATACCTCAAAAATTCACGTGCTAACTTATAGTTATAATTGGAATTTGCAGGGACAAACGGATTAAATATCAGTCCAAACAAAACCTTGGCAACCAGACAGTCCTCACTTGAATCGTATTTGTCCAAGTTCTCGTAATTAAATAACATAACTTATCTCCATAAAAATTGTTTTTGATTTATTAATGCTTTGTCTAAAACATTGTACCTTTTCTACCTTCTTCGTAAATATGAGCGGTCCAGTAGTCTGCCCAGTGGGCAAGGAGTGTCAGAGGCTCCTCTCTATGAGCGACACATTTATTGTCATCAATATACTGGCCATCGTGGTAAAGTATCGCCTGCGCCTCGGCATCGGATAAGGGGATATATTTTGTCACCAAGTAAAGACTTCTGGCAGCCAAACTCATCTGGGTAAGCTCCGGATTCACCTTGTATATAATGTTCCTATGCTTTACCTCCCATTCGTTTTCATTTTTAATGTAGAGCGGTTTGCCGGGCATCCCGACCTTTCCGACATCGTGAAAAAGGCCGACGATTACACAACTTTCATCAGGAATTTGAGGTGCAAGGAAATCGCGGAATTTCAGCAGGTTCTCCGTAACGGCAACGCTATGTTTAAGCAAGCCCCTTTCCTGGTTTAGGTGAAAGCGAGTGCTGGCCGGGCTTGTCAGCCAGGAAGTCTCGCTCTCAAGCATTCTGATAAAAGCGTCGAACTCGCTCTTTCTTTTCACCACTTTGCTCTTAAGAAATTCGTATCTCTCTTCCAATTCCATAATACCTTCCCGATATAGTAAGGGGGCAGAGTTTGATATGCGTTCAGTCATTCTTGCCCACCTTTCGGGATGGTATTATAGCTGCGGGGACGAGAATGTCAAGAGTTTTTTAGTATAGGGGTCAGTGACATAAGGTATTTTCGAGCTGCGAGCATAACTTTTGCAAAATGGGGTATAGCAGGTCAAGTTTGAACTTGAATCTATAAATGTTTCTGGTATTTTTAATTTGTGGTTGGCAACATTGGAAATCGTAGCGGCAGTGGCTAAAGTACTGAAGGTGAGGAAAAATAGACCATTGTGTCCGTTTTCCCTTTGTTTTGCGTTTTCTGTCCAGAGTCAAAATTTGGAGGTATTTTACAATGAGGTCCCCATTAACACGTCGGTCGTTCATAAAGAGAACTTCAGCAAGCTTAGTTAGTGCAGCGGTAGCCGCCGCCGGCGCACGTTCCCTCTATGCAGATATTGTCAAAAAGGTAGATACTCTGGCAATTAAAGGCGGCGCTGCTGTTCGCACCGAGCCATATCCATCAATATGGCCTATCTTCGACCAGAATGAAGAAAAGGCGCTGCTTAAGGCGCTCCACAGCCGGAACTGGTGCTGTCTGAAAGGGAATGCGGTCTATGACTTTGAGAAGGTGTTTGCGGATGCGATGGGTGTGCCTTACTGCGTTTTATCAAACGGAGGCACCACCGCTCTTGGCGCTTCGCTGCACGTCCTCGGCGTAGGCGCCGGTGATGAAGTTATTACCACGCCAAATACATTTATCGCCACCATCAATGTTATATGCAACCTGCATGCACTGCCTGTGTTTGTTGATATTGACCCTGACACCGGCTCCACAAACGCAGACCTTATAGAAGAGGCCATAACGGAAAATACAAAGGCGATTGTGCCTGTCCACTTAGCTGGATTTCCAGTGGATATAGAGAAAGTTATGGCCATAGCCAATAAGCATAAAATCCCTGTTGTCGAAGATGCCTGCCAATCAGTATTTGCTGAAGTAAACGGCAAGAAGGTCGGCACATTCGGTGCAACGGGCTGCATAAGTTTTCAGGAGTGGAAGTCGCTGGTCAGTGGTGAAGGCGGAGCCATATTGGGAAGCGATGAGGAGCTGATGAGAAGGTGTGCTGCATTCGTAAATAACGGGCGAGACCCAAAGAAAATCAAAAAGGGTTATCCTTATCCCGGGTCTAACCATCGAATGACTGAGTTCCAGGCGGCTATTCTTACCGAACAGTTCAAACGTTTCCTTGAGCAGGATGAAATTCGCCAGAAAAATGGAATATACGTCGAGCAAGAACTTTCAAAAATTCCCGGCCTTAAACCCAGGAAACAGTATTCTGATAAAACCAGAATCACATACGTGACTTTCGAGATGGATTACGACAGGAAATCTTTTAACAATGTCCCTGCGGCGAAATTCGCCGAGGCGGTCCGGGCCGAGGGCATCCCCATATCGGGACATGAAAGAAGATACCCAGATAGCTGTCATAAAGAAGGAATGTTAGAAGAACACCTTAATTCGCGTGGATTTCAAAGGTCGTTTTCAGAAGCCAGGCTTAAAAAGTACAGGGAATCCCTGCTTAATTTGCCGGTTATTGACAACATTAAATCCAGCGGCAAAGAAATGCTCTCAATGGAAAGTAAAATAATCTTTCTTGGTTCCAAAAGGGATGTGGATGACATCATTGAAGCGGTAGTAAAGGTTGCGAAGAATATCGACAAGCTCACATAACGTTTAATCCAACTACTTTGTGGGATTACTATAGTGCGATTAATAAAGAATGAGGCGGCAAAGAGCAGAACGATTTTAGTCTCTCTGGTAACCATCGGGCTATGCGCCGGGGTGTGCGCGGGCCAGCCCGCCATACGTGCGGCGGGCCAGCGGAAAATGGGGCTGGAAGCACCGTCAAAAACGGTCGGCAAATACCAGAAGCTGGAACTGCTCATCAAAGTAGATGGCAGATACAACAACCCCTTCGACCCCAATGAGGTCGATATAACGGTGTTACTGAAGACCCCCAGCAACGAGCAAATCGCGATACCTGCCTTTTACTGTCAGGACTACGAGCGACACGACTTCAATCAGGGACACAAGACGGTTAGCTGGCTCTACCCGCTCGGCCAGTCCGCCTATGGCGGATGGAAGGCGCGGTTTGCCCCGATGGAAACCGGCACTTATTCTGCACTCGCAAAGTTAAAAGACCACAGCGGCACAGTTCAATCAGAGAGCATTCAATTCGACTGCGTACCCTCACCGAGAAAGGGCTTCCTTCGCATCGGTCGCAAAGACCCACGCTTCTTAGAATTCACTGAGGGCATTCCCTTCTTTGCCATCGGCCAGAACCTCGCCTTTATCGGTGAAGAGCAATACGTTAATCTCGCAAAAGCAGAAGACATATTCGGCAAGCTCTCACGAAACGGCGCTAACTTTCTGCGAATCTGGACCTGTTGCGAAGATTGGGCAATGGCCATCGAGGCAAGAAAGAGCGCCTGGAACCGTTCGTGGTCTCGCACGGCACACATTGTGCCGATACCCGGCAGCGAGAAGGAACCACGCCCGCGCAAGTGTGTAAAAATCGAAGGTGGCGATGGCGCCTCAGTTACCGTTTCTCCTTCCCATCCAGTGGCGCTGCGGCCCAAGACGCGTTACATATTCACCGGCCAATTCAAGGCGGATGGACCTGCTGGACTGCGAGTCGAGATAGGACGTGGTGACAGCAGACAGCCCTTCGACGCTGCCCCGCAGGGCGATTGGAAGAAGTTCAGCCGGGACTTTTTAACAGGAGAAAATGATTTCTGGCTCGGCAGAATAGTCCTCAGCCAAGTGGGAGCTGGCACGGTCTGGATAGACAACCTGTCGCTAAAGGAGGCCAGTGACGGAGCCGAATTGTTGTGGGAAGCCGACGTAAATCGCCCTATAAGAGGTTTCTACAATCAGGTTGATTGCTTTATACTGGACCAGCTCATCGAAGCATCTGAGCGGAACGGCATCTACCTTATGTTGTGCATAATCACCAGAGACCTCTATATGAAGTCGCTTTCTAATGAGCAGAGTTCCGAATACCAGCAGGCAATCGAGGATGCCGGGAAGTTGATGCGGTATGCCGTAGCGCGATGGGGTTATTCCACCAGCGTCGCCGCGTGGGAATACTTCAATGAGATTGACCCGGGCCTGCCCACCGACCGATTCTACACAGAGCTTGGTGAGTATCTCGAGCAAATCGACATTTATCATCATTTACGCACAACCAGCACGTGGCACCCTTCAGCGAAAGACTGCCATCATCCAGAGCTGGATATAGGCCAGTTGCACCACTATATGCGGCCTGGGACAAATGAGGACTACAAGGACGAAGTGGCAGTGCTGATGGACAAGACGCGGTTCTTGAGGGAACACGCTCCGAGCAAGCCGGTGCTAATCGGTGAATTCGGCCTGGCTACCCCCAAATGGGGACTGAGCGAATATATGAAACAGGATACCGAAGCCGTTCATTTCCACAATTCGCTCTGGGCATCGGCGTTCGCGGGTGCTTCAGGGACAGCTCTTTTTTGGTGGTGGGACCAGCTCGACAGGCAGGACGCATACCGCCATTATCAACCTCTGGCAGCATTTCTTGCCGACGTCTCGTTCGCAGGGCTGCAGGAGCTTAAAGCCACCGCATCCGGCGAGCAACTTCGCCTGCTCGGCTACCAGGGTAACGACCTCGCATACTTGTGGCTGTTTGACCCGCAGGCAACCTGGTGGAACATAGTGATTGAGAAGCAAAAACCAGCCGAAATCAAAGACGCCACAATCGAAATTCAGGGACTCCAACCCAGCACTTATTGTATCGAGTGGTGGCATACCTGCGAGGGCAAGGTCATCCAGAAAGAACAGGTCTCGTTCTCACAAGGTCCTTTACGCGTTTCTATTCCGCCGTTCAGCCGGGATATTGCCTGCAAAATCAGGCGGTGAGACATTTTCCCATATACCGCGTTTAGAAACACTTCTACGCCGTTCAATTCCAAATAATATCAAATGATTCTTTGAATTTCAATAATACGAACCTTGTGACACACAAAGCGAGAGGGAAATCCGGGTCAAGAATTCCATTTGACAAACCTGACCTCACCCGGCATAATCGGCCCCGAAGCACGGTCAGCAACAAACAAGAATAGAAAAGAGGGCCAAGATATGAGAACAACATTCAAGCAACTGATGGTCGTGTTAATTATCATGACCGGCAACATCCCTGCGAATTCCGACGAGGGTATGTGGCTATACAATGACCCACCCCGTCGATTGTTGAAAGATAAATACGGATTTGAATTAACCCAAGCATGGTTGGCGCACGTTCAAAAATCTTCGGTGCGGTTTAATAGCGGCGGCTCCGGTTCTTTTGTGTCTGAGGACGGCCTCATTATTTCGAACCACCACGTAGGTGCGGATGCGCTGCAAAAATTCAGCGATGCGGAGCACAATTATTATCGGGATGGATTCCATGCGCGCGCTCAAGAAGAAGAAAAACGGTGCCTGGATTTGGAACTGAATGTGCTCATCAGCATCGACGATGTGACGGACAGGGTCAACGCCGCGGTCAAACCCGACATGAATGCTGAACAGGCGTTTGCTGCCCGTCGGGCGGTCATGGCGGAAATCGAAAAGGAATCTCTCCAAAAAACGGGACTACGCAGCGATGTGGTCACCCTTTACCAGGGCGGGAAATACCATTTATACTGCTTTAAGAAATATACCGATGTTCGCTTAGTGTTTGCTCCTGAATACCAGACCGCCTTTTTCGGCGGAGACCCTGATAATTTCGAATACCCCCGCTTCGACCTCGATATTTGCCTGTTTCGGGCCTACGAAAATGGCAAACCGGCAAAAGTTGAGCATTACCTCAGGTGGAGCTCCAAGGGGGTGAGCGAGGGAGACCTGGTCTTCGTTTCGGGCCACCCGGGCAACACCAGCCGCCAATTAACCGTGGCCGAATTGGAATACCTGCGCGACCAGCATTTCCCTTATGTCTTGCAGAGACTGCACAGCGTAGAAGTAATGCTGTTGGCGTACAGCACGCGAACTGATGAAAACGCCCGTCGTGCGAAAGAAACCCTGTTTGGCGTTCAAAACAGCCGCAAGGCGAGGGAGGGCATGTTCGCGGGCTTGCTGGACCCTCAGCTTCTGTTGCAAAAGCAGACTGCCGAACAACAATTGCGTGCCGCTGTGGCCCAAGACCCCAATGCAAAGGAGGCCCTGTCGTCATGGGACCGCATTGCTGATGCGCAGCAGGTCATTGCCCGCAACTCGCTGCACTATAACTTGCTCGAAAAAGCCAATGGGTTCAACAGCACCCTCTTCCACATTGCCCGTACCATTTCTCGGGCGGTGGAGGAAAAGACCAAACCCAACGGAGAGCGCCTGCGCGAATTCCGCGACTCCAACCTCGAATCTCTGGAATTCCAACTCTTTTCAGAAGAACCCCTCTACGACGATTTTGAGCAAGTCAAGCTGGCCCATTCTCTGACCTGGCTGGTCGAGCAACTGGGCTATTCCCACCCGTTGGTCCAGAAGGTGCTGGCGGGCAAATCGCCGTGCACCCGCGCCGCCGAACTGGTTTTGGGAACTAAACTAAAAGATGTCGCGATTCGCAAGAGACTATATGCTGGAACGGCAGCCAAGGTGGAAGCAGCGCATGACCCCATGATTGAACTAGCCAGACTGGTCGATACTGAGGCACGTGCCGTGCGAAAAATCATCGAAACCCAGGGTGAGATTCAAAGCCAGGCCCATGCCAGGATTGCCCAGGCCAGGTTCGCCGTGGAGAAAACCAGTTCGTATCCTGATGCAACCTTCACACTGCGCCTGGCGTTTGGCACAGTGAAAGGCTACGAGGAAAACGGCCAAGCGGTTCCTATCCAAACCACCTTTGCCGGCCTCTACGAGCGAGCGGCCGCCCACCATTACAAACCGCCGTTTGACCTCCCTCAACGCTGGACCGCTCGGAAAGACAAACTCGACTTGAGCACGCCGTTTAATTTCGTCTCCACGGCGGACATCATTGGCGGCAATTCGGGCAGCCCTGTCGTCAATCGCCATGGCGAGTTTGTCGGCATCATTTTTGACGGCAATATTCAGTCATTGGTGCTCGACTTCGCTTACACTGACGTTCAAGCCCGAGCGGTCTCCGTCAATTCTCAGGCAATCGTTGAGGCATTGCGGAAGGTTTACGACGCTGGTGAACTGGCTGATGAGCTGGCCGGTAAAAAACGGCCGTGAGCCACACAATAGATAATTGAGCTTCAATAAGTTGCTGTCCCTGCTACTTTGGATTTTGTGTTATGGTCATATAAGGTGGTAACATGACAAAGAGACCTTACTTCACGAAAATAGTATTCTTTGAAACAAATATGCGTATCTTTTTCTTTCTTGTATTAAGTCTGGCTGCGGTGAATAGCACCGTTTGTGGACAGCAAGTGCACGGTCGGCCAAGGCCGAGAAAGGTCCCCTCACCCTCAACTGAGCTGAATCTTAAAGAAATCCCTTTTAAGATTGTGTATGAAACCTATCGTCAAACCGATGGCAGGGAGAACTGGGAATTGTACCTGATGAATGCGGACGGCTCTAATCCGGTGAATCTGACCAATACCCCGGCTCTGGATGAGATGTATCCTCACGTCTCTCCTGATGGAGCTAAAGTGTGTTTTGTCGTTGACGAAGAAACAGAGGGAATAAAAGTTCGAAATGTCTACTACATGAACATCGATGGGACCACGAGGGTCAAGGTTGCTGAAAATGCTCGTGAGCCGTGCTGGAGTCCTGACGGTAAAAGCATCGCATATCTAAGAGGAGAGTTTGAGCGATACAGCACCAGGGAATATGCAACCTCGGAGCTTTTGATTTACGACCTAAAGACACGCCAACACAGACAACACCCAAACAGCACTTTACATCACATCTATGCTATTTGCTGGTCGCCTGATGGGAATTGGTTCGTTGCTGCCGTGCATGGAGGTATGGGTTACAGCGATACTATCCTGGCTTTTGAAGCCAACGGGACAAATGTCTTTGATTTAGAGCAGTGGGGAGTCAGAGGTTGCAGGCCCGACCTTGAGCTTGATGGCAAGAGAATGACGTGGGGGGCTACTGATTGGGATTTATGCGTCGCCGATATTGACCTGACGTCCCCTGCGCCCGTGGTCACCGATGTTCATAAAGTTGTCGCTTGCCTGCGCAATTTCAAAGTTTATCACGTTGACTTCTCGCCGGATGGCAAGTACATCGCCTTCAGTTACGGCCCTTTCGATGGAGAACAGCAGGTAGGCGGCAAGGCACAAGGCTGGAATATCCGTGTGAGTGACTTAACGGGCAAATGGGTGCAAATCACCACCGACGGGAACCACAACAAGGAGCCGGACTGGGTACCGATTCCGACCATGAACCATTGAGCGCATTCTAAACTAAAAGATAAGCCGGGTGAAAGGGGAAATAATGGCAAGAAGATGGCGCATTTCAAAAACTGGGCTGTCTATAACAGGTGCGGGCGTTCTTTTCGCTTTTATCTTGAGCGCGTTTGTGGCAAATGAAGCTGTTTGCATGTCCCAACCGCAAGCTCCGGTAGAGCAGAGGACAACCCCATCAGCACAAGCTGAGCTGAACCTAAAAGAAATCCCTTTTAAGATTGTGTATGAAACCTACCGTCAAACCAATGGCAGGGAGAATTGGGAATTGTACCTGATGAATGCGGACGGCTCCAATCCGGTGAATCTGACCAATACCCCGGCTCTGGATGAGATGTATCCTCACGTCTCCTCTGATGGCACCAAAGTGTGTTTTGTCGTTGATGAACTGGTGGGAGACAACAAGGTTCGAAATGTCTATTATATGAACATTGACGGAACCGGACGCGTTAAGGTTGCTGAAAATGCTCGTGACCCGTGCTGGAGTCCCGACGGGAAGATTATTGCATATCTAAAGGGGGAATTCGACCGCTACACTATTACCGATTATGCATCCAAAGGGCTTTTCTTTTACGACCTGGAAACGCGGAAACACAGAGAACACACAAACAAAACTCTACACCATCTTTACAACATCTGCTGGTCAGCAGATGACGGTTGGTTCTTTGCCACAGTGCACGGTGGAATGGGTTTCAAACACGCCATCCTGGCTTTTGAAGCCAGCGGAACCAGAGTCTTTGATTTGACATCGTATGGGGTTACAGGTTGTAGGCCTGATTGTAGTATTGACGGTAAAAAGGTAACGTGGGGCGCCTCTGATTGTGACTTGTGTGCAGGCAATATCGACCTGACGACCTCTACACCAAAGGTGATGGATGCTCACGGCGTTATCAAGTGTCAAAAAGGGTACGAAACCTATCACGCCGACTTCTCACCGGATGGCAATTACATCGCATT
>Ga0315294_10009262_pt1 | contig 10814 bp, 14 predicted proteins | sample YL17G13_40_MG_FD_203626 | JGI IMG/M metagenome (GOLD analysis project Ga0315294, IMG submission 203626) | Sediment microbial communities from Yellowstone Lake, YNP, Wyoming, USA - YL17G13_40 | ecosystem: Environmental > Aquatic > Freshwater > Lake > Sediment | place: USA: Wyoming | collected... | reverse complement strand
GCGCACGCCTGTTGCCCTGGCTCGGGCCGGCGACGGCGCGGGACCTGGTGAGCGTGAGTCCCCAGCTCTCCGACGACCAGACAATCGCCGGTCTCGCCGTCTCCCGGCTCGACAGCGGGTACAGGGGCCCAGAGGAGGTCGAAGCGATTGACCGTCTCGGTAGTGGTCACCTGACAGGCGCAGGCGTGGGGGACACCATCGGAATCGTGTCGGAGAGCCTGGGACCGAGCGGCATCAGCAAGGCGTTCCGGGTTCAGGAAATGGCGGTCGACGACAAGACGGTCACCGTGCGCGGCCATACTGAAGGGGGTCTAACTCCGCGGAGGGGGCTACGGGGTCTCCTGCGGGGCATCGAGGCATCTGTGCGCGACTTACAGCGCAGTAATTAAAAGGAGTGTGACATGGGAAAGCTATTGGAAAAGGTCAAGGAACGGTTCACTGGCGGCGGCCAGACTTTTGAGGCTGCGCTGTCCGCCAAGGTCATCAGGGCTGATGGCAAGGTGGAACACCTGGGGGTCATCAGCCGCAAGTACGTGACGACCGCGTTCGTCAACCTGCTGTGCCTCGCCCTTCAAGGGACGGTGGGGGCGCTCCTGACCTTCAAGTACCACGATTGCGGGACAGGGGTGGGCGCCGAGAACATCACGGACGTGGCCCTCGGGACACCCTACGGCGGTGCCCGTGCGGTGGGAACGCAGGTTCAGGGGACGACGGCCAACATCTACAAGAGCGTCGGCACGGTCAGCTTCACGAGCACCCTGGCGATCACCGAGCACGGCCTGTTCAGCGCGTCGTCCAGCGTTACCCTGATGGACCGCTCGGTGTTCAGCGCCATCAACGTGAACTCAGGGGATTCTATTGAGTTCACGTACAATCTGACCCTCACAGCAGGCGGGTAGAAGGAGGAAACGATGCCCAAGGACAACGACAAGCACCTCGACCCCGCCGGCGAGCGGGACTACGTGGTGAACCACTCGACGCGCATGGTTCACTCCACGTCCAGCGCCGACCCGCGGTGTGCGCCACGAGAGACGGACAACCCCGGCTGGGGGAACGACCTGGAGATGTTGGAGGCTCAGGGGTTCGTCCCCTGCCCGCTGTGTCTGCCGGGACGATTCCAGTAGGCACCGACAGGGAACATGGCGAACCCAGCGGCCGGTATTCGGGCGGCGGTTGCCGCACGCTATCCCGACGCCGTTCTCATCGAACGCGGGCTGAGTCATCTCCGGCACCGACGAGTCGACCCTGATGGTAGAGAGCGCTTCATTTATGATGGTGTCATCGGGGCGCTGCACTACAAGGACGATCAGGACTCCTGGCAGGAGATAGACAACGACCTAGAGGACGACGGCGCTGATGGGTTCAGTGTCCACACGGGCCATACCGGGCACCTGTTGCGCATGGCGGCGGACGGCAAGCGTCGCCTGTACCCGAACCGATACGACCTGACGCGCTATGTGGAGTTCTCCGGTTTACCTAGCCCGGGGACTCCACAGCGCGGCGCTAACTATCTGGCCTGGGATCGGCCCCACTTCGCCGCCAAGATCACCAACGGCGGCGGCGGTATCAAGTTCACCTTTACCCTCAAGGATGCGTCGGCGCCTACCAGCGTCAGCTTCAACGTCGCCCTGGTGGGCCTGACACGGCAGGGGCGCGTCCTGCTGGCGGACGGCGTGCCCGTGGCCGAGATGCGCCTGCCGACCGCCGTAGACGCGGCGGGCACCGAACGCGACTGCGCCTTCACTCTCACGGCTGGCAAGGTAACGATTAGCCTGGATACTACGGGCCTAGTCTTCCCCATCGAGATCGACCCGACGGTGGATGTGCAGGTTGGGGCCAGTAACGACGATGGATACCGCTATGGTGCCAGCAGCTTCGGCAGAGCTGCTCAGTATTGCTATGTCGGCTTCAGCGGCTATCCCTACCACACCTTCTTGCGGTGGACTGGCGTAACGATTGAGTCGCACCACGTCGATGTCTCCTACATCGAGGTCTACCCCTACGCTGCCGCGGTGGGGACGCCTACTCGGTCTATTTACGGCGTCGACGAAGACAACCCCGCTGGACCGACATCTGCTGCCACGTTCGATGCCGATCCTCTAACAGAATACAATATCGACTGGATAGGTGAGTGGACTGCCGCCACATGGAACCAGTCTGACTCCCTGAACGATATCTTCCAGGAGCTTGCGGACTCCTACGCCATCTCCAACGAAGCTGTCATGCTCCAGATACGAGACGCCTACGGAGGCGGCACTAACCTCCAGCAATTACGTTCCTGGGACTATACCGGCAACCTACACGGCCCAAAGCTGCACATCGAGTCACACGCCGCAGGCCAAGAGCCCCAGGCCGTCGCCGGTGCGCTCACTATGGCGGGGAGCTTGACGCGCAAGGTTATGCGCGGGGTCGCCGGAGCGTTGGCGCCGGTCGGGGCTCTTTCGGAATTCGTGACACTCACGGGCGTGGGCAACCTGGTAGGAACGAGCAACACCGAGTTTGCCACACGTACTACCCTACAACGTAAAGGCTTCTACGCAGCAGGGCGGTTCTGGTCGTTCTATGTAGAATACGTCTTGGGGAATTGGCCCGGTGACGCTGAACTCAGGGGGCTGATAGTCTTCCGGACATCCACCGACGGGATCACCTGGTCGGCCAAAACGGACATCGCCCAGGACTGGCTTCATGGAGCGGGTTTTAGTGTCTATTTCGATGGGGTGTACTTCCATTATGTGCGAGTACGCATCTGGTATGATACCGGGTTATCTTATAGGCGTGGGCTGCCCAATTCTGACGGCACCGTTACTTGGTCGGCTGCCGAACAGGTTATCTTTGCCCATGACGCTTGGCATCTATATGAAGACCCCTCAATCGTCCTAGACAGCGACGGATATCCGTGGGTAGGTTATGACCACGGAGAAGCCAGTGGCTACCCGTTCAACTGGGCGTTTGACTGGAGTGTCACGAAATCCTCTGCAAAGGACGGAACGTGGGTGACGGAGGAAACCTGGTTGCTTCCAGAAGCGGGACACAACCAGGGGTTCGTCTGGTCTTCTCTTGGGGAGATAGTTGCCCTGACGGATGGGAAACTCTACAGCATCTACATCTCTCACTTTCCGAACGCTGGTGGTAACTGGCACGTGATGGGGAAGCTGTGGAGCGGAACCTCCTGGGGTGCTGAAGAAACTATATCGACAACCTATGTTCATTCCGAGTTCTTCTCTGAGGCGTCAGCTATTGCCGTCGGAGATGACGTTCATGTCGCTTTCCTCGCTGAACCTGATGCGGGTGTCTGTTACGTCAAACGCACCTACGGCGTCGGCTGGGGTTCAACGGAGGTAGTCTTGTCGTCGGGGTCTGAAGTAACCTCCCCCATCCTGTCCTGTGACGCCGCGACTGGCGACATCTATTGTTTCTGGGAGTCTTCGCCCACGGCCGACCATATCTACTTTAGGATAAGAGATGCTGAGTCCCAGACCTGGGGGGCTGTGTATGACTGGATAGATGAGTCGACCGACGGACTGGGAACGAATGAGGCCAGGTTGACCGTGTTCTGTACCTCGATTGGGGCGGTTCTCGGCCTGCTTTACACTACCAAGACTGGCCAGATGCCTAGTTCCCACAACGTGAAATTAGCCATACTCAAGATGCCCCCCCAGAATTTCTATCAGGCGCTCACTGGCGCATTGACATCGGCAGGGGCATTGGCGAGACGTGCCAAAACAACTCTCACGGGGGCGCTCACCAGCGCGGGGCTTCTGACCGGCAAGGCTCTGAAGGCCCTGGCGGGCAGCCTGACCAGCGACGGGACCCTGCCGCGCAAGGCGTTTAGCGCGCTGGCGGGTGGCCTAACCAGTAGTGGGGCGCTGGTGAAAAAGGGCGTCTTGGGCCTGAGTGGTGCCCTCACATCCAGCGGCGCGCTCGGGGCCATCCTTGTCTTCCTCAAAAGCGTCGGCGGCACTCTCACTCCCGCGGGCGTGGTTTCCGCGGTGTCCGCGAGATTGATGGCTGTCGTCGGCACCCTGACCAGTGCCGGTGATCTGACTCGCCGCTCGGCCTATGCCGTCGTCGGTATCCTCACGAGTAGCGGTGCCCTGGCGACCCTCAAGCTATTCCTCAGCTCCGTTGCGGGCGCTCTGACCAGCGCGGGCGGTCTAGGGCTGGGCATGGCGAAGGCCCTAACTGGTGCCTTGACCTCCTCCGGCGCGGTGGGCCGCATCACGGCGTTTACCAAGGGCGTAGCCGGTGCCCTGACTCCAACGGGGGCTCTCAGTCTTATCTCTGCGCGCCTGAAGGACGTCGCCGGTGCCCTGGCATCTGCTGGTAACCTCACCCGACTCACAGCAAAGGTAACCGGCCTGGCGGGGGCTCTGACCAGTTCGGGCATTGTTAGCGGTATCCAACTGCTCCTCAAGGGCGTCGCTGGCACCCTGACGAGCAGCGGCACTGTGCTGGGCCAGGGCAGAAAGGCTCTCGCCGGCAGCCTGACTAGCACCGGGGCTCTCATCCGCAAGATATCGCAGGGCCTTGTTGGTAGCCTGAGCTCGTCCGGCGTTATGACGACGGCGACGGTCTATCTAAAGTCCCTCGCTGGTGCCCTGACCAGCAGCGGGACGGTGGTAACGCTCAAGGTCTTCCTCCAGTCAGTTGCCGGTGCACTGACGAGCGCTGGCGTTCTGGTGGGAAAGGCTCAGAAAGTCCTTGCTGGCGGCTTGACTAGCGCGGGGATCATCGCCCGAAAGACGGGGCTGTCCGTCGCTGGTGCGTTGACCAATGCCGGTGCCCTGACTCGCCAGATGGCCTACGCCGTTATCGGCGTCCTGACGAGTAGCGGCGTCTTGACAACTCTCAAGCTATTTCTGGTGTCCGTCGCGGGTACATTGAGCAGCAGCGGGACGTTGTTGGCGAAGGCCCAGAAGGTGCTCGGCGGTGGCCTTGCGGCTGGCGGGACGTTGGCGCGGAACATCGGTAAGGTGGTCGCTGGTGCGCTAACCAGCGCGGGCGGTCTAGGGCGGTGGATGGCCTACGCTGTCGCCGGCATCTTGACGAGCAGCGGCACCCTGGCGACTCTCAAGGTTCTGCTCAAAGCCGTATCAGGAACCCTCACCAGCGCCGGGGTGCTGGCGACGAAGGCCCAGAAAGCCCTTGCCGGCGCCGTGACGAGTACAGGGGATCTCGTTCGCAAGGTAGCGCAGGGTCTCGCCGGGAGCCTTACGCTGGCGGGCAGCGTTACAAGGGCGGTGGCGCGCCTAGTATCGCTCGCTGGTGGCCTCACACCCACGGGCGCGCTCGGGACGCTCAAGGTGATCCTGAAAGCCGTTGCGGGCGCTCTCACGAGCAGCGGCTCCGTGGCGCGGCTATCCAGCAAGGTGTTAGGCGGCACCCTGACAAGCGCTGGAACGGTCGCAGGTAAGGCCAAGAAGGTGCTGGCCGGGGCGCTTACGTTGACCGGCATACTGGCCGCCGTAAGGCTGGCCAACACCTTCTTCCAGACCATCGGCGGTGCGCTGACAAGCTCCGGGTTGGTCACGCGTCTACCGCAGAAGGCACTCTCAGGCACCCTGACCAGCGCGGGGTCCCTTGGCCGCGGTATAGGGTATGGCGTGGCCGGGGTACTGACGAGCTCCGGCAGCCTGGCGCGGAGGATTGGCAGGGGCCTAGCCGGCGTCCTCTCGGCTGTGGGCGCGGTCATCCAAAGGCTGTTCGTCGGCGGTGCGCCGACCGTCATCGACCTGGTGGGCAGCTACGAATACACGATCTCACTGGCCGGCTCCTATATCCACACGCTGGCGCTGGTCGGGTCCTACGTGCCGACGCTGGCGCTGGTCGGGTCTTATCAGCACGTCATTGACCTCTCGGGGTCTCATGTACCGGAAGTAGAAATGGAGGCGAGCTATGGCTGAACACGAGAACATATCAATGTTCCGCGGTGAGGACAAGGTGCTCCAGGTGACGCTCGATCCCGTCGTCAATATCACCGGCTGGGCACTGACGTTCACCCTGCGTCTGACTACTGGTGAGGCTACGGCCCTGATCGAGAAGACGGTTGGAGCCGGGATCGTTATCACCGGCGGCGCCACGGGTGTCTTTCAGGTCACGCTGGCGGATACCGACACGATTGGCTTCCAGCCCGGGAAATATGTCTTTGACTGCAAGCGAACGGATGCGGGGTCGGAGACAATCCTAGTCTACGGGACACTGACCCTCTTGGCGGAGGTGACGCGGTGATGGGCGAAGTAACAACCGACCGAATATGGGACAAACTCCTCGACATAACCGAGGCCATCGGGGAGTGCAAGGTCGCGATCTCAACGTGTGCCTCCAACATCAAGGCCCAGGCTGAGGTCGTGGCAATACTCGCTACTCACCAGAAGGAGGCGAACGGCAACGCGGGGCATATCCTTCAGCGGCTTGTAGCGATAGAGCTGGCGAACGCTGGGGACTGCGGTGAGCAGAAGGGGGCACGCCGACAATGGGCGGTCATCGCGGGCGTCCTTGTCGTCGCAGCCGCCGTCGCGGGAACGGGTGGCACGTTCATCGGACTGGTGATTCGTTGACACACATCGCCGTCGACTTCGCCCGGGCCCCCGAAGAGGCGCAGGAACTGTGGACGTCGGAGACTGTCCGGGCCTACCTGGACGAGGCGGTCAAGGCGACGGGCTTGACGCGCTTCGGGCCGGAGGTGGTCGAGGAGAACGGCGCGGTCCTGATGGGCTTCCAGATGATCGCGGAGAGCCATGTCAGCGTCCATGCCGACCGAGCGACCGGCCGCGGCTGGGCTGATGTCTTCTCCTGCAAGGACGTGAGCGCTGGGCTGGTATCCGTCGCCGTCGACCGGACGTTCGGCGGCTGGCAGACGATCCGGCGCATCCCGAGAGTGGAGTTATCATAAGGAGGTGCATCATGACATACGACTTTAAGCGCATCGAAGAGACGTTCTATGCTGTCCTGGCCGCGGTAGTTGTCTTCGCTGCGATGGAGGCGGCGGGACACCAGGACTTCTCCGACTGGAGGACGTGGCTACCTGTGCTTGCCGGCGGCTGTATCCGAGCAGCTGCGGGGGCGCTGGTAGCCGTACTGACGAAGAAGTAGGAGGTCGCTATGCCAACTGTGAAGCTACACGGTATCGAGGTCGCCGACGTGCGCCACCTCTTCCCCGACGCGCCGGGCGCGAGTTGCTCTAACTACCATCCGCCAGCAGGGATCATCGGGATCGCCCAACACCATGACGCTGTCCTGATGCCACCAGGGGACACGGACCACAACGGGACCACGCTCGACGAGGACATGGAGAGGCTCCAGACGATCTACGACTACAACCTGCCCCGGCTCGGCGGCTATCCCTACCAGTTCACCGCCAGCCCCAACGGTCGCCTCTTCTGGTGCCGATCTCTCGACACCTGGGGGGCTCACGTCGGAGGGATGAACGACCGTCTGCTCGGTATCGCCATCATGGGCGACTACCGCAAGGCAGAGCCGCCGGTAGAGGGGCTGTGTAGTCTCTCTCTAGGCTACATCGCTCTCTGGCGGTTCCTTGGGCACCTGAGCGTCGCGAAGGGGCACGGGAGCTGGGCGCCGGGGACGACGGAGTGTCCGGGGCCTGGGTTGTGGATCCCGAAGGTGTTACAGTTCGCCGCCTTCAACGCGTCGCGGTTCCCCGGCTAGGCGAGTGAGCGGCCCCCTCTCGACCTACCCGCCGGATCGGGGCTGCGACCTCGCGCCCTGCTGTTTGGAGTGCCCCTTCCCTCAGTGCCGGTATGACGGGGAGGAGCGCTACGGCGGACGGCCCTCGGGTCCGCAGTTCGCCACTCGCGTGAAGGCGCAAGAGGCGGCCCGGCTGCGAGCTGAGGGCTACAGGATCGCCCAGATCGCACAACAGATGGGCCGTCACCCACGGGTGATCATGCGCTACCTGTCCATCGCTCGGGACACCCCCGCCCGCCTGCCACGGCGCTGAGGATCTGCCGCAAAAGGAGTCCATCAGTACCCTGTACCAGCGTCCCAGGTTCCGACGCGCCACGGGGCTCTCAGGGGTTTTTGCCCTTTTTCGACTCTGCGACGCCTGCGATAGGGCATACGGGATACTAAAATTAGCACCCCCTCACCTTGCCCCGATCAAAAAACGCGCCTACGGGGGTCTCAAGGGGATTAGTCCACACTATCTCATGCCTCCACAAGCCCCGTCACGGGTTTTATTTCTCGGACCTCTATACTCACTCACCCGACGAGCCGGTCCGCGGGGTTGTATTTCCGGGACGCCTCGAGCGCCCGGTCGGCGGCGAAGTAGCGCCCGTAGCGGAGGCTCATGGCGATCGTGCTATGTCCCAGGAGCTGCTGCAGGTCCCCGACGTCGGCGCCGGCGGCAAGGAACTCGTGGGCAAAGGTGTGCCGAAACCTGTGGACGTTGGCCCCCGAAATCCCCGCTCTCTCCCCCAGGCGCTCGACCAGGTGGTAGAGCGAGTCGGCACGCAGGTGCCCGCCGTTCAGCCCAGGAAAGAGCCAGCCGCGGCGGATACGCTCGGCGGTCAGGTAAGCGCGTAGGGCGCCGAGGGCCCGCTCACCCGGCGCGACGCGGCGGTTCTTGCCGCCCTTGCCGTTGCGGATCAAAAGGGTTCCGGCCTCCCAGTCCACGTCGCCCACAGAGAGCGCCACGAGCTCGCTGGCCCGCATCCCTGAGCCGATCAGTAGCAGGAGTAGGGTCGTGTCCCGAGGGCTATCCCTTGTGGCTCTGAGGAACCGCCTGAGCTCGAAAAGTGAGTAAGGCCGGATGGGGACGTCCCTCTCGTGGGGGACGGGGATCTCGGCGAGAGGATTGGCGCCACCCTGCCACCGGAGGAAGGAGCGCAGCGCGAAGTAGTAGCCGCGCACCGTCCAGCGGGCGTAGAGGCCGTAGAGGGAGGCGAGCCAGGCGGGGGCAAGTTCAGGGCAAGGGCAACGCCGGCGCTCCCGGCAGAAGCGGGCGAAGTTGCCCAGCGCCGAGAGGGTCGTCTCTATTGTGTGGGGGCTCCTCCCCAGCGTCTGAAGGTACTGGCGGTAGCGCTCAGTACACCTTAGCCACTCTTGGCTTCGCAACATATTCCCCTGGCGGGGGTTGCGCTTTTCCTTGCATGGGCCAAAAGGGAGGGGTCGTTGTTGTGCGGATTGCAGTCGATGTGGTGGACAACCTCTTGGGGCTGCAGGAAACGGCCCAATAATTCCTCCATCACAAGTCGGTGTTCGGCAACGTAGCCGCTGGAGTTCGCGCGTGGATGCTCCGGCCGATACAGATAGACATACCGCCTCACAGTCCGGCCACCGTTCCAGCTAGGATGCCCATCGGCTTTGGGGAAACGGAAGGGGGCCAGTCGGGTTCCGTGTATTTGTCGAAGTTCTGGATCACGAAGATATGATGCCCTCACACTTTCAGCGATCCGCTTACGATCTTCCGTTGTCCGCATCCGGGAGTTATGCCCGTTCACGAAGCGGCGCTTGTGGCTCCATTGATCCCTATCCTCAAGGAGCATCCCACAACCGCAGGCGCAATCAATGATTTGTCGTTCTATCATGCACAGCCTCTATCTACGGGGTTATCGGATTGCGACTGCGTCTCCCGTAGGGGGTACAGCGGGGGAGTGGACTTCGGGATGGGCTGCCAACAGCAGGGTCTGGTAGGGGCAACCGGTGGCCTTCGATATCGCCCGGAGCGTGTCGTCGCTGGTGCTGCCAAAGCGGAAGAGGTCATAGAGGCGCTGAGGCGGCAAGTCCCAGGCGCGGGCTACCCGCAAGATGGGACGCTCCTTCACAGGGCGCGCGTCGATTAACGATTCTATCAGCCGAGTCAGTTCATTCATTCCGACATTCAGTCTAGCAAACCCCCGTGTCATTGTCAAGACCTCCCCTAAACTTTCTTGAAAATAGGCCGATAACCTACTTGACACAGTTTAGAGATAGCCTTATAGTAGGGGCACAGATACAAGGAGAGCTGGGGATGACCGAGGAAACCCGCGAAGACACAGAACAGACCCCTTCTGCCTGCCAGGGAGAAGGTTGCCGGACTCAGGAAGCGCCCTCTGCGGCTAGGCAAACGGATGAGTCAGCGTGGTGGAGCCGGTGGGACTCGAACCCACGACCCCCAGACTGCCAGTCTAGTGCTCTCCCAACTGAGCTACGGCCCCACCTTCGGAAGTCTGTATCGGCTAGTCTACCCGCCCCTCAGTCAACCCGCAAGCATCATCTCATAGATCATCGACACCTTTCGCGCGTCTCCGCCGGCCAGGTTTCACCTCGCCACCAGCGAACGATCATCCGGCGGCGCGATATCAGCCCCGGCCCGCAAGGTCAGTCCCCAAGCTCTCCAGGCTGGCCGGGGCGGTCTTATCTGTCCGTTACGCAAGGATGCGGTAGTTAGCAGAAGCCCCAGGGTGGCAAGGACGCTGCCCTGGGGCAAAGTCTAAAGGGAGGCAAAGATGACACCCACTATCGGCGACATCATCCGCGGCCTCAAGGACGTGGCCTGGCCGGTCAACCCCATCGCCATCGAGCCTACCGCGCCCGACCTGACGCTCCTCTTCCGGGCGCAGGCCCGGTTGGCGAACATCCCCGAGATCGTCATCAAAGGCGTGGAGGGCTATTACCGCGCTATCGCCCCGGACCTGGGCATCGAGCAACTTCAGCAGCTCGCCCTGTGCTTCTTGGAGCAGTACGAGCAGGGGGTCGCTGTGGGTGAAGGCGCCAAGCGAGGACAGCAGGGGGAATGAACACGCTGATCGCACTCTGCGCGTCCTACTGGGCGTTCTTGTGGCTGGCAATGGTGGTCTTCGTCGCCGCCTATTGGC
>Ga0315294_10009261_pt1 | contig 10814 bp, 10 predicted proteins | sample YL17G13_40_MG_FD_203626 | JGI IMG/M metagenome (GOLD analysis project Ga0315294, IMG submission 203626) | Sediment microbial communities from Yellowstone Lake, YNP, Wyoming, USA - YL17G13_40 | ecosystem: Environmental > Aquatic > Freshwater > Lake > Sediment | place: USA: Wyoming | collected... | reverse complement strand
TTGGAATCCCCGATCCTCTCTGGGGGGAATCGGTGAAAGCTTTCGTGGTTTTAAAAACCGGGATGTCGATGACCGAGGAAGAAGTCATCGAATACTGCAAAGCCCACCTAGCCAGCTACAAAAAGCCCAAACAGGTCAAGTTCGTAGATTCCCTGCCCCGAAATCCATCGGGAAAAGTCCTTAAAAACCTTTTAAGGGAGCGGTAGGAAAAATCTTGATATGAACGAACGAGAGAACAACAGCAAGCGTGAAGCGAAGCGGGGCGGGCATCGGACCGATGCGACCGATCAGACAGATCGGACGGATCCGGCTGAAAATGCCGCCCGCCCGGCACGCCTCCGCGCGAGCGGCGGCTACCGCAAGTTAAGGTCGTTCCAGGTGACCACTACCATCTACGACGCCACGGTGTCGTTCTGCGATCGCTTCATGGATCCGCGCTCGCGCACGGTGGACCAGATGGTCCAGGCGGCGCGCAGCGGGCGGCAGAACATTGCCGAGGGCAGCCGGGCCTCGGCCGCATCCAGCCAGACCGAATTGCGCCTGGTCAATGTCGCCCGTGCCAGCCTTGACGAACTGCTGCTGGACTTCGAGGACTTCCTGCGGCAGCACGGCCTCCCGCAATGGGCAAAAGACGCCCCCCAGGCGCAAGCCGTGCGGGAGGTGGGGAGGAAGAATCCGACGGATCGGTCGGATCCGACCGATCGGTCCGATAAAGACCCTTATACCCCTTGGCTGGCCCACGCCGATCCGGCGGTGGTTGCCAATGCCATCATCTGCCTGATCCACCAGGCCAATTACCTGCTCGACCGGCAGATTGCGGGGCTGGAGCGGCAATTCATCCAGGAAGGTGGCTATAGCGAACGCCTGGCAGCGGCAAGGATTGCGGAGCGCCAGCGTAAAAATCAGACCGATCGGTCGGATCCGACGGATCGGTCTGATCCAATGATCCCTGCCTGCCCCCTTTGCGGCAAACCGATGGCGCTGCGGACGGCCCGCAAGGGCAGGACCGCGGGGTCGCAATTCTGGGGCTGTTGCGGTTATCCCACGTGCAAAGGCGTTCGCCCTTTGGACGGATCGGATGGATCCGTCCAATCGGACCGATCCGACGGATAAGAAGTATGGCCACTGTTGACCAGAAGGGGCAGAAAACCCAGCAACGCATGGTGCGGCTGTTCCGCGAGCAGCTCGGCTACGCCTACCTCGGCGATTGGAGCGACCGCGAAGGCAACCGCAACATCGAAGAAGACCTGTTTCGCAAGTTCCTGCGCGAGAAGCAGGGATATGACGAGACGCTGATCACCCGGGCGCTGCACCTGCTCACTGATCGATCAATTCATGCCTCAGTGGCGGCTGTATCGGGAAGAACTGAATCGGTCGCCCTTAGGTCATGCGATGTGGGAGTATTGAGGAAACTCCATGAGGCGGGTTAAAAAAACCTGCATAATGAGTTATTAAGCCGCGTCTGCTGGCGCGTTTTATTAGCCGCTTCAATGAGGAAACCTGACAATGGCGTTAAGAGAAGAATTCAGAAAACAAGGTGACTGGCTTTTCAGGTGGCGCAGTTATCTTCCTCTCATTATGATTGGAATAGTTCTTTTAGGGATGAGATATTTTGAATATCTTGGCCATAGTGAGGAATGGGATGATATATGGGAAATAATTTGCTTGTTCATATCATTTTTGGGACTTGGAATTCGTTTTTTCACAGTCGGTTATGCACCAAAAGGAACATCCGGAACAAATACCCGAAAGCAAAAAGCGGATGTTCTGAATACTAAAGGAATGTATTCCATCGCGCGGCATCCGTTATACTTAGGAAATTTTATAATCTGGGTTGGGTTATCCGCGTTTTTTCATCTGTGGTGGTTGAGTCTGATAGTCATTCTTTTATTTTGGCTATATTATGAGAGAATAATATTTGCGGAAGAGGAGTTCTTACGGGAAAAATTCGGCAAATCTTATTCAGACTGGGCAGAAAAGACTCCCGCTTTTATACCCGATATAGGAAAGTGGTGTTCTTCCGATATAACTTTTTCATTTAGGACCGGTCTCAAAAATGAATATAAAAGCTTTTATGCCATAATTGTTTCTTTTACTTTTCTCGAAATCATCGGTGATTTCTTTCTGGAACACAGGTTGGAAATAGACAGAATGTGGCTTTCAATATTAATAATTAGTTCAGCAATATATGTAATTATCAGATTTTTGAAAAAGAGAACAAAAATACTGGAAGTCGAGGGAAGATAATAGAAGTTTAGCCGGGATTGCAGGAACGAAAGGCAAGTTTCTCACTCCCAGGCCGGCGACGTGCGAGGGGCCATGAGCGTGAAAATCAACCTTCCTTAAAGAGACAGGGAGGAGGGAGGAGGGTGCAGGGTTCAGGGACCTCGTACCGGGTTCCTCAAACCTTGCATTTTCGCCTTTTCCCCTTTTCCCCCTTCTTTTTTGGCCTTGAACCCTTTCGTTTCAACCCATCTGATTGGGCAGCCACATGCCGATGATGGGGAAGAACATGACCAAGATCAAAACGATCGCCTCGCAGATGACCCAGGGCCAGACCGAGGCATAGATCTCCCCCATGCTGCAATCCGCCGGGGCGATGGCCCGCATGTAGAAGAGGTTGAAGCCGAAGGGCGGAGTGATGTAGGCCATGCCGCAGTTCAGGATGAAGAGAATCCCGAACCAGGTAGGATCGAAGCCCAGGTTGGTGACGATGGGCAGAAAGACCGGCGAGCAGATCATGCACATCCCCACCGGGTCGATGAACATGCCCAGGATGAAGAAGATGAACTGCATGATCCCGATCATCATTAGCGGGGGGATGGCCAAGTCTTTGATCAGGGCAAGGATGAAGTCCGAAGCTCCCCCGGCGGTGTAAATTGAAGAAAAGCTCTTGGCGGCGAAGACGATCCACAAGGCCATGCAGGTGATGTTCAGGGTCCGGATGGTGGCCGCCTTCAGGCTCTTCCAGGTGAGATTTCTTTTAATCAGGCTGCAGAGGAGGGCCCCAAAGGCGCCGATGGCCGAAGCTTCCGTGGGGGTGCAGATCCCGCTGTAGATTACTCCCAGGACCAGGAGGATCAGGAGAAGGGGAAAGATGATAAATTTCATGGAAGCCATCTTGGCCCGGAAATTAGCCCTTTCCTCCGCGGGCACGGGGGGACCGTATTTGGGGTTCCGGACACACTTGACGGTAGTATAAAAGATCATCACCCCGGCGATCATAATCCCGGGGATGAACCCGCCCATGAAGAGCTTTCCCACCGAGGTCCCGGTGATCGACCCATAGAGAATGGCGATGACGCTGGGAGGGATGATGATCCCCAGGGCCCCGCCGCACATAATGCCCCCGATGCACATCTTCCGGTCGTACCCCCTTTTGAGCATGGCCGGCAGGGCGATGAGACCCATGGTCACCGTGGCCACCCCGCTGATCCCGGACATGGCGGCGAAGATGGCGCAGATGATGATGGTCCCCGTGAGAAGCCCCCCGGGCAGCCCTCCGAGCCAGAGGTACATGGTCTCGAAGAGGTCTTCCGCGATCCCCGAGCCTTCGAGGACCACGGCCATAAGGATAAAGAGCGGGGCGGAAACCAGGATGAAATTCATCGACTCGCCGTATGCGTGGGAGGTCAACATGAGCAGACCTGCGGGCCCCCAGAGCCAGAGGGTGAAGATCAGGGCCAGCCCCCCGAGCGTGAAGGCGATGGGCAAACCCAGGAGCAGGAAAAGCACGAGAGAGCCGAAGAGGAGCAGGGTCAGCCAGGCAGGATCCATCCGACTTCTCCTTTCATTCCAGAATGAAGGTTCCTAAATCCACCGACTACGCTTTTTTCTTTTCAAAAAGACCCCCCTCACCGGTAAATACCCTGCTGGCCAAATCATTCTTGTCGCTCCAGGCGATGCGAAAATCCCGGATCCACCGGGCCAGGGCCTGAAGCCCCACCAGCATCGCGCCGACGGGTACCATGATCTGGCTCGGCCAGAGCGGGGGAGCCCAGGCGCTGGTGCTGACCCTTGCCTCATGGATCGCTTCCCAGGCCACCGCCCCTCCCTGCCAGACCAGGACGGAACAATAGGCGATGATCAGGGTGTAGGTGCACAGGTCCACCTTGGCCTTAGTCCGGCCCGTCCATCTCTGGTAGAAGAAATCCACTTTCACGTGGCCCCCGTGGAGAAAGGAGTAGCCCCCTCCCATGAAGGTGAGGTAGGCCAGGAGGATGCAGCTCACCTCCAGCCCCCAGATGGTGGGACGGGCGAAGAAATAGCGCAGAACCACGTCATAGACCACCACCAGGGTCAGAACGACGGCTAGAATGGAAAAGGTCTTTCCCAGCCATTCGTTGAGACGGTCGATTCCATCGAGCACTCTCGCCAGTGTTTCCATCCACTCAACCTCCGATCCATGGACAGTTAGGGGACTTCCCGGGTTCCCCTTCTTTCGACCCGCATCTATTTGGCGAACTCTTTGGCGATCTTGACCAGCTGAGCGCAATACGGGCTCTTCTTCTCCCACTCCTCCCACAGGGGCATGGTGGCCTTCTGGAAGCGGGCAAACTCGGCGTCGGAGAGCCAGGTGGATTCAGCGTTGTACTGCTTCTTCCCCTCCTCGCGGGAGATCTTCTCCAGCGCCGGTCCCGATTCGTGGAAGGTATACTGGGCCATCTTGGCGGTCTCTTCCTGGAGAATCGTCTGGTACTCCTTGGGAAGCTGATTCCAGGCGTTCATGTTCACCAGGAAGTTGATGTTGGCGGCGGAATAGATGGGCGGCCAGGAGATGTGCTTGGCCACTTCGAACATCTTGTAGCTCAGTCCCGCATAGGGAGGAAAGATGGTTCCATCCACCGTTCCCCGCTGCAGGGCCATGTACTGTTCCGCTCCGGCCAGGCTCACCGGAACGGCGCCGTGGGCGGTGGCGATTTTCGCCGAAGTCCCGGTGGCCCGGATCTTTTTCCCCTTCAGGTCTTCCATTTTCTGAATCGGGAACCGGGTGATGTAATTGTAAGAACTTGCGCTGCCCAGGCCTACCAGGTACGCGTTGTGCTTTTCCGCGTAGGCTTTCCGCAGAACGGATACGAATTCAGACTCCAGGATGATTTTGGCCGTCTCCTGGGAACTCTTGGTCCCGTAAGGAAGACCCCACTCGAGCAGGGACTCGGGAAGGATGTTGACGTGATAGGGGCCGCTGCTGCAGAGCATCTCGATGGCCCCTCTTTTCAGCGCGTCCGGGGCTTCGAGGACCTTAAAGAACGCATCGGGGGGGAAAGGCTTGATGTCCAGACCTCCGTTGGTCCTTTCCTTCACCCGGCGGACGATCTCCGCCGTCTGCCCAAACCCGCTCCAGTAGCCCATGAACTTCTCCGGGGGAGGCCAGGCGGACTGAATCTTCCATTGAAAAACCTTGGAAGGTTTCGCCTGGGCGAAGGCCTGGGGATTCCCGGCCCCTAAAATGAAAAAAACGGAAACTATCAGAACAACGAGCCCGGCCCAAATCTTTTTCCTGTCCATCTCTCCCTCCTTTTTTTATCTCCGAGCAAAGACTCTTTCTTTCACCCTTCCTCCCTGACCTACCCAAATCGATTATTTATTGACGTACTCTTTGGCAATCTTGACCAACTGGACGCAGTAGGGACTCTTCTTTTCCCACTCCTCCCACATGGGCATGACCGCCTGCCGGAACCGGGCAAACTCGGCATCGGACAGCCAAATGGATTCAGACCCGAACTGTTTCTTACCCTCCTCTCGGGCAATATTTTCCAGGGCGGGGCCAGATTCGCGGAAGGTGTATTCGGCCATTTTGGCGACTTCTTCCTGGAGAATGGCCTGGTATTCTTTGGGAAGTTGGTTCCAGGCATTCAGGTTGACCAGGAAGTTGATATTGGCCGCCGCATAGACGGGCGGCCAAGACTGGTATTTGGCGACCTCAAACATCTTGTAGCTGATCCCGCCATAAGGGGGGTAAATCGTCCCGTCTGCCGTCCCTCTCTGCAAAGCCATGTACTGCTCTGCCCCGGAGAGGCTAACGGGAATGGCCCCATGGGCCGCGGCAATCCTGGCCGATGTTCCGGTGGCCCTGATTTTCTTTCCCTTCAGATCCTCTAACCTCTGGATGGGAAACCGGGTGATGTAGTTGTAGGTGCTGACACTGGTAACCCCCAGGAGGTACACATTATGTTTTTCACTATACGCCTTCCTCAGGAGGGGGAGGAAATCGGTTTGCAAGATCATCCGGGCAATCTCTTGGGAGGTCTTCACTCCGTAAGGAAGGCCAAACTCGATCAAAGCTTCGGGAAGGATATTGATATGGTAAGGACCGCTGCTGCAGATCATCTCGACCGCTCCCCTCTTGACTGCATCCGGAGCTTCGAGGACCTTGAACAGTGCGTCTGGCGGGAAAACCTTGATGTCTAAACCTCCCCCGCTCCTCTCTTTCGTCCGGCGGGCAATTTCCGCGACCTGCCCGTAAGCTCCCCAATACCCCATAAGTTTCTCCGGAGGAGGCCAGGCAGATTGTATCTTCCAGTGGAAGACTTTTTCAGGCTTAACCTGGCCAAAGGCGGGAGTAATCTCTGCGGCTAAAAACAAAAAAGCGCCAACCAGGAAGAGGGCGAAACCAATACCAATATTATTTTTATCCATTTGTCCCTCCAATCTTCTTTCCCCATTTTCATTTGGAATAGGTCCCCGTAATTCCGCTATTTTTTACGTATCCCTTTTTGCTAAGAAGCCCCGAATCCGCTATTTATTAGCAAACTCCTTGGCGATCTTGACCAGCTGGGCGCAATAATCGCTCTTCTTCTCCCATTCCTCCCAGAGGGGCTTCACCGCCTCGCGGAATCTCCCGAATTCCACATCGGAGATGAATACCGCCTCCGCCCCGAACTGCTTCTTTCCTTCCTCCTGGGCGATTTTCTCCAGGGCCGGACCGGAGACGTCATACGTATATTTGACCATTCTGGTCACTTCTTCCTGAAGAATCTGCTGGTATTCCTTGGGGAGTTTGTTGAAGGCATTCAGGTTGGCCACCAGGTTGGCCCCGATCAACGCGTAAATCGGCGGCCAGGAATGGTACTTGGCCACCTCGAACATCTTGTAGGTGATTCCCGCGTAGGCGGGAAAGATGGTGCCGTCCACGGTCCCCCTCTGCAGGGCCATGTATTGCTCCGCCGGGGCCAGGTTGACCGGGGTGGCCCCATGGGCCAGGGCCACCTTGCCATAGGCGCCCGAGGTTCTGATTTTCTTCCCCTTCATGTCTTCCATTTTATGGATGGGAAAACGGGTCAGATAATTGTAGGCGCTCGTGCTGGTCAGTCCCAGCAGGAGGACCTGATGTTTCTCCATGTAGGCTTTGCGGAGGATCTTTAGATATTCACTCTCAAAGAGAAGCTGGGCGGCATCCTGCGATGTTTTAACTCCGTAGGGAAGACCATATTCCAGGTTGGCCTCCGGCAATATGCCCACATGGTAGGCCCCGTTGCTCAGGATCATCTCAACCGCTCCTCGCTTCACCGCCTCAGGAGCCTCCATGGCCTTGAACAGGGCATCGGGAGGATAGACTTTGATATCGAACTTTCCCTGGGTCCTTTCTTTGACCTGCCGGGCCACCTCCGCGGCCTGCCCGTAGGCCCCCCAGTGGCCCATGATCTTCTCCGGGGGCGGATAGGCCGCCTGGAGTTTCCAGGAGACGTTTTTGGCCGGCTGGGTTTGGGCCATGGAGAGGCTGCTTGCGCCAAGAACCAGGATAGAAACAAGGATAAGGGCAACCAGCGCGGAATGCGGATTTCGACCTTTTTTCATGACTTCCCTCCTCTCTTTTCAGGACCGGATAGAAAGCCTCGGCCCTTTGTTGTTCTTCGCTCAGATGACTTTCTTCTCCAAAACTCTTTCTCTTCCTCCGCACGGCTGGGTCCCTCTTCCCCGAAGCCGGCGATGGAGAGATAACTGGGTTTGAGATTCCTTCACGGATCCACTCCCTCTTACAGCTCGGTCACGGTTTCGGCGAAACCCTAGCCCGCAACTCTCTCTTGAGCACCTTTCCCGAAGCATTGCGGGGCAGCTCCGGCGTAAACTGGATTCCCCCCTTGGGGAGCTTGTAATCCGCCAGGCGTTCCCGAAGAAAACTCATCAACGCTTCGAGCTCGGGGTCCGGCGTTCCCTTTTTGAGGACCACGAAGGCCAGCGGGGTCTCTCCCCAGCGGGGATGGGGGATTCCCACCACCGCGCTCTCCAGCACCGCCGGGTGGGTATCCAGGACATTCTCGATCTCCTTGGGATAGACGTTGAACCCCCCGCTGATGACGAGGTCTTTTTTCCGGTCCACGATGTAGATGTACCCATCCGCGTCGATATATCCCAGGTCTCCCGTGTGGTACCATCCGCTCCGTAAGGCCTCGGCGGTTTCCTTGGGCTTTCCCCAGTATCCTTTCATGATGTTGGGTCCGCGCAGGACGATCTCCCCCACTTCTCCCGGGGGAAGCTCCCGGTCCTCGTCGTCAAAGATGCGCACTTCGGCGTTGATCCCTTCTTTGCCGATGGATTGAAGGCGTTTCTCCATCTGCGGCGATCCATCCAGGTAGTGGTTCTCCCGGTCCAGGAAGGCAATGTAGCCCGGCCCGGTCTCGGTGGCCCCGCAGGCGCCGATGAAGTCCCAACGGAAGCGTTCCATGGCCTGCTTGAGGGCCCCCACGGGCATGGGCGCCGCCCCGTAGACCACGGTGCGCATGCTGCTCAGGTCGTAGCGGCCGCTGTCCGGAAATTCAAGGAGCTTGAGGATCATGGCCGGGACAAAAAGGGCGGTGGTGACTTTCTCCCGCTCGATGGTGGCCAGCACTTTGGGGGGGTCGAATCCATCCAGGATAACGATGGTGTTGCCCCGGAATACATTGGCGATCATGCTTCCAAAAGCTCCGGCTTGATAGAGGGGGGCGGTTACCAGGGCAACATCGTCCGGTGCCAGGCGCCGGGTAACGCAGGAAGACCATACGTCGGCCAGGAGGTTGCGGTGGGTCAGCATGACCCCTTTGGGTTTTCCCGTCGTGCCACTGGTATAGATGAGGATGGCCGGATCGTCGTCATCGGCCGCGGGTTCCACCCGCGAGGTGGGATAATTCCCCATGAGGGATTCGTAATCCGGAAGGGTTCCGCTTCCCCCGATGGCGTAGACCTGGCTCCAGGTTTGTCCCGGGCCTTTCGGCGGGATTTTCGGGAGGTAATTCTTGTGCACCAGAAGAAGGGAGGGGGCGGCATCCTGCAGAATATCGGCGACTTCCGGGGGTGCCAGGCGGACATTTATGGGAACCGGAATCCCCCCGGCTTTCATGGCCCCGAAATAGACTTCGAACAGCTCCACCGAATTATGGTTGAGTACCGCCACCCGGTCTCCGGGTTTTATACCTGCGTTCAGGAACCCCCGGGCCATGGCGTTGGTCCGGGAGTTAAACTCCCTGAAGGTACACCGGCGGTTTTCGTCAATCAGAAAAATTTTATCCGGATAATATTTGGCGTTCTTGTCGGCCAGGTATCCGAAGAGCATCTGATTGGAACGGACCATCTCCACTCCTCTCCCTTTTTTCAACCCCCCAATCCCATCTGCTTGGCGATGATCTGCCGCTGAATTTCCGAAGTCCCTTCGCCCACTACGTAGACCAGGGCGTCCCGGTGGAATCGGCCCACCGAAAATTCCCGCATCTGCCCGTACCCCCCGTGGATCTGCATGGCCTCCTTGGAGACCCGCACCGCCACCTCGGAGGCAAAGAGCTTGGCCATGGACGCCTCCTGGATGGGATTCTTTCCCTGATCCATCATCCAGGCTGCCCGAAGGACCAGGAGCCGGGCTGCGTCGATCTCCGTGGCCATGTCCGCCAGCTTGAAGGCGATGGCCTGGAACTGAGCGATGGGCCGACCGAACTGAACTCTTTCCCTGGCGTACTTGACCGCCGCCTCATAAGCTCCCTGGGCCATGCCCACGCAATTTCCCGCCACTCCAATGCGCCCCTCGTTGAGCGTCTCCATCACCCGGTAGAAGCTGCCCTCTTCCCCGATCAGGTTCCGGGCGGGGATGCGGCAGTCTTCAAAAAGAAGCTCCGCGGTCTCGGAGGATCGAACCCCTTCTTTCTTCAGCTTGCGGGTCACGATGAAGCCGGGGGTTCCTTTCTCCACCAGAAAGATGCTGATTCCCCGGTATCCCCGGCTCTTGTCCGTGTAAGCGATCAGGGTGAGAAAATCGCAGATGTTCCCGTTGGTGATGAAGATCTTCCGGCCGTTGATGACATAGCCGTCTCCATCCCGCCTGGCCGTGGTTTCGATGGCCTTCACGTCGCTGCCGGCATTGGGCTCGGTGAGGCCGAAGGCGAAGATCTTCTCCCCCCGCATCGCGGGAAGCAGGTATTTTTGTTTCTGTTCTTCACTCCCCCAGTGGTAAACGGGAAAGGATCCCAGATGGGAGTGGGCCGACCAGGAGGAGGCAATCCCCTGGGACACGCGGGAGATCTCTTCCCGCATGAGAACCTCGGAGACCTTGTCGATCTCCGCTCCCCCATACTTCTCCGAGTAGCGGGGACACAGGTATCCCAGTTTTCCCATCTGGGGAAAAAGCCGGAGGGGAAAGGTTTCCGTCTCCTCGGCCTCTTCCACCAATGGAGCGATCTCCGCTTCCGCAAACCTGCGGAAGGTGTCCTTGAAAATGCGCTGGTCTTCCCGGAGAAAGAAATCCATAACGTATACCCCTGTTCCCTTGGCCCGCAACCTCACCCCCTCCCTTCCCTCCCCCCTCGAGGGGGAGGGGGAGGGGGGGGAACGCGCAACCGGCAATTACT
>Ga0315294_10009259_pt1 | contig 10818 bp, 8 predicted proteins | sample YL17G13_40_MG_FD_203626 | JGI IMG/M metagenome (GOLD analysis project Ga0315294, IMG submission 203626) | Sediment microbial communities from Yellowstone Lake, YNP, Wyoming, USA - YL17G13_40 | ecosystem: Environmental > Aquatic > Freshwater > Lake > Sediment | place: USA: Wyoming | collected... | reverse complement strand
TCCTAGTTTCTATCGGCTTTTTGTCACAAATCTCATACCCCCATCCGCTAATACATCCCGTAAAGAAAAGGGAAATGGTCTTTATTGCGATATAACTTATTGTACATTGTACTTAGGGCATCCCTGTTATATTTATAATAAAAGAAGGTTTATAAAGATAACGAAATAAAGGTACACCATGGTTATCAAGCAAAATTTTAATACAAGTGGTGTACAAACTATACAACAGCAGATGATTGCCATTCCTCAAATGCTTATCATGCATTACACCGAGGTAATGATCAATGCCGACATAGAAAAAGATTATGAAGTGTATTACAAAGCATTTAAACATGTGTATGGATTGTTAAGTTCTTATATCCCTCTTGAGGACAGAAAAGGGATTCAAGAAGACTGGAATATATTATTGCAGGCATTAGATTTGATAGAAAAAGCGTCGATAGCCGACCAATCCAAAGAAATAGCATATACAAAGTTATGGAGAAGCTTTGTTGAGGCACATAGATTTTATTTGATGAAAGCATACAGCAAGGCGTTATATGTTGTCAGCGATGACGCCAAACTTCCGATAGATATATTGGAATTTGATGTAGTGGCTAATATTATAAGGTCAGGTTTTGGAAATATAAAAGAGGAAGTGCTTAAAGATGATGGAACCACAAACACAACCAGTAAACCCGAATAAATTGATATTAAACGAGGAAGACATAAATAAAATAGTGACAATGTCTTTTTTGGATTCATATAATATATGGGATAAGCGAACTATAGCTATAGACCGTGATCAAGAAACATATAAAATCCCATTAACCCAGCAAGAACAATTGGGATTATTTTACCTGAAAAGATCCAGAGACCATTTGGTAAAAGTTGGGTTATCTGAATTATCTTTTTGGGAAGGAAGACATAGAACAGGGAAAAGTTTGGGAGCTATCGTAAGGTCTTGTCTTTTTGATCCAGAATTTGAAAAATATTTAGAATCCAGAGTTTGCCATGATATAAAAGCTTATGCCAGATCCATAGAACAGATAGAAAATTCTAAACAGCCTTTAAATTGTATAGTAATTGATGAAGCTGGCTCTGTATTAAGTGGACAGGATTGGAATCAAGTCTGGTCAAAATCAATTTCTAAAACAACCCAGGTGTTTGGGTATTTACACCCATGCATCTCGTTCTGCAGCCCTTTGAGAAGCCAAGTCAAAAGCGATATACGGCGTATGGCTCATCTTATTTTTAAAGCCAACAGGATGAACAAAAAGGAATCTTTTTTCTATGTGTATGAAAGCAATTTTAATTCTATGATTGGGACACAGGGAAAATTTTACTACCCCAAACCTGAAGTGGAATTAAGAGGGGAATGTTTCAAGCTGAATAAATTAATCCTTCCTCTCCCCCCAGCAAGGATTGTGGAGAGATATGCAGAAATAGAGACTGCAAGAAAATCCCCCATGTTAAAACAACTCCTTTTAGAAGTTAGGCAATCGGACGCCAAAGCCATCAAAGAGGAAGTTGATATAAATGCAGTAGTGGAGAGAGTGGTTAATGACTTCAAAATGTTTCAATCCACAAGATCCAAACCAGACAAGCCAATAGTAGATTTGACGCTGCTTGAATTCTCTACTAGGTTGCCATCCAAATACTGCAGAACTATAAAAACATTGGCAGAACGTAAATTAAGGGAAAATGCTGAGAAAGTGAGCGATGCCATCAAGGCGGTAAAAGATGATATAAAGGATGAAAAGATGCAGACTTCAAAGAGGAAAGAGCTAGCCAAGAAAATATTGTCCAATGATGACGTTGATTATTCTAATTATATAGAGGAGAGTTTAGGAGATGAAAAAAGGTGATGATGTGGGAGAACAACATGACAAAAATTTGCCATTATTGGCAGAATATTTTAAATCAAGAGGATATATATATATATCTTGGGAAGGACAAAACCAAATAATTTGTTCTCCAATAGATAATAGCAAATTGGCGATAAAATGAGATTCTCCCGCATCCCGCTTGCCCCATCCTCGGAATGGGCGCTGTACATTTCCGACGATAAATACATCCCGCTCTCATTCTTCAAGCAAGTTCTCGACGTAGTTTTCATAACCGCCCTCTTCTTCTTTGCCTTCTCCTTTGGACGCTATTCGCAGAGCGAGGTGCTTAAGATGACCGCATACTATTGCGGCTCAATCCCTGACGTGTCCGCCCATTCTTCTCTTGGATGTTCGCCCGTGGCGAAAGATGGCACGCTAACTTGGGACTGCACAGACAGGAGCTCGGACAATTTCTCTTTCAATCTTTCGAGTTTGAACCTGTCTAAGAAGTAGAAGAGCGAATCATCGGAGCATCCTCGCCCATCTTCTTGAGGTTTAGTTATTTTACTTTGTTGTCACATAAAATTAGCATTGATACCTTTCTTTCATCTTAAATAAAATCTTACAGGAATCCTTTTTATTCCTATCTCTTTCGCTGCATAAGCCCTATGCCTTCCTTCATGCTCTATAACTTTTCCTTTTTGAATATCCACAAAGGGGATGTCTATAGGGGTTCGTCTCTTGAATTTCAATTTTAATTCTCGTATTGTTTTTTCTGACATCATACTCCGTTGTTCCTTTTCTGTCATATATCTTTTCTTTCCATGTTCTATAACTCTCCCTTGATGTCTTACCAATCCCAAAAAGTGAGATGGTGAAATCCACCCCGTAGCAGATTTGAAACTCGTAATCGGTTTGTCCTCCTTTGGTATAACCCATAAATACCTTTTTGCCATAGCAATATAAAAAAGATAAGGTATATAAATATATGTTTCAATAAAGAGTTCAACAACTGGATGACGTAATTGGTCACACGTCTGACTGTTGATAAAAGAAAAACATCAAACTACGCTCTCGCCTTAAAAGAGCAATAATTTGTTCTAGTTTTAATTTTATCAATTGATTACCCTTGGGAAACGAACATTTATAAAGTTAATTAATATACCTTCTTTTATGGTCGGTGCCCCTCAAGAAGAAATCCAATCAGCTCTCTCTAAATTCCAAGCAGCTACAGGGAGGATGCCATATGATTATGAATATGCTCCAATCGCTAGCATAACTTATTATAAAACAGCAGGGGTGCCAGCACCTCCAACGACTGCTGTTTCAGGTTTTACACAAGGGATTCTTATCGTACCGGCAGAAGAAATAAAAAAGGCAATCACAAAAGCGGGGTATCAGCCAGAAACTGAATATCGGGGGACAGTCGCACCTGAAATATTGGCTGCAAAAGGTTTGGGTTTCCAAGAGGCGACAACAGCATTTTATGTCGGTTCAATGGTCGCATCAGCCGCTCCAACTCCAGTTACGATATACCCTGTACCACCTCCTCCAAAAACACCAGAACAAGAAGCGGAAGCTCAAGCAGAAGCCCAGCGCCAGAGCTTGCTCCAGCAGGCAGTCTTCCAAGCCACCCTCGGGAAAGGGAGACCCCCCACAGCAGCGGAGAGCGAGATGCTCAAGCAGCTTGTTTACACCCCAAAGGCATTCTATACCCCTGAAGAGAAGAAATTCTATTTTGAAAGCTATGTCTGGAGCGAGCCATTTGTCCCAGAAGCGGTGAGAAAGCTTCAGGACGTGTTCGCCACCCAAGAGCAGTACGAGGCGGCAAAAGTCCAAGTAGCCCCCCAATTGGCTGCAGAGATGGCGTCCCTCTCGGCGATAGAGCAGGAGATAAGAAGCATCAGCTTGGGGACATACGCCCCCGAAGCAAAAGTCAAGCTTGTCCAAGAGCAGTATGGGGCTCTTGAATACCATAAATCCCTTGAAAAGAAGCTAGAGACCCAAGCGGCAGCATTAGCGATCACATTCACCCCTTATAGAATCCCTTCAGACCTTCCTTATATTTATGGCGCAGGCACAGCTGCAGCCCCCACAGTCCTTGAAATCTTCAAGCCGACAGGAGAGATAGAACGAATCACCATCACCCCCCCTCCAGAAGTGAAAGCAGAGACAGCAGCGGAGAAATTGCTGAGAGAGACAGTCGAAGCGGGAGGCACAATCTTCGAGGTCTCGCCATTAGTAAAGCTTCCTGTCCCCGCAGGGATGACAGTCCAGCTCACAGCAGCGGGAGCATACGAGATAATCCCTATCAAAGTCCCAGAAGTTGTGGCACCCACTCCAATTTCAGAAATCATAGAGCCAACTGTCATCAAGAGGATATACGAAGGAGAATTGGGAAAGTTTGAATTAGTCACAACCATCGCACCGACAGCCACGCCTGCAGAAGTGGAAGCCAAAATCAGGGAAGCCGAGACAGCCCTCCAAGCTGACATCGCAAAGGCGACAGGAATATCATTCGCATTGCCAGGAGCTGTCACAGAAGCTCCCCCCTCAATCATCAAAGCGGTATATGAAACCCCAGCAGGAGCATACACTGTCTCTGTGAGCGGGGTCGCAGACAAAGTTGGCGAGAGCTTGGCTCAGGCAGTTGAAGCATCAAGAGCAGACATCGAAGCTGCGACAGCCACCCCACTGGAAAAATTATCCCCGGCAATAACAACAATGGAAATCCCATCAATCTCAGAGCCGACAGTGACAATCGCCCCAGCAGCAGAAGAGATGGATTTTGAAGAGATATTCAAGCCAGACCTTTCATTCCTTGAAGCTCCGCAGAAAACGATGTCCGGGCTTGTAGAAATAAGAGAGACCCTTGTGCCGGCTGAATACATCCCATCCCCAGAAGGGCTCAAGCTTTTAGAGATAACCCCGGCAACCCCAATCCAGGCATTGGCTGTGACAGGGTTCATGGCAGAAGCAGGAGCGGCAGCATATGCAGAAGCATATGTCCCTCCGTCTTCATTGGAGCAGATAATCGAGACAGTGGGCGAGGGGATATTGCCCAGCTATTTTGGAAAGCCCCCAGAAGTGGAGCTTACAATCCCCCCTATAAAAGTGATAGTTCCTGAAGAGCCAACTGTTACAATTAAAGGAATAGAAGAACAATATTTAGGTGGTCCAATAGTAGCAGGAATAATGGAAGTTGAAAAATCATTTAGTGAATCTTTGTCTGCTATCCCATCTAGTTTTGATTTAGCTTTTGGGGTATTTTCTATCACAGGAAAACCAGAAGATATTCTAACACTTAAAGTTCCTCTTGAAGGAGTAAAAGAAGCAGCTCAAACAGTAATTGAAATCCCTAAAGGAACAATTGAGCTTATTCAAGCTATCGCATACCCTGAACAATTAACAGTCGCAGAAAAGAGAGAAAAGGTTGAGGTTATTACAGAACCGATAATTTCATTTATTAAAATGGGAGAAAAACCAATAATGGAATATATAGAAACGATCCCATCTCTTTCAGAGATAACAGGAATCCCTGCATTGCCGATGTTTGATGTCTCAGCTGAAAACATCCAAGCAGCTATGTTAGGTGCAGTGGAATCAGAAAGGCATCTTGCGGAATCAGGAGAGACCGCATTAAAGTTTATAGCAACAGTCATGCCAGAAGGCATTTCAATGCCTTCCTTGATATTGCCGAAAGAAGTTGTACAGCAATTCACAAAGCCCGAACCATTGACAGAATGGGAAAAAGCTCAAGAAGAATATCATGCTGAAGTCAGCGCCAAATATCCAACTCTTGCAGAAGCCCCTGTAGGGCTGGCAGTGGGGTTCGTGGCTGAATCATTGCTCCAGGCAGGGATGATTGGCGCTGCAACAGAATATGCTTCTAAAGTTGCTGCGATTATTGAAACTCCCGTGACAGAATTTCTCGCAGCGAGAGAAGTCACTCCAGCAGGTGCTATAAAATATAAAATTGGAGAAGCATACGTTGAAATCCCAGGAACCCAAGCATATACAACTGAGACGACAGCACAATTATATTCACAGGTTGAGAAACTGGGAGTATCAAAATCAACTGGTGTGACATTCACTGGATTGCTCCCTGAAGAGAAAACAATTTCATTTGAATCAGGAAAATATATCTCACCGTTTGGAGAAATAGTTGAAATTCCTCCAGCAATCATACTTGAAAAACCAGGACCGCCCCCCATAACAATCCCGGGAGTGGGTGTCACAACAGAACCCATCACATCAGCTGCATTAAAATTAAGCACAGAAGAGCTCCAGCAGTTTGCCAAAGTACAAGGGGTAGGGGAGATAGTTTGGCAAGCGAGCGATGAATTTAGCGGACAAATAGCACAGCCGACTATCGGAGCTATCACAAAATACACAGGATTCAAGCTTGGCGGTGTGGAGAATATGTTTTATGTTGAAGCTGTCACCAAACAGCCAGGGATACTTGGCACCCTCATTCCTGAAGAATCAATATCCCGAGGCATTATGCAGATTAACAAAGCTATGACTGGTGAAGAATTTAGCAGGCAATTTGGTGAGCTGATTAAAGAAGGGGGATTAAGTACTGTTCAAGTTTCTCTTGCAGCCGCCCCAGCGGGCGGTGTTGTCCCTTATACCACTCTTACGAGCGGTCTTATGGCATTGGGGGCAGGAACCATAAGCCAGGTACAGACAGCGATAACAGGGATGATTGCCCCAGCCCCGACAGTAACGGCTGCCAAGGCGCTGGGAGAAGGGATGGTAATCATGGCACCAGCACCATCAGCTGTCACGACAACTGTTACAAAAGCAGTGGAAGCTATCCCAACCCCAACTCCCTCAGTACAGCTGGAAGTATCAGTCCCATCTGCTGTAAGAGAAATGACAGCAGTCATGCCGACAGTAACAACAGAAATAATAACTCCAGCAAAGATAAGCGTCTTTGAAGCTCCATCAATAACTCCTTCAGCAGAAAGCGTGTTTCCAAAGATAGAGACAGTTTTCGCTCCAGAGATGACAGAAGCATTCAAGCCAGCGGTCACAACAGAAATAATCCAAGCTCCATCAATGCAAATTCCGTTTGAAGTTGCTCCCATAACAGAGATGCCATCCATCACAGCACCGATCACAGCCCCAACATTTGAAATGCCAGCAATGGAAATGCCAATGTTAGCACCAATCATCTCTCCCATAACTCTTCCTGAAATGCCAACATTTGAAGCTCCTGCGGCAATAGAGATGCCGAGCATAACACCTGTCTTTGAACCGATAACAATGCCTGAGATGCCGACTTATGAGGCACCTGTTTTTGAAGTTCCATCTTTTGAAGCACCGGCAGCGATAGAGATGCCGAGCTTGCCATCAATCATAACCCCAGAGCCATTGGCACCATTTGTTCCTGCAGAGTTGCCTTCATTTGAAATCCCTGCATTCGAAGTCCCTTCAGCACCGGCAGAAGTCACAATGCCAGCTATCTCTGGCCTGATTGAGATGCCAGCGATGGCTCCTGCTTATGAAGCGCCAGTATTCGAGCTCCCGAAGTTCGAAGCTCCAGCACCAACTCCTATTTATGAAATGCCGTCATTTGAAGCTCCTGCTTTTGAAGTGCCATCTTATGAAGCGCCATCTTTTGCAGAAGCAATCTCTGCTCCAGCATTGGAGCTCCCGAGATATGAAGCTCCGGAAATCCCAGCATTCGCTGAAGTTCCATTCGCACCGCTTGCGCCTTTTGAACCAACGCCAGCATTTGAATTTCCCACATTTGTGCCAGCAGAGATAACAGAAGCCCCCTCGTTGCCGTCTATGATGGAAGTTCCAGCATTTGGGGCAATGCCTGAGATTGGATTGGGGCTTGGGGGATTGGGCGGGATAGCTCCAATCGAGCCATTCAAGGAATTTGTTATCGCACCGCCTAAAGAAGAGCCGTTCGCTTTGCCATCAATATTTGAAAAGCCAGTTGTGGCTCCGGTGACTTTTGAGCTGCCCGCGATGAAAGATATTGTTGTCCCCAAAGAGTTCGCTGCCCCTTCAGCAAAAGGAGGTATGGAAGAGATAACAAAAGCAGTGACAAAAGAAACTGTCTCAAGCATAGCAAAAGATATAACAAAGCCGGTGACAAAAGTTATTTCAAGAAAGGCACCAAGAATAACAACTGTCACAACTGGCGCACCGCCATCAAGGATTCCGATTCCCACTGCAAAAATGCCGGTATGGTCGATAGCAAAAGGCGTCACACAGAAAAAGAAAGGAGTGACAGGCAAACTCCCGAAAGGGATGTCGTTGCTCGGTGAGAGGACAGCGCTCCCTGACCTGATTTCACAATGGATAGGTGCAGGGAGATATGGCAAGGTCACATACCCCAAACCCGCAGCCTTGTATCCATACCAGGCGAAATATCCAGGGGGATTCGTCCCCACAAAGGAGATGATTTCCAGAGGCGCAGAGCGCGAGAGACTGCCAAGATTCAGTATTGCGCCTTACATCGGACAGCTTGGCGGATTGCTTGGCGGAAAGAAAGGATTTAAAAAGTAATGTGTTAAAAGAAAAAAAGGAAGATGATACATGATGAACAAGAAAGCCCAAATGAATCCAGCCAATTTTATCGTTTTATTCTTCACATTCATAATAGCCCTTGCGATGATGCCGGTCATAAACAATATAAGCGACAGCACAGTGATAGGGTTGCAGGCAGCACCCAATGAAGGGACAGACCTTGTGATAACTGTCATCCGGATGATACCTTTCATGATTATCGTTGGATGCGTACTTACATGTTTATATTGGGCGATTCCAAAAAGAGAGGGAATGTAAATTAAGGCGTTAAAAATGAGAAAGGGACAACATCATACTATAGAAGCAAAAGAAAAACTTAGAGCAATGCATTTAGGAAAAAAAAATCTTATCCATTCAACATGGTTAAAAGAATATTATAAAACACATAATGTTTGGAATAAAGGTAAAAAAGGAGTTCAAATTTGTTCTGAAGAATCTAAAAGAAAAATGAGTTTAGCTAGACAAACTAAAATTTTACAAGAGAAAGGTTGGCTAGTTCTTCGTTATTGGGAACATGAAATAAATGATAATGCTGAAGGGTGTGTTGATGAGATTGAAGATAACATCCTGAGAAAATTAGGGGGAACATTTTAAGGGATTCACATGAACACGAAATCGTTCAGCGTCTCATTCACAGTTGTCTTCTTATTGTTTGCATTAATCGTATCCCCAATCTCCGCACGGCAGATAAACAGCACAGAAAGAATCAAGATTGTCAATCAATCATATCTCGACCAGTTCATGAACTACACTTTCACAAAGATAAATGCAACACGCTGGCAAGCCAGCTTCACAATGCTCCCAACAAAGAAGTCCATGCTGGAGTATTGCAAGACATTATCAGGACAGGAGAGGTATGATTGCCATAAATCAATAAAGGATATAGAGTTCCCGACCTATAACATCACCACTGAGCAGTTTGAAGGTGATACGGACAACCTCACCATCCAGCCAGTCAAGAACCTAAGTCATAAATCAAAGCTGAGCCAGAGCACAGTGAACTATATGACAGGGGGCTCGTTCTATATTGACTTCCCATATGGGTTCGAGGCAGGCATTGAGCTCAAGTTCGGGGCAAACAGCACGCTGGTTGCTACAGCATATGACCTGACAGAGACATTCCAAGGGGATTGGATTGGGACTAATGCTATTAAAGCGACAGCATTTGATTCTACCAATAATTTGACTTATGTTGCAGGAGAGACTGGGGTTTTTGGTTATTATGATTATTCTTCTAATATTTCTAAAGAATTATATCAAGCGGATGCAGGCAATTGGGTAAGCAATATTAGATTAAATGCTTTAGCTTTTGATTCAACAGATAATTTAATGTATTTCGCTGGAGACAGCGGCATATTCGGTTATTACAATAAAAGTTCTAACACTTCAACTGATTTGAGAGCAACAGACGTAGGGAACTGGATAGGAACATCGTATATCTATTCATTAGCCTATGATTCAAAAGATAATTTGATTTACATAGGAAGCGACTCTGGAAAATTTGGAGTATATAATATAACTTCTAATATTACCTCTCCTCTTTCAGTATCTGCCTCCATAGGTGTAAATAATATTCAAAGTCTAACCTATGATATAAATAATTCATTGATATATCTAGGTCTAGCAGCTGGAAAATTTGGAGTATATAATATAACTTCTAATATCACAACAAATTTAACCTCAACTGATACTGGAGATTGGATTGGTACAAATGATATCTATTCATTAACTTATAGCTCAAATGACCAATTAATGTATATCTGTGGTGGCGGAGGCAGATTTGGAAGCTACAATATAACTTCTAATATCACTTCTTCGTTAATGACAACTGACCCTGGAGACTGGATGGGTACATCAATAGTTGGGTCTTTAACTTATAACTCCTTAAATAATTTAATATATATAGGATTTAATGGAGGTAAATTTGGAGCATATAATATAACTTCTAATATCACTTCGGATTTATCTACAACTGATGCTGGAAATTGGATAGGGGCTAATTGGATATGGAGTCTTTCTTTTGATTCATCTAAGAATTTAGTTTATATGGGGGCATCAACCGGTATATTTGGAAGTTATAATATTTCTACTAACGTCTCCTCCAACCTCTCAGGCACAGACATCGGCAACTGGGTGGGATTCACGACTTTGAATGCGGTGGTGTATGATAACAATAATTCGCTGATATATCTTGGAGGGGCAAGCGGAACTTTTGTGAGGTATAATACCACAAGCGGGACTACGACGGATTTGAGGACTACTGACACAGGAAATTGGATAGATACAAAAACAATATCTTCTATGATTTATAATTCATATAATAATTTAGTTTATTTAGGATTATCAAATGGTAAATTTGGAGTATATAATATCAGTTCTAATATAACTACTGACTTGTCTGGAACTGATACTGGAGATTGGATAGGGAGTGCCCCTATTATTCAATCTTTAGTATATGATT
>Ga0315294_10009258_pt1 | contig 10818 bp, 9 predicted proteins | sample YL17G13_40_MG_FD_203626 | JGI IMG/M metagenome (GOLD analysis project Ga0315294, IMG submission 203626) | Sediment microbial communities from Yellowstone Lake, YNP, Wyoming, USA - YL17G13_40 | ecosystem: Environmental > Aquatic > Freshwater > Lake > Sediment | place: USA: Wyoming | collected... | reverse complement strand
TATCCACAATGACAGGTCCACAGATCGGTCGCGCTTTAAATGCTGCAGAAATAATCAGAAATGAGAACGAAAATATACCAATTGTCTGGGGCGGTGTTCATTCAACATTATTGCCAGAACAAACATTACAAGATAAAAGAGTTGACATAGTAATCAGAGGCGAAGGAGAAGCAACTGTCGTAGAATTAGCACAAAAACTCGAAAATAATGAAAAACTAGATTCAGTTGATGGCATATCATTCAAAAATAAAAGTAAAATAAAACACAACAAGGATAGGCCATTCATCGATATAAATAAACTCCCACCATTACCCTACCAATTATTAGATCTTAAAAAATATCTTCAGAAAACTAGCATGGGCGATACTCTCCAGATGTATACTAGCAGAGGATGTCCTTTCAACTGTAAATTTTGCTATAATAATTTCTATAATAAACGTACATGGAGATCTTGGAATGCTGAAAGAACTATAGCCGAATTTAAGACGTTAATGGAAAAAATAAATTTTAATGCAGTTTTCTTTCTTGATGATAATTTCTTCACAAATTTGAAAAGAATTGAAGAATTGATGAACTTACTCAAAAAAGAAAATATAAAAATAAATTGGTCTGCTGATTGTAGGTTTGACTGTTTTATGAATATGAGTGATGAATTTTTGAATAAACTAATTGATGGTGGTTTAAGAAAATTGTATATTGGTGCTGAAGCCGGTTCTGAACGAGTTCTAAAGCTCATTAACAAAGGGGTTACCCCTCAACAAATAATAGAAGCAAACAAAAGATTAGCTAAATTTAATATTACTCCGGAAATTTCTTTTATCTTGGGATTTCCAACAGAAACTATAGATGAAATTAAAGAAACGATGAATGTCATAGATAGAATCATTTCAGACAATAAAAAAGCTATAATTGCGTTAGTAAAATGTTTTCAACCATTTCCTGGAACCGAGATGTTTGACTTAGCCGTAAAAAATGGATTTGAACCACCAAAATATCTAGAAGACTGGTCTACATTCAATTACTATACATCACATATGCCATGGTTTAAAGGAAACGTAAAAGAAATCGAAACTGTCAGTTTGATATCACGTTTTGTTACTAGAATGTTTGTTCAATATGGAATAAGAAACATTTTCATGAAAGCTTATAATCCGATCGCAAGATTTAGATGGAATCATAGAATTTTCACACCTTCTTTGGACACAATGATTTTAAATTATATACGAAGCAGAGAATTGAATGCATGATCAGGCACGCAACAAAGAATGATTTGGATAGAATGGTGGAAATAGATAAAGAAGCTTACGGTAAATACGGAGCTTCTAAAGAATATTTTTTAAAAAAAATGTCATCTTTTCCAAGAGGGATTTTAGTAATAGAAGATAAAGGAAGAATAACTGGTTTTATAGTTTTTGAAATTATGAAAAAAGATGACATACCAGAAAATTTCTGCGATATGAAACTTATCAAATCGATGAAAGGTAAGTGGATGTATAACATTGTGTTCACAACTGCAACTAATTATAAAGATAAAGCATCAGATTCTAAACTTCTTCTTGCTGCTGAAAGAATTGCTAAAGAGGAAGGTTGTACAGAAGCTTGTGTTCCATTAAGTAAAGAACATCCTTACCATAAAAACGGCGTTTTCGAATTTTATGAAATGAATGGTTATAAGAACATTGGAGAAATAAAATGGGCGCCTAATTCTAGAGAATTTATAGAATGCTATTTTTATAAAAAAGATTTAGTCTGAATTTTAAAACAATTTTTACTATTCATTCTGATATTCTACTTCATTTGGAAACAAAATCGAGAATGAGTAACCCTGATAATCTCTCTGAATCTTTCCAACACCCAATTTTTTAAGAAATTCTATCATATCATCAGTAACTTTTTTGTGATTACAACTCCCACCTTTAAATTCAATTTCTACAAAAACCCCCAATCCGATTACAGTATCAATAGATATTTCATAATCTTTGTAATTCCAGGTTTTCCTTATTTTATCAACTTTAACAAATGGTTTGATATCGAGCGCTGTAAATAATTTTTTAACTGTATCTAAATCCTCTACATGGGTTTCAAATTCATCACAACTATAGGCTTTTCCATCCTTGTTACGCTGCCAATTTTTATAATTTATAGAGTATTTTCCATTTTCATTTCTTAGTCTCAACCATTCCTTTACAGGACGAATAGATACGAAGTTTCTGTGAATAGGTGTAAAATATTCATCAAATTGTTTCTCCTCTTTTTTAAATTTTGCATTTCTTTCTAAAAATGAAATCAGTGGCCTAGCATTTTCTATTTTAACTTTTATTTCTATTTCAGTATTGTTTGATGACATATTAGATTTCTAACCACGATTAAAAACTAGTTTGTTTATGGTTTCTATACTCAAAGTCTGATTATCCCCTATACTTTTCAGATACTCAACCGTCGTATTCATGTAATTGTTGTATAAAACAAAAAATATAATCAATTCAAGTATCATGATTGAAAAAACAATATAACTTATTTTTTTTGGATGTTTGCTCATCTCACTAACGCCCAAAATTATGCCTATAGGAATTATTGGTTGTAACATATCTCTTGTCACACCAGCTTTTATCCACCCAAAGAAACTTGCTGCCAATAATATTGGTACAATGACAAATAGAATCGAAAATTCTGTTTTGAAATTTTTGATAATCCAAATTACAAAAAATATGTAAACACCGCTAGTTAATGCTCCTGGTATAGAATGGAAATAATAATATACGAGTGGTAAATTTGTAAAATCTATCACTTTATGTAGTTGTATTATGGGTAAATTCACAAAATAATTGACTAATTTTACAACAGGAATTACAGGCAATACAGTATTCAGAAGATTTACAATTCTAACAAAAAAATGATAATAAATTGGTTTAGATATAAATTGTGCCCAAACTTCTCCAAAACCTTTTCCAATAACTGTTTCATAACCATTTACAGCAAAAGGATAGAAAATAAAATAGTCTTTATATCCGGTATAAGTTTTTATTAAAATTATCAATAGTACAGAAAGTAGAAATATAATGACTATTTTTGTTGCTCTCCATCTATATTTAATCCCGTACCAGACATACGCAGGTAAAACAAAAAATAATGACAAAGCATGAGAAAGAAATCCTGATAAAGAAGAAACATAGGAATCAATGTATCTTTTTTCTAAAATAAAAACTATGAAATACAGGACAAACATGGTAGTTTGCATTTTTGCCCAATTGTACAGGCTATTTTCTATTACGAAAGGATTGAAAATTAAAAATAACAAAGATATGTAAATGAATTTTGGTTTAATGAATTTTTTACTTAAAAGATAGAAAGGAAAAATAGTTAATGCTCCCGCCAAAGCAGAGGTTATTTGCGCTATATAAAAACTTTTCCCAAATATAGTTAGAAACGCTCCTTCGATTAGGCTGAACAAAGGGGTCCTTTCACCCTTAAAATTAAAGCCGCTTTCGGCAATATCCAAACTAAAATTGTAATAATAGGTCCAATTTCTTCCCATTGGATAAAGATAAATGAACAATTGGAAAATTATATAAAATAAAAATTGCAAACCAAATATAATTAATAACTCCTTTTCATATTTTTTTATTTCCTTAATCTTTTGATAAAATGGATAAAGTAATATTAAAAATGGAATTAGGTAAATATACCAAATTTGAAGCCTCAATATCCATAGAGCAAAACTCAAACTGCCCAATAAAATTGAAAGCGATATAGGAAAATAAAAAAAGTTCTTTTTAATTAATTTTGTTAACCCTAGTCCCAAGACTAAGGAATACAAAAAAATCAAGGCCGATGATAAAAGATAAATTATTAACATTTAATTAGAATTAATCTATTAGCAATTTTATATTCGTGATGTTATTGGATATTTCAATCGTAGTCCCTGCCCATAATGAAGAGGAAAATTTACCTCTTTTAATCGAAGATTTAATTAAATTAATCGAAAAAAATAAATTAAATTCTGAAATTATTCTTGTAGACGATAATAGTACTGATAAAACTGGAGAAATAATCGATTCCTATTCAAGAAGATTCAATTACATAAAATCAATACATAGGAAAACTGAAAAAAAAGGCATGGGATTTGCCTTAATTGAAGGTACAAAAAAATCTAATGGAGAAATTATAATTTGGACTATGGCTGATAGATCGGATAATTCTGATACAGTACCTAAGTTAATCAAAAAAATAAATGATGGATATGATCTGGTTGTTGCATCGCGCTACATGGAGGGTGGCTCACGTGGCGATTTAAGTGTCGATAAAGCATTTTTCAGCAGCAGCTATACTAAAGTTACCAGATTATTTTTTGGTATACCAATACACGATATCACAAATGCTTTCAGAGCTTTCAGAAAAAAAATTTTTGAAAGTATACGATTAGAATCTGGAGATTTTGCAATTTCACCAGAATTTGCGATAAAAGCTCAATTAAAAGGATTTAAACTCGGTGAAGTTCCAACAACATATTATAACCGAAAATTGGGCAGGACTAAATTTAAAATGTTTAAGATGGGAATTAGGTACATAAGTTTACTAAAATATGGTTTAATGAAAAATGGGTAATTGAATGAAAATTCTGTTAATAAACCCTTCACAAGCAGATGTTTATGGAAAAGCCATACCACCATCTTTTCCGCCATTGGGGTTAGGTTATATAGGCGCTGTTCTAGAAAAAGAAGGTCATAACGTATACATTTTAGATTTTGATGCAGACAAAATGAGCAATGATAAAATAATAAAATTTTTAAAAAAGACCAAACCTTCATTAGTCTGTTTAACTTCCACTACGCCAACATTTAATCATGCTATTTCCATAGCAAAATTAATTAAAAGTGTAGAAAACATACCAGTTGTTTTGGGTGGCATTCATGCAACTATTGCACCAGAGCAATGCATTACAAATAAATTCATTGATTTTGTTGTAAAAAGTGAAGGCGAATATACTATAATTGAACTTGCAAAAACTTTAGAAAAAAATGGAGATTTTTCTTGTATAGATGGTTTATTATACAAGAAAGATGGAAAAATAATTCAAAATCAAAACAGAGAATTAATTAAAGATTTAGATAGTATACCATTTCCGGCAAGACATTTATTTAATCAAAAAAAATACGCATATGCAGATTCACTCTATTCTCCAGCATTTCCTATAATGACTAGTCGTGGCTGCCCTGGAATGTGCACATATTGTTGTACAAAATTGATCTTTGGGAGGATACCTCGATTTAGGAGTGTAAATAATGTTGTCGACGAGATAGAATTTTTAATTGAAAAATATAGAGCAAAAGAAATTCATATACATGATGATAATTTCACGTTTAACAAAAAATGGGTTTTTGCATTTTGTGATGAAATTAAAAGAAGAAAAATTGATGTAGCTTTTCGTATACCAAATGGCGTAAGAGTAGACCAAGTCGACTATCAAATTTTATCTTCCTTGAAAAAAATAGGTCTTTATTGTACTGCATTAGGTGTTGAATCTGGTAATCAAAGAATATTGAATAATGTGAAAAAAGGTATCAAAATAAATCAGATAAGAAAAGCGTTTAAATTGTGCAAAAGATTGAATATCGAAACATGGGGATTCTTTATGTTAGGTTTGCCAGGTGATACCTCTAAAACAATTAAACAAACAATTAAATTTGCCAAAGAATTAGACCCAGATGTCGCTAAATTTCATATTCTGAAACCATATCCAGGAACAGAAATATTCGATTTATTATCAAGGCAAGGTTTAATTCTTGATTCAGACTGGACTAAATACGGAATACATACAAAACCAGTTCATAGATTGCCTGGTTTAAGTGAAGATGAATTAATGCTTTTGTTAAAGTACGCATACAGACAATTTTATCTAAATCCTAAAAAGATAGTCAAAGAAATATTAAGAATGAGATCATATACAAGAGTTAAGTTAAATATTCAAGCAGGAATATCTATTTTGCAAATGATTAGGTAATATTTTCTTGTTTTTCATATTTTTCTGTCAAAAGAACATAGTAATAGTAAATTAGCCCAATCCAAACCATCAGTGCAGGTAACCCATAAAATATACCATAAGCTAAAAATTTTGATTTACTATCGATATGATCTCCGTATAATTCCATAACAACTTTCATCTTTGATGTGTCAATCAATTTATCCGCTATTTTTTCCATGGGCAATATTACAAGTGGTGCTGCATGTAGTTCGTCGAACATTATTATAGCAAAAACTAGTAAAACCCAAACATTCCTATAACTTTTCTTAAGCCAATTTAACGAGTAAAATGTTCCGATAGGTGCTAGGACAACAGCTACTAATAAAAGTACTCTGTCAAACCAAGTATAATTGATAAAACCCCATCTGTATATAGCCGAAAATAGAATCAAACTTATAATTATTAGAAAGACGCCAAACAGCCATTTTAATTTCATTTGCTTGAGTTTTATAACATTGTTTCCGAACAAGAAAAAAATAAACGGGAATAAAAAATACATGTAATATGATGATATCGAAAATCCAAATAGAACACTGATAATAAAAGCCAATAAAATATTTCTCAAAAGTTCTATTTCAGAATTCTTCAAGGGGTGCTTCATAATTAAATAAAATGTGACTAAGTAGCCAGCAATTAAAACAATTTTAGACAGGAAATCTATATCCATATTCGAAATATATTTAAAAATGTTATAAATACTCATAGTTCCACTGCCAGCATACTCAGCCGTAAATGGGGCTATGAAACTATACATAGCTTTTCCCGGACTTGAAATTATGATAAAGGGGGTTATTAACATGACAAAAAATAAAATTGAAAATAAAATGTATTTTATCAATATTTTTTTTTCATACTTTTTAAAAATATAGTAAATAATGACAGGATAAGCCATTATTGGAACTAATTTCAATAAAATTGATATAACAAAAAACAATGAAGATAGATTTAATTTTTTCTCTATGAGAAAATAAATTGACAATAAAAAGAATGTCATAAAAATAGGAGTATTATTGCCCAATACACTTGAAGTGTACAATGGTAAATATGAAAAGCTATAAATTAAAGCCAAATAAAATGATTTTTCTTTATTAAAGAATTTTTTTCCGATAAAAAATACTAATGCAACATTTGTTACATCAAAAATTATACTCAATATTTTGAATGAGAGGAAGTCTATTCCAAAAATTAAATACCAAAACATATAAAATGTTGAAAATAATGGGCCATATACAGACATACTTGTATCACGTTTGTTCCATTCTGTGCAATTCCACATGAAGTATTTACCTTCCGCCATGCATTTTCCGCAGCCGATGTATGCACTAAAATCATGCGGTATGAAAGGAAACATAATGTATAATGGTGCTATCAGAACTCGTACTAAAAAACTTATCAGTATTAAAATCACTATGAGATAAATTTCTTTAATTTTCACACTTATTACCATCCACCTTCCATATTATATTTTTTATATAATACTTGAAATAACTGAGACTGCGATATTCTCTTGTATTTATGAAAGTGATGATGTCTAAAATTAGTTTTACGTGCAATTTTCTTAATTTTTTAAACAATTTCTTTTCTAATATGAATTTTGAAACTCCCTTTGGCAATAATGGTATTAAACTGAACATAAAAGTGTAATCACTTGTCAAATTATTTCCGGTAGATCCACCAGACATATAAGACGGGTCTAACCCATTATTTATATTTTCTACCTTTTTTTTTGATAAGTCAAAAAAATTTATTATATTTGTTCCAGGGAAAAGCGAAAGAGTATATGCAGTAAGTCTATTTGGTTTGTATTCTATGAAAAAATTACATGCGTCTATAAGCTGTTGCTCTGTTTCATTTGGTAGTCCGATTATATAGTCTAAATTTATCTTTAGATTGAACTTTATACAACTGTTTATTGCATTTTTTATGGTAATGTTTGTTTCAAACCTATTCAATATGTTTTTTCTTATGTTTTCATCTAATGACTGTATCCCGATATCCATGAACTGGCAATTTGCATCTTTTAACATTTTTATTGTTTCATCATTTATAAAAATTGGGTGACTGAGGCATCTGAACGGTAAATTTATCTCTTTTTTATAAACTTCAAGAAAATTCCTTAACCATTCAATATCACTTGTAAAAATATCGTCCATGAATGCTACATGCTTTATTCTGTATTTTTTCTTTGCTTCTTTCAACTCTTTTATTACATTGTCTGGACTTCTTCTCCTTTTATGAAATCCATACATTTTATGCAAAACTGAATTGCAACAGTATGAGCAATTAAAGGGACAGTCTCTTGTGGTCATTATCATATGTGAGCTCAAATCTATGTATCTTTTAAAAATTGATTTATCTGCAAACGGCAAAGAATCTAAGTCTTCTATTAATGGCCTAATGGGATTTCTTATTATCCTGCCTTCATTTTTGTACCAAATGTTTCCAGTATCTTTTTTTCCTTCAACCAAATCTAATAAAGCATATTCTCCCTCGCCCATAATTACATAATCAACGAATTTTTCTTTAATTACATGCTCTGGAACAGAAGTGGGATGGATGCCGCCAAAAATAATTTTTACGTCGGAATATTCTTTTATTCTTTTTGCGATATAACATGCCCATTGATAATTGTTCGTAAAGACTGAGAAAGCAATTAAATCTGGCTTGTATTCAATTATATCTCTAATTATATTTTCTTTCCTATCGAATATTTTATTTAAAAATGGAATGCACAACCAATATTTGTCGTCAAATAACTGCGGGTCAAAGAATAATTTAACTTTATGTCCATTTTGTTTTAAGACGGCAGACAAATATTCAACCCCCAGATTCTCTGCACCCATGCATACCAACGCTATATGTTTTTTTTTCAGCATACAGCACTCCTTTTTGTTATTAAAATTAATACAATAAAAATCTCATTTTTAGATTTCAATGACATGAATCACTATTTGACTGCATTAGTTTTTAATTCTTCATGTTTAATATAAATTTTCATGTCTGTGACGGAATTTCTCTTAAAACCACAATTTTTCATTAATTAGACCTTTTTTCCACAATGGATTCAAAGGACGCAAAAAAATCATAGAAGAATTAAATATAATTTCTGAAGAAAAGATTATTGACATAGCTTGTGGTGTTGGAACATTTAGTACTTTAGTTCCTGGCGAATATACTGGAATTGATATAAATCCAAATTTTATAAATTTTGCTAAAAGAAAGTATAAGAAAAATTTTTTGGTAGCAGATGCGTCTAACCTTAAAATGTTTAATGATAAATCCTTTGATAAAGCCCTGGTTATTGATTGTCTCCATCACTTGTCAGACGACAAAGTAAAAAAATTTTGGAGGAAACTAGTAGAATAACAAAAAATAAAATTTTAATTATAGACGTTTCTGAACAAACTAGAAATAATTTCATAGGATCGTTTCTTCTTAAAATGGATGTCGGAAAATTTACAAGAAATTCATCAAAATTAAGAAATATTATTTCTCAATTCATTAATATTGAAAAAGAAATTATGTTTAGTTCTGGTTTTTACAAAGAAATAGCATTTATAGGTTCGCCAAGGAATTAAACTATAATTTTAACTCAGAATTTTCCCCTGTAATTATTTTGTATCCCTTAGGTAATTTGTCTGATGAAATAACATTTGAATGTTTTCCTATCAAACTATCCACTATTTTCCCTTTACAATCTATGACCGAATCACCGATAATTATTGAGGATTCGATTTCTCCACTTATTATTTTTGTATTATCTCCTATAGAACTATAAGGACCTATATAGACATTTTCTCCAATATCACAGTTTTTTCCTATTATTACAGGCCCTTTAATTAAACTTCCATTCCTGACTATACTACCTTCATCTATTTTTATATTTCCTATAATTTTTGCATTTTTCTCAACAGTTCCTCTAATTTCAGATGATTGAATGTCATTCAACATAATATAATTTGCATGGAGAATATCATCAGTAGTTCCTGTATCATCCCACCAACCATTAACAAAATGAGATATGATTTTATGTTTTGATTCTATTAGTGCCTGTATTACATGTGTAAGTTCTAATTCATTTCTTGTCGATGGTTTTAGATTTTTTATATATTCGAAAATAATTGGTTTGAATAAATAAACACCAACAATTGCATAATTTGTTTTAGGTTTTTTAGGTTTTTCTTCCACTTCTATTATTCTACCTTTTTCATCTAATGTGGCAATTCCAAATTTTTCTGGTTTATCAGTTTTACACAGTAAAATGCTCGCTTCTGCGTCGCTTTTTTTGAATTCTTCGACAAAATGTTTTATTCCACCCTTCAAAATATTATCTCCAAGATAAACGGCAAAATCATCATTTTTTAAAAAATCTTTTGCTATCCATACTGCATGTGCTAAACCACGAGGAGCATCTTGTTCTAAATAAGTAATTTTCGCTCCCCATTTTGAACCATCACCAACAGATTCTTTTATTGTATTTATACGATCTTCTGTGTAGCCAACTATAATACCTATATCTTTTATACCGGCATTCACTAAATCCTCTATACAATAATGTAGAACAGGCTTATTTGCAATAGGTACGAGTTGTTTAGGGCCTGTATGAGTTAGTGGTCTTAAACGTTTACCTAAGCCACCCGCCAATATCAATCCACGCAATGAATCACCATTTTAAATACTTTATACTTAACTTTCATTATAAAAATAATATATAAAATAGTTGGTTTTATGAAAAATACAAGAATTCTAATAACGGGTGGTGCGGGTTTCATAGGAAGTAATTTCATAAGATATTT
>Ga0315294_10009257_pt1 | contig 10819 bp, 5 predicted proteins | sample YL17G13_40_MG_FD_203626 | JGI IMG/M metagenome (GOLD analysis project Ga0315294, IMG submission 203626) | Sediment microbial communities from Yellowstone Lake, YNP, Wyoming, USA - YL17G13_40 | ecosystem: Environmental > Aquatic > Freshwater > Lake > Sediment | place: USA: Wyoming | collected... | reverse complement strand
GCCTCGAAATCCCATCCGTCCGGATACACCTGCTTTTTCATCTCGGACGCAAGCTCGTCCCGGGCGAACTCAAGCCAGGAATTCGCCTCCTCGACCGTCCCGCCGAGCAGGGAGGCAAGCACGCCCAGACCCGCTATGTCGGCGAGGTAATGGTTGGAGGTGAGCTCCTCGGACCATTCCAGGTGGCCCGCGATGAACCGCCCATGCGCGATCAGACTTCCGACAAGATCGCACGCGAAATCCGGGGGAAGATCGGGCTTCGCCGCGAGCGCGAACGCGTAACCCATGTTCGCCGCTCGTATCGCGACATCCATCGTGCATGCCCAGTTCGGACCGAAACCGACGGGATTCCGGGCGATCCAGTCCCCAGCCTGGTCGATCAGTGCGTCAAGATACCTGGTTTCCTGAGTCAGGCGAAATGCGAGGGCAAGCCTGGGCAGGTGCTGGAGGCGCGAAAGCTCCCAGGGGTACTTGATGTCGTACCCGCCCTCGGGTCGGGAGTGCGGAATCCGGGAATAGAAGGCGTCCGATGGGAATTCGTGCCCGTTCCGGGGATCGTAATGCCACCGGATGCCCGACGAGTAGTCGAGGTCCTCGCCAAGGATGTGAAAATGTCTCATCGACAGCAGGTCGGCTTCGTGGATGAGCGACGAGACCTCGTCGGGGAAAAGGTTCCCGGCCAGATCAACAAGACCGGCTTCCGGCGCGAACCTTGCGATCATTGCCTCAAGAACGCTTCGGGCCGCGTTCGACGGGGTTACGGCTTGCCCGGAGACCATCCCCGGGAGGCCGGAGGGTTTGACTTCGAGCCCCCCTGAGCGCGCCCAAAGCTCCTCGGCGACCCCCCTCAGCCGGTTCGCCGCCCATCTCCCGACCCTGGATGGGACCTTCTCAAGCGGTGTGCCGGCTATTTTGTCCAGGCTGTCCATGTGAGGCGCTGCGCGCAACTATACCAGACATGACAGGATCGTGGAAGGAACTCCGTTCGCGGCAGGGGCTGCGCTTCGCATAGCTGAGCGTTTTTGGCAGAAATCTCACCGCAAAGTCTTGACAATGATACGACGGGTCATTATATTGACCGGCCAGTCATTTTAGTGACTGCTTACCAAACGCCTTGCGACAGGTGGTGAAGTGACGGACAACTCAACGCAGTTATCACGTAAGGAGCGCGAGGAGGCCTTTCGGCGGGAGCTGGTGCTCGATGTCGCGGAAAGCCTGTTCGCGGAGAAGGGCTTTGACGGGACCACGGTCTCAGACATCGCCGAGCGGTCCGAGCTCGCCAAGGGCAGCCTCTACCAGATCTTCCAGAGCAAGGAAGAGATCATCGCGGCCATCATAGGACGCAAGATCGACCGCATATGGGGCATCCTGGATGAGATCGTGAAGCGTCCGATCAGCCCGACGGAGCGAGTCAGGGAGGTTTTTCGCACAAAGCTCGAATCGGTGTGGGAGAGCAGACATTTCGCGCGAATATTCCTCCACGAGCTGAGAGGGCTTCACCCGTGTGTTGATTCGCCCCTGCTGGACGCCTATGTTGAGCGGATGCGGGCGATGACCGCGAAGGTTGAAACGGTGTTTGCCGAGGGTCAGGAGAAAGGAGACTTCAGGCGCGACGTGCCCGCTTCGACACTCTTCGCGGCGATGGAGGGATTCTCCAATGCGATCATATATACCTGGCTCAACTGTGAGGGGGACTTCGATCTGGATACGGCCGTCAGACAGGCGGAGGATTTGTTTCTCCATGGCGTGGGGGTGAGCAAATGAAGACTGTGAATACCCACCATAAACCCGGAGCCGGATCGGGAGCGCTGCTGCGAACCCTCCCTCTCACACTCTGGAAAATGTTCCTCTTCCTGGGGATCGCCCTAGTCCTGATTCTGCCTTCGCAGCAGGCTAAGGCTCTTACCGATCTTCTGCTCAGCGAAGCCGGTTCTACCGAATCAGGGGAATCCGGGGATGCCACGGTCGCCGCTCCGTCCGATACCGCGGCAGAGACTGCGGAGATCCCGCTTCTGACGATTGAGGAAGCGATCGGAACCGCACGGGAGAGCAATCGGAATCTCCTCATGGCTGAGCAGGCGATCGAGCTTGCCAGGGCCGGCGGCAGGAGCGCGCTGGCAGGATATCTCCCCGATCTGTCCCTTGCGTACTCGTACACCCGGTTCGCCGCCGCGCAGACCATAGACGTGCCGGATATAGGGTCTTTCGAAATCCAGCCCGCCGACAACTTCTATGCCGGACTGAATTTCAGATATCCCATCTACAAGGGCGGATCCAGGGAAGCGACCGAGCGGGCGAGTGAGGCCGATATCAGCATCGCGGAGCTGAGGCGGGAGCAGGCGGTTGCGCTCATCGACATGGGGACGATCGACGCATACTGCAGCGCGAGGGAGGCCTTCGATAATCTTGCGGTGAGACAATCATCGCGCAATGCCCTTCAGGAGCTGGAAAAACAGGCCCAGGCGCTGTACGACGCCGGATATATGCCCATGAGCGACCTTCTGTCGGTTCAGGTCGCGAGAGCGGCGGCCGAGCAGCAGGTTTTTGAGTCCAAGAACAGCATTCAGACAAGCCAAAGCGCTCTCGCCCTGGCCATAGGCATGGACATCGGCTCGCAATGGACGCTCGCGCCGGTGGAATACCCCATCGTGGAGCCCCCGTTCTTGCTGGAAACCCTTACTCAATGGGCCATGGAGAACAGGCCCGAGCTGAAGGAAATCCAGGCCCAGAGAGAGAAGGTCCTTGCCCAGATCGAATCGATAAAGGCCACGGAGGGTCCGAATGTCGATTTCCAGGCGCAGGCATCGCGCACCGGATCAAGTTTCGGGTCCGTGTTTGACAGTGGCACTACGTCAATCTCCGGGACGATCAGCATCTGGTGGGACCTGTACAACTTCGGAAGGACCGACGACCTGCTGGGTCCGCTCAACGCTCAACTCGAGCTTATCGACATCCAGGAGAAGGAGCAGCGCGAGCAGATTCGCTCGGAGGTCGAAAGCGCCTTTCTGTCGCTTCAGAATCTGTATTCAAGCGTGCAGGTCGCGAAGGAATCGGTGAGCCAGTCCGAGGAAGCGCTGCGGGTGTCGCGACGCCGGATGGAGGAAGGGCTCGCGATCATGGTCGAGGTGCTCAACGCCGAAGCGACATGGACCGGCACAGGCGCGAGGGTGGTTTTCTCGACCCATGCATATTACAGAGTTCTGGCGATGCTGTCGCGTGCAGCGGGAATGCGCTTTGAAGACATGATTGCCCTCATCGAGGCTTCAGGAGAGTCCGACCAATGAACAAGAAAGCCATTTTAACCCTGATGATCCCGGCACTTGCCGTTACATTCCTGGTTCTTTTCGCGGGCTGCAGCAAAGAAAAGCAGGACACTGCCGCGCGTGAGACCCCGCCCGTCGCGGTGGAGACTCAGCGGCCGCAAGTGGGCACGATCACGAAGTGGTTCCGCACGACGTGCGAGTTGAGAAGCCCCCTGGAAGCGAATTTATCTTTCCCGAACGGCGGGAGGATACTGGAATTGGCGGTGAAGGAAGGGGACGCGGTGGAGGCCGGGCAGTACCTCGGACGTGTGGATACGGCGGGCCTGTCGGCTCAGTACGCGGCGCTGCAGAGCTCGGTCGTGGGAGCGACCAGGCAGGCCGAGGCGGCTGCGCTGGCCGTGAAGGCTGCCGAGAGCGGTGTGGAGATGGCCAGGGCCGCGGCTGACCAGGCGGAAACCGACTACAAACGATACGAGGCGCTGTACAACGACGGTGTCGCCACGCAGGCCGAGTTCGAGCAGGTGAAGCTCCGCAGGGATTCGTCAAAACTGGCCCTGCAGGGCGCGACCGATCAGACTGAGGCCGCGCGCTCCCAGGCGAGCGCCGCTCAGGCGGGCGTCCAGGCGGTCAGGGACCAGGCCGGTGGGATTTCAGTGATGATCGACAACGGCACGCTTCGAGCGCCGTTCGGCGGGAGGATAGGAACCCGGTTCACAGATGAGGGAACCGTGGTCGGACCCGGCACGCCGGTGTACAGCCTGATAGGCGAAGGCGAGGATGTCGCCAACAGGCTGGAAATCAGGCTGGACATCCCCGAAAGCGTCCTGGGCGCAGTCACTGCGGGCACTGCTGTCTACCTGAACCTGTCGTCGTGCGAAAAGGAAATCCAGACCGCCGTAGACCACCTGGGTGCCGAGGTCAAGAGCGATAGCCGAACGGTGGAGGTGGTCGCATACCTGTCCAGGGACTCGACCTGCCTCCTTCCCGGCATGTTCGGGACCGTGCGGATACCCATAGAGGAGCACTCGAACGCATTGCTTGTCCCCGAGAAAGCGGTCATCGAGCTCGAAGACGTGAAACTCATCTACATCGCTCAGGGAGAAACCGCGGCGCGTCGCGAGGTCGAGACCGGCATCCGCGACGAAGGGCTCGTGGAGATCACGAGCGGGATCGGCGCGAACGACGAAGTGATAGTCGTGGGCAACAGGTTTTTGGCGGACGGCGCAAAGATCACGATACACAACAAGGCCGAAGGCACTGCGAGCACTCAGGACGGCGGGTCCGGAGGGACAAGTAAATGATTCTCACAGACATCGCCATAGGCCGTCCCGTGCTGGCCCTTATGGCCACGCTGGCGCTGATCATTTTTGGTGCCATCGCCTACTCGAGGCTTGCCATCGAGGAGATGCCCAACATCGAGTTTCCCTACGTCACGATCACAGCGATCTATCCGGGCGCCGATCCGGAGACGGTGGAGTCCGAGGTCACAAAGAAGATCGAGGACGAGGTCGCCACCCTGTCCGGGATCAAGACTCTCACAAGCACGTCCGCAGAGAACGTCAGCCTCATTTTCATCGAGTATGAGCTGAACGTCGATGTGGACGTGGCGGCGCAGGATGTCAGGGACCGCATGGCAAGGCTTCAGCAGAGCCTTCCGGAAAATGTGAAGACTCCAGTCGTCGAAAAACTGGATGTCATGTCGACCTCCGTTCTCGATATCGCCGTCTCCGGTCAATCCACCCCGCAGGACCTCGCAGCCTATGTCGAGGACTTCATCAAGCCTCGGATCGAAAGCATTCCCGGTGTGGGCAGCGTGAGCGTCACGGGCCTGAGGGAAAGAGAAGTGAGGATCTGGCTGGATGCCGACAAGATGGCTTCCTACGAGATCAGTCCGCAGGAGGTGGTCGGTGCGATTCAGCTGAACCATATCGATATTCCGGGAGGCCGGGTCGAGACCGGCGAGAGGGAATACGCGGTCGTGACAAGCGGTCAGCTCCAAAGCGTCGGGGAATTCGAGGACATAGTGGTCGCGACGAAGGAGGGCACGCCGGTCAGGCTCGGAGATGTTGCGGTCGTGGAGGACGGTCTTGCGGACCTGAGGAGCACTGCGAGACTGAACGGCGTCCCGGCCGTAGGCGTAGGCGTCATCAAGCAGCCTGGAGCGAATGTCGTGGAGGTCGCCGACAGAGTCCACAAGGTCATAGACGAGCTTGAGGGCGAGATTCCTCCGGGGATAAGCATGACGGTCACGAAGGACCGGTCGGTATTTACGCGCGAGAGTTTCAACCAGGTGAAGGACCACGTGTTCGGAGGCGCCGCGCTGGCGATCATCGTAGTGCTCCTCTTCCTGGGAAGCTTCCGCACGACGCTGATCGCCGCGATAACGATTCCCACGAGCATCATCACCACGTTCATTTTCATGAAGTGGCTGAATTTCAGCCTGAACAACATAACGATGCTTGCGTTTTCCCTGATGGTCGGGATGTTGATAGACGACGCGATAGTGGTCCTGGAAAATGTCTTCCGTCACGCCGAGATGGGCAAGGGTTCGGTCAAGGCGGCAAAGGAAGGTGCAAGAGAGATTGCCCTGGCGGTTCTGGCAACGACCGCGACGATTATCGCGGTGTTCGTACCGGTGGCTTTCATGTCGGGAATCATCGGCAGGTTCATGTACCAGTACGGTATCACTGTAGTGGTCGGGACCAGCGCAAGTTACGTGGTCGCGATCACCCTCGCGCCCATGCTGGCAAGCCAGTTCCTCAAGGGCTCCAGGGACAATTTCATCGTCTTCACATGGTTTAACCGCTGGTTCAAGCGGCTTGAGAACGCCTACAAACGGCTTATCGGGGCCGCTCTCAGGGCGAAATGGCTCACTGTCGCGATCGCAATGGCAGCGGTAATCGTTGCACTCGTGCTCTTCTTCATGACTCCGAAGGAATTCCAGGGCAACGTCGACATGAACGAGACCAACGTATCGATCGAAATGCCCGTAGGAACTTCGCTTCAGAGCCTTATCGAATACACCAAACAGATCGAGGACATCGTAAGACAAGTCCCCGATGTGCAGAGCACATACTCGACCCTCGGCGGCGGACGTCTGGCCGAACAGAACACGGGCAACGTCTACGTCAGTCTCGTCGACAAGCGTGAGAGGTCCCGAAACAATCTGGCAGTCGATGCCGACATCAGACAGAGGCTTAACGGAATACCCGGCGCCAAGCTCCTTGTCGGGGGCACAGGACACTTCGGGAGCAACTACAGCTTCTCGCTGCAGCTGACCGGCAACGACATGACGCAGCTGAAGGCAGCAGCGAAGCAGTTTGCCGATGCCATCTCTCAGAACCCGGTTTTCGCCGAGATCGACACCAGCTACAAGGAGGGCAAGCCGGAGATCGACATCAGGCTCGATCGGGACAGGGTGGCGGACCTGGGCCTGAACGCAATGACAATCGGGGCGACTCTGAGGCTCCTGGTGAGCGGAGAGGACACAATCACTACGTTCAGCGAGAGTGGGAGGCAGTATGATGTGAAAGCCCGCCTCGAGGAGAATTTTCGCAATCGCCCGGAGGATATATCCAGCCTCATCGTGTACTCGGGAGCCAAGGAACCGCTGCCGGTGGAAGTCTCCAGTTTCGCCTCGGTGGATGTCACATCGGGACCGTCCGAGATCGGGCACGCGAACAAGCTGCGCTCAATCTATGTCTATGCCAACATCGCCCCGGGACGCACCATGGGCGAGGCGTCGCAGGCCATCGGGGAGATGCTCAAAACCACGCTGCCTTCCGGCATCCAGGGAGAGATAGTTGGTGAGGCCGAGATCATGGCCGAGAGCTTCCGGTCCCTCGGATTCGCGCTGGTTCTGGGAATCGTGCTCATCTATTTGATTCTCGCCGCCCAGTTCAACCATTTCATACATCCGCTCACCATCATGACAAGCCTGCCCGTATCGTTCGTCGGCGCGTTCGCCCTGCTGTTCTTCACACACATGACGGTCAACATCTTCAGCCTCATCGGGGTGATCATGTTGATGGGCCTGGTGACCAAGAACGCGATTCTGGTGGTGGAATTCACCAACCAACTGAGGGATCGCGGGATGGAGCGGGACGAGGCGCTTATGGTGGCGGGTCCGACAAGGCTAAGGCCGGTGCTGATGACCACGGTTTCGACGATAGTGGGAATGCTGCCGGTTGCCCTGATGATCGGCGGCGGCGCAGGGGTCGAAATGCGCGCCCCCATGGCGGTGGCGGTTATCGGCGGACTGGTAACCAGCACCCTCCTGACCCTCGTTGTTGTCCCTGTCGCCTACGCCCTTTTCGATAACGCGACGAACTGGGCTCTGAGGCGCACGGGCGTGATCAAGCCTTCGGATACGGTCAAGCTGCACATCCCGGAAGACCAGATCACGCGGGAATAGCGGTCATCCGAGCCGCGACGGTCACGGAGCGGTCATCCGAGCCGCGACGGTCACGGAGCGGTCATCCAAGCCGCGACGGTCACGGAGCGGTCATCCAAGCCGCGACGGTCACGGAGCGGTCATCCAAGCCGCGACGGTCATGGAGCGGTCATCCGAGCCGCGACGGTCACGGAGCGGTCATCCGAGCCACGACAGTCACGGAGCGGTCATCCGAGCCGCGACGGTCACGGAGCGGTCATCCGAGCCGCGACGGTCACGGAGCGGTCATCCGAGCCGCGACAGTCATGGAGCGGTCATCCAAGCCGCGACAGTCATGGAGCGGTCATCCAAGCCGCTTTCCTCTCTCACCAGTCCGGCGGTGGGTTGAACTTGAACAGATGCTGGTAGCCGCTGTGAGGAACGGCCCACAGAATTCCGTCGGCCTGCAAATCCCCTCTGCACGGCCCGTAGTAGCTGGACGTCACCTGGTAGACTTCCTTCTCCTCGAGGTCTGCGGAATATCTCGCGAAGCGCCAGACGACCGACTGATTCGTTGAGTCAACCTCGTCGGCATACAGAACCACCCGACACTCCGGATCGGCGAGGTCAATGTCGATGCCCACATTCCACGCGAGATGATTCGCCGGGTCCACCTCGAATATCTCGTCATCCTCAAAAATGAGATCCCCGCTCATGTCCACGACGAACAACTGCCCGCCGAGAGACTCATCTTCGTTCAGGCAGAAAATCATGATCGCGTCGAGCTCCTCGTTATACGCGATCTCGCGGAAATAGCCCGAGTTGACGTAGTTGAAGTCGGACAGGCTGAGCTGGAAAAGAAACGATGTGGCGTAGTTGTTGGACTTGTCGTACAAATAGAATGTCGGGTTATAGGCCTGTGCGTCCTTGATAATCAGGTCGCCGTCGGGCGTCACGCAGAGGTTCCAGATTCCGTTCATGCTCGCCTTGGTGAGCGTCTGCGGATTCACAAACTCGCTTCCGTTCCAGTCGATCGACTTGAGCTGGTAACCGGGCATGGGGCTGCCGGTGCCAAAGTTGTTGTAGAAAATCCTGTCCGCGCCGGTGATGGTGAGCGAGTCGATCCACATCGCCTGGTCGTTGTTGCAGTAGATCAGGTCGCCCGTAGCGTAGCTCGCGATGGGCCCCGCAGAAGGATTCGATGCATTGTAGATCAGCACCGACGTGTTCACGTTGTCGCTGCTGCGCATGACGATGCGCTGGGTCGCGTCCTTCCTCGTCGCCAGCACGCCCATCCATGGATAGCTCCCGACAAGATAAGTGTACATCTGCGCCAGCGCGAATCCATCGGTCCCGAAATTGCACCCGCTCGGAAGAATGGTGAAAAAGTCGTCGCTGTCGTCCGACAACCCTCCACCCGACTTCACAACTCGCACCTTCACAGTCTCCGACGGGTCCTCGGGCACCAGCCAGTCGTAAATCCCGCTGTTCGCGTAGTCGGAGATAATCTCGTGAACGTCGCCGACAAAATCATCCTTGGAGTAGAAGAGATCGACATAGGCGATGTCGCCGTTCGTGTCCCAGGTGATGTTGTGGTGCTCCTCGGCGGTCCATTCCTCGCCGCCGTTCGGCGAAGTGAGGACAATGCTCTCGCCCGCAACTTCTGCTGAATACAGGAAATATCCGGTCAGGGGCTCGCCGGGAAGCACGCCCCAGTAGTCGCTCTCCTCCGACTCGATGCCGACGAGAATGTCGAGCGTGCCTGCGTCGGGCGTCGCGCCGAGGATGTCGACCTCATAGGTGCTGTAGCCGTCGCCGCCGCCCACCGGCGTTGAGACAAATACCGGCGTGAACTTGCCGGGCGAATCCACCCAGAGCGTGTTCTGGTCCGCGTTGTAGTGGTCCCAGACATCTATCATGAGAGACAGGTTGCCGCCGCCCGTACCCCCCGCGTGCCACAGGGTGTTGTCAAGCTCGGTGACGGAGATCGCCCAGGCCTCCGGTCGATTCGCCTCGGGCGGAAAATTGTCGGGCGTGTACGGCTCGTCGCCCTGGGGAGGCTCCCAGCTTGCATCGACCGCATAGTTGAAAACCACGCCCCCGGAGAAATCGATCGTGTAATGCCTCGCATTGATATATCCCGCAGAGAATACCACCCGATTCGTCGGGTCGAGATCGCTCACCTCGTTGTCCACCTCAAGATCGTCGCCGAACACCCTGTATCCGTCCAGCGTGCAGTTGTAATGGGCAACGGAATCCTTGATCCCGAGCAGCCCGTCCTTGTATCGGAGAATGGTTCCGTCCTGAGGGAATTCGAGCGGATTCCACCATCGCGTGAAGCCGTCCGCGTTCAGAAGACGCGTGTCGCCCGGACCCGCCATCGTCAGCGCCGCATCATGGAAACCCGTCCAGCTGCCGTTGGAAATCAGAATCCCGCAGACGTCGAACCCCGTGTACTGGCTCATGCCCGGGAACGGATGCGTCAGCGACACGTCAACATCGCAGATGTCACCGTCGAAAACGAGATTCGAGATTTTCAGCTTCAAACCCGCCGGCGGTTCGAGGAAGGGGATCACGTTCGCGTGAAAGGACTCGGTGCGCAAAGGCACTATGTCGAGCGTTCCCGCGACCGGGTCGGCGACGATCCGCCACATGCCCCACAGGTAGTGGGTCGAGGGGCTCGCGACGGCGCTCTGGGCGACCGCATTCGGCGCCACGGGATTCCCGCCACCTTGAGCGCAGCCCAGACCTATCGCCACCGCCACCGTCATCAACAGGATCGAGTACCGCATGATCTTATCCTCCGGCAACCCAAGCCGGCCCTCCCCGGCTGTCGTCCACAAAACCAGTATATCACCTCATCGAAATGTGGCAAGCACCCCCCCAGGATTAGATGCAGGCTGAGAAGGAAGAGATACCTCGCGCCGTCTAAGCTCATAATGCCCGACGCGATGGATCGGTGCCCTCCACAAAGCGCCGTTTGCTTTGTGGAGGTCTCTCCTCTCGAAAAGCCTGAAACCTCCACAAGCTATGGATATCGGTGGCTCCCACAAGCGGAGTCCTCGGAGCTTGTGGGAGTCTCATATTATTATAACATTGAAGCTCGACACCTCCACAAGCTACGAAGACTCCGCTTGTGGAGGGCACCGGAACCTTGAATCAAGTCCCGGTTGTCGGGTTGTAT
>Ga0315294_10009256_pt1 | contig 10819 bp, 6 predicted proteins | sample YL17G13_40_MG_FD_203626 | JGI IMG/M metagenome (GOLD analysis project Ga0315294, IMG submission 203626) | Sediment microbial communities from Yellowstone Lake, YNP, Wyoming, USA - YL17G13_40 | ecosystem: Environmental > Aquatic > Freshwater > Lake > Sediment | place: USA: Wyoming | collected... | reverse complement strand
GTCGTCTGCGGCTTTCAGGGCATCATTAAAACGGTTACTCTGCAATAAGACAGGTATCTCGCCTTTCAGGCAGGCGGATAAGCCGATCAAACCCTTGGAATGCTGCGCTAATAATTCCTTATCAATACGCGGACGGTAATAGAACCCTTCAATATATCCGGCAGAAACCAGCTTCATTAAATTAACATAGCCCTCTTCATTCCGGGCTAATAAGATAAGATGGTATGCTGCCTCATCTATGCCTTGAGATGCCTTATCAAGGCGGCTTGCCGGAGCAACGTATACCTCGCAGCCTATAATAGGTTTAATCCCGGCTTTCTGGGCCTCAAGATAGAATTCGATTGCGCCGAACATATTACCGTGGTCGGTAATAGCCAGGGAATCCATATTATATTTATTAGCTAAAGAGAGTAAATCGGGTATACGGCAGGCGCCGTCAAGAAGGCTATATTGAGTATGAATATGTAAATGGACGAAGTCCGAGTGAGGCATTGTATTAGTAACTAGTAAATTAGTAACTCGTAACTAGTAATTATCATCTCAGGGTGGTTGATTAAACAGCGATACTTTTAAACATCGGCCAATTACGAGTTACTAGTTACTAGCTTACGAGTTACCGGATCATTCCCACTCAATCGTTGCAGGAGGCTTGGAGCTGATATCGTAGACAACGCGGTTTATGCCTTTTACCTCATTGATGATACGGTGAGCAATCTTATCCAGCAGTTCAGGTGAAATCCTGGCCCAGTCAGCAGTCATCCCGTCCAGGCTTTCCACGCAGCGTACCGCGATAACATTTTCGTAAGTACGACTATCTCCCATTACCCCCACGGTCTTGATAGGAAGCAATACTGCGAAAGACTGCCAAACCTGCGCATACAGATTGGCGCTTCTGATCTCCTCTATTAATCTCCTATCTACTTCCCGCAAGATTCTCAGGCGTTCTTCAGTCACCTCACCGATAATCCTGATGCTCAAACCCGGACCGGGAAAGGGCTGGCGATAAATAATGCCTTCGGGAAGGGCCAATTGACGCGCAATCTCTCTTACCTCATCCTTAAAAAGCTCGCGCAATGGCTCTATTAACTTAAACTTCATATGCAGCGGCAGGCCTCCGACATTATGGTGGCTTTTAATGCAGGCAGACGGTGAGCCTATGGGAGAGGTAGATTCAATGACATCGGGATAAAGCGTACCCTGCGCTAAAAAATCCGCTCCTTTGACCTTAGCCGCCTCCTCTTCGAATACCCGGATAAACTCTTCTCCGATGATCTTCCTTTTCTGCTCGGGATCGGTGATGCCTTTTAATTTATCCAGAAAACGCTTGCTCTTATCCACACAGGCCAGATTAAGGCGATAAAGGCTGCGGAAGGTCCTTTCAATCTGCTGCGGCTCGTCTTTTCTCAACAGGCCGTTATCAATAAAGATACACCTCAAGTTTTTGCCTATTGCGCGATGCACTAAAAGGGCGCACACCGAAGAATCAACTCCGCCGCTCAAGCCCAAAACGACCTTCTTATCGCCTACGGTTTTCTTTATCTGAGAGACGGTATCATTGATAAAAGACTGCATTGTCCAGCGTCCAACGCATCCGCATATCCTGAAAAGAAAATTAGCCAATATTTTGTCGCCTTTGCCAGTGTGAGTCACCTCGGGATGAAACTGCACTCCGAAGATCTTGCGATTAACATTGGCTATGGCAGCTACGGGGCTATTGAGCGTATGGGCAATAGCCGCAAAGCCCGCAGGCATTTTTATGACTTGGTCTTGATGGCTCATCCAGCAGGTTATATTACCGGGAAGATGCACGAATATATCACGGGTACTATCAATGAACAGCTCGGTTTTGCCGTATTCGCGCTCATTATTATGCCTGACCCTGCCGCCAAGGACCTGAGCAATGACCTGCATGCCGTAACATATACCGAGCATGGGTATGCCTAATTTAAAAATATTCTTATCCGGCATAGGGACTTTTTTGCCATAGACAGAAGAAGGCCCGCCGGATAGGATAATCCCCTTTGGCGCCATTGCCTTTATATCCGCAACTGAAGTATTAAATGGAAGGATGCGGCTAAAGACCTTATTTTCCCTGATACGCCTGCCGATCAACTGAGTATATTGGGAGCCAAAATCCAGGATCACTACCGTTTCTCTTCTGGGAAGCACTGGCGCTTTAAGAAGCACCTTTTTTGCAGTCCTCCTGGTTTTCTTTAGGGCTTTCTTTCTGATTCTAACCGATTGTTTCTTTGCCATCCTCTTTGCTGAGCGCTTAATACGTTTAATCCTTGTAATCCTTTTTACACTCTTGACTTTCTTGATCCGCTTTATTTTCTTGGTTTTCTTTTTCATTTTCCCATCCCTACGCGTTGGACAACTTGGAATATTTTGCCCTCTGTCTGGATCGAAGGGGCAATTATAATCTCCACATCATGCATCTCTTTAATGCTCCTGACTCCCAGCGAACCCATGGACGTCGTCAGAGCGCCCATCAGGTTCTGCGAACCGTCATCAGCCTTTGCCGGCCCGAAAAGGATCTCTTCTAGCTTTCCGCTGGTCCCCACCCGTACTCGAGTTCCGCGCGGCAGATTCACGTGGGAAGTCGCCATACCCCAATGATAACCCCGCCCCGGAGCTTCCTGTGCGCGCGCAAAAGCAGAACCTACCATGACTGCATCTGCTCCAGAGGCAAAGGCCTTGCATATTTCGCCACCGATACGCATTCCGCCGTCGGTAATAATAGGGACGTATCTCCCCTTTCTCTTAAAATAGTAATCTCTTGCCGCACCGGCATCTATTGTAGCCGTTACTTGCGGTACGCCTATTCCTAAGACGCCTCTTGTGGTGCAGGCAGCGCCAGGGCCGATACCTATTAGAAGTGCGGCGGCACCCGTATCCATAAGCTCCAAAGTCATCTCGTAGGTAACGCAATTACCTAAGATAACGGGGACCTTCATTGACTTGCAGAATTTATATAGATCTAAAACTTTGTATTCGGATGAGATATGCTTGGTTGAAGTAACTGTAGACTGGACTATGAAGATATCGACTCCCGCATCGTGAGCAATCCTACCGAACTTCTCGGCGTTGACGGGAATACAACTTACGATGGCAGTGCCTTTTTTATCTTTGATCTGTCTTATCCTTCTTGAAATAAGGGCTTCTTTAATGGGCTTGGTATAAAGGGCTTGGATCAATTCGGTGGCTTTAGCGCTCGAGGCATGAGCGATTTTATCCAGTATATCATCGGGATTCTCGTAGCGGGTTTGCACGCCGTCCAAGTTGAGTACCGCTAAGCCCCCCAGCCTGCTCATCTCAATCGCAAACCTGACATCTACAACACCATCCATTGCCGCGGCTAAGATCGGTATACGGTATTTTTTACCGCCGATTATAAAGCCCGTATCTACTTCATTGGGATTAACCGTAACCATACCCGGAACCAACGCTACTTCGTCAAAACCGTAGCAACGACGGCCTCTTTTGCCTATGCCCAGCCATTCTGCCATTTTCTACTCCTTACTTATCTTATTGTTTTATAAGGGGTTAAGTGATTTCCTCAAATCTACAACCTCAGATTAGAACCTAATTTTACAACAAGATTGAGCCTTTGTCAAATGATAATTTTGGCGTGTTTTGTACTCTTGAATTTTTCCGGAGCGCGCATTAGAAATTTTTTTGGCACTTCGCCTTCGCTTAAATGCCAATCCTGAGTGCAAACGAAGAATCTGCACAAGTGCACAAGGATTTACGGCGACTTAAAGTACTGACTTTTGCTCGCCCGTCAGTCTTTACGAAAAATGAGCCGTAAACCGCAAGTGCAGCGGCAAAAAATCTAAAGCGCGACGGAGGCAAAATTCAGGAGTACAAAAAAGGCGAAGGTGATTAACCTTCGCCTTTTGAGCATCTTTAATTCCTGAAAAATTAATATTCAGGATACCCGCCGCCGCCCGGAGGCATCGAGGGCATCGACTTTTCCCTTTCAGGCTTCTCGGTTATCAAAACTTCGGTAGTCAAAAGTAATGCCGCAATGCTGGAAGCATTCTGAAGGGCACTGCGGGTGACCTTGGTAGGATCGATTACACCGGCATCGATCATATCCACGTATGCATCCTGGGTCACATCATAACCTACGTTGGTCTTCTCACCCTTGACGCGCTGAACAACCACTGAACCCTCAAGACCGGCATTCTCTGCCAATTGCCTTATGGGCTCTTCCAGGGCGCGCTTTACGATCTCAACCCCGATTTTCTCATCGCTTTCCAGCTTCATTTTATCTAAAGCCGGTATAGTGCGCAATATCGCTACTCCTCCGCCGGGTATAATACCTTCCTCAACCGCAGCGCGGGTGGCGTGCAAAGCGTCTTCAACGCGCGCTTTCTTCTCTTTCATTTCGGTCTCGGTTGCAGCTCCGACGTTGATCACGGCAACTCCGCCCGCTAATTTAGCCAAACGCTCCTGGAGTTTCTCCTTATCATAATCGGAATCACTGTCTTCAATTTGCTTTTTTAACTGTGCGATCCTGGCGTTGATGCCTTGAGTCTTGCCGGCGCCTTCAACTATAGTAGTATTTTCTTTATCGATCTTCACGCGCTTGGCTTTTCCAAGGTCATCAAGATCCACGTTTTCAAGCTTGATACCTAAATCCTCGGTAAGCGCCTTGCCGGAGGTAAGCACTGCGATATCATCAAGCATGGCTTTACGCCTGTCTCCGTAACCGGGAGCTTTTACCGCGCAACACATCAGAATACCGCGGATCTTATTGACTACTAAAGTCGCTAAAGCTTCGCCCTCGACCTCTTCGGCAATGATCAAAAGGGGCTTTCCGGTGCGGGCGATCTTCTCTAATAAAGGTAAAATATCCTTTATGGAGGAGATCTTCTTCTCATTGATCAAAATATACGGCTCCTCTAAAAGGCATTCCATCCTCTCGGCATCGGTGACAAAATAAGGCGAAAGATACCCTTGGTCAAACTGCATACCTTCAACCACTTCCAGAGTGGTAGCGGTAGATTTTGCTTCCTCAACGGTAATAACGCCGTCTTTACCGACCTTATCCATTGCCTCGGCAATAAGGTCACCTATCGCGGTATCGCAGTTAGCGGCAATTGAAGCTACCTGCGCCACTTCCTTTTTATCTTTGATAGGAGTAGAAAACTTTTTTAACTCCTCTACCACCTTTTCTACTGCCTTCTCAATACCTCTCTTTAAAGCCATGGGATTGGCTCCGGCAGTAACATTTTTTAAACCTTCGCGGTAGATCGCCTCTGCAAGAATAGTTGCGGTGGTGGTCCCGTCACCGGCAATATCAGAGGTCTTCTCCGCTACTTCTTTTACCATCTGGGCGCCCATATTCGCATAGGGATCTTCAAAGTCTACCTCTTTGGCTACGGTAACGCCGTCTTTGGTAATAGTGGGTGAACCGAATTTCTTGTCAATAATTACATTGCGTCCTTTAGGCCCGAGCGTGACCTTTACCGCCGCGGCAAGCTGCGCAACGCCCTCAAGGATCTTTCTGCGAGCTTCGTCGCCGAATAACAATTGCTTTGCCATAATCACTTTCCTCCTTTTATTTACTTCTTGATTATCGCTAAAATATCCTCTTCGCGCATAATCAACAACTCTTCGCCGTCTTTAGCGGTGATCTCGTTTCCGGAATATTTCCCGTAGAGGACAATATCGCCTACCTTTACTTCTGGTGCCTGCACGGTGCCGTTATCCAACACCTTGCCTTTGCCGACTGCAATAATCTTACCCTCTTGGGGCTTCTCCTTAGCGGTATCCGGAAGGACTATCCCGCCTTTGGTCTTTGCTTCAGCCTCTAAGGGCTTTACTACTACTCTGTCGCCTAACGGTTGTATGTTCATAACCCACACCTCCTATTTTTTTGAAGACGACTTTAAATTTTGTTAGCACTCTCATCCAAAGAGTGCTAATTGTAACCAAAAAAGCCCATCTTGTCAAGTATTTTTTTAACCCGGCCTACTGGCGGCATGAACCCGCCGCACATCACGGGGGTATCACCCGAAAAATATATGCGGCTTATTTAAATAAGCTATGGGAGATAACAAAGGATGCAAAAACAATAGCGACCATAGACATAAGTTTAATGAGAATGTTAAGGCTTGGCCCCGCAGTATCCTTAAAAGGGTCTCCTACTGTATCTCCTACGACGCCTGCTTTATGGGCCGGGGAACCCTTACCTCCATGATGGCCCTCTTCAATATATTTCTTGGCATTGTCCCAAGCACCGCCTGAATTGGCCATCATTACCGCTAAAACAAAACCTGATACGGTCGCGCCGGTCAAAAGCCCTGCCTCCGCTTCCATTCCTATCAGCAAGCCAACGAGTATGGGAACAACGATAGCCATCAAAGAAGGCACTATCATCTCTTTCTGCGCGGCCTTTGTCGCGATAGTGACACAACGGGCATAATCAGGCTTGGCCGTTCCTTCCATGAGGCCGACGATCTCTTTAAATTGGCGTCGCACTTCTATAACAATAGCGCCTGCGGTTCTGCCTACGGCGCGCATGGTCATAGAGCAGAAAAGAAAAGGAAGCATGCCGCCCAGGAACAATCCGACAAGCAGATTAGGATTCATAAGGTTTAAATCAAGTTCCCTGCCGTATAAACCCACCTGGTCGCGAAAAGCCGCAATTAATGCCAGCGCGGTTAATGCCGCTGAGCCTATGGCAAAGCCTTTGCCGGTAGCGGCGGTAGTATTACCAAGCGCATCTAAAGCATCTGTTCTCTTCCTGACCGAAGGGTCTAAATGGGACATCTCGGCATTGCCTCCGGCATTATCCGCAACCGGGCCGTAAGCATCAGTCGCCAGCGTAATACCCAATGTTGATAACATACCGACCGCAGATATCGCAACACCGTAAAGCCCCATATTGAAGTTAGCGGCACCGCCAGATAAAAAGAAACTGGCCAATATCGCCATTCCCACGACGATAACCGGCACTGCTGTGGACATCATACCAACAGCTAAACCGGCGATAATAACCGTTGCGGGCCCGGTAAGTGAAGCATCCGCAACCGAACGCGTAGGCTTAAAGCTGCTTGAGGTATAATACTCGGTACACAAGCCGATAATCACTCCTGCCAATAGCCCGGCAATGACCGACCAATAAACACCGATATGCTCCATGCCTAAGGTAGCTTTGACTAAAAAGAAAGATACGACTGCAACCAATAGCGAGCTGGCGAATACTCCCTTTCTTAAAGCGGCCAAGAGCACGCTCTGGCTGGCCTCCTCCCCGCTTTTTACAAAGAATGTTCCTATTACCGAGGCTAAAACCCCAACTGCTGCCATAACCATAGGGACGGTCACTCCCGACACACCCAAACCCGCGGCAACACCTAAGGCAGAGGTGGCTACGATTGAACCTACATAAGATTCGTAAAGGTCAGCGCCCATACCTGCTACATCGCCGACATTATCACCTACGTTGTCCGCAATAACTGCGGGGTTGCGAGGGTCATCTTCAGGAATACCGGCCTCTACTTTACCTACTAAATCCGCTCCGACATCTGCGGCTTTAGTAAAAATGCCTCCGCCGACTCTGGCAAAAAGGGCCTGGGAGCTGGCGCCCATACCAAAACAGAGCATGGTTGAAGTAATAGCGGTGATCTTATCGGTCCCGATAGGGATGGGATGGCTCGAATAAAACCAATTAAGAAAATAATACCAGATACTTAAATCCAACAAGCCCAACCCTACCACGGTCAATCCCATGACCGCGCCGCTGGAGAAGGCTATACGCAGGGCCGAATTCAAGCTTTTGATGGCGGCATTGGTGGTGCGGCTGGAAGCCTGGGTAGCTATGGTCATCCCGATAAAGCCCGAAAGGCCCGAGAATAAGCCTCCGGTCAAGAATGCGAAAGGCACAAATATTACCAGGTACTTATTTAAGGCTAATAATAAAAGAATGCAAAACACAACAACAAAGAATATAGAAACGCCCAAGTATTGGCGTTTAAGATAGGCTCTCGCCCCCACCCTTACTGCCTGGGCGATCTCTATCATCTTTTCTGTGCCTTCGGGTTGTTTGAGGACATAGTATGCTAAATATGCGGCAAATAACAACGCGATTATTGATCCTAACGGCGCCAACAGCAACAAATCAAAATTCATCTTACTCCTCCCATCATTTTTTCCGGTAAGTAATTTAAAGTGATATTGTAATACAAAATCGCGGAAAGTCAACAATAATTAGGGACACATCCGATTTATTTCCGGCAACCACTGAGACTAAATAAATCGGATGTGTCCCTAATTATTACAATGGAAGCCTTATATAGGTAAGCGCTCTTTCGAGGATGTTTTTGAAGAAAGCAACGGCCTCGGGGTCTTTTCTTTCAAAAGTCCATATATACTTTGCCAGGCCCAACTGCGCTAAGCCATAATAGGCAAAAACTACCTGCCCTATCGCTATATATCCCGCGGCAATCTGGCCGAAAGCAAATAATATCCCTATAGCTATCTGTCCCACCACAACAGGAGCTGCCATCATCTGCCCGAATCCGAATAAAAGACCTGCCCCGAACTGAGCAATGGTGATAACACCTATTCCAAACTGGCCTATAGCAATAATCCCTTTGGCAATCCGTAATTTTCCGTCGGGACCAACGCCGAATGCAATATGCACAAAGGGATAGCGTCCGTATTGGGCCCTTGATTTCCATTCAAATCCGTACTGCCGCCTGGCCGGAACATTCATCATAAAATCTCCATTACTACCAGGGTTATATCGTCATACTGGGGGGTATTGCCCATAAAAGCATAAACCTCATCCTTGATAAACTTCATCAGTTCATCAGCGGGCTGAGCCTGATGTGCTTCAAAGAGCCCCTTAAGGCGTGGCAGACCGAAACGCTCCTGGTTCTCATCGAGAGCTTCGGTAACGCCGTCAGTATAAAGCAAGATCTTATCCCCAGAATCAAGCTGCAGCTGCCTTTCCTCCAAAAACATCTCAATATCCGGGATCATACCCAACATCATTCCTCCGGATTGAATAGTCTCTAAGATACGCGTGCGGCCGCGATAAATAAGAATATGCTCGTGGCCGGCGGAAGAATAGATCATGGTCTTACTCTGAGCATGCCACTGAAAGTAGAGCATGGTCATGAATTTCTGTCCGGAAATATGCTTGTTCAAGATCTGATTAGCGCGCAAGAGTATCTGCTTGGGTGAAGTTTCTTCCTGCGAAAGGGTATGTATGGCGGTCTTGGCCATAGCCATTAAAAGCCCGGCAGCCACGCCTTTTCCGGAAACGTCGCCGATCACCACAGAAGTGCTGCCCCTGTGTGGAATATCAATAAAATCGTAATAATCCCCTCCTATTTCTTTGGCCGGCTCCATCATACCCCGGACCTCAAGTCCGGGGATAAGAGGCGCTCCCTGAGGAAGCAGCATCATCTGTATTTGCCTACCCAAGCGCAACTCCTCAGCCAGGCGTTCCTTTTCCACGATATCTCCGTGATGAAGGGCGTTGTCTACGCTGATGCCGATCTGCTTGCCCAGTTTTTCTAACAGGGCTACATCGCTTTCACGATAAGCCCGGAGATTCTCTTTTTTTCCCAGCCCCAGAATACTGATAAGCTGCTCATCCATAGTAAGGGGAATGACTAATTCCAGGCCATAGTCGCCAAAGAAGCTTAAAAGACAGCTCTTAGCAACGGCATATTGCGGATCTGTCTCCACTTGTATCTTTTCCAGCACTTTGGGATTCGAACTTAGCCAGAAAACTAAGGGGTCATCGGTCTCCAGGCTTACCTTTTTTACCTTGGTAACAATCAATTTAGGGTCATCATACCCCATAGAAGCAACCTCCTCAAAACCTTCCTTATCAGGAGGTTTAACCAAAAGCAGGCCGTTGCGGGTATATAGGATCTCCTTTAACTCCTTGAACAAACTTCTACTTAATTCAGATAATTCCAGAGAAGTGCCGATACGAGACGGCAGATCCGCAAGCACCGCCTGGTAATCATAAGCTCTGCGACGGAAGAAATGGTCAATACGTGGCTTAAGCCGATGGTAATACCAGAGAAAAGTAAGTAGAGACACACAGATAATGCTTATAGTCGTAATTGGCGTCAACCCTGCCAACCAATATTTCGCGAACTGATACATGACCGCCATGGGTACGATCAAGAACAAGATGCTCAACAACCAAAGGATAGTCTTATGGATGACTGTATCGATCTCGAGGAATCTATAGCGTATGATCGTAAAACCTACAATAGATATAAAGAAAAAAGCGCAGATATAGCCAAACGGATAAACTGCTATGTGATAATTAGGCAAGAAATCTACGCAGGCCCCGGTATATATTAAATAGCCGACAAGAATCACCACCATCTGGGTTACCTGCAGTTGTGTCATTGCCTTTCTTTTAAAGATGAGTTCATAGAGATAGACGGTGAGAACGATATTTATTTGTCCTATAAAAAAAGTCAGGAACAACGGATGGAGCGGGCCGTGCTTGGGATAATATCCCCAGAAGTATTTATACGCCCCTGAAATCACTAATGGAGTAGTCAACATAAGCAAGGCGAATATAACACCAATAATATAAGTAGCGATGATATAATATTTGAATTTCTTATCTGCTTTGCAGACAAGGTAGGCTGTATGGCAGGCTGTAGGCGCAATAAAATTCACCCCTACATAGCCGAATCGCAGGATGAAAAACGCCTGTGCCTCGTCGGTAAGATTATACGCAAGCGCGTACATCAGCTGCCATAATGTACTGGTGCAGGCCAGCAGAAAAAAGATGCGGTTGGTAAGCCCTTTGGGGTTTTTAGTAAAA
>Ga0315294_10009255_pt1 | contig 10819 bp, 13 predicted proteins | sample YL17G13_40_MG_FD_203626 | JGI IMG/M metagenome (GOLD analysis project Ga0315294, IMG submission 203626) | Sediment microbial communities from Yellowstone Lake, YNP, Wyoming, USA - YL17G13_40 | ecosystem: Environmental > Aquatic > Freshwater > Lake > Sediment | place: USA: Wyoming | collected... | reverse complement strand
GCTTAGATGATTATATTGTAATAGAAACTGGTGTCCTCAACATCTTGGAAGGTTATTGAGTTTTTTATGAGAGCTTGATTTCCTCTCTTGTGTTATGTTAGCCTAACAGAACCTCTTTCTCCACACCTAATCCTTGGATTATACAGTGGCTGGTTGTTAACACAATGTAAATGTGAAAGAATATTCTCTACATTGTGTACTAGTATTATTAATCACACCAACTTCTAGAACAAGAAGGACATGATGTTATGTGTGAACCAGAAGACATTTTAAATGCATCATCCTCTCCATATCTATCAACTAACATTTCTCCTAGTGTTTCAAGTTTACCATATTTATCATCTCTAACCCAATTATACATGTGATTACATGATTTATATGCGAATAGAGGAACTTTGTTGGTTTCACAATATATTCTTTGATTGTCGTAGTGTATATCCATTGTTATAATGTATTTAAAAAGAATTGTTATCTATATATGATAATAGTTCAAGAACAATATCTCGTTGTCCTAAGAAGTATTCATAATCTAGTATATTATCACTAAGTAATATATTATCTATTTCTTTAAGCTTGTTATGTAACCATGTCTTCATGAATGCTATATTTATTGCTTTGTTTATTGTTATTTGTGTTTGTTCTTGATTGATGTTTATGCTAATGAGGTGTACGCTACAACATATATATACACCCAAAAAGTTTTTTTCTCCCTCGTAAAAAGTTTTATTACATATATATATAGGTATAAACTTTTCCACTAGGAAGAAATAAACTTTTTTCCACTCCTATATATATAGGAAGGATGAATATAGATTTATATACGTAAAAAAAAAGGCTCGTTAGAGCCTTTTCATTAACCTAAATCATTGTATTCTTCTACTGAAGCTTTAGCTTCAGGCTTGAAGTTCTCAATAGTCATAGATTCAAGCGTAATTTCATTACGTTTCAATCCTATTAACTTCTTAAATGTAATGTAACTTACCATAGCAAGTTTACCATCATCATTAGTATCAAGTTTTAAGCTTTCAATACCACCATCTTCTAAAGCAGTAAAGAAGCTTTCATCATTGCTGATAAATACTTTACCATCATAATTAAATCTACGATAGAATTGTCCTTCCATTTTTGTACCTGTTGCGTAAGGTAATAATCCACTAATTGTTTGAATCCCTAAGATGTCTTTTGCATTCACTGTTTGAATAGCCATAATTTCTGTTTTTTAATTGTTTAATGGGGGAGCACCCCGCTCACCCAAACATAGGTGGGGTAGTTGATTGGAAGTGGTCTCACATCCCACATACACAATGGGTTTCCAAATTTTGAAAAAAAATTTTAAAAAAGTTTTGGCTGGTATGTATTTTATGCATTACCTTTGGTGGGTGGGTGGGTATGTCTATATAAGTATATGTTATCTGTATACATCTATAGAGAAAGTTTTCATAATATAGCATAGGTATTAAATATTTTATCTATATATGTATTTTATATATCTTTATTGTATATCTTTGTCATATGATTAGATAAAAACTACATTATGATTATACAAAAACTTAAAAGATCTATTGATACAGACATAGAATTAGCTGAGAAATATTATAGTTTATTATCAGCTGTTAACTCTCTTAAACTAACAGAGAGAGAAATACAACTCATAGCTTTTACATCTATTAAAGGGAATATTACATATGCTAATGTTAGAGAGGAGTTTTGTAATAAGTATAATAGTACATCTCCTTCTATTAACAACATTATATCAAAGCTTAAGAAGATAGGTATATTCATCAAGGAGAATGGTAAGGTGAAAGTTAATCCAATTATATCAATTGATTTCACAAAAGATTTAACGTTAGAAATAAAACTAGTACATGGAGAAACCACCATCAATGTCAGTAAAGGAGTGGATAATAAAAAGGATGTCAATTAATATGGTGATATCTGAGAAGGTGATTGAGCAAGTGGTTAATCATCAGTTTGATTCTGCCAATGATGCTCTCACATCAAATGATACATTAGAGATATCTGGGTTTGGGAAGTTTTTGTTTAATAAGAAGAAAGCTCAGTTACATTATGAGAAGCTTCTTAAGATAAAGAAAGCTTATGAGAACATGTTAGAGGATCCATCTATTACAGATAAGAAAAGACATTCTACAGAGATGAGAATGTTGACAGTGACAAATGATTTAAGAATATTAAAACCAAAAATAAATGAAGCTAACACAGATATACGAGGGATGGAAGAATCATCTTCTTCCTGAAGAGAGAACAAAAGCTTTCATTGAACATGTAAGCTCAGAAAGAATTAGTATATGTGAAGCATGTGATAAGCATTCTTCTAAACATTCTACAATAAGACCAGATGCACATTGTGTAGAATGTGGATGCACGCTTTCAGCTAAAACAAAATGTTTAACATGTGAATGCCCATTGAAGAAATGGTTAGCACAACCAATACCAATAGAAGATGTTAAAACTACGTAAGATACCATTAGGACCATTCATTGAAATGCTTCAAGACCTATGGGAGAATGGGGCTGATTTTATTGATTTATCAGGTGAGCAAAGCAATGATAATGATCCATTAGCAAGAGACACAATACAGATAACAGTGAAGCCTGAATATTTATCTAATGAGGAGGAGGATGTAATAGAGCTTATACAAGAAGTGGAATTAGATTATTCTAATGATGATATACCAAGCACTATTAGAAAGACATTATCTGATGATGACATAAATGAATTAATATAATGGCAAAACCAAACTATTATCGTCAAATTATACAGACATTAGGAAGATTGTATAAAGCCCATCCCTTCTATAATATGGGACAACATATATCTACAGCAGTGGATGGTTCTGAGTTATGGGGAGTGTCAGATAAAGAACTATTTCTTTCCTTACAGAAATATGAAGCAAACCTAGAGATGGATGTCAATCATAATGAAGAAGAAATAGAAGCCATTATAAAAGATGGCATGAATTTGGAAAGAACATTATTTGAAGAGGAGGAAGATTAATAACACAATATAATACCAACTACATAATGATAATTGTAAATAAACTTTACAGAAAAAATTTCAATCAATACAATGTAGAAGATTGGAAGTATATATTCTCAATATATGCATTAAGAGATAGATACAACTTTACAGAAGAAGAATTTTTAGCTGCTGAATTAATAGATAAAGTTGAGATGATGAAAAAAATGGATGATAATCTTTTTGTAAAAGGAACCATCGATATTGATTCACTACATAAAAACGAATCAGTGTTTGCACCATGTCCAGAAGATGAAGGATGTAAAGTGATTCAAGATTTTTTAGAGGATGAAGATGTAAAAGATAAAAATCCATCTAAATATGAGATACCAGCATGTGATCCAGAAAATAGTTGTGATGTAATACAAGATTTTTTAGAAGAAGATGGTATAGATAAATTTGCTATATTTCGTAATATTCAAAGTGACTACTATAGTGAGATTTATCAATGCCAAAATAGAATAGAAGAATGTAAAAAGAAAATCAGAGCAGAGATACAAGATATACAAGTGTATAGACAAAAATTGGATGAAGCATTTAACCAATATATAGAATAATGGCAATAAAGAAAACTACATACATAAATACAGAACTTGATTGGGCTGAAGAACAATTATCAAGCTGGAAGCAATACGTTGATGCTAATCCCTTACATACATTAGAGGATAGAATCAAATGGAAGGAAACTAAAGCTGGTGGTGCTATGCCTATGGTGATAGCAAGCATTGAAGCTCAGGGTAAGTTTGTACAAGAGACAATGAAAAACTATCTAGCTCTCCTTGAACAAGTGGAAAAGCTTAGAGAGAAAGAAGAAGCAAAGGTGGTTCCTGTTAGAGGTGGTGCTGAGCTTGGATCTATGGCAGAAGATTTTTTAAAAGGTAGAAGATGATAGATGGTTTACAAAGTATTGACTACAAAGACTGGTTCATTAACCAAAAGAGAGTTCCACAAAAAGATTCAGAGGAATATAGGGAGTTCTATGCTTTTCATAAACAACTATGTATTGATGGCTGTACAATGGGAGGAGTTTATATCAATCCTTTTCTATATTGGCATTTAAACTTCTGGAATACAGAGGTGGATACAATAGATGAGAGAGGAAGGATTAATCAGAAATATGCTAATCCATATCTACGTGATAACGAATGGATTATAACAAACGAAATAGATAGAGCACATATAGAAAAGAAAGGCCTAGTTATACTAGGCATTAGACGTTTAGCTAAGTCAGTAATTGAGAGCTCTTACATAGGTCATGGGGCAACGTTTGATGAAAACTCCCAGAACATTATTGCAGGATTGAATGCTCCCGATATAAAGCTTATTACAGATAAGATTGACAAAGGATTAAACTTCTTACCTGAAGCCTGGAGATGGCAGAGGGTAGAAGACAATTGGAAAAACCAAGTTACATTAGGGATCAAGACAAAAGCAGGAGAGAGAATCCCCTTTTCTCAGATCCTTATTCGTAACTTAGATGGTGGTAACAATGAAGAAGCTATTGCAGGTACAAAACCTAGAAGGCTTATCATTGATGAGATAGGTAAGGGTAATTTTCTCAGAGGATTACAAGCTGCAACACCAGGTTTCACCACACCATTTGGATGGGGATGTAGCCCTATACTTACAGGTACAGGTGGAGATATGCAGAACTTCATGGATGCAAAAAGCTTAATGTTTGATGTACAGAATTTTAACTTCCTAGAATACAATAGTGTAAAGGATGATCAAAGAATCCATGGACTATTCATCTCCCATAAATATAGAATGGAAGCTAAAGAAGAATCTTCATTAGGAGCTTTTTTAGAACAACCAGCAGAATCAGAACTGCATAATGTAAAAATGCTAGTCTCTAATGAAGAGAAAGCAGATAAGATTACAAATGACAATCTTGAAAGATTAAAGAAAGCTGGTGATAGACTAGCTTATTTAAAAGAGAAAATGTATTATCCACAAGAGGTGGATGATATATTCTTGAATGAAGATACAAACATATTTGATATAGAAGCATCTAAACGTCAGAAGACTAGACTATTAGCACAAGAAAGAACAGGTACACCTGTTATTTTATTTGATGATGGTGATGGTGTTAAACATGAGTTTACAGATAAACTTCCTATATCAAACTTCCCACTTAAGAATAGTGATAACAAAGATGCTCCTGTAGTGATATATGAGTTTCCAGTTGAAAGTCCTCCATATGGATTATATGTAGCAGGTATTGACCCTTATAGACAGGGTAAGTCTGCTTATAGTTCGTCTTTAGGATCTGTGTATATATACAAACGTATGCACGCAATATCTGGAGAGAAGTATCAAGATATGTTTGTAGCTAGTTATTGTGCTAGACCAGACAAGAAAGAAACATGGGAAGAACAAGCTCGCTATCTAATTAAGTATTACAATGCTAGAGCACTATGTGAGAATGATGAAATCTCTTTTATTGATTACATGATAGCTAAAGGAGATAGCCACTACCTTGAGAGACAACCAGATTGGTTAAAAGAAATAGTTCCAAACACCACTGTTAGAAGAGACTTTGGAATACATAGATCTTCTGAGAAAATACGAGACTTCTTACATGGATGTCTTAAGAAATATACAGAAGAAGTTATACATACAGAGAAGGATGATAATGGAAACATTAAGTCTGAGATAAAGGGTATGGCTAAGATATTTGATCCTGTTCTACTTGAAGAAATGATTCAGTATAATGAACAGGGTAACTTTGATAGAATTATTGCAGCAGAGCTTGCAATAGCTCTAGCAATGAAACTAGATCCCATTATGGGAAAAATAGGGGGAGAGCAAGATGTAAGAATACAATCAATGTTCAAGAAGAACAAAAAGAATAGACTGTTTACAGAAAGCAGAACAATGTTTAACACACCAAAAAATAAATTGTTTACATAATGGCAATAATTAGATATACAAAAGATGCTACCATCAGGTATGCATATTTAAACATCTTCCCTGATCAATTCAAAACTGAGAAAGAAAAGCAAGATGAGAGTTGGATCAAGAATACAATGGATTATTTCTCAAACAAAGCATACGCTGAGTATATAAAGAATAGAGATACATTTGTTCCTAATTATGATCTTATGAAAGGAATCCTTCGTATGGAAGATTTCTATCAAGAACCAGAGGTGAGAAGCTTTACAGATGTTCTTACATCTGATCTTGAGCTTCCTGCTTATGTAAAAATGTATTCAATTATCACCACTCCTGTAAATGAGTTAGTTGGAGAAATATCTAAAAGACCTGATACATTTAGAGTGAAAGCTTTTGATGATGATAGTAAATCAGAAGAACTTCAATTTAAAACTGATACATTACAACAATATGTAATTAGTCAAGTTAAACAACAGCTTGCTCAAAAAGCAGCAATGGAAGGAGAAGAAATTGATGATGAGCAATTACAACAAATGACAATGGAACAGGTTAAAGATGAGCTAGATAGCTATACATCTGTTGCAGAGAAATGGGCTAACCATATTCTTACATGTCAAAAAGCTGAGTTCAATCTTAAAGAAAAAAGTGAAGATGCATTTAGAGATATGTTAATATCTGCTAGACAGTTCTATCACATATATGAAGACAATAGCAAACTTGGATTTAACATTGAAGTGGCTAACCCAAAGAACACTTGGTTCCTCACTACACCAGATAGAAAATGGATTTCAGATCCAACAGGTAGAGCACAAGGAGCATATGCTGCTGGTACTGTACAAGTTATGGAACTTTCAGAAATTATTGAAAGCATACCAGATCTTACAAAAGAAGAGATAGACCACTTACGTAGTTCTTTGCAGGATTATGGATTAATCAATGTACGTGAATCAAATCTTGGTAATCCAGATGCTGTTCCAGGACAAGACTCTGTAATGTATGATACATTTGATCCATTAGTTCTTCAGACAAGAATGATCATTGAATCAGAAATGAAAGAAAACAATGATGGGCTAAAAGACTTCTTAGGCTTAACTAATAATGTAAGCTCATTTGGATATAAGTATGTAGTGGTAAGAACCTATTGGATATCTAAAAGAAAAATAGGTAAGTTAATCTTTATAGATGAGATGGGTAATGAGCAATCAATACTTGTTAGTGATGATTACAAATCAGGAACTATACCTACACAACAATCATTAGAATGGGGATGGATTAACGAATGGTATCAAGGAACAAAGATTGGTCCAGACATCTATCATATAAAACCATTCAAGTTATTAAATTATTGTCCTATTATAGGAACAACATATGAGGTGAAGAATACAGAAGCAAGAAGCTTAGTAGATCTTATGAAACCTTTTCAAGTGCTATACAATGTTTGTATGAACCAGCTTTACAAACTACTTGAGAAAGAAGTGGGTAAAGTGCAACTTATGTCATTAAGACATATTCCTATTCCTAAAGATGGAGATGCACAAGATGCTCTTGATATATGGGAAATGGAAGCACGTAACAGAGGAGTGGTGTTTATTGATGACTCTCCTGAGAACATGAAGAGTCCTAGTTCATTTAATCAATTTACAGCTCTTGATCTTACACGTACACAGGAGATACAATCTAGATATACATTAGCTCAACAAGTTAAAGCTGAATGTTGGGAACTTGTAGGTATGTCTAAACAACGTATGGGATCTATTTCTGCCTCTGAAAGTGCAACAGGTACTAACACTGCTATGCAACAAAGTTATTCTCAAACAGAGCCTTTATTTGTTGCCCATGAATATGTTATGGGACAATTATATCAAGCTATCATAGATGCTGCTTTATATGTAGAATCATCCAAACCACAATCTACATTATCATATATTACATCTGAAGGACAATCTGCATTTGTACAAGTGAATGGATCAGATCTCAAATTCAGAGATTTAAAAGTGTTCCTTACTAATAGACCAGAAGATACACAGATGTTTAATGAACTTAGACAGCTTTCTCAAGCTATTATTCAAAATGGTGGCACACTTTATGATGTAATAGAATTGTATTCTACTAAGTCTCAAAGAGAACTTAAGAAAGTGTTCAAAGATCTTAGAGACAGACAAATTGCTCAACAAGAACAAGCTCAACAACTTGAACAACAAAAACTTCAACAGCAACAAGAAGCTCAACAAGCACAGTTACAACAAGCTATTCAAATGAAGCAAGCTGATCAAGCTCACGATGATTACCAAAAAGAACTTGATAGATTGTCTAAAAAAGAAATTGCAATCATTCAAGCTACAGGATTTGGTAAGGTGGAAAGTGAAGATGTTAATGATAATACCATCCCTGATGTATTAGAAGTTAGTAGACTAGCCAATGACCAAGATAAAGTTACAAAAGACTATGGCTTAAAGATGGCTGATATTCAATCTAAGAATAAACAAGCTAGTGATAAATTCTCTATAGAAAAAGAAAAATTACAAGTGGCTAGAGAGAATATGGCAAACGATCTTGCTGTTGCAAAAGAGAATGCTAAGGGCAGAAATAACAAAAAAGGTTAAAAAACTTCTCCTCGAAAGAGGAGATAAAAATATTAATGCTATATTATCAAGAAAAACAGATCACATTGATACATAAGTCTTTGATATTAGAAACTCTTATTATACTTTTACAGAAATAAACCAAACATAAATACAACTACATATGGCTGATAATTTAGATATAAGCAACTTTAGTATCCAGAATACTATGGAAATGGGTATGGGTAATCAAGAATTACTACAAGGGTTATTTGAACCTGAAACAGCATCATCTAATCCAGAAGATGTCACTGCAATTATTAAAGATGCTGATGCTCCTGATGCTCCTGCAGTACCAGAAGTAAAAAAAGGTAAGGATATTGTTCCTCCTAAAAGCGTTGATGGTAAAACAGATGAAGAGAAATTAGATGGACAATCAATGATTGCTGATTTCTTAAGTGATGATGATGATGATGAAGATGATGACAACACTCCTGCTCCAGCAAAACCTGCAAAAGCTCCAGAAGCTAATGATGATGATGATAATGAACCACAAGGTACACAATTCACTGCTCTTGCAAATGATCTTTATAAATTAGGTGTTTTCACATCTGATGATGAAGATGATCAAGAACCAGTAAACACTGCAGAAGAATTTTTAGAAAGATTCAATGAAGAAAAGAAAAAAGGTGCCAGTGAGATAGTACAAAACTTCATAGGACAATTTGGAGAAGAATATCAAGAAGCTTTTGATGCCATATTTGTAAAAGGAGTTAATCCAAAAGATTACTTCACTACATATAATAATGTTGTTGGATTTGCAGAAATGGATTTATCTAATGAAGATAATCAAGTTAGAGTGATGAAACAAGCTTTAACTAATCAAGGATTTGATCCAGAAGATGTAGAGACAGAAATTGAAAGATTAAAGAATTATGGTGATCTTGAAAATGTAGCTGCTAAACATCACAAAGTTTTAGTTAAAAAAGAAGCTGCTAAGTTGCAAGACTTAGAAGCTAAATCTGAAGCTGAGTTACAACAAAAAGCTCAAGTCAGAAATCAATATATAAATAACGTGCAAACCATCTTAAATGATAAGGTGAAAGCAAAAGAGTTTGATGGTATTCCTATCAATCCAAAATTAGCAACAGAACTACAAGACTTCTTATTAGTAGATAAATGGAAAACTCCTACAGGAGAAACCTTAACTGATTTTGATCGTGCTATTTTGGATCTTAAAAGACCAGAGAATCATGCACAGAAAGTTAAAATAGGACTTCTTTTAAAGATGTTAGAAAAAGATCCTACATTATCAACTATACAAAGAACAGGCGTTACAAAGAAATCTAACGAACTGTTTGGAGAAGTTGCAAGACAAGTAACAAAGGCTAAAACGCCTGGAGCTACAGGTGGTGCTAATTCAAAATCATGGTTCTTATAACAAAATAAATAATTAATTAATCAAAACGAATAACAATGGCAATTCAAACAATTCCTGGGTTAACTGGTTTTACTTATGCTCGTGTAGCGTCTATGGACAAACGTGCAGTAGGAAAACTAACAGACTCTAACCACTTAGAGAGTTTTCACTCTACTGAGCCTGCAGACTATGACAAGAAAATCATTTCTTTATATACACAGAGCTCGCTTTACAGTAATGACTTCTTAGACATGATCAACAAAAGCACACCTTATTACATTGATAATAATAGTGATGCATGGAAATGGCAAATAGCAGTTCCTTACAAATTCCCAAAAATTATTGACATTCCTGCTTCTACAGAAACTTTAATCAGTCAAAGTAAAACAGGTATTGATGGTCAAGAATTTCAATTAGTATTAGATACTAATGAGTTCTCTAAAAATGCTATCATCTCTGTAGGTACACGTCAATATGGTCCACGTTTCTATGTGATCAAAGATCCAGTGCCTTGGAACATGGGATTCTTGTATACATTTACATTAGTAACAGACAATCCTAAAGTAGATTTTGTTAATCCTGTATTCTTGCAATATGGTGTTGAACTAGAATTAGTTGATGCTGCTATTGGTGAATTTGATCAAGACTTATTAGGTCTTCCAAGATTGGGTGAGCAAATCACAATGTTTGAATCATTAGGTTCTGCATATGGATATGAGCACAAAATCACAGAATGGGCTGATGACAAAATGATGAGAGATGCTTCAGGTAAACCTCTTGACATTTTAGTGTATGCTCCACAAAGACGTAACCAATTACCACTTACACGTAATGATGTTAAATGGGAACCGTTTATTGAATTCTGGATGCGTAAATCTATGATTGAATTGAAAGTTAAACGTATGAT
>Ga0315294_10009252_pt1 | contig 10821 bp, 9 predicted proteins | sample YL17G13_40_MG_FD_203626 | JGI IMG/M metagenome (GOLD analysis project Ga0315294, IMG submission 203626) | Sediment microbial communities from Yellowstone Lake, YNP, Wyoming, USA - YL17G13_40 | ecosystem: Environmental > Aquatic > Freshwater > Lake > Sediment | place: USA: Wyoming | collected... | reverse complement strand
CTTCGGCTATCTCGTCTGGATTATCCTCTACAGTCATCTTGGGTCTTTCCTCCCAAACGCCCTTCCGCCCGCGCTTCAGCGAATGCTGCGGTGGCACAAAAGCGGCGTTTTGTGAACAACTCGTTCTGGCTGAAGTATAAAACCCTTCGCGTTGTAATGGGCGAGGTGATTGTCCATGTCCTTTTCCGACGAGCAAGAGGAACTGCGCCAGTACCTGAAAGGCTCCTGGCTTTCCACGCTCAAACCCTCGCTGGTGGAGCGGTGGGAAGTTGGCGTGGACACGGCTTACGAGGAACTCTCGCTCACCCGGCCATGCGTGGATTTGCGCAAGCTCAAACTGCTAGCAGACAAGCACCCGGATTTGCAGGGAGTGGCGGGCCAGAAGGCGAAAGCGGGAGAACTCTACCTCCAACACAAGCGGGTGAAGGGCCGGTTCCCCCATAATTCCATTGCCATTGCAACAGAAGCCTCTCTTTTGATTGACACGGCTCTCATGCCGGACCACCGGAAGGAACTCTTCAGGCTGTTGCCAGATGCGCTCGTTGAAAGGCCGTGGGGCAAGAAGGAAAAGCACAAAGCAAGGGCGCGCCAGAAGCTCACGCGCCGCTATCCCTAGGGGGACGTCGCGTCCGTGCTCGGCTCTGTTTCAGCCTCCGACCGGACGCTCGTGCCCCTCGCGCGGCGACGCTCGGGTCTCAGAGGCGCGCCTTCGGTTAGCGAGCGTCGTCGTGCGACCTCTACCCCTCTGCCAAAATGAGGGGCCGGCCGGCCCTTCATTTAAAAAGGAACGGCCTTCGCTTCGACGGCAAGCGAGGGGGTTTATAAAGAGGAGGCTCCAGTGTTACCTACGCTGGGACTAACTAGTGAGCATGCGGTATATCGCAGGCTCAAAAACCCTTCTTGTGGTTGCATGGCCGAAAGTCAGGAGCAGCCAGTTGTATTTTCGCACGTCCTCGTGCCCAAGCATGAAGTTACTCCTGAGTCGGAGCTCCAGGAATTGTTCCAGAAATTCAAAATCACCAAGCAGAACCTCCCGTGGCTGAAGAGCACGGACCCCGCGGTTATTGCGCTCGGAGCGAAGGTGGGCGATGTGGTGAAGGTGCTTCGCACCTCGCCTGTTACCGGAAAAGAAACGGCCTATTACAGGCTGGTTGTGGAGTGAATCACACTTGAGCTTCCCCGAACTCACACAAACCTATTTGCGCGAGAATTCGCTCGTGAAGCAGTACATTGAGAGTTACAACAAGTTCCTGCCCAAACCCTATGGCGAGGGCGGGATGCAGGCCGTGGTCGATGCGCAGGCGAAAATCGAGCCCGACGTGGAGGGGCTCTCGCTCAAGCTCGGCCAGATCCGCGTGGAGCAGCCCCGCATTACCGAAGCTGATGGCTCGAAGCGCCTGCTCTATCCCATGGAGGGGCGCATGCGCGACCTCACGTACGCTGCTCCCATGTACCTTGAAATCACGCCCATAATCAACGGCACTGAGAAGAGGAAGGAAGAGGTTTACGTGGGAGAATTTCCGGTGATGCTCAAGAGCAAGCTCTGTTATTTGCACGGAAAATCCAGGGACGAGCTCGTGAAGATGGGCGAGGACCCGCTCGATACGGGCGCGTACTTCATCGTGAACGGGACTGAGAAGACGCTCATGACGCTCGAGGACCTGGCGCCCAACCGCATCCTAGTATCCAAGGAGAAGGACGAGGGCTTGGTGCAGGCTAAGATTTTCAGCACGCGCGCGGGCTTCCGCGGAAGGTGCACGGTTGACCGCACGCACGAGGGCAAGCTCGGAGTGACGCTGCCCTCCTACAACAAGGGAATTGAGCTCATTCTAGTTTTGCGCGGGCTAGGCTTGGAGAAGCAGGACAAGATCCTTTCCGCTTTCGTTTCAGACATCGATGTGCAGAACGACCTCCTGCTCAATCTGGAGATGGAGGAGGCGCGCAACAGGCAGGAGGCGCTGGAGGTTATTGGCAAGCGTGCCGCGCCAGGCCAGCCCGTTGACTATCAAGTGAAGCGCGCGGAGCTCCTGCTCGACCGTTACCTGCTGCCCCACATTGGCACAGGCGAGGAGTCGAGGCTCGCGAAGGCGTTCTTCCTCTGCCGCATGGCGGAGCGCGCAATTTTGGTTGCTTACAAGAAGCGCGCAGTGGAGGACAAGGACCACTATGCGAACAAGCGCCTCAAGATCACCGGCAAGCTGGTAGAGGAGCTATTCCGTTACGCTTTCCAGTTCCTGGTGAAGGACATCACCTACCAAATCGAGCGCGCGAACGTGCGCGGAAGGAAGATGAGCATGTTCGCAGTAGTCCGGCCTGACGCGCTGACCGAGCGCATCCGCTACTCGATGGCAACTGGCAACTGGGTGGGTGGACACACGGGTGTGAGCCAGCCCCTGGACCGTTACAATTACGTTTCCTCAATCAGCTTCCTCCGCCGCGTTACTAGCTCGCTGGCGAAGAAGCACCCGCACCACAAGGCGCGTGACCTGCACGGCACGCACTACGGCCGGCTGGACCCGAGCGAAACCCCCGAGGGGCCGAACACGGGTCTGGTGAAGAACCTCGCCCTCTTTTGCGAGATCAGCCGCGGGAGTGGGGAGGATGACGTGGAGAACGCGCTCAAGAGACTGGGCGTGACTCTTCGTCCGCAGTAAATTGAAGTGATATTCACATGACCGAAAAAGCCAGCGTGTTCCTGAACGGCCGCTTCGTGGGCTTCCACGAGGACGGTGGCGGCTTGGTGAAGGAGCTGCGCGACCGGAGGCGGCAAGGACAGCTGTCTTCGGACATGAACGTTTCATTCTACGCAAGGACCAATGAGGTTTTTATCAACACCGACGAGGGCCGCGCGCGCAGGCCCCTGGTGCTAGTCAAGAAGGGCAAGCCGGTTCTCACGCCCGAACTCCGCGAGAAGGTGAAGAAGGGCGAACTCTCCTGGAACGAGCTGGTGAAGCAGGGAATCATCGAATATTTGGATGCGGAAGAGGAGGAGAACTGCTACGTGGCGCTTACTGAAGATGACCTCGAGGACAAGACCACCCACTTGGAGGTGGACGTGATTTCGATGCTGGGCCTCGCTCCGAGCCAGATTCCGTTCCCCGAGTATAACTCAAGCCCCCGTATTCTGATGGCCTCGCAGCACGCCAAGCAGGCGCTCGGCCTTTATGCGGCCAATTTCAACCACCGCACGGAAACGCGCGGGTACGTTCTTCACTACTCGCAGCAGCCCATTGTGCGTACTCGCGTGTACGAGAATCTTCAAATGGGCAAGCGCGCTGCTGGCCAGAACCTAGTGGTTGCCGTTTTGAGCTACTATGGAATGAACATGAACGACGCCATAGTGGTCAACAAGGCGAGCATCGAGCGCGGAATGGCGCGCAGCACGTTCCTCCGCAGTTACTCTGCAGAGGAGCGCCGTTACCCCGGCGGGCAGAAGGACCGCTTCTGCACTCCCGAGGAGTTCGTGCAGGGTTACTTGGGCGAGGAAGCCTACAAGTACCTAGACCCGAACGGTCTCGTTTCTCCTGAAACCGGCGTGGCTGGAGACAGCGTGCTGGTGGGCAAGACGTCTCCCCCGCGCTTCCTGAAGGAAATCAGCGCCTTGGAAGTGGAAGTGGAGAAGAGGCGTGAGTCCTCGGTCAGCGTGCGCGGGAACGAGGCGGGCATTGTAGACGCGGTTATGATTTCAGAGACTACTTCGGGCAACAAGTTCGTGAAGGTGCGCGTGCGCACGCCCAACGTTCCTGAGGTGGGGGACAAGTTCGCCTCCCGCTTCGGACAAAAGGGAGTGATTTCGCTTCTCGCGAGGCCCGAGGACATGCCGTTCACCAAGGATGGCGTGGTTCCGGACCTCATAATCAACCCCCTGGCCATTCCCGGCCGTATGACTGCCGGCCACCTGCTGGAAATGCTTGCGGGCAAGGCCGCGTGCTTGGACGGCAAGTACAAGGACGGCACCGCCTTTAGTGGGGAACGGCAGGAGGTTTTCGAAAAGTCCCTCAAGGAGCACGGCTTCCGCTACTCGGGCGAGGAGGTGCTCTATGACGGAAGGACCGGCCGCATGATGAAGGCCCGCATTTTCATCGGCGTGAACTACTACCAGCGCTTGCACCACCTGGTTTCGCTCAAGATGCACGCCCGCTCGCGCGGGCCGGTGCAGATGCTTACGCACCAGCCCACCGAAGGACGCGCCCGTGAGGGAGGCTTGAGGCTGGGAGAGATGGAACGCGACTGCTTCATCGGCTACGGTGCAGCTTCGCTCATCAAGGAGCGCATGATCGATTCGAGCGACAAGACCTTGGAGCTCTTGTGCAACTCGTGCGGCAGCCTCGCGGTTTGGGACAAGATCAAGAACCGCCAGTTCTGCCCCCTGTGCGACAGCACGGACGTGAGCGAGGTGGAGATGAGCTACGCGTTCAAGCTGCTCCTCGACGAGATGAAGAGCATTCACATTTTCCCGAAGACCAGGCTGAAGGAGAAGGGTTAGACATGGTCCAAAGAATAATCGGTTCCATTGAGTTCGGCGTGTTCAGCCCGGAGCAGATCCGCAAGATGACCTCCGCGCGCGTAACAGTTCCGGACACCTACGATGAGGACGGCTATCCCATCAGCGGAGGCCTGGCGGACCAGCACCTGGGAGTGATTGACCCGGGTTTGAAGTGCAAGACGTGCGGAGGCCGCATGAAGAGCTGCAGCGGCCACTTCGGCCACATCGAGCTGGTGCGGCCGGTTGTGCACGTGGGCTTTGCCAAGACTATTTATCAGATCATCCGCGCCACCTGCCGCCGCTGCGGTAGGTTGATGAGCGAGGCCACCACGTTGGAGAAGGCCAAGCGGACTGCCGAGTGCCCCCACTGCGGGGAGGCGCAGAAAGTCATCAAGTTCATCAAGCCAACCGCCTACTACGAGGAGGAGCGGAAGATTCTGCCCAATGAGGTGCGCGAGCGCCTGGAGAGGATTCCGGACGAGGACCTGCGCCATTTGGGTGTCCGCGCCAGGCCGGAGTGGATGGTACTTACTACCCTGCTGGTTCCGCCCGTCACAGTCCGGCCCTCCATCACTCTTGAAACTGGAGAGCGTTCGGAGGACGACCTCACGCACAAGCTCGTGGACATCCTCCGCATCAACCAGCGGCTCGGTGAGAACATCGATGCAGGCGCGCCCCAGCTCATCATTGAGGACTTGTGGGAGCTCTTGCAGTACCACGTGGCTACTTACTTTGACAACGAGACTGCCGGTCTCCCTCCCGCGCGCCACCGCTCGGGACGCCAGCTGAAGACATTATTCCAGCGCCTGAAGGGCAAGGAAGGCCGCTTCCGTTACAACCTCTCGGGTAAGCGCGTGAACTTCAGCGCGCGCACAGTTATTTCGCCTGACTCTAACCTCGGAATCAACGAAATCGGAGTGCCCGAGTCCATTGCCAGCGAGCTTACCATTCCTGTGAGCGTGACCGAGTGGAATTTGGAAAACGTGAAGCTGCTCATCCGCTCGGCTCCGGACAAGATCAACTACCTGGTCAGGCCCGACGGCCGCAGGAAGAAGCTCACTCCCTCCAATTTGGAGGAGGTAGTGGCCGAGATTGCTCCAGGTTACACTATTGAACGCCAGCTATTGGACGGGGACGTGGTGATTTTCAACCGTCAGCCCTCGCTCCACCGCGTTTCGATGATGGCGCACGAGGTGCGCGTGCTCGCGGGCAAGACGTTCCGCATGAACAACGCGGTTACCGTTCCTTACAACGCCGACTTCGACGGGGACGAAATGAACATTCACGTGCCCCAGAACGAGGAGGCGCAGGCCGAATCTGAAATGCTCATGAAGGTGCAGGATCAAATCCTTTCCCCCAGGCACGCGGGCCCGCTGATCACTCCTAACCAGGACCAAGTGGCCGGCCTTTACCTGCTCACGAACCAGGGTATGACGTTCTCCCGCGAGGAGGCCTCTGCTCTGCTGGCTGCTGCAGGCGTGTCGGATGCGGAATTCAAGGAGGACAAGATTGACGGCCGCGAGCTGTTCGCCTATACGCTTCCCAAGGGCTTCACTCTTGAAATGAAGAACCGCAGTGACGAAACAGTCCGCATCAAGGACGGGAAGCTCAGCGGCGGGCACGTGGACAGCAAGGTGAACGAGGCCATTGTGCGCGCCATTTTCCAACAGGTCGGAGCTACCGCCGCCCGCCAGTACATTGACGCCGCTGCTAAGATGAGCGTGTACGTGACCACGTGGTTTGGTCTCTCGCTCAGCCTGGACGATTATACCATAAGCCCGGAGGGCGCGCAGGATATCAACACCCTCATCAAGGACGGCCGAAGGAAGGTGCACGAGCTGGCGAAGAAGTACCGCGAGAAGAAGCTCGAGCGCAAGCCTGGCAAGAGCCTGAAGGACACCTTCGAGGAGCTGGTGATGGACTCGGTTGAGCGGGCGCGCTACGAGTGCAACAAAGTGGTGAAGAAGCACCTCCGCCTGACGAGCCTTGCCGCTTTCGGAACCGATTTCGAATACAATCCGCCCCTCCTACTCGCTAGAGCCGGCGGTCGCGGTTCACTGGTTAACGTGGTCCAAATGGCCGCCCTAGTAGGCCAGCAAGCCGTGCGCGGCAAGCGCATGCGCTCGGGCTACAAGAACCGCATTCTCTCCCACTTCAACCGCGGGGATCTCGGGGATTCGGCCAGGGGCTTCGTGGCCTCGGCCTTCCGCGAGGGATTGAGCCCGCACGAATACTTCTTCCACGCTGCCGGAGGCCGTGACTCGGTGGTGGACAAGGGAGTCAACCCGGCCAAGACCGGTTACATGCAGCGCAGGCTCATCAACGCCATGCAGGACATGACCGTTAAGAGCGACAGTTCAGTCCGCGATGCGGAGGGCACGGTGGTGCAGTTCCTGTACGGTGACGACGGGAACGAGGCCAGTGGCAAGCCCGTGGCTTACGGAGAGCCCGTGGGAGTCATTGCAGCCCAAAGCATCGGCGAGCCTGGCACCCAAATGACTCTGCGTACGTTCCACTATGCCGGTATCGCTTCTCTTGCGCAGCTCGGTTTCACCCGCCTGGTGGAAATAGTGGACGCGCGCAAGACTCCCAAGAATCCAGTTATGGAAATCTGCCTGAAGCCGGCTTACTCGCGCAACCTGGAGAAGGTCAAGTCCGTTGCCGCTTCAATCGAGCAAGTTACTCTGGAGCAAGTCGCCTCCCTGGAGGAGGACTTCGTCAACCGCTCCATCCGCGTAGTGCTGGACTTGGAGACGCTCAAGGAGCACGGTCTGGATGCGGAGGACGTGTTCAATAAGGTGAAGGAAGTGACTCCGGTTGACCGCAAGGCCGAGAAGAGCTGCTTCATCAAGCCCCGGCCTCCTGGAGAGGAGAAGGAACCCTCGCTCAGGCTGGTGAGGAAGGTGACGAACAAGCTCCGCGAGCTCCACCTGAAGGGCATTCCAGGCATCAACCGCGCCATCATCATTGAGAAGCACACGGGCAAGGACGAGGAGAAGCCCGAGCTGGTGATCGCAACAGAAGGCTCGAACTTGGCTGCGGTGTTCAAGGTGCCGGAAGTGGACGCCACCCGCACTACTACAAATGACATTCATGAAATTGCCGCAATTCTGGGAGCCGAAGCTGCCCGCAATGCGATTGTTCTCGAAATCCAGAAGGTGCTCGAGGCGCAGGAAATCAAGATCGATGCGCGCCACTTGGGCCTGATTGCGGATTCGATGACGATGAAGGGCGAAGTGATGAGCATCGGCAGGCACGGACTCGCGGGCAAGAAGGCCTCGGTTATCGCGCGCGCGGCTTTCGAGGAAACGGCCAAGCACCTCATCAACGCGTGCACGCACGGCGAGGTGGACCCGCTCCGCGGAGTGGCCGAAAACCTCATTGTGGGCCAGATCATTCCCGCAGGAACCGGCACTGTAAAGCTCGTGATGAAACTGCCGGGCACGGATTAAGCTTCGCGCCTGTTTGAGCCCGCCGCCTGAACAAAGCGCCCGATTTAAAAGCCAGCTCCGCGCACTTTCAGTTTGTGAACAAGCTCGCGCCGGTTTGGCTGTTGTTGATTTCTTCTTTGCTGCTAGCCGACGGCGGCATCTGGGTTCCGGACCACAACATATGGCAGCCGCACCCGGAGAACCAGCAGCTGGCCGCCATCCACTGGGAGGATGGCACGCAGAACATGATTCTCTCAGTTGACATCGACCGCCAGGAGCCTGCTGAGAAGGCCATCTGGATATTTCCGGTTCCAGCGAGCCACGAGAAAATACGAATCGATGTGAGCGAAGGTTTCCCCACGTTCTCCGGCCAGGAGATTGACAGCGAGCTCGGCTCCAGCACAGCACTTTCCGCATTTGCTTCCGTAGGCTGGGCTACGTTCCCAGCAGGAATTCCACTTCTGTTGCTCTTGGCAATGGGCAGCCCGATAGGCTCCGTCGGTGGAATGGAGGGAGCTCCTCGTGCCATGGCCGCAGGCCTGCCCGAGGGCGTGATTCTGCGTGAGCGCATAATCCGCATGGGCCTTACTACGGATTTGATTTCAGCCTACAACTCCGCAGGCCTTGAGCAGTATTTCACCGAGCGCGGAGGGACGGTTTCAAGCGAGTCCAAGGAAGTTCTGAACTACTACGTGGGTCGCCAGTACTCGTTCGTGGTCTCTTACATTTCCAACCTATCGGCCTTTGATGCGGAAACCCGCGAACTGCCGCCGGTGCAGCCCGTGGTTGAGGAGGGAGTGGTTTCGTCCAGCTATCCGTACTACCCGCGCTACAGGCCCTACACGCCGGTTGCCGTTTTCGTGAAGTTCCCCACTGACAAGATCTACTTCCCGCTCAAGCCCACTAGCATTTATGGAAAGACCGAAGTTCCCGCAACGATTTATGTGACCAGCCACGTGTCCCCCGAAGTCTACTCCGGAATCTCCTCGCAAACCAAGGTGGAATACCAGGTGAACGGCCGGGTGATTGAAAATTATCTGAGCTACGATGAGACCAGTGCACTGTTGAACGGCCGCGAGAGCACGGGGTTGAAGCTGACCCAGATCAAAATCACCGGCCCCTCCTCCAATTTCCAGGAAGACTTGTGGATGGGCCCCTCGGCTCCTGCGGATGTGCAGTTCAAGGATGGCTGGCTGGCCAACTGGCTGCCCATTACTGTTCTGCTCTTTGCCCTGGTAGCTGCGCTCTCGAGCGTGATTGCCGGCCGCGTGACTCTGCAGGGAACCGGCCTATCAAACAAGAAGCTGGCGCTCTTTGGCTTGGGCAGCGTGTTGACCATGCCTGGCTTCGCCATACTCGCGTGGTTCCTCCTCAAGTCCCCGGGCAAGAAGGGCCTCCCGCAAGGCTGGAGCGGCAAGAAGTTCGGCTACTTCCTCCTCTTCTACGTGGTTTTCATAGTGCTGTGCGTGGCCTTCTGGATATTGGCCAATTCCCTGTTCTAAGAGGGCGCAGCCGGCAAACGCGAGCTTATTTAAATGGGTTCGCGCCCCATTTCACTGTTCGTTTTCCCTGCTTCTGTTTGAGGTTTGGGGAGTTGACTCCGGCATTGTCGGGGTAGAGAACCAAGGGCTGTGGGCTGTGCTAGTTGCAAGCCAAAGGCTCCAGTAGGAAGTGCATCGAAAATGGTTGACATTAGCAAAGCGCTGCGCACTGCAGTGGACACCGGTCAAGTGCTCCTCGGCAGCGAGCAGTCCGTAAAATCCGTATTGCGCGGGGAAGGCAAGCTAGTAGTCCTGGCCAAGAACTGCCCGGACCGCACCAAGCAGAGCCTCGCCCACTACGCGCAGCTCTCCCAAATCCCCATTCTGCCCTTTGAGGGAAGCTCTCTTGAGTTGGGGACGGTTTGCGGAAAGCCCCACCCCATTTCAGTTCTGACTGTTCTCCAGGAGGGGCACAGTGACATTCTCCAGGCAATTACCCAAGAAATGCCTGCAGAAGCGAAGGTTGAGGAATAAGCTTATGGCCACGCTCACCAATGAGGAAATGCAGTTCATCGCGCTGCTCGAGCAGCAGACGGGGGCTGCGGCCCACGATGTGATGGTGGGCCCCGAGTCCATAACCTTCCTCGTGAAGGCAGGTGATGCGGGCAAGGCAATTGGAAAAGGAGGGGCCAACATCCGCAAGCTCCAACGCGTGTTCAACAAGACTGTTGACGTGGTGGAGGACAGTGACACGCTCGAGGGCTTTGTGCGCAACCTGCTCTCGCCCGCAGTTGTGAAACAGATTACACAAAGCGGGAACGACGGCAAGGTGTCGGTGCACGTGACTGTGGAGCCGGAGAAGAAGGGACTGGCTATTGGAAAGGGAGGTGAGCGGATCCGCCGCGCGCGGGCGCTCGCCAAAAGACGCTTCAATGTGGATGAACTGAAGATACTTTAGGAAGGTGAATGATAGATGGCACGCGGAGAATTCGCAGGTCGTTCGCTGAAAACCCGTTGGAAGAAGCGGCGCTGGCTCAAGAAGACTTGGAAGCGCAAGGCACTCGGCCTCAAGGAGAAGTACGACCCGTTGGAAGGCGCGCCCCGTGCCAAGGGAATTGTTCTCAAGAAAGTGGGAATCGAGCAGAAGCAACCTCACTCCGGAATCATCAAGGCGGTGGTGGTGCAGCTCGTGAAGAACGGCCGCAAAGTGACCGCCCACCTGCCCCGCGACCGAAGCGTGGGCAAGATCGACGAGCACGACGAAGTGGAAATCGAGGGGCTCGGCGGTTCCCAGCGCGGCCAAATGGGTTCAATACCCGGAGTCCGCTACAAAGTGGTCATGGTCAATACCGTTTCACTCGAGGAACTCCGCCTGGGAAGGAAGGAGAAGCCTAAGCGCTGAGGTGCATGAAATAAATGCCCG
>Ga0315294_10009248_pt1 | contig 10822 bp, 12 predicted proteins | sample YL17G13_40_MG_FD_203626 | JGI IMG/M metagenome (GOLD analysis project Ga0315294, IMG submission 203626) | Sediment microbial communities from Yellowstone Lake, YNP, Wyoming, USA - YL17G13_40 | ecosystem: Environmental > Aquatic > Freshwater > Lake > Sediment | place: USA: Wyoming | collected... | reverse complement strand
CTGATGTTGACGCAGCACCTGTATCCTTCAGGCCAGAAATCCATCATGATTCACCGTGGATTTGATGGACTTAAGGCGTATATGAGGTTGTGGAGGCGGTTTATTTCGCGTTTTTTGCATGGAATGATGCGTTTTTTGCGTAGATCGGGGGTTGAAAAGCGTCGTTCCCGGCTGATTCTCGGCGAAAGGGGCTTTTCCCTGAGAGATCGGTGTGACCCCCCTCCCCCCTCTTCCTAGGGAGCTTAGGTTATCTTCGCTCCGTTTGGTATCTCCCTGTCCGTCGTCAGCAAGGCAAGCTTGCCGTCCTTCTCGGCGGCCAGTAGCATCCCGTTACTCATGTTGCCGAAGATCTTTGCGGGTTTAAGGTTGCAGACTAGGGCGATCCTCATCCCCTTCAGCTCCTCTGGCTTGTAGTACTCTGCGAGGCCGCTGACGATCTGACGGACATGGTCGCCCATGTCGACCTTCTGCCTGTAAAGTTTGTCGCTGCCCGGTATCCCCTCGACTTCGATTACTGTCCCTATCCTGACGTCGAGCCTCTTGAACTCCTTGATTGAGATCTCCTCAACTGTTTCTGTTGCCATGCTCAGTCGATCGTCCCACTGCTTAAATAATTTTCAACCTCACCCCAGGAACCTGGCGGCTATGAGGGCATACATCTTCGATACCAGCGGTAGCCAGTCGAGCTCAACGTACTCATTCTTTTGGTGGGCTCCGCCTGGTTTTGGGCCGAGGTGGAGGCATGGTATGCCGCCCTCGCCCGTGAAGGTATTCGCGTCCGTTATGCTCTTAGAGTAATTGTACAGAGGCGCTTTGCCTACGACCTCCCTGTAGACTTCGTCGAAGATCTTGATGATGGGCTCGGTCCTCTTCATCTCGTATGCTGCGTATAGAGGCGGTTTGGTGTTGACCTCGACATCGGATTTTAATTTGAGGTTTTTTACCAGCCTCGTCATGTCCTCCACGGCGTATTCGACGGTCTCGCCCGGCACGAGGAGCCTGTTCACCTCGAAGCGGCAGCTCGCCGGCACCACGACGCTGTAGACCTTGTAGCCTCCCTCTATCTTCAAGGTGCTGTAGTTTCCTTTCCCGAACCTAGGGTGCTCCTTGAAGCGGAGTTTGCCGAGGTTGGCCAGGATTACTCCGGCTTCCTCAATGGCGTTTATGCCTTCTTCGGGGTTGAAGCCGTGGGCAGCCTTACCCTTGACTTGGATATCGTACAGGATCTTCCCAGTGATGCCAAGGTGTATCTCTGAGCCCTCCTCACCGTTGTTCGCCTCTCCCAGGACTATCGCGTCCACCTTCCCGTAGTCCGTCCTCAGCATCGCCTTCGCCCCCTCGCCGTAGGCCTCCTCGTCTACGACCCCTGAGAAGGAGAGTTCGCCGTCGAACCTGTACTCTGACTCGACGAACGCCCTGATCGTGTTGAGGGCGCAGGCCAAGCCAGCCTTCATGTCGTTTGAGCCGAGGCCGTGGAGCCTGTTGCCTTTCCTGACGGGCTTGAATGGATCTGTGCCCCAGCCATCAACGACTGGGACGGTGTCCGTGTGGCCGCATAGGTTGAGCCTCTTCCCCTCCTTGGCTCCCTTGAACCTGGCATAGACGTTTGGACGCCCTGGCTCCACCTCGTGGAGCTCGGTCTCAAGCCCTAGGCCGTCCAGCTTCTCCCTGAGGTACTCGGCCAGATCCTTCTCCTCCTTCACGACGGAGGGGATGCGGATCATCTCCTCCAGCGTCTTGATGGCGTATGAATCGTCAAGCTTCTTCAGAAGATCCTCGTACATCGGCGGTCAAGGGATTGTTTGATCCCCTCCCGCCTATTATCTTTCACTGTCGAGCTGAAAAGGGGGAGCGGTCAGCCGCTGAGGAACCTGTCCGCGATCATGGCATACATCCTCGACACCGATGGGAGACAGCTGAGTGAGACGTACTCGTTCTTCTCGTGGGCTCCTCCCCGCTTCGGTCCGAGGTGCAGGCACGGGATGTGCCCCTCTCCCGCAAATATGTTGGCGTCCGTAATACCGTAGGCGTACTCGTAGAGCGGCGCCTTCCCCATCACCTCGCGGTAGACAGGGTCGAACGCCTTCATGATCGGGTCGTCCCCGCTCATCACGTACGCCTCGTACCGGGGCGGCTTCGTCTTCACCTCGACCTCGGACTTCAGGTTCAGAGACTTGACCAGCCTCTCCATGTCGGCGATCGCCGTCTGGACGGTCTCGCCGGGGACGAGGAGCCTGTTCACCTCGAAACGGGCTGAAGCCGGGATGACGACGCTGTAGACCTTGTATCCTCCCTCGAACTTCAGGGTGCAGTAGTTCCCCTTCCTGAAGTCGGGGTGGTCGAGGAAGCTGAGCTTATCGAGGTTGGTGACTATCTTGGCTGCGTCCTCGACTGCGTTTATTCCGAGATGGGGGCGGAAGCCGTGGGCTGCCCTCCCCTTGACGTTGATATCGTATAGTATCTTACCCGTGATGCCGAGCGGTATCGGCTTGGACTCGTCGCCTGGATATGGCTCCGCGAGGACGATGGCGTCCATTTTGGCGAGGTCGGTCTTAAGCATGGCCTTCGCCCCCTTCCCGTACGCCTCCTCGTCGATAACGCCTGAGAAGGAGAGCTCGCCTCTGAGGTTGTGACCAGAGTCTTGGATGGCCTTGAGCATGGTGAGGATGCTGGCGATTCCAGCCTTCATGTCGCACGAGCCGAGGCCGTGGAGCTTGTCCCCCTCCCTGACTGGCTTGAACGGGTCGGTATCCCAGCCCTCCACGACGGGGACGGTGTCCATGTGTCCGTTGAAGTTGAGCCTCTTCCCGTGCTTTTCGCCCTTTATTCGGCCGTAGACATTTGGGCGGCCGGGCTCTACCTCCTGCGTCTCGGTCCTGAGACCCAGCGCCTCGAGCTCGCCACGGAGATATTCGGCCAGTTCCCCCTCCTGGCCGACGACGGAGTTGATCACGATCATCTCCTCGAGCTTTCGGACCGTGTAGGAATCGTCGATCTTCGTGTTTACATCCTTAACCATGGCTTGTCCGGAATAATGCTGCGTGATAGAACTATAATACTTGCCGTTTTCAGTTCGGAGGCTTGATATTATGGCTGAAGGGGAGCATTTGGAGGCCGATTAAAGCTCACAATATTATAGGTACGCACAGGAAGATGCATAGAGGCTCTGGCGGCTCTGTCTTATCTCGATACTGGGAGTGATCCTTACTTTTCCTCTTTCTCGATGGTCTTAAGCTGAGACTGGTACATGTCTAGGAGTTCAAGGACCGTCGTCGCCTCCTCCGCCGACTTATCGGCGCGCCAGCGCTGGAACCTCGGGAACCTGACGGCTAGCCCAGAGCCCTGCCTTATCGCGTCCGAGGCAGCGGTGTGGATGGGGCTCAGCGTCAACTCATCCCCGAGCACCTCCATCACCTTCTCAGGAACGAACCAGATATCCGCCTCAAGGAGCGAGTCGACCATCGGATGCTTGCCTTCGTGCCTCAGCCCCTCAAGGTCCTTCAGCAGTTTTCCCAAGTCCTCGTCGGTGAAGCCCGATCCGACCTTGCAGGCGGTGCGGTACATGTCAGCCTCATGGTCGTATGCGGCGGCGAGGAGGGCACCGTAGCTGCCCGCCCTCCTCCCACGCCCGTAGAATGCGCCTACGACGACGAGGTCGACTGGGTCCGACATCTTGCTCTGGTAGCTCCTCTTCAGCTTCACCCAGAGCCAGCTCCTGGCGCCAGCCCGGTAAATGGAGTCCTCCGAGAGGCTCTTACAGACGAGCCCCTCCGTGCCGTCCGCGATCGCCTGCTCGAAGAAGCGTTCTATCTCCTTCGGGTCATCGGTCTCTATGGCCTTGACCCTGTGGAATCTGTCGGATTCTTCGATTATCTTGGCGAGCTCCGCCTTCCGCTTGGGGTAAGGCTCGAGGGTGTAGTCCTCGCCGTCCGCGTAAAGGCAGTCGAAGAGGAAGACGGTCACGGGGAGCCTCTCCACCGCCTCCTCGACGCCGTGCTTCCGCCGCCTCTGCATCAGAGTCTGGAACGGGTGCATCTCCTCGGTCTCGGGGTTGATGGCGACGACCTCCCCCTCGATTATGGCGCTACTCGCCCTGATCTGGCGCTCCGCCATCTTCACCACATCAGGGTACATGTGGGTGATGTTCTCCAGTCTCCGGCTGAATACCTGGATCCCCCCGTCACCCTTGTGAATCTGCAGCCTTTCGCCGTCGAGCTTGTACTCTGCGGAGAGCCTGCCAAGCTTCTGGACGATCTCCTCGGCTGTGCTGAGGCGCTGGGCGGCCATTGCCATGATCGGCTTGCCGACGGTGATGTGGAACCCCTCGATGGCGGGCATCCCCTTCTCGGCGAGGGTGCGGGCTACGTTGCCGAGGTCGCTGCTCAGGTAGTAGGCCCGTTCAAGGGTCTCTCGGGCGTCCTTGGAGCCCGTCTTCGCCTGGGCCAAGGCGTCGAGGATGGTCATGTCGCCTATGCCGAGGCGTAGGGCGCCGACCACTGTCCTGGCGAGGTAGCGGGCTCCGAGGGGTGATGCATTCACCATCAGCCTCACGAGTCTGTCCACCTTCCTCCCGGCGCTCCCCTGCCCGGACTCATTCGAGATCTGGTCGAGGGTTGTGTAGACGTCTGAGACTGTTAGATTCTTCGCCCCGAAGCTCCCCTGCCTCTTTCCGCGGAGCGCCGCCTCAGCGGTGTGGCCTATGTCGCCCTTCTCGGCGAGCAGCTTCTCCACCTGAGCCCTCGGCAGCCCAGTAGCCTTCACGATGGTCTCGATCACCATCTTCTCGGCCATGCCTATCTCGGGCTCACCGGTCCAGTCTGGGTGGATCTTCCCCTGGGTGAGGTAGATGACCTGCTCGATCTCGTCTGGGTCAGCCTCCCTGAGGAGGCCGGCGAGGATCTCCGTCATCTCAAGCCGTTTGGTTGTAGCCTCTAACCTCTCGTAAGTATCGACGAGGGTGTCGTAGAGCATTCGGGTCCCATGGAAGAATGGCTCGGCTCCCGATTAAAATCCTGTGCTAAACCGTGTAACCGTTCGCCCGCTTCTCCCCTATCTCCTCGTACTCGTTGAGGGCGTCGATCAGGCAGTACTCCCCTATGCGCTCCGTGAAGAGGCTGAAGACATACTCCACCCCTTTCTGGAGCTCTACGCAGGTGAGGATGCATGGGGAGAAGAAGTCGTCGCTGAGCCGTGACCATATGTCGTCGAGCTTGGGGAGGCCGCCGTACCTGAGGACGACGTACGACCTGTAGTGGGTCACCATGTCGACGTACTGCATGGCCCAGAGCTCGGCGAGGTCCTCATAGGTCCTTATAGAGTCGCAGCCGCCCTGCCTCCTTATGATTTCGAGCGCCTTCTTCAGCTTGTCCTGGTGGGCCTCCAGGATGTGCTCCCTCGTCGCCGCGAGGAGCTTCTCGCCTCCCGTATGGTCGTCCGCGTGGATGACCTCGTGGACGGCGGTGTAGAGGCTGAGAGTCGAGGCGAACTCGGGAACGTCCATAGGCCTGTCTGAGAGCGGGAGGTTCTTGTCCAGGATCACCATGGAGGGCGGGACGAAGACACCGAACTCCATCCTGTAAGGACTGTTCCATGGCTTCGGCATGTTCTCCGCCCTGAACTCACCCTCCAAAAGCCTGTTCCGTGTCTCAAGGATATTTTCCCCGATGAGCAGGTGGAGCTGGTCTTGGGCTTCACTAATCAAATCTATAGAGCCAAAGACTAGACGCCTGACATCGTCGTGCGTCAGCTCCTTGCGCTCAAGCAAGATATATCTAATGAGTGAGGATAGCGGTGGATAAAAGGGCACTGGTTACGTAAGATGAAGTGGAGAAGACATCATCTTTCGTGGTGTGATAGCCCTGAGGCTCCTCCCACCGGAAGGACCGGGCCTCAGTTCGAGGGCACGGTCTTCTGGTTCTGCTGCCTGTCGCCGTACTCCTCGAAGATCTCACCGTAGGCTCTGCAGAAGTAGGCGCAGGCCTTCTCCACCCCGTCCCTGCCGCTGGGGGTGAGGCTGTATACCTTCCTCCTTCCCTCCCTCCTCGCCTCGATGAACCCGGCAGTCTCCAGCTCCTTGAGGGCGGGGTAGATTGTGCCCGGGTTGGGTCTGGCGCCCTTCCTCCTCTTGAGCTCCTCGCCTAGTTCCTGTCCGTACATGTCCCTCTTGGTTAGGAGCCAGAGGATCGTGAAGGAGAGGAGCCCCCTCATGTCGCAGCAGCCCGGTATGGCCTCGTCGCAGCAGTTCTCCATCGTACCTGAGTATTGGGTGACCAATACTTTAATATATCGCCATGCATTATTGGATGCCCGATAATAGGGTGGGGTTTGAGTGGCTAAGGGAAACGAAGCTATAAAGGAACATGTGAGGAAGAGCTACTCGAAAGTAGCGAAGATGGCCCAGGCGTCCGAGTGCTCGTGCAGCTGCTGTGGGTCTGACACCCACGCGGGCAGCATCGGCTACGATCTGAGCGAGTTAAAGAATCTTCCGGAATCCGCCGTTCAGGCGTGTGCGGGCTGCGGTAACCCGACTGCTATCGCGGGCCTCAGGAAGGGGGAGGTTGTCCTCGACCTCGGCTCTGGCGGAGGCATAGACGTCCTCCTCGCCGCGAAGAAGGTGGGCCCAAAGGGCAGGGCCATCGGCGTCGACATGACCCAGGACATGATAGACCTCGCAAGGAAGAACGCCGAGGAGACAGGCTTCGACAACGTCGAGTTCAGGCTCGGGGACATCGAGGACCTCCCGGTGGAGAGCGGCTCAGTCGACGTCATAATCAGCAACTGCGTAATCAACCTCGCCCCAGACAAGGACAGAGTCTTCAAGGAAGCCTACAGGGTCCTCAGGGCGGGCGGCAGGATGATGGTCTCGGACATCGTGACGAAGGGCGAGCTGCCCAAGGAGATAAGGGAGGACCCTGACGCTTGGGCGGGCTGCGTAGCAGGCGCCCTCGACGAGGCCGTCTACGTTGGGAAACTGAGGAGCGCGGGCTTCAAGGACGTGAAGGTGCTCTCCAAGACCTCCTTCATGGACATCGTCTCAAGCGCCCAGATCGAGGCACACAAACTTTAGACAGCCGCACCTCCTTTTTTAAGGAGAAAATCTTATCGTCGCCGAGCGCCCAAGAAGTACAAGGTTGACAGCATGAAGTTCGGCGCTCAGACAGAGTACGGTAAGCTGAAGAAGGTCCTGATGCACAGGCCGACCGAGGAGAACCGGAGGATAACGCCTTGGAACAAGGACGCATACCTCTTCAGGGACGTAGTCTACTGGAAGGAGTTCCAGCGGGAGCACGACGTCTTCTCGGACCTCCTCCGAGACGAGGGGATCGAGGTCGTCATGCTCACAGACCTACTGGACGAGGACCAAGCGGGGATCGCGGAGACGCTCCCGAACATGGTCTACACCCGCGACGTCTGCATGGTCTCCAAGCTCGGAGCCCACAGCCTCAGGATGACATACGCCGCGAGGCAGGTCGAGCCATTCCTCATCGAGAAGGCGATGGAGAAGCTCGGCGTCCCCATCGCCCAGAGGATAACGCCGCCGGCTCTCGTAGAGGGAGGCGACTTCGTCTGGCTCAACGAGGAGACGGCGATGATGGGCTTCATCACCCGTAGTAACGAGGCCGGCGTCAACATGGTCCGGGAGAAACTGATGGGCGGTGGCGCCGTGAAGGAGTTCGTCGCTGTGCCGCTGCCCAGCTTCCGCGTCCACCTGGACGGCGCCGTGATGGTGATGAGCCCAGACATAGCCCTCTTCCACGAGGCGAGCCTCGGCCTCTACCCCGCCTACGTCTACGACGAGGAGGGGGTAAGGCTCCAGTACCTCCGCGACTACCTCGAGGGCAAGGGGCTCGAGGTCATAGAGGGAAACGACACAGAGGTCCGCGTCTTCGGCACCAACATCGTCGGCCTCGGAGACCACAAATGCGTCAGCTACGAGTGGAACGAGAGGATCATCGGCATCCTCGACGACAGGGGCTTCGACGTCCTCACCATCCCCGGGAGCCAGCTCAGCATAGGAGGCGGCGGCCCCCACTGCATGACCTGTCCAATACTCAGGGAATGAGCCCATCCGAAGCTTGTCGCTTTTTTTAAGCTATATGAAATAAGTTCATTAATCGCCTGGTAGATATAGAGGAGACTGTATTGAGTTTACCTAATTGGCTCAGCGAGCATCAGGTCTGGCACCGCTTTGTGGAGAAGCCTGAAACGGTTCACACCGCGGACGCTTCTCAGACAACGGGAATAGACCTGCACAGGATTACGAAGAACCTGATCTCCGTAACGGATAGGGGCGAGAATGTTGTCCTCATCGTGCCCGGCGACAGACGCGTCAACCTGAGGAAGGCCGCGAAGGCGCTCGGCGTTAAGAACGTCCACCTCATCCCCTTCGACAAGTCAGAGCCCATAAGCGGATACCCGCCAGGTGGAACGCCCAGCCTCGGCTACGCCACCAAGATGCGTGTCGTCGTCGATGAGGAGCTGAGGAGCTTCAAGACCTTTTACTGTGGAGGTGGGAGCCGTGACAGACTTCTCGAGGTCAGGTTCGAGGATGTCGTCAGGCTGAATGACGCAATAGTGGTTTCCATCTCGACCTAGAGCCTCAGCCCACGCGGAGCAGGCTTATCGTCGAGATAGACGATGCCGTCGCCAAGAGCGAGCCTGCTTTCGCCGATCATCTGCACCGTGAGGGGGTAGATGACCCAGTCTCCCTCCCTCTTGAGCCGGTCCTGGTGCTCCTCGACTATCGTCCTCCTCAGCTCCTTATCCTCCCTGAGCCTGTCGACGGTCGCGCCCGGAGGAAGCTGGACCGCGACCGGCCTCGAGATGACCAGGATCTCGCCGTGGTCGACATTCTCGCGGACGACGTGGGAGGAGGACCTGATGGTCTTCTCGCCCCCTAGGATGGCGTTCCTGACCGTGTGCATACCGACGTACCTCCGTTCGCCGTCCTTCATTATCGACAGGTCGGCGGGGTGGACGTTCACGATCCTGCCCTCGTAGCGTTCGAGGAGGGGCGCCGTCTGTATGCTCATGTAGCCGCCGAGGACGATCAGGTCGACCCTGTAGGACTCTATCCGCTCCACTACGAGCCTGTCAAACTCGGGCCTCAGGCTCAGGTCCTTCTTCGACTCGTGGCCACGTTCCAGGTAGAAATCGAGGATGTCGACACACTCGTAGGCTATCCCATACTCCTTCGCGATGTCGAGCGCCCTGCAGATCTTCTTCCCGTCCTCGTCGAGCCGGTCGTCCCTCACGTCTGTGAAGATGAGGACGACCCCGTAGCTCGCGTCCTTCTCCAGGGAGCGCTCGATGATCCTCCGCGTGTTTGTGCCTGAGCCAGACATGAAACAGGCGACGCGCATCTTGCCCGGGCCCTTGAAGATGGGGGTCGAGACCATGGGTGGATTTTAGCATAGAAGATAGATAAGACTGGTGCAGTGGTTAGTTATTTTGCTGCCAGTTTCACGTCCCTCCCTCTACCCTCAGGATGCGTTTCCCTTATAACCGTCCCAGCGGGTCTCCAGTCCGCCATGATCCAGAAGACTACGTCGGAGTCGGAGGCACTCAAGGAAGCCGTAAGCCCCCTCGCCACATGCAAGGGCTGCGGGCGGAGGGTGCCGAGGACGAACCTCTGCCTCTACTGCGGAAAACCCATCCTCTTCAGGAAGCCGGTTAAAGCCTAGTTTTAAATCGGCTGGGTCCCACCATTTCTCCGATTGTCCATGACCGTGAAACCTGAACGGCGCGCGCTCGCGCCAGCCCAGGCAGGGCGGGAGCTACATGGTAACGATCCCCGCCGAAGCTGTGAAGATGGTCGGCATCGTCGACAGCGAGAGGATAAAGGTGCTGATCGACAGGGACATTTGGGACATTCCACCTATCCTCCTATTCTGTGCTCTTAGAGCGCCACTCATTCTTCTCTAAGAGCCTCTCGAAGAGATCCACCCTCTCGTCCTGGAGGAGAACAACGAACGTTGACACCATCAGCTCGAATAACCCCTGATTTCCATATTGAAGCGCGGTTATGTAATCCTCCCGGTCAGCCTTCGTGATGATGAGCCTCGGGTACTTCGCCCTCGTGAGCATGTAGTTCAGGATCTCCCTCCCCACCCTACCGTTGCCATCGGTGAAGGGGTGGATCATCTCGAACCTGTAGTGGAATAACACGGCCTCCTCGAATGGATGCCAACCCGCCTTGATGTTCGCGTAGTACTCGTCGATGATGACCTGCAGCTCCCTCTCTATTTCGATGACTGGGGTCACAGCGATGTCGCACCCCTTGATCCCGATCCCGTCTATCCGCCTGAACCTGCCCGCGGACTCTACGTCTATATTATCCATTATCAACTCGTGGAGCCTGAGGATGAAGGGAATCATCACCCTGCCCTTGTATGAGTCGCGGTATTCCTTCACCTTTAGGTAGTTCTGCACCTCGTTGATCTCTCTGAGGGATTTCCCCGACGGCGGGATCCTCTTCTGGAGGAGCTCGTCAACCTGCTGAACCGTGAAAGTGTTGCCCTCTATGGACGTCGTTCCGTGGACGTACTCCGCCTCGTATTTCTCCTCGAAGTACTTCTCCTCGCTGACTGTGAGGAAGAGAGAGAAGAACTCGTCCCTGTACTTCGTCTTCTCAAGGTAGGGCAGCCCCTGGAGCTGCAGGTACCTCGATCGGTATAATCCGCTGCTCATGCTGATCTTCTTGTTGAGGGCCTTCCTCTCGAGGTCGATGTCCGGCGTCGATATTATCTTTGATATTTCCTTTTTGGTGGGCCGGGTTTTGCCGATCCTCTTCCTCACCTTCGCTTTCCTATCTTTGACCCTT
>Ga0315294_10009247_pt1 | contig 10823 bp, 13 predicted proteins | sample YL17G13_40_MG_FD_203626 | JGI IMG/M metagenome (GOLD analysis project Ga0315294, IMG submission 203626) | Sediment microbial communities from Yellowstone Lake, YNP, Wyoming, USA - YL17G13_40 | ecosystem: Environmental > Aquatic > Freshwater > Lake > Sediment | place: USA: Wyoming | collected... | reverse complement strand
CCGTTCAGCACGAAAAAGGCCTTAGCGAGATTGCCCAAAATGGCCGCTATAAGAAAATAAAATACGAGCACGACCAGGAAAAATATCCATATTCGTATACTTTTTTCTTGTTCTATTTCAGTATACGTTAAGGCCATATGCTTTCCTTGCTCACTTCTTAGCGGATATCAATTTGTGGAGCCTCTCCCCGAAGGGGATTAAATCTTATGTTCGCTTTTAAGTGTCTCTTCGAGGGCGCGCGCTATTTTCTGATTATATTTTTCAGGGTGCGATTCTATTTCCTGCAGCGCTTCCTTACTGCTAAGCGCCCTACGGTAAGGCCTGTTGGTGGACATTGCGTCAAAGACATCGCAAATCGCTATAATCTGCGCATACAGCGAAATCTGGTCGCCTTTCAATCCGCGCGGATAACCCGTGCCGTCCAAACGTTCATGATGGTCTCTTATGGCGTTTACGTGCTTATAAAAATACTTGCTTGTGCTGAGAATCTTTATGCTGAATTCGGGATGCAGTTCGATAACATGCCTTTCGGTCGCGCTTAGGATATCTTCTTTTCTAAGGATATCGTGCGGTATGCCTACTTTCCCGATATCGTGCAATATCGCCGCCTGCCTGAGTATCTTTAATTCTTCTTCCGATATCTGCAATTTACGCCCTATCTTTTCGGCGTATTCTCCCACCCTTTCCGAGTGCCCGGCGGTACAGGGATCTTTTTCTTCCAACGCAACGATAAGCGACCGCAATGTTTCGAAATGCGCCTCTTCAAGGTCTTTTTGCGTAGCGCTCAGCTGATAAAGCAAGTCCTCAAGTTCCTTATTTCTCTGTTCAAGGTCTATCGCGAGAAAAGTGAATTCGTCGACGAATTTGTTTTTTATGGTTTTTTCAACGATGTCGGGCTCAAATACCGAAACATCGATATTCGGGTTGAACCTGCAAACCTTATTGTAGCCGATTTCCTTCGCCCTCAGCATCGCCGCGCGGGCGCTTTTCATCAAGTCCGTTCCCGTTCGGGGAAATGCGGTATGATTTATGGTCGCGGCGCCGATTGCCACAATGGGTTTAAGCGCATTATCCCCTATTCCAAAATCTGTCTCTTTTATATTGTCTCGTGCGCTTCCCGCTATCCCCAATGCCTCGCCTATGCCGATTTTAGGCATAAGCATGCCGAATTCTCCCACGCCAAGATATGCGCCATAACCGTTTTTCGGCAGTTTCACTCTAACATTATCGGCTATTTTCCGTTGAACCGTCTGGCCTTCGTTAAAATCTATCTCTTTAACTATAGTGTCAAGATTAAGCAGTTTGACTATGATCAAGGAGCATTTACCGCCGGAGGACGCCGCGCTCTTTACGATATGTTCGAGCAAAAAGCGGAAATACCTGTGCGTATAGAGAGAGGTCAGCGAATCTGTTATAGCTAACTTTTTTACCTCCTGCCCTTCCATGACCACTATCGCATATTTATAAAATGTTATTCCCAGAAATAGGAGCGGCAATAAAACTAAGATATCAAATGTAGGCAGCAAGAATCCGTTTAAAAATAATAAAAACGACACGGTTATATATAAAAGCGTGATCGACACCAGCCCTAAGAGACCTTTGAGCGCGGTGTTTTTATAAAATAACACAAAAGATAATAAATACACGCCTGCTAACATAATTATGGCGAAATTAGAGCCGGCCTCTCTGATGCAAGCGCCGGAGATAATAGAATTGAGCTCGTTTACTATCGTCAAACCGCCCGATCTGTAGCCCAATGGCGTCCAATTCATGTCGTGGAATATCTCGCCTGTCTGGCTAACCAATACAAGTTTATCTTTGAACATATCCGGTGAGACCTTATTTAGCATTACTCTCCAAATAGGCACCGTTTCGATATCGCTGTCATCGCTCAGGTAATTTATTAAGAAAGAGTGATTTTCATCAGTAGGTATTTTGATGTATTTATTGTTATTGCCGACGATAATATTCCGGCCGTCCATATTTATTGTACTATAAGAGACTTCTAAATAACTCGCCGCCGCTTTGACCTCAAAAGATATATCGCTGCCTTTTTGTTCCGTAAGAACCAGCGCAAAAGGCTTTGCCCGCCTTATAGCGCCGTCAGGGTCTCTTTCCGTCCCGATTATGCCGTAACCGGCGCTTGCTTTGGCAAAAATCTCATAAGGGCCGAGATATATTTTTTCCTTGCCGTATACCGACCCTACAATCACATTCCCGCTTCTTCTTATGGCATCGGCCAGCTTCGAATCCGCCTCCGGATTGCCCGGGCTTTCGCCGTAAAGGGCAAAATCGAGCGCCACCACCTTAGGCTTATATCCTGAGAGCTTATCAATAAATTCAGCGAATACATCTCTTCCCCATGGCCACTTCTTATCAAGGCGCCCGTACGATTCCTCATCTACGGTAACAAGCACGATATCCTTTGGCTTAATCGCTTCTTTGTTAAAAACGGTGTTTAAGCCGAGTCTTACCCTGAAAAAGTAGTCATTAAACTTGATTCTGGCCGTATTGATGGGCGGAAAATAAAATGTCGAATAAAGATATATCGCCGCGATGAATATGGCTATAAAGACGGGAAATAGCGGGCTTTTGAATACTATCCTTTGCCCGCTATTAAGATTTCCCTTGGGCTTTATATTAAACAACGGTTTAATATAGAATGAGCTTTTACCACTCATAACTGAAAACCGCTTTCCTTCTTTTTGCCTTTCGCAAATTTCGCTTCCACTTCCTCGACGGCAAATTTTAAACTTTGTATTATCTTTGCTATCTCTTCTTCCGTATATTTATAGGCGGGCGCTGAAAGATTGCCTATTAATTTTATCTTTTTCATGGCATTGTTTACTCTTGCGGTCGCAAGCCTTTTGAACTTTCCCTCCGGAGTTTCTTCCGGTCCGCCTGCTTGTGTGCCCTTATTCTCTTTTTCCATCTTACTACCTCCTTTTCAGTTTTTACCGTTCTTACCCTGCCCTATCATGCGCTGCATCTCTATTACTTCCACTCCGGAGGGAATGGAAAATTCCGAGTCATCGATCTTCTCGTTAATTTTAATGTTTTTCATTATGGTCGTAACTAATCCGGAAGGAAGGTCCATTTCGTACTTAACCGGAAAATTCTTGGCCCTCCAAACCCACGCCTTAGCCCTGACGTTTGCCCCGGGATCAGTAAACTCGTATATGTCGCAGTCATAATCGCCCACGCTTTCGGACCCTACTGTCTTTGCGTTTAATGTCGCCAGATACCCCTTATAATCGGAAAGGTACTTTATATTTGTAGGCCCTTTTGTCATCATTTTGTAGGCCTTATTTTCGGACGGAATGTACTGATATCCGATGGAGCCGTCTATTATGGTAACGAGTTTACCCTGCGGCGTATTTATCTCCATCCGCATTTTCTCGTCTTTTATTTTTATAGTTGTCTGCTGGGCTGCCGCGTTTCGTATCCCGGTAGTAGTCTGATCATAGGATACCGTAAAAGCGTAAGCATCTAAACAAAAAGATACCACAACGAATACAAAACCAAAAAACAATGCGCGTTTCATCCTGTCTCCTCACCTTTCTATGCGCAGAATATCACTGCGCGGTAATATGAAACTTCCTCCTTCTATTGAGAATGAGACATTATTGGCGGATTCCCGTTCTATCTTCGCTTTAAATGAATTTCCGTTTTTAAGATAAACCGTGACTTTATCATCTTTTGGGATAACGGCCTTTTCGGACGCAGCTCCTTTTACGGCCGGCCGTTTCAGATCAAGCAAAGTTTTTTGTCTTGCGCTCATAAAATTGGGGATGGCTATGGCTGCCAATAATGCTAAGGCGGCAATTATAAGCGGAGATAGTACGGTGAACCATACCAATGCCATCGATTTTTTATATCGCTCAACATCTTCTACTACTGCCGTTTGAGGGACAACCGGCGTAAAGGAGTCTAACGATTCATCCATGCTGCCCAATACGTATATCGGAAATACCCTAAAAAAGACCGGAATAGGCAAAAACAATAAACTAAATAAAATGATCAGAACGGCCGAAAGGCATATACCTAACGTCAGAAGTACGGCTAGCACGGCTGCTTTTGCCGCCGGCGGCGTTATAAGATAGATGAGCCATCCTAGCAACCAAGAGATTCCCCCTATCAAAAGAAAGAGAAATACGCTTACTATGACTAAACCGACGCTGATAAGAATAGCCAATATAGTCAGGCCTAATTTTACTAAAAAGTACAGTAAGATTCCGCCCAAATTTTTCCAGAATAAGCCGAGAAAAACCGGCCACGCTTTCGTGATACCCATCCTTTTCCGGTACATTATGGGCAGAATAAAATCTATCACTATTACACTTATCACGATTAGCGCGATGATACTGGATATTAAAAGCGGGATATACGGCGCTATTATTGAAAAGACCTTAACGATATCAAAAGCGGCATCGCCTCTAAACATACCTAATTTTACCATCTTTATCACGGGTGGGATGATTATAGCAGAGAGAAGCAATACGGCGGCGGAGGAGAACAATACATTCCACATCAGGTAAGAGTTGCCCTGCAGTTTATTCCTATGAAAAGGCACTCTAAGGGAAGCGTCGTTCTTTACGACTGATTCTATAAAGACGAAAGAGAAATTGGCGTTTACCCACATCCACAAAAACAACAGCAATCCCAATAAAAGCAATACCCCTCCCACAATCAAAACCAGTAAAGCCGCCGATCTGGGATCGCTAAAAATCGGTAAAGAACGGATGCGCTGTATATCTAAGCCCTTGGAAGCGGTAAGGTCCGTCGCGGCTGTTTCATTTATTACGGTTGATGAAAGCGGCGCCTTTTGGGTCAATAGGTTCATCGCCTTCTCGAAATTCTTCTTATTTCCGCTGATATTGAAATTAAACCCGCCCATCTGGCCGGCAAGCATTATAATTATGCCTAGCATTATCCACTTCTTCGGGATGAGGGGTTTGAACAGGATCTGCGCCGTCCTATCCCAAGACATTCGTACAAGTCGGCCGTATGAATATTTTTTCATATCAGACTCTTTCTCCAGACAAACGCGCCTCGCTTCTTTTAAAAGTAGCTATCGCGCGTTTGATAATGCTCTTTGCGCCTCTATAACTTACTCTTGACAGCGCCTCTTCCTCGGAAACCCACTCGCCGTCCTCTATCTCTCGCCTCTCTATGGCTAATTTTTCCTCCCCGCCCGATTTAAAAAGATATATATAAACCGTTTTGTAAATAAGTTTGCCGTCTCTTTTATAAAAATAATTGGTGCGGCCTATTTTGGAAAGCGCTTTTATGTTTATTAATCCCGTCTCTTCCTTTATTTCTCTTTTTGCGGCGTCTAACGAATCCTCGCCCTTATCCAACTTTCCTTTGGGCCACGTCCATTTTCCGCGCGGATCCTTTATTAAAAGTACTCTTATGCCCGCGATGCTGTTTTGTATCACTACTCCGCCTGAGGAAAATTCGCGCTCTAATTTCGCCATTCTATATCATTCCGCACATAGCCAAGCTGGCTATCGTTTTTGACCCTACCATGCCATTTGCTTTGTTTCATCGGTCGTATTTATGTAATCGTCGAATTCTATTTTGCCGTCTATCTCCTTGTTCAGGACCGCCCTTCGTTCGGAAGTGTACGGATGCGTGCGAAAGTATATATAGCGGTGTATTTGCCCCCTTAATTGTCTATCAAGCAATCTGTCAATAAAGGTAACGGCGGCTTTTGGGTCAAATCCCGCTTTTTTCATATATATCACTGATAGCTTATCGGCCTCGAACTCGGCCTCTCTGCTATAGGCCATCATAAGTTCGGCTATGGCCGTGGAGGATTCGGCTTGCGTTCTGCTGTCGGCGCGGCTTACGGCGCCCAAAATCTGCAGGGCCGCTGTACCTATAGACGTCTGAAGCTTTTTAATGCTATGCCTCGCTACTATATGGCCCACTTCATGAGCCAAAACCGCCGCGAGCTCATCGTCGGATTTCACATCCTCGACCATATCTTGAAAAATGTAAACATATCCGCCAGGAAGAGCAAATGCGTTGTATCTCTGCTCTTTTTCCAGATCCTTGCCTTCGAGCACTCTAAAAGAATAGGTCAAAGTGGGCCTGTCGCATACTTTAACCAATCTTTGTCCCACAGCGTCGACTCGGGTCTGCATACCGGCATCTTTGGTAAGCCCGAATTTCTTTTCTACTTCCTCGGCCAGAGATCTTCCCATTTTAACTTCCTGGGCCTCGCCTATCATCACCAGGTCATCTTTTCCGGAGGCAGGGTTATAATCCGCCCGACACTCTGCGGCTGGCAATAAACTCAAGGTGAGTAATAAGGCAAAAAGGGTCTTTTTCATTCCCGGTGTCCGTTGTGGATAATTGCGCAATCTTTTTTACAATATCATCTCGCGATACCTTTGTCAAGGTTATATTGGTATTATAATAGTTTAATAACACCTATGAAAAGCCTCGACGCGAGAATTGAGGGCGTTATCGACTACGCGCCTTAAGGGCGCCAAATTGGTCTTTTGCGAACCCTTTAAATATAATTCTATTGCCTGCCTTTTAACGCAAAAAGATCGGCTCGATAACTTCACCGACTCCATGCCGCTTGAATGCTTCAATCCGGCCTTATTATAAGAAAAGGTGTAAATTCTTCTAAGGCCCGCTTCTACTGCCGCGTCATGAACTAATTTGTGCGTTTTGTGGCCATACTCCCCCGTTTTACTGTGAGTAAACACTATGTCAGGGCCATTAGACCCGCGAAGGAAATCTTTTATCGACCTAATTATTTCCGCTTTGGAAAAACGGCCGTTTTTCTTCAGGATTCCCAACATAAAAGGCTCTACTTTACTGCCATGTTTTTTATAAATCCCGCACGCGCCGAGGAGTTCGTTTCGCCTTATCTTGTTATGCCTTTTGTCGCAATCCGTAACGCAAAGTATCTGCCAGCGCCACTTTTTGAATTCGGCGATCGTGCCGCCCATAAAAAGCGACTCATCGTCGGGATGAGCCGTTATTACGAGCGCGTTTATATTAACCTTTCGCAATTCTTTTAGAGGTTGCATTCAAACTCTATTTTCTACTTAGCGAAGATAAACTTGAACGACATAAAAAACAAAATATATCCGAAAACACGCTTTAAAACCGTATCGGGAACATGACGGACTAAAACCGCTCCCAGGTAGCCGCCAAATATAAATCCAAGGCATATGAAAGCCGCCATTTTTAGATTTACGTTTCCTTCATAATAATACTTCAACGCCGCCAAAAGGCCTATGGGCGGCACCATAAGCGCAAGAGTCGTTCCTTGGGCCTGATGCTGGGTAAGCCCAAAGAGCAACACCATTACCGGTATAAGGATTATGCCGCCGCCTATTCCAAGAAAACCGCTCGCTCCTCCCGCAACCAGCCCGACTAATATATAGGCCAAAACTTGCATAACCACCTCCGATTTACCCTCTATTGCTCGTACGTTGGTTCGACTGCGCTCGCCACCCTTCGCGAACCATCCCGAGTTCATCGAGGGAAGCTTGTCGAGGGGCTACCTTTAAGACATGAATATACAATGTCTTTTAATTTGCGAATGCTATTTCTTCTTTCGGCCTCCGCAGAATTTGTTCACCACTGTTTCAAGGTCCTCTCCCACGCCGATCATGATCGTTTCCAATTTGCCATTTGAGGCCGTCAGCTCGCGGTTGCTCCCGGCTATTAGGTTTGTGTCAGCTTTAGAAGAAGTAATAATCGCCCCCAGCTCTACCACAACAACAACCAGCAAAATTGCGATAATAATAAGAATGATTTCCGAGTATTTCATCGCCCGCCCCCCTTTTGTTAGTTATCAAAGGAATAATAACACAAGTTTCTCTTGTTTTCAAGAGGCATTATTTTATACTTGCAAATATTCCCCTTGATATGTATAATACCTCTGTTATGGAAACAAAAAGTGACAAAGAGTTAGTGATGCGCTGCCTCAGCGGAGACGCTGGGGCATGGAGTAATTTCATAGACCGCTTCTCAGGGCTTGTTTATTGGGCTATTAAACGAAAATTAAACAGATATTATTCGGCTCATCTTCGCAGCGATGTCGAAGATATATATCAACACCTCTTTACCTCTATCTGGGAAAAGAAAAGTCTGGCAACCGTAAGCGAGAGGGATAATATAGCCCCCTGGCTCATCGTCCTCGCCTCTAATCTTACGATAGACTTCATGCGCAAGAAAAAACGCGAAGAAGATTTCCTTCAAAATAGATTAACCGCAGAAACGCGGATGATCGACGACAGTTCTATTATGTTCGTGAAAGAAAAAAGTGACTTGCTAAATGAGGCTATGCGCTTTCTTAACGAAAGAGAAAAGGCCTATCTTGAACTAAATTACTTATCCGGCAAAAAACATAAAGAAATAGCGGAGATTTTCAATATATCGGCCAACACCGTTTCGACGGTAATAGCCAGGGCCAAGAATAAGATAAAGAGATTCATCGAAGAAAAAGATAAAAAAATTTGAAAGAAAAAGGCGCTTTCGAGCGTATATATAAGTGGGGAGACTATGGAAGATAAAAATATGGATAAGATATTAAAAACATATTTCACCGAAAAAATAGATCTGCCGGAGAGGGGCAAGGACTGCCCGTCCACAGAGGCATTGACTCAATATGTGCTTGGCGCGCCATCCGTCGGTGAGCTTTACGATATAGGAAATCATGTTAAAAGCTGCAAAGCGTGCGGCGAATTAATTGAGAGCGCTTTACTATATTCGGCATATGGAAAGGATATAAAGTTAGAAAATGTACCGACTAAAGTAAAAAACGCGGCAAAATCCCTAGATCCGGCTTATCGGCGAAAGGAACATAAACTAATGGCTTACTTTAAGAAAAACATATGGTTTATATTATGTATGGCTTCGTTCACGGCATCATTTTTTACCCCGCGTCATTTCCTGCAATTACTCATATTGGCTGTCATCTTCGGCCTCAAATGGGTATTTGACAAAGAAACAACCCGGACACTCATAATGGTTTATAATGCCTGGAAAAAGCATGATAAAGACGGCGCAAGAGACCTTGAGGAAATATTCAAAAACCGGCTATAATCCCCTTCCCCTTTATTCTTCCGCCGGAGGCGGATCCCTGCCTACCGGCAGGCAGGCGCCTCTGGCGGAAAAAAATTTTAAAAAAGTTTGAAAGAAAATCGCCCCCTCATACGTATATATATGTGGAGGTGATAAAAATGCTTGATATAGAGGTAGCGAAGATCCATCGCCTTGAAGGCGATGGAGCCACAAAGGCCTTCTGCGACATAATCGTATCGGATGCCCTCCTTATAAAGGGGATACGCATTATGGACGGCAAGAACGGCCTTTTTGTCAAAATGCCTACTAAGCAAGGCAAGGACGGCAAGTGGTACGATTCGATAAGGCCTACCAGTAAGGAGATAAAAGACGCATTAAATGATGTCATCATTAAAGCATTTAATGACTAACTGGTCGATGACAAGAAGTAACCTCGGCAAAATAGGCGAGGCCCTTGCCTGCAATTATTTAAGGCGGTGCGGTTACTTCATTTTAGACAGAAATTACCGCACAAAAATAGGCGAAATAGATATCGTCGCCCAAGACGGCAAGGTCCTCGTCTTTGTCGAAGTAAAGACAAGGCGGTCGGATGCCTACGGTTTGCCGGAGGAATCGGTAAGCACAAAAAAGATGCATAAACTGACTAGGCTGGCTCAATTGTACATAAGGAATAAAAGGCGTTATAACTCGGAAGCGCGTTTTGATATCGTGTCGATATTAATGCCGGATAGATTCGGTAAAAGATCGATAAAGTTAATAAAGAATGCCTTCCTGGCAAACGAATAAATCGATAACAGTTGAACCAGAAGCGATAGAATGCGATAAAGCCAATATGGGGACATCCTCCGTCGGATAATACCCGTGCCTTTTAAGGAAGGTGTCCCCGACCAGTCAGCTTATAAGGAGACCCGTTATGCTGGCAAAAGTAAAATCTAGCGTATTGCATGGTATAGATGCCAAAGAAGTTACGGTGGAAGTGGACGTGACATTTCAGGGCCTCCCTTCTTTTTCCATCGTAGGATTGCCCGATATGGCCGTAAGAGAGAGCATCCAGAGGGTCAAAAAAGCTGTCACAAATTCGGGCTTTAAGTTCCCAGATCACAGGATAACGGTAAATCTGGCGCCTGCGGGCATAAAAAAAGAAGGACCATCTTTCGACCTGCCTATAGCTATCGGCATATTGGCCGCTACCGAACAAATCGACGGAAATAATCTGCGCGATATTTTTGCCTGCGGCGAATTGTCGCTGGACGGCAATGTTAGGCCGCTCAACGGCGTCTTATCGCGGGTAAGTTACCTAAAAAATAGAGGCATCGCCAAATTTTTATTGCCGTCGGAAAATAGCTTAGAGGCATACCTTGTTAATGACGCGGCCATATGCCCCGTTAACAACTTGCGAGAAGCAGTCGATGTCTTAAGCGGAAAGATTAACATAGAAAAACCTGACATTGATTTCGGAAAAATCTTTAAATCCGGCTTTCATTATGATGCTGACTTTAGCGACGTAAAGGGCCATGCGCATATTAAAAGAGGTTTAGAAATAGCGGCAGCCGGAGGCCACAACGTCCTGATGATAGGGCCGCCGGGTTCGGGAAAGACAATGCTTGCAAAAAGAATCGAAACCATACTTCCCGAAATGAGTTTTGAGGAATCAATCGAAAATACAAAGATATATAGCGTGGTAGGCAACGTCTCAAATAAAGAGTTCCTGATACGAAAAAGGCCGTTTCGTTCGCCTCACCACTCGATATCTTACAGTGGATTGA
>Ga0315294_10009246_pt1 | contig 10823 bp, 8 predicted proteins | sample YL17G13_40_MG_FD_203626 | JGI IMG/M metagenome (GOLD analysis project Ga0315294, IMG submission 203626) | Sediment microbial communities from Yellowstone Lake, YNP, Wyoming, USA - YL17G13_40 | ecosystem: Environmental > Aquatic > Freshwater > Lake > Sediment | place: USA: Wyoming | collected... | reverse complement strand
CAGTTCGGAAGAGGGGTTTCGCCTGCTGGAGCTTCTTGAGCGGACCGCGGCGGAACTAGTGGGCCAGCTCTACGAGACCGTTGTCCTTGGAGATAGGGGAGCCGCCGCTGCGGGCGACCGCCGGGTGATTGTGGAGCGGCCCCCGAAGACGCACGGCGATGCGTTCAGACTGGCGCTCGGTCTCGCTCGCGGTCGGTTCATCGTGACCCTGGATGGTGACCTGTCGCACCCACCAGAGGTGCTGCGTGATCTCTGGGCCGCTCGCGAAGACGCTGATATCGTGGTTGCCTCGCGTTATGTCCCCGGTGGCAGGGCCAGGCTGCCCGTGATCCGGCGAATCCTGAGCCGCGCTCTGAACCTGTGGTTCTCTCGCGCTCTCTCGCTCCCGGTGCAGGACTTCTCCAGTGGGTACCGCCTTTATCGCGCGGAAGTGCTCCGGTCCCTCCCGCCAACCCAGTCGCGCGGGCACGCCGTGTTGCCTGAGATACTGATCACCGCCTACGCTGAGGGCTGGGCGATCAAGGAGATCCCGTTCGAGCACGCGGCGGTTGGCTCGTCTCGCCCCTCGTGGCTGGCGCGCTTTGCGTTGGAGTTCGCCGCCGCGTTTCTCCGGCTGTGGAAGCTTCGGTGGTCGATCTTCTGCGCCGACTACGACTATAGGGCATTCAACAGCCGTATCTGGCTCCAGCGTTACTGGCACAGGTGCCGTTACAGATTCTCGCTCGGGTTCGCTGGCAATGGCCGTACGCTTGACGCTGGCTGCGGCTCCAGTCGCATCCTGGTTGGCTTGGCGCATGCCGTTGGCCTTGATATCTCCCCCGCCAAGCTTCGCTTCATGCGCCGCTTTGGCAAGCCGCTCGTTCGCGGTTCAGTGACCGCTCTTCCTTTCCGCGGCTCTTCTTTCGACGTCGTTCTGTGCTCCCAGGTCATTGAGCACCTGCCACAGCCCGATTCCGACCTCGCCATCAGGGAGCTCGTGCGCGTGCTGAGAGAGGGCGGCCGGCTCATCCTGGGCACCCCTGACTACGGGCGACGCGAGTGGCGGCTGACGGAGAAGGCCTATGCGCTGATGGCCCCTTGGGGGTACGCCGATGAGCACGTGACCCACTATACGCACGCCTCCCTCCTAGACCGCCTCACCGCGCTGGGCATTGTCGTAGATGACGAACGGTACATCCTGCGGGGCGAGCTGATCGTGACCGGCCGAAAGGTCCCCAGACGGTGCGAACTTGAGCGCACACACGCGTTGGATGACTGAAGGAGCTAGACAATGCAGGTTCCTTTGCGCGTCGTACTCCCAACCTACAACGAGGCAGGCAACCTTGAACCTCTCGTCCGTGCGGTCCTGGAGCACCCCTGGGCAGGCGTGGTTGTGGTCGACGATGGCTCCCCGGATGGCACCGGCGATATCGCCGACCGCCTCGCGCGGGAGACGGACCGGGTCGAGGTGATCCATCGGGAGCGCAAGCTGGGTCTGGGCACGGCATACAAGGCAGGCTACCGCCGCGCCCTGGAGCTGGGAGCCGAGTATGTGATGACCATGGACTGCGACTTCTCACATGACCCGGCTGCTCTGCCGGACTTCTACCGGGCCGCAAGGGAGTCCGACCTGGTGATCGGGTCCCGTTACTTGCACGGGGTGAGCGTCGTCTACTGGCCCATGAGACGGATCTTGCTGAGCTGGTTCGCCAACAGGTACGTGCGGGCGATCACCGGTCTCCGTGTCACTGACTGCACCAGCGGCTACCGGCTCTACCGACGGGAACTCCTGGAGAAGGTCGGACTGGACGCTATCCGGGCCAGCGGGTACTCGTTCCTGGTTGAGATGGCCTGCCGGGCGGCGTGGATGGGCTTTCGCCTCAGCGAGGTCCAGATCATCTTCACCGAGCGCCGGGAGGGTCAGAGCAAAATGTCGAAGCGTGACATCCTGGAGGCAACTGTGACCCCGTGGCGGCTCCGCGCGATGCGACTGCTCGGCCAACCACGGCGCGTGGTCACCTGAGAGAAGGCCCGACGGGGCCATGCGAGCAGGTCAGCCCCCCACGATCCGCTCGACCAGCAGTCCCGCGTCCGGCAGCGTCGAGGGGACCATCACGAGATCGCACCAGGGCTGGGGACGGTGCGGGGCGATCAGCTCGGAGATGAAGCTTCGCAACTCGTCTCGGCGCACTACCCGCCCCCTGCCGTCTGCGGGGTGGCCGGGGAAACCGAAAATGTTGTCAAAGGCAATCAGCGTGCGAGACGCGGAGACGCTCTCGCGGTCAGTCGGCGCCTCGCGCCGGACTACCTGTTTTTCACGGCCCATAGCACCGAATTCTCGCCCAGGTAGAGCGGGTAGTTGCAGGCCGGTCCGAACGACTTTGGGGCGCCAATGGAGGCCGCGTCGGCGAGCGCCCGCGCTGTGTGAGCAGTGTCCAACCACATATGACACTTTCGCCACACGTCATCGGCGTTTTGGTGTGTGAAGAATACGCGAACGGAGAGCCTCGCGTCTCTGACCAGACGGCACAAGGATATGGCAGAGAAGAAGTGCAGGTGCTCGGGGTACAGAGGATCTTGAACGTCGACGTCATGCGGCTCTGCCTTGAACACAGGCACGTTGGGCTGGGTAACGTAGACCCAGCCGCCGACACGAATCTTCACTGCCATCTCCGCCAGGGTCTCTCTGGGGCGGATCAGGTGCTCCAGGGCATGCGAGAAGCGCACTACGTCGACGCTTCCGTCGGGCACAGTTCGCAGGAACTCACTCGGAGTCATCACGGTTATCCCGTGCTTCTCCCCAAAGTCCCGAGCCTTGCTGTCGAAGTCCACGCCGATGAAGCCCTTGTAGCCGGCTGCCTTGGCTTCCAGGAGCAGGTACGGTATGGAGCAGCCAAAGTCGACGAGCGTACAGTCAGACGCCGGCACCTCGGTGCGGCCTGGGATCTCGGCCACATGCCCGCGATAGTAGTCGACTACGCCGCGCTGCGTGGCGCTCTGGTCGTGGTCATCCGAGTACCGCTCCCGGTAGTACAACTCAAGCTCCTCGTCAGATGGCATGGTTGCCCAGAACACGTGGCGGCACTCAGGGCAGATCAGGAGGTCTCGTTCTCCGTAGGCTCGCAGTCGAACGGGAACCCCGGACACACAGACCGGGCAAGGCGTACCGCACCGGGCCGCGGCCTGGCCCCGCGTTCTTCTGAGCCCTCTAGGGAACGGGATCCGGTACCTCACGCGTGCTTCTCCACGAGCACTACGATCGGTATCGGGCGGTAGAACAGCGAGTAGATCGCCTTGTTCCGCGGCATGGCAACCCGGAAAGAGTCGCAGGCCTCGATCCAGTCGTAGTAGACGGCGGCTGCGGCGCGCTTGGCCTCGGCCGAGCAACAGCCGGGGGTGATGGTGTACTGCTGGGGGAAGAAATCCGCCGAGAGCGAGAACTCACAGACCACGGTGTCGCCTGGCTCCAATGGCGGCAACGCGATCTGCTCCGCATCGGTCTCGGTGCTGAAGGTGCACTGCCCCCGATTGTCCTTGATCTGGAATCCCACTATGAGAGACGAGATGGGCCGGTCAACCCTCAGGTGGACCCGATAGCTCAGTGGCTGGTTCAGGTGCGCAGTCTCAATTGGCATGCCGCTCGGATCGATCAGCTCGGTGTTGACGATCCTCACCTCGCCGGTGCCGAACCGGGTCCGCTCGACCCGCGCCAGGAAAGCCTCACGTTCGCGGTAGCGCAAGGCCGGAGCATCCGACTCGCTCACCTCGGCGCTGGATGGGGCCTCCCGATTCGCTACCAGGAAGTAGCGCTGCTCGGCCTGGCCGGCTGGGGTCAGCGCCGCGGTGGGCGCCGGCGCTAGCTGTTGGAGCGCGGCCGCGTCCTCCTCGAACATGCGGCGGTGGTACACGTCCCAGATGTAGTCGGTGGTGCCGCGGGCGATGACAGAGCCTCCCTCCAGCAGCAGCGCCCAGTCGCAGAGCGCCTGGATGTGTCCGATGGAGTGGGAGACGAAGAGCAGGCTCATGCCGCGCTCGCACATGCCGCGTATCCGGTTGATGCACTTCTGTTGGAACTTGATGTCGCCGACCGCGAGGATCTCGTCCAGGATCAGCAGATCGGGGTCCACATGCGTCTGGAGGGCGAAGGCGAGCCGGGAGAACATGCCGGAGGAGTAGAACTTGAGCGGCTGGTCGAGGAACTGGCCGATGTCGGCGAATGCCGCAATCTCGTCGAAACGGCGGCTCATCTCCTTTCGGGAGAACCCGTATATGCCGCCGGCAAGGTAGACGTTCTCTCTGCCGGTGGCCTCCTGATCGAATCCGCTGCCCAACTCCAGCAGAGCGGCCACCCTTCCGCGGACGGTGACCTCGCCCTCCGACGGCGGGATGGTGCCGGCGATGAGCTGAAGCAGTGTGCTCTTGCCGGCGCCATTGCGGCCGATGATGCCGACCGCCTCGCCCCGCTTGACCTCGAATGCGACCCCCCGGAGAGCCCAGAACGGGCGGTAGTACTGGCGCTTCCGCCAGATGGCCTGCTTGAGCCTATCCTTCGGGTTGTTGTAGAGGTTGTAGCGCTTCCCGAGGTTGGCGACACGCAGGATCATATCGGCCGGCTCTTGGCTGAAGCCGTCAGGCGAAAGCGGGTCTGGCATCATCCGGTCCAAAGGTTCGCACCTCAGTCGGCGCCAGTCGGATGACGGCGAACGCGACCAGGCCGAACTTGTACCTTGATTATCCCGGAAACCGGCGATTCCTGCAACGGCTGTCCTGATCTCCTCTGGGAGCACCGGTTCTAGGGAGTGAGTGCCGACGGGAGGCCCGAACTGTCATTGCGAGTGGCTAGGCCTACGGCCGCCATGGCGGCCCTCCGGGCCTGGCCACCCCCACGGTCGCCGCTTCCCAGACGGCAGCGCCATCCCTCGGGGTGACGATGGGAGCAAGCCGTCCCTAGAACCGGTGCTTCTGCTGATCTCCTCTGGGCGGGCGTGCTGGCTGGCGCCTCTGCAGGACCGTCGCCGTGTCCGTCGAAAAGAGTATAATACATGACCAGGAGCAGAGGATGCGCGTTCTCATCACCGGCATAACAGGATTCGTAGGCAGCCACTTGGCGGAGTACCTTCTTTCGCGAGGGGTCGAGGTGGTGGGCACGGCTCGATGGCGGAGCCGGACTGACAACATAGATCACCTGGGGGATCGGATCCGGCTGGTTGAGTGCGACCTGCGGGATTTCGCGAGTGTGAAGCGAGTGCTCGCATCGACGAGTCCAGACCAGATATACCACCTCGCCGCCCAGTCCTTCGTCCAGACCTCCTGGCGAGCGCCAGGCGAGACGCTGACCACGAACATCATCGGGCAGTTGCACTTACTCGAGGGCATTCGGGACCTGAAAGCGGATGTCCCGATGCAGATCGCCGGCTCGTCGGAGGAGTACGGGCTGGTCACGCCGGACGAGGTGCCGATCCGGGAGACGAACGCCTTGCGCCCCCTCAGCCCGTACGCTGTCAGCAAAGTCGGGCAGGATCTTCTCGCCTATCAGTACCACCAGTCCTACGGAATGCATTTGGTGCGGACGCGCGCGTTCAACCATACGGGGCCCCGGCGCGGACAAGTCTTCGCTACATCCAACTTCGCGTCCCAGATTGCGGAGATGGAGGCAGGGCGGGCAGAGCCGGTTCTGCACGTGGGTAATCTCGAGGCACAGCGCGATTTCACCGATGTCCGGGATGTCGTGCGAGGCTACGTGCTCGCGCTCGAGAAGGGGGAGCCCGGAGAGGTCTACAATCTCTGTTGCGGGACGGGACGCTCCATTCAGGAGGTAGTTGATATCCTCCTCGGAATGGCCCGGGTCAAGATACGCGTCGAGCAGGATCCCGAACGGATGAGACCGTCCGATGTGCCGATCCTGGTCGGGGACTGCACGAAGTTCCGAGGGCTGACCGGTTGGGCGCCGGCTATCCCCTTTGAGCAGACGATGCGCGACCTGCTGGATTGGTGGCGAGACCGGGTGGGTGCGCGGTGAACGGTAGAGATAGATGATCGTCAAGGCGTGGGCCCCGAATCGCATTCTGGACTTCGGGGGTTGGACAGACACGTGGTTCGCGGGACATGGCTGCGTTCTCAACTTCGCGGTCGCCCTGTACAGCCAAGTTGTGATCGGGACACGCGCTCGCCGCGGGGTGAGTATCGTTGCCGAAGACGTAGGGGAGGTGATCCACATCGCCTCGCCGGGCATGGAGCCGTACGACGGGAAGCATGACCTGCTCAAGGCCGCAGTGAACGTCATGGGCATCGACAAGCTCGATTGCACGGTCTTTGCGGACGTGCCTCCCGGGTGCGGTACAGGCTCCTCGGCGGCCGTATCTGTGGCGCTGCTGGGCGCGCTCGCGATGCTGGCGGATCTTCACTACACTCCGCACGAGATCGCGGCGCTCGCCCACGAGCTTGAGACGAAGGAGCTTCGTATCGAGAGTGGGGTCCAGGATCAAGTCGCGGCCGCCGCCGGGGGGATAAACTTCCATGTGATAGACCCCTACCCGAAGGTCTCGTCCTCCCCGGTGAGGCTGCGGCCAGAACTCCTCTGGGAACTGGAGAGTCGGCTCCTGCTGGTGTATACGGGGAGGCGCCACCTCTCCAGCGACGTCCATCGGAAAGTCATCGGGGACTACCAGGCCGGGAAGCCCGGCACGGTCAAGGCGATGGAGGTGCTGCGGCAGACGCCGCGGCAGGCCGTGTCGGCGCTCTACCGCGGCGACCTCGGCGCATTGGCGGAAGTGATGAACCTGAACAACGAGGCCCAGAAGTCACTGCACCCGGAGATCGCTACCCCGCAGACCGAAGAGATCGAGGAGAAGGCGCGCGCCTCGGGCGCGATCGGTTTCAAGATCAACGGAGCCGGAGGGGGAGGGAGCATCTGCGTGCTGTGCGAGACCGACCGTCGCCGCGAGGTGGAGGGCGCCATCCAGGACGCGAACTACCAACTGCTTCCGTACCATCTTGACTGGGAGGGCCTGCGCGTCTGGAAAGCAGAGGCGTAGGGCCGGAGCATGGTACGCACCGGCAGAGGGGCGGCTGTGGCACTATCGCCAATCCCGGCGCGGCGAGCCCGATGAAGACGATCATCTACTTCGAAGATGAGGTCTTCTACCCCGTTCGAACCGGGTTCCACCGTGTGGCCTACAACCACTGGGCGTACTTGCGCGAGCGCGGGCTGTCGGCACGGCTCGTGCTCTATGTGATGCCGTACGACGAGAACCGGCTTGACGCTTTCGAGTGGGAGTACAGAGACATCAACCGTCGAATCGTGTGCATCGGCACCGAAGACCCAGCGGCATTCCGGGATTTCTGCCGCTACCGGACGCCCTGGACATTCGACAACATCCGGCGCTCGTATGAGGTGCTCGGCCAGAGCACTGTGCTGCGGAACGAACTCGGCTCAGCGGACGTGTTCTTCACGAGCTATGCGTTCAGGGCGCCTCTCGCCGGTCTGCTTCCTTCCGGGTGTGTTGGGGTGAACGAGACCGTGGATCTGCAAGCGCGCCAGTTCGCCTCCATGGCCGGTTCCGAGCGGGTCGATGAAGGCGTGCTCGCGCAGGAACTAGAATGCTACCGCCGTTTCCAGCACCTGGTGATGGTCAATCCTGTCGAGACCAGGTTCCTGCAGGAGCGACTGCCTGGCGTCCGGGTAACCTACGTCCCGCAATTCCTGGAGGTGGAGCCGTGCCCTGTTGACTGCAGCGGCGCCGACTACGACATCGTCTACCTGAGCAGTTCGCATACCTCGAATGTGATCAGCGTTCAGGAGTTCTACTTCAACTGCTATCTGCCGTACCTGAAGCACGCCGGGGTGCGCTTCGCGCTCGCCGGGAGCGTGTGCGACGCATTCGAGATCGGTGACGCGACGGTTGCCAAGCTCGGTCGCGTCCCGGACGTGCGAGACGTGTACTGTAACGCGCAGATGGTCGTGTGCCCGATCACGCGCGGCGCGGGCGTAAGCATCAAGACGTTGGAGGCGCTGAGCTATGGCAAGCCGATCGTGGCCACGCATAGGGCGCTGGCCGGCCTGTCAGTGGATGAGAAGGCGCTGCTGATTACGGACGACTGGCGCGAGTTCGCGGAGCACGTGCTGCGGCTGAAGGCTTCGGCGAAAGCGCTCGCGCGGGAGGCGCAGATCTCTCGCGATGTGGTGGCCGCATCCCATACTCGCGAGCGGTACATGGCCGCGATGGATGATGTCTTCTCAGCCATCCTGTGACCTTTCGCCAGGACTTGTTCAGCACGAGTGAAAGAAGCTGCACGGTGCGTAGACTCTACCGAGGGGCGCTGCGGCGGGTGATCGGCGCAGAGAGGCTGAAAGGACTCGACTTCCTCGCCTTGCAGTTGCGACGCGGGGTCATCTTCTACGTGGCCAACCACGTGCTCGACAAGATCCCCTCGTACAGAATGCGCTATGCTTACTACCGGCGATTCTGCCGGTACAAGATCGGCAAGGACACAAGCATTGCCCCGACGGTCTACGTGACGGGCTATTTCGTCACTGTTGGCAGGAACACGGTGATCAACCGGCAGTGCTACCTGGACGGCCGAGAACCGCTGTACATCGGCAACTGCGTCAGCATCTCGAACCAGGTGTACATCCAGACCGCGACCCATGACCACCAGGACCCGTATTTCGGTTGGGTGCCCGGGCCGGTGCGCATCGAGGACTATGCCTGGATCGGCGCTCGCGCGATGATCCTGCCTGGCGTGACCGTCGGGGAGGGCGCGGTGGTAGCCGCGGGCGCGGTGGTGGCGAAGGACGTGCCGCCATATGCGATCGTCGCCGGCATCCCGGCCCGCGTGATCGGGGAGAGGAACCGGGACCTGCGGTACAAGTTCAACTACTTCCCGTTCTTCGACACGGACTATGCCCCTGACTTCGAGGTGAAGAGAACGGATGAGCCCGGGAAAGTGATGAGCAGCATTGAGGGCGGCGGCGGGGCGCAGGCGCCCGCGAAGAAGCGTTTCATCCTCGCAGACAACGCGCTGAAGACGGTGGTTGGCCACTTCTTCGAGTACGACAACTCGATCATCGCCAGCCTCGATCGACGCGAATACGAGCCGCTTGCCTTCTCCAACATCGACTTCGCTGATCGCGAAGGCTCCATCTTCATCCCGTTCTTCCGCTGCGATTTCTGGGCGAAGTCGGAACGGGAGCGCGTGAGCGCTGCCGCGGCGACAAAAGCGGACGCAGCCTGGACGACCCGCCGCCGACCGCTCTGGCAGAAGCCATTCCCACTGCGTACGCTTCCGCAGCGGGCGTACCGGTACGGGCAGAATCTGTCCAAGTGGCACGGACATCGTCCAGTGGTGGGACTGCCGTTCCGTACAGCCAGGTACGTGCTGCGGATCGCGCGCCGTAACCAGCCTGTGCTTCCGCCTCAAGATTCCGAGCCGCGAGCCCAGCCGGCGGCCCCCGACCCTCTGTCGGACCCGGAGCCGCTGCGGATGCCGGACGCGCGAGATGATGAACTCGTCCGGGTTTTCAGGGACGATCTGCTGGACCTGTTCCGAGAGTACAAGGTTGGGCCCGATGACGAGATGCTCTTCCCGAACATGAACCACTGGGCCCTCGCTGCCGTCGTCCAGATTGTGCAGCGGTACGGGACCGACTCGCTGCCGACTATGAAGCTGGTACTGCGCCGAAACGTGTTCCTCGGCCGTCCGTCGCGCGAGCAGTTCCTGTCGCCCCAGGACCCGACACTGCCGGTGTACCGGGCGTTATTGTCGCGGCTCCTTCCGTACAGGGAGAGCGGGAAGATCGAGTTCTACACCGACACGCTCCGGCTCAAGGATGAGTACGAGGCGCTCGGCGAGTTCCCGTTCACGGTGCTGCCGATCCCATTCCGCCACAGCTTCATCAAGCCGAAGCCTGGCCCCAGCAGTCCACTCCGCGTCGTCTATCTCGGCAGCGCCCGGAGCGAGAAGGGGTTCCAGTACCTGCCGTCCCTGGTGAGGGACCTGCGTGATCTGAGAGAGCACGGCAATATCGAGTTCATCCTCCAGGCCTTTGCGGACCCGGAGCCCGTGATCTGGGATGCGATCGAGGAGCTGAAGACCGAACTGCGGGGTGTGACGCTGCTGGAGGATCCGCTCACAGAGCAGCAGTACTATGACTTGCTGAACTCGGCCGACATTCTCCTGCTGCTGTACGATCCGCTGCGATACTACTCGCGGAGTTCCTGCGTGTTCGTCGAAGGGATCATCTCCGGCACGCCCATGCTGCTCTTCAGGGGCTCGTGGATGAGCTCGGTCATGCCTGACGGCATCGGCGAGAGTGTCGCTGACCCATCCCAGATCGCCTCGGCATTGCGGAGGATGGTGACCAACTACGATGTGTACAAGCGGCGCATTGATGCCGTTGGCGGGCAGTGGGGGGAGCGGCACAACCCGGCGCGCCTGGTGGACATCATCCATGGCGCGCCCGGACTGGAGGGCTGACCAGCCGGCCTGGCCGGTCCGCCAACGGAGCGAAGATAGCGCCCAGCTCCTGAGACTTCCCAGGCCCGTGGACGGGCGATGCGTAAGCCATAGCACTTTTGAGGCAAGAGAGTCGCGTGAAACCCATCCTCAGGAAGATCGCCAACCGCTTCTCGCAGTACCTGGTACGAGAGCATCTTCGCCCCCACTTCGACCAGATCAAAGCGCAGCTCTCTGACCTCTCCGCGCGCCTGGATCACCTCACTCTGGCCGCTCAGCAGGCCTCGGGAGAACGCCTGGCGCTGGCTCAGCACATGTCGGCGGCGGTCCAGCAGGCGACAGCAGACCGCTCGGCGGCGTCTGCGCGTATCGGCGAGCAACTGGCCGAG
>Ga0315294_10009244_pt1 | contig 10825 bp, 9 predicted proteins | sample YL17G13_40_MG_FD_203626 | JGI IMG/M metagenome (GOLD analysis project Ga0315294, IMG submission 203626) | Sediment microbial communities from Yellowstone Lake, YNP, Wyoming, USA - YL17G13_40 | ecosystem: Environmental > Aquatic > Freshwater > Lake > Sediment | place: USA: Wyoming | collected... | reverse complement strand
CCCAGCTCTCCCAATGCTTGTGCGGCGTTGCTTCGCGCGGACACCTCAACTTTCTTGTCTTGCGCCAACGCCAAGAGCACTCGCACCGCCTCTTCCGTATGACCCAACTCTCCCAACAATTGCGCGGCGGTGCGACGCGCATATGGACCAACTTGTTCGTCTTGCGCCAACACCCAAAGACCTTGCGTCACTGCGTTATCGGTGCGGCCCAACTGTCTCAGCGCCTGCCTGACGGCATGAGACAATATTGGATGAACTTTTCCTTGCACCAACAGAAAGAGGGCCCGGATTACCACTTCATCCGTGCGGCCCAGCTGTCCCAATGCTTTTGCAGCGTTGCTTCGCACACCCAGAGCAATTTTTCTGTCTTGCACCAACGCCAATAACAATTCGACCGCGTCCTCCACCTGACCTAACTCTCCCAACGCTTGCGCGGCGGCGACTCGCGCAAACGCATCTACATTGGCATCTTGCGCGAAGGCAAGGAGTCTTTCCCCCGCGAGCGCGTTACTGTGCAAATTCCCGAGTGCTCGAATTGAATCATCGCGCAACGAATAGTACTTGGGACGCTTTGCACCAGCGAATTTGAGCAATATATTCACAATCTCATTGCACAACGTCTCACGCACATTCACGCGGTCGGCAAGGCATGCTGCCGCAAGGAATAGATTACGGTGCAAAACCTCGTCAAACTTGTCATGTTCGTGAAGAATTCTTTCAACCAGGATACTAGGCGGCTCGTCGTGTTCGTTCAGGCGACCGAGCAAAAGCAAAATCACTTCTCGCCAGCGCGGGTCGTACAAATGCGGTTGAATCTCTCGCCATAGGCGTTCCAAATCGGTGACGTAACGCTTTTCCAAATCGCACGCGGCAAAATACTCTTGAAATGTCAGGTGGACAAAACTATAAATCCCATCACCACGCTCAACCAAAATTCCCGTGCGGCTCTTGGCAAGTTCGATGAACGCTTCGGCTTCGAGTTCGGCGAGGTCGCGCGAGAGATCAAGTTTGGGGTCTTCGAGCAAAAAATCAATGAGTTTCGATTTCAAATCGCCACGCTTGATCTCTGCTTGTCGTTCCGCGTCTTGCGATAGCGTATGCATCCAGAGCGCTAATCGTTCCAACAATCGCCGCCGATTCTTGTAGTACGGTCGCTCACGCTCTCGTTCGGACAAGGGCAGTCCCTTGACCCCTTCCCACGTCGAAAGGAGTGCCTCGGTGCACTTGTCGTACAGTTTCACGCGCTCATTCGGCAGTTCGGCTTCAATGCGATGCACGAGCGCAATGATCGTGAGCATCAGCGGATTTTCCGCCAGTTTCAGCAAACGCTCGTTCGCTTTGAGATCATTGAACAAGTTTGCCGCGCGCGTTTTGGCTTGTTCGGATTCTCGTTCCTGCGCCGCGTACCATTTCTCGACAAATGATTGAATTTCCTTTTCGCCGAACGGCACGACGGTGTGATGCGCGAACGCGCGTTTGTCGAGCGATGCGCTATCGTACCCCGCTACGCGCGAAGTGATGATGAACCGATTGCGCGGATAGCGCGCGGACAGCGCGGTAATCGCATTGCGAACCTCGATCCGCTGCGCGGGCTGGGATACTTCGTCCAAGCCATCCAAGCAAACGATTGCTTGACCATCTTCCAGCGCGCGCTCGAAGAATTTTTCTCCGAGCGATACGTGCAACTGTGTCTTGGCGTAGGTTTCAAAATACTCGACGAACGATTGTCCCGAACGCGCGAAACCGCTCAAGCAACCCAGGGCGGACACGCAGGTCCGCCCCTACACCATCCGCCATTCCTTGCGCCGCCACCAATGTGAGGTACCGCAACAACGTGGATTTGCCCGCGCCTGGGTCTCCAAGGATCATCAATGACCGATGCTCGCGGAGCGCTTCGTTGATCGTCATGCGGCGAATCGTCTTTATCGGACACTCGCGCTCGCGTTTATCTTTGGGCTGGCGTTCGTCGCGCTCTTCGACTTCTTCCGCCGCGCTCAACGCGACAAAGATTTCTTGCAGTTTGGGGCGTTCTTGCTCTTCTTTGTCGGCAACAATGCCCGCGAGTTCCAGCAATTCGGTCTGCGCTACAAGCGCGTCGAGGTATGCTTGGCGTTGGTGCTTTCGCACCTCAGCATCCAGCGCGCGGCGAATATCGGGGAGATGGCTGACCAGTTCTTCGGTCGTAGCAAATTCCTGGTACTTGTGCGCGGGTTGGATTTCTTCGAGGACAAATTTCGTCAGTTCGGGTTGACGCTCCGCGCATCGCTTGAAGTAAATCAGAATCGGCTTGCCCAATCGCCGCGCTTCGTGGTACTCATCCGCCGTCGCTTGACTGTACATCTCGAAGAAAATCCCAAGGTACACATCCGCTTCGGCGACCTGTTTCAAATAGACATCACGCGCGGAATCGGAAAACGCGCCCGACCACTCAAATGTGAAATTATCCCATTCGGGTGATTGGAGCGCGTCGCGCAACGCTTTCCGTTCTGGGTCGAGTTCGCCTTGTTTGGAACTGACGAATACCTTGGTCACCATCGGCATTTTCTCACATCGCCAAAAGCAAGCGTGACGACATACCTATTCGGCATCATATCGTCACGCTCAAACATCCAGACTTGGAACTTTACGGTCCGTACGTCTTGCTCAGATACTCAATCACCGTGGTTTGCTCTGCTGCGCTCAACTCCGCGCCCTTGCCAACCATCCGCGTGACCGTCTGCGCCCATCGATCGCGCGTCTTTTTCGCTTGCCTGACGCGATCTAAACTATGGCAAACCGTGCAACGATCTTGAACGAGTGCCGCCGCGTCACCCGAGGGCGCGGTCGAAGGCGGTTTCACCCTATCCGATGCAAGCGTGGCAATCAGACCAGCGATCAGTTGTTGCTTTTCGGCATCCGTCAATCGCGCGTCTGGGTGCAAGAGAAGATACTGCGGCAGAGGCATTCTGCCGCTATTGATTTGCAGCGCCATCTCGGCGGCGGTCATATCGCCAGAATGCCAGTTGGAGAAATTGAACGCGGCGCTCACATTTCGTGCGTCGTTTGCCAACAGCCAGGAGACCGGCGCAATGTAACTGTACCAGGGCCACTCAGTTTCGTTGCTGTGGCAATCGAAGCAGACGCGCTTGACGAGCGCGCGCGTTTGGGGACTATCCCATTTCGGTTCAGCAACCACTCGGGGATTGGGGCGTTGCGGTCCAAACGGCAAAAATTGGATCAGCAGGAACGAGACCGCACCGACGATGACGACGACAATGCCAAGGCGAACAACTCGTTTGTTCATACAGACCTCCGCGTGGAAACTTGCGATTATTCTATCGGATTGCCATCATCCTGTCAACCAAACTTGATCCCCTCAAACAAATCGCGCTCGATCTGGGCTGGGGGTTCGACAGGCACCGCGCGCATAAATATTTCCGTGTTCGCGAACAAACGCTGAAAGACGCGCGCGAGCGTGCCGCCCATACTCGCCAGCTGACTCAAATGGCACGCCGCCGCGCGTTCTTTTTGTTCGAGCACGTCGCTGATTGAAATGCGCGCGTGAATCGGAAAATCAACCTCGGCGAGCGATGCCAAATCAATGTCGCCGTTCTTGCCAAAGTGCCGCGGATCGCGTCCAATGAGTTTGAGCACGCGGACTGCCAAACGCATAAAACCGCGAGGAAAAGTCGAAAAGTAAAGTTTCTGCGGAGCGTGCGGTTCCCAATCCCCAATCCCCAATCCCGAATCTCCCGCGATTTTGAACGCCTCCACCGTCGCCCTGTGGATCGCGATATGATCGGGGTGACGATAGCCGCCAATCGGATCGAACGTGATGACGACCTGCGGCTTCAATCGTCGAATGTGCGTAGCAATTTTGTGCGCGACCTCATCCACAGGCGCGTTGATGAGCGCGTCGGGATGCGCATTGTCGGGCGAGCCAGGCATCCCCGAATCGCGATAGCCAAGAAAGTTGACCGACTCCAAACCCAGGATGCCTGCCGCGCATTGCAGTTCGTTTGTCCGCATTTCGGCAACCGATGCAAAACCTTTGCGGTCAGGCGGCGCTTCGCCGACCTCACCGCGCGTCGCGCAGATGAGATGCGTGCTGACACCCTGCCGCGCGTAATGCGCGAGCGTTCCGCCTGCCGATAATTCATCGTCGGGGTGGGCGTAGATGGCTAACAATACTCGTTTTGTCATGGCATGTCACATGGTAGGGGCGAAGCATTCACCGAGTTTTGATTTCCTGGGTGATTCGATCGCGAATCCAAGATTCGATTTCTTAGCAAGTCAGATTTCACGAATGCTTCGCCCTTACGCGGCCCGTTTCATCACAATGCCGCGTCTGCCTGCCACGCGTGCAAAGATGCTGATGACACGAATAATCTTGCGGAAGTACGGCGACATTTCCCTTTGCCCAATCTTTCGAAAACCGAAACGCGCGTAGAACGATTCCAGTTCATCGCGGCAGAGGAGATATGAATCGCCGTGCTCGTTCGCAAGCAACGCGCGAATGATGTCGCTCGCGATCCCTTGCCGTTGTCGTTCGGGAATCACCGCGATGGATGCAAGTTCCCGCGAGCCGTCACCATGCTGTTTCACTTGACCGATGCCGACGACTGCGCCAGCATCCTCCGCAATCACAAAGCGATGCCAGTCCAGCGACATTGGGTTGACCCCCGCGTCGCGGATGATGCGCGCGATGGTCTTTTGATCGGCTTGAGTGGCAGGGTGAATTTGAATCATTATTTCCGTAGGGGCGACGCTGCGTGGTCGCCCGATCAGGGCAGACACGCAGGTCTGCCCCTACGCCCGTTCCGCAAACGCCATCGTGTACAAATCGAAATACTGTCCGCGCTTTTGCAGCAACTCCGCGTGCGTCCCTTCTTCGCTGATGCGTCCCTTGTCAATCACGACGATTTTGTCCGCGCGCGTAATCGTGGACAAGCGATGCGCGATGACGAACGACGTGCGATCCTTCAGCAAACGTTCGAGCGCGGCTTGAATCACGCGCTCCGTCTGCGTGTCCACGGACGAGGTCGCTTCGTCAAGAATCAGGATGCGCGGGTCGGCGAGGAGCGCGCGCGCGAAGGAGATCAACTGCCGCTGACCGCCTGACAAAATCGCGCCGCCTTCGCCAACAAGAGTATCGTACCCTTTATCGAGATTCATAATGAAATCGTGCGCGCCCACCGCCTTTGCCGCTTCGACAATCGTGTCAGCGGACGCGTCCAACGCGCCGTAGCCGATGTTCTCTTTGATCGTGCCGCTGAACAGGAACGGGTCTTGCAGCACATTGCCCATCTGTCGGCGCAGAGAGTTTTGCGTGACGGTGCGAATGTCAATGCCGTCAATCCGCACGGCGCCTGCGGTCACATCGTAGAAACGACTGACGAGGCGCGCGAACGTGGACTTGCCCGCGCCGGTCTCGCCAACGAGCGCAATCGTCTGCCCCGCTTTGATACGAAGATTGATGTCTTGCAGCACAGGCGTCGGATCGTCCGAGTAGTGAAAGCCGACGTGATCGAAATTGACCTCGCCGCGAATCGTCGGCATTGCGTGCGCGTGCGGCTCATCCTTGACTTCAATCGGCGTGTCGAGCAATTCAAAGATGCGCTCGGACGATACCATCGCGGCTTGGAAATTATTGTAGCGTTGCGCGAGATCGCGAATCGGGTTGAAGAAGCGGTCAATGTACATCGCGAACGCGACGAGCGTGCCTGCGGTGAACGACGCGGTGATCCCGAATTGACCCAGCACCACCAGCCCGCCGACGTAAATCACCAAGCCGAGCGCGACACTGCCGATGAAATCCACCGTCGGGAAAAAGACCGAGATGGTCAACGCGGCGACGTTCGAGGCGCGCAGATAATTGCCGTTCACTTCGCGCGCGAACACCTCGTAGTTATAATCCTCGCGCGAGAACGATTGCACGACGCGCACGCCGACGATGTTTTCGTTCAGCACCGCGTTCACCCAACCGACCGCCGAACGCACCTTGCGATAATTTTCGCGCGCGCGGCGCCGAAACATTTCGGTCGCGACTCCCATCAACGGCAAGACGATGAACGAGAGCAAAGTGAGTTGCCAGTTGAGCGCGAACATCGCGACGCTCGTGCCGAACAGGTCGAACACATCGCGCACGACGGCGACGACTGCCCACGTAATCAGTTCGCGCAGAACGCCGACATCGTTGATGACGCGCGAGATGAGACGCCCGACCGCGTAGCGGCTGAAGAAGCCGAGCGAAAGGACTTGCAAGTGATCGAACAACCCGCGGCGCATGTCGTAGATGATGCTCTGCCCTGTGACCGCCATCGTCCGCACGCGAAAGTACGTGCCGATCCAGAAGGCGACGGACGCGAGCAGGAACAACGCGACGGCTTGTTCCAGCACGCCAAGGTTGCCTGCCGCGATGCCGCCATCGAGCGCGATTTTGATGAGGTACGGTCCCGCGATGTACGCGCTCATCGCAAAGAACATCCACGCGAGCGCGGACGCGACTTGCCATTTGTACGGCAACAAGTAGCGCAAGAGCCGCCGCGTGATTTTTGGATCGTACGCCTTGCCAATGATGCTGTCTTCGTCAGGGCGCGCGGGGACGGAAAGCGGTTTAGGTTTTTGTTGGGTGGTGGTTACGACGGTCATAGTTGATCGGTTACGGTGCTGGAAGAAATCGGTTATTAGGAGCGCAGATGTGCCGTAGCATGTCGAGCAGTTACGACGTGCGGACTAATCCGTACCTGAGTAGCGGCATTGTGATTCGATAGAACGAGTGAGAGCAACCAAGTAACAAATAAGTCGGCGTTAGCGAGCATACTTCCAAAATGCTCTGCAAACTTCCTTTGCTCGTGGATTCAGAATGAATTCTGGGTTTCTGGGAATGAACGTAGCCCGACTCTCCATTCCACGAAGGGCGTCTTCACCGATACTGCGCCATCGGTCATAGATGGTTTCGCTATCTGGGTCAAAACCAGGAAAGATTACCCCAAGGAAACGTTGAATCTTTGTCGAAAATCCGAGTACAACCATGAAGCAACGCAAATTCTCGGGTTCTTGGATGACCCACACGCCATCCATCTCAAAAGGTCGCGATTTGAGTTTCACGATCCCTTTCAAAACATCTGTCTCTGTATTGGGGTCAAGTAATTGTTGGCGAATGGGCTTCACTATATCATACTTGATGTATCCGTAGCCGAAATATAGAAACATCATCAGGTAGGCACTTCCAAGTATAGCCACCCTGCTTGGTACATCTTTGTACCCAAGGTTGCCCTTAATTGAGAATTTTGTCGCTCCCGAGTCAATCCCATCTTGCACGATTTTGCTTAAGGCAGGATCAGAAAGGTCTGGAAGACCGTTAATCCTTATACCTTTTTCGGCAGAAGAATAGATGTCCGCAGTGACCTCACCCTCACCAACAATGATTTTCCCTCGCAATGGATCTTCGCTTTTACCTGCAAGTTTGTCTTGTGAGCGCAAGCGAGCGACAAGGTCACGATCCATCAGATGTCCTTGTCGGCTGTTACATGCTTTGCAAGTGAGAGTCTTGAGTCTTCCTCCAATTGCACTTGGAACGATGTGCGCACGATCAAGTTGCATAGGCTTGGATTGAATAGCACTGCGATGGAAAACGCGAAAGCAAATAGGACAGACGAAGGCATCTGGGAAATCCGTAGTGTGCATAGATAGATTTGCAGAATAGATGGTGAACAAATGCCCAATTTCCCTGGAGCTGCGCGTGCTCATTTGAAAACCCCGTTATCAGACACCAATTACCAATTGGCGTCTAATCAATCTGGAAATCAGCTTGAAGCCGATTCAGCCCGATTCCATCGGGCTTGCGCCTGCACTAGCCGTGACGATTTATCGTCCGGCGAATTACTTGTTGCCCACGCTTACTATTTTATGCTATGATGTCGTCGGAGCAAAGTGATGAGAAGCAAGCGCCTTCCCTCAAATGGCAATCGCCGCCGCGTGCCTGTGCGCGACATCCGCGCAGTGGTTAAACAAATCGCCACGCATTTCAAGCCCGAAAAGATCATCCTCTTTGGGTCGTACGCTTACGGCAAACCCAAACCAGAGAGCGCTGTGGATTTGCTCATCGTGATGGACACGCCATTGCGCAACAGTGTCCAAGCCGCGCAAATCGTGCGCGCGATTGATTATCACTTTGGAATGGACTTGCTCGTCCGTCGTCCGCAACAAGTCGCCGACCGTATCGCTCTGGGCGATTCCTTCTTGCGTGAGATTACTGAGAAAGGCAAAGTCGTCTATGCACGCGCTGACTGAATGTCATTTCGAGCCGCGTTCTTTGGGGCGAGAAATCTCAGTATTGCGATAACGAGACTTCTCGCTCCGCTCGAAGTGACAATGCCCCGCTCCACGCAACACGCAATACGGAATACCCCTCACACCGCATTCGTCATCCGCACCTCCGCGCTGCGCGCCCGCGCCCCCTGCCCATCGCCCCTCTCTTCCTCCGCAATTTCACTTTCATCCAAGAACATCATTTCGCGCGCGAACTGCTCCTGGTCTTTCAACTGCAAATCGTAAATCTGTTTGTACAGCCCGCCCTCTTCCAGCAGCGCGTCGTGCCTACCGCGCTGAACAATGCGCCCGCCATCGAGCACGAGAATCTGGTCCGCGCGCTTGACAGTGGACAAGCGCTGCGCGATCACGAACGTCGTGCGATTCTGCATCAACTCGGCGAGCGCCTGCTGAATGAGGTACTCGGTCTGCGTGTCCACCGACGACGTCGAATCGTCGAGAATCAGGACGCGCGGATTCATCAGTAAAGCGCGCGCAATCGCGATGCGCTGGCGCTGACCGCCCGACAGCGTGACCCCGCGCTCGCCGACAACCGTCTCGTATCCTTGCGTGAACGACGTAATGAAATCGTGCGCGCGTGCCGCCTTCGCCGCCGCGATCACTTGTTCTTCGCTCGCATCGAGCCGACCGTAGGCGATGTTGTCGCGAATCGAAGACGAAAAGAGAAGCGACGTTTGCAGAACGATGCCGATTTGTGAGCGGAGCGATTTCAAATCGAGCGACTTTATATCATAGCCATCCACGCACACGCACCCGCTCGTCGCATCGTAAAAGCGCGGAATGAGATTGATGAGCGATGTCTTGCCGCTACCCGTCGGACCAATCAGCGCGATGATTTGATTCGGCTCGGCTTGAAACGATACGTCGCTCAACGCGTCGCGATCACCGCGATACGAAAACGAAACGTGGTCGAACGTGACGCGACCCGTGAGTGTTGGCGCGGTGATTGCGTTCGCAGGCGATTTGATCTCTTCGTCCAGGTCGAGCACTTCAAAAATGCGCTGACCGCCTGCCACCGCTTCGCCCGCCGAGTTGACGACGAAACCCAGGTCTTGCACGGGACCCGCGAGCAGAATGAGGTACGCGTTGAACGCGACCAGTTCGCCCACCGTGAGCGCCCCCACCATCACCATCTGCCCGCCGAACCAGAGAATCAGCGCGGTCGAAAGCATGATGAACAACGACATCGTCGGCATGTAAAAGCCCCAATTGCTCACCACGCGCACCTGCGCATCGTACAGTTTGCGATTCGCGTTCCCGAATTTTCCCTTCTCGAATTCTTCGCGCGCGAACGCGCGGACGACTTGCGCGCCGCTCAGATTTTCTTGCAAGGTGGACGAGAGATCGCCGAGCGTTTGATCGACGCGCAGAAACATCGGACTGACGATTTGCCCCAAGCGAACCGTCACAAAAGTCAGTACGATGATCGGACTCAAGCCAATGAGTGTCAGCGTCGGACTCGCGCTGAAAAGCAGAAACAAAATGCCTGCGAAGAGCGAAACGATCTGGATCAACTCGACCGCGCCCTGCCCGACGAACCGCGAGAGCGCGCTGATGTCTTCCGTGCAACGACTCATCAATTGCCCCGTCTGCGCCGAATCGTGATAACTGAACGACAGCCGCTGAATCTTGTCGTACATCGCGTTGCGGAAATCGTTCCCCGTGCGATTGATGAGCCATTCGGCAGTGTAACGCCGCGCAAAGCCAAACAGCGCGCGCAGTAACCCAACGCCGACGATGAGCAGCGCAAATTGACCGAGCGCGGCGGGATGATTTTGCGCGAGACCATCGTCAATCGCGCGGCGGATCAGCGACGGTGTGACGAGCGAAGTCGCGGTGACGCCCAGCACGAGCAAGACGAGCGCGGCAAGTTGCCCGCGATAAGCGTTGAGTGATTCGAGGAGACGGATCAGAATTCGCATTGATAATCGGTTGAAGAACAAATGTCGTAGGGAACGGTTTTTCATTGTAGCACAGTTAGCAGGGAACAAGAAATTTCGCAACGCGCGCGTAGGGGCAAGGCATTTGCGCGATTCCGATCTCTTGGCAAATCTGTTTTCGCGTTGACGAAACCATCAACTCGACCAAGTGATTACGGCAAATGCCTCGCCCCTACTTTGACATCTTGCCGAATGTGGAGTAGCATCAGATCGAAAATCATAAATCGAAAATCGGAGTTACCATGTCACTCATTCAAGCCGAAAATCTAACCAAAGTGTACGGCACAGGCGATACTGCCGTGACCGCGCTCGATCACGTCAATCTCAGTGTCAACGCGGGCGAATTTGTTGCCGTGATGGGACCGAGCGGTTGTGGCAAGTCCACCCTGTTGCATCTGCTCGGCGGGTTGGATCGCCCGACCGACGGCAGCGTAAGCATCGAGGGTCAGCCGCTTGCCAAAATGTCCGACAACGTGATCACGAAACTGCGCCGCCGCAAAATCGGATTCGTGTTCCAATTCTTCAACCTCATTCCGATTCTGTCGTCCGTCGAGAATGCCGCGCTGCCGCTC